>Ga0209745_1000025_pt1 | contig 80811 bp, 66 predicted proteins | sample BarGraNGADG00312_FD_184495 | JGI IMG/M metagenome (GOLD analysis project Ga0209745, IMG submission 184495) | Arctic peat soil microbial communities from Barrow, Alaska - Barrow Graham LP Ref core NGADG0004-312 (SPAdes) (version 2) | ecosystem: Environmental > Terrestrial > Soil > Wetlands > Peat... | reverse complement strand
AATCGACATCGGAAGTAGGAGACTGGCTCAGAGATTTTATATTAAAGAATTGAAAGAATACTGAATCCAGAAATTCATTAATACTTTTTTGCTAACCAAATTTGAAATGAAAATATCGATACAGGGAGAAAAAGGAAGTTTTCATGATGTGGCTGCCAGGCAATATTTTGGCTCTGAAACAATAGAATTAGTGGAATGCCCAACATTCGACATGACTGTTAATGCTGCAAAACAAGGGAGAGCTGATTTTGCAGTAATGGCCATCGAAAATGCACGTTCCGGAAGTATCCTTTACAATTACACACTTATAAGGGAATCAGGGCTTAAGGTGTTTGGCGAACATAATGTCAGAATAAAACAGAATCTTATGGCTCTTACCGGCCAGATGATAACCGATATCAGGGAAATAAGGTCACATCCTATAGCTCTTGCTCAGTGTATGGAATTTCTTAACCACTATCCCGGAATAACGCTTATTGAGAGCGAGGATACAGCCGGCAGTGCAAGAATCATAAATGAAAACAGACTTTATGGGGTCGCTGCAATAGGTCCTTTAAGTGCTGCAAAAATCTATGGCCTGAACATACTTGCAGATGGAATTGAGACATACAAAAAAAATTACACCCGGTTTCTTGTTATTGGCAATAAGGAAAATCAGAATAAAAAAGGAAACAAAGCCTCAGTCTGCTTTGCCACAGGACACGAACCCGGCTCCCTTGCTGCCGTGCTGGTTCTGCTTGCCGGGATGAATATTAATCTGTCTAAGATTCAATCAGTTCCACGCCTGAACGGTGAGTGGGAATATATGTTTTACCTCGACCTTGAGTTTAGCAATAACATCAATATCGGGATGGTTGAAAAGGCCCTGGAAAAACACACCAGCAATCTGGAAGTACTGGGAATTTATAATAAAGATAATGTGCTGTATGAAAGTTAAGCCGGCTGGCTGCCTGAATAAATTACCAGATGAAGATCAAATAATATTATGAAATAAGAGTAATTTTTTGATCCATGATATAAAAATTTCATTAGTTTTGTGTTCATGAAAGCAAGAACGTTATATACCTGGTGGTGGCGCAGCTCATGATTTGAAGCTGTGAATCACGCCACTATATAATCGTCAGAAGATATTTACAGAGGCACGCTGATCACAGCGTGCCTCTTGTTTTATTATAACTCTAACACTAAATAAACTATGAAAAAGATTAAAAGAATTCTACTGAGCGAAAATGAAATGCCACGCCAATGGTATAATATCATGGCTGACATGCCCAACAAACCATTGCCGCCGCTAAATCCGGCCACCGGCAAGCCTGTGGGACCGGAAGATCTTGCAGCTATTTTTCCAATGGAACTGATAAAACAGGAAGTGTCAACTGAGAGATACATTGACATACCTGATGAGGTTCTCGATCTTTACAGAACTTACCGACCCTCTCCGATGTTCAGGGCAAGAAACCTTGAAAAAGTCCTGGGTACAAAAAGCAGGATATATTACAAATATGAGGGAGGAAATTATTCCGGTTCGCATAAGGCAAATACCGCCATTGCACAGGCTTACTATAACAAGATGGAGGGAGTGAGGAGAATAACAACAGAAACTGGTGCCGGACAATGGGGCAGTGCGATGAGCTATGCCTGCCATTACTTCGGACTTGAACTGCTTGTCTTTATGGTAAGAGTGAGCTACAACCAGAAACCCGGACGTAAGCTACTGATGAACACTTATAATGCAAGGGTCATACCGTCTCCGAGCAACATGACTGCAGCAGGGCGAAAGGTTCTTGAGCTTGATCCAGATTCGCCGGGAAGTCTTGGTATTGCAATTTCTGAAGCTATTGAGATAGCAGTCCAGGACCCTTATACCAAATATTCACTTGGCAGTGTGCTGAACCATGTTATTCTTCACCAGACTATCATCGGTCAGGAAGCGTTGAAACAGATGGAAAAGGCAGATGATTACCCCGATGTTGTCATCGGGTGTTTTGGCGGCGGATCAAATTTTTCCGGCATATCATTTCCTTTCCTTCGTGAAAACCTGTGTAACGGTAAAAAGACAAGGCTGGTAACGGTTGAACCGGCTTCCTGTCCCAAACTTACAAAGGGAAAGTTCATGTACGATTTCGGGGATCAGTCAGGTCTGACGCCTCTTCTTCCGATGTACACCCTGGGACATAATTTCATTCCTGATAAGATCCATGCGGGAGGCCTGCGTTATCACGGTGCCGGACCTCTTGTCAGCCAGCTGCTTAGAGATGGATTCATAGAAGCAAAGGCAAAGTTTCAGAGGGAATGTTTTGAGGGCGGCGTCCTTTTCGCCAGGTCGGAAGGAATTCTGCCCGCTCCGGAATCTACTTATGCAATTGCAGCAGCGCTTGATGAGGCAAGAAGAGCTGATATTGAAGGTGTGTCAAAGTCAATTCTTTTCAACCTCAGCGGTCATGGCCACTTTGACATTTCAGCATATGAAAAGTTCTTCGAGGGTAACCTCCCGGATCATGAAGTGTCGGCTGAGGAGATAGAAAAATCTATTTCTCAGTTAAATCTTCCGAAGTTCTTATCAGCTGCACTTTGAAGTGCCGCAGTCAGTGCATATGAGGCACCCCTCCTGGTAAACCAGTGAGGTGGAGCTGCATGTGCCGCACTTGCCTTTGGCCTTTGTGCCATTGGGAATATAACGCTTCAGCGAGCGCTCAACACCGTTCTTCCAGGTGTTGATTGATTCACTGTCAAGCTTCATTGATGACACCAGCTCAACAACATCCTTCGCAGGCATGCCGTAACGCAATACACCGGATATAAGCCTGGCATAATTCCAGAACTCGGGTTTGAACATATGGGATAGTCCTCCAAGGGTGTTCTTGTATCCGTACTTGTCAGTGTACTGGAAGTCATACCGGGTGTTTCCTGTGTCATCCTTGTTCTTGATGATCTTTCCTTTTACTATGCTCTTTGGTATCGGGAACATCTCGTCGTCCTGGAGACCGGTGAAGATCTCATATGGCACGCCGTCCTTCAGCCCGACGAAGGCAATCCATTTCTCCTCGCTATTCTGGAAACGGATCACGTCGGCCTCAAGCACCTTCGGCCTGACAGGCGACCAGTCCGGTTTCTTGTCTTCAGTGTTCGATACCAGCACGCCTGCTCTCGAGCCGTCGCGATAAACAGTGGCTCCCTTGCATCCTTCTTTCCAAGCCGTAAGATAGAGCTCAGAGACAAGCTCTTCCTTTGCCTCTGACGGAAGGTTAATAGTCACGCTGATCGAGTGGTCAACCCACTTCTGTATCGCTCCCTGCATGCGCACCTTAGCCACCCAGTCGACATCATTGGCAGTTGATTTATAATATGGCGATTTCTCGACGATCGTATTGATCTCTTCCTCAGTCATGTTCCTGACCTCTTCGTAGTCATAGCCATTCACTCTCATCCAGTCAATGAACTTATGATGGAAGACAACAAATTCTTCCCAGTGGTCTCCAACCTCGTCAGTAAAGCTCACCGTGACATCCTTATCGTTGGGGTTAACTTTGCGGCGACGCTTATAGAAAGGAAGGAAGACCGGCTCAATACCTGATGTCGTCTGGCTCATCAGGCTGGTGGATCCTGTCGGGGCAATAGTCAGCAGGGCTATGTTGCGTCTGCCATGTTTAACCATCTCGGCGTACATCTCAGGGTCAGCTTCACGCAGTCGTGTGATGAAAGGATTGTCTTTTTCTCTTTCGCTGCTGTATATCGGGAAGGCTCCGCGTTCTTTAGCCATCTCCGTTGACGACCTGTATGCTTCAATGGCAAGGGTGCGATGTACTTTGACGGAAAACTCTGTTGCCTCATCTGTTCCATAGCGAAAACCAAGGGCAGCAAGCATGTCTCCCTCGGCAGTGATGCCTATTCCTGTACGTCTTCCGTCTTCCGTTTTATGACGGATATTTGCCCATAAATTGCGCTCAACAAGCTTCAGTTCAGGCGGTTCAGGGTCATTATCGATCTTGGCTATTATAACATCAATCTTTTCCTGTTCAAGATCGATGATGTCATCCATGATCCGTTGTGAGAGATGAACGTGATCCTTGAAAAGCCTGAAATCAAATGAAGCCTCTGGTATAAATGGATTCTTGACATACCCGAAGAGGTTGATGGCTATCAGGCGACAGCTGTCATAAGGACACAGAGGAATTTCTCCGCATGGATTTGTTGAAACAGTCTCATAACCCAGGTCGGCGTAGCAGTCAGGAACGCTCTCGCGCTTTATGGTATCCCAAAAGAGGACTCCCGGTTCAGCCGATTTCCAGGCGTTATGGACTATCTTGTTCCAGAGCTTGCGGGCGTCAATCTCTCTGACGAATTTTGGATTTTCTGATCTGATGGGATATTGCTGTCTGAAACTCTTTCCTTCGGCAACAGCCTCCATGAACTCGTCGGTCATCTTCACCGAGACATTGGCTCCGGTGACCTTTCCTGCCTCAAGTTTTGCGTCGATAAAGTTTTCTGCGTCAGGATGCTTGATAGATATTGAGAGCATGAGAGCGCCGCGGCGGCCATCCTGAGCCACTTCGCGGGTTGAGTTTGAATAGCGTTCCATGAAGGGCACCACACCTGTCGATGTGAGAGCGCTGTTAAGCACCGGAGAGCCCTTTGGGCGTATATGGGAGAGATCGTGACCGACACCGCCGCGGCGTTTCATGAGCTGCACCTGCTCCTGGTCAATCTTCATTATACCACCATAGGAGTCAGAATCACCCTGGTTTCCGATGACGAAGCAATTTGAAAGTGACGCTATCTGGTAGTCATTACCTATTCCGGTCATCGGTCCGCCCTGCGGGATTATGTATTTGAAATCCTTGAAAGCCCTGTATATTGTTTCAACCGGGAGCGGATTCGGGTATTTCTTTTCAACGCGGTGTATCTCGGAAGCCAGACGGCGATGCATATCGTCGGGAGTCTTCTCATAAAGATTGCCGAATGAATCTTTCAGAGCATATTTACTTGCCCAGACCTTGGCTGCCAGGTCGTCACCGCCGAAATAATCACGGGTTGCCTTTATAGCCTCGTCATAAGCATAAGTATTTTTTTTACTGTTGCCGGCTGACCTGGTCTTTTTATCAACAACCGTCTCTTCCTTATTCAACTTCTTCTCCTCCTTTTTAATCAACTCCTTTTCGTTAGGGGCGACGGATTGTATGTGGACAAATGAATCTCCCATTGATAGTGCAGAAATATTAAAGTTTGAAAATAAGCTACTTAATCTACCTTCGATAAAAATTAACGGGTCTTGCTAAAATAGACAAGCATGTCAGAGGAGACAAGAATAAAACTTCTCTTTTATCAACAGATATATGAACTTTATAAACCGGCAGCGTGAAAAAAAGAGGCCGGTTCACCGGCCTCTTTAATTAGCTGATTTATAACACTTTAGAAGATAAGACGAACGCCAAGAAGGCAACCCCATGTACTTGAGGTACTTAGGCTCCTGCTGAGTTTAGATATGTCCTCCCAATTCTCAAGAGAATTGGCATTAAGGCTGAAAGTAGGAGCTGCGGTTGAAGAGCCTGCACTCGCTACTCTCAAAGGTTTCACGTTTTCATAGGTTGCCAGCGAGTTATACCAATATACGCCCCATTTGTCGTTGATCATGTTGCCGACATTAAGCAAGTCAACGCTAATCTGCAGGGTATATTTACGATCTGTTCCAAAGTTCGTAAAGAGATCCTGGAGAACTTTTGCATCAAACCTGTGCAGCCATGGTTGCACGTCGCCAGTCCTTTCAGCATACTGACCTTTGCGGCTGCTGAGATATTTATTGTTATTGACATAAACCCAGAATGCTTCCTCCTGGTCTGCAGGAGTCATGCCTTTGTATGTGGCAAAGGTAATCTCAGTGGGATCTTTAGGGATATACATGATGTCAGATGAGATGCCATCGCCGTTAAGGTCATTTGCGTAGACATATGTCCACCTGCCCGTCTGATAGCCCTGGTAAACCAGCGATACTGTTGTAGCAAAGTGTTTTGCATATTCAACACGATATGATACAGCGCCAATAAGTTTGTGAGGAGTGGCAAAGTTCGAATAGCTCAGTTCCGGATCGTTAAGATCGTTGATTGATGTATTGGATGAGTATGCCGAATAAGCCGATGATCCTGGGTTAGCGCTGATGTCTTTTGCCATTGTATAGGTATAGGCAAACATACCTGACAGTCCTTTACTGAAATTCTTCGTCAGCTCTGCGGTAAGAGAGTACTGGTAGCCCTGTTTGGTATTTCTCAGTTCTGTTGCGGCAGCTACGGTGTTTACAACCTTAGCTTCAGCAGGGTCATTAGGATCAACATCTCTCCATATATAGCGATTATCAGGACCATACAGAACCCCGGTAGGATTATCCTGGTTGATATTCACCTGCTGAACTGCATTGATGTCTTTTGAGTACATGCCTTCCAGTGTAAATATCATGTTCCATGGTAATTCAACATCCACACCTAAATTCGAACGCCAAATCTGGGGGAATTTAAAGTTCTTGCCAACCTGGGTAAGTGTTGAGTTGTTGGGCAAAGAACCCGGAGTCGTCGGGAAAAGGGTCGGATTGTTTGCCAGAACCTGCTTATAATCAGGATTAAACTCCATACTTACAAGATTTGCATTCCCTGGTCCCCATCCTATTTCGGGTGACTGGATGACACCGGCGTTGGTTGGCTGGTTCGTGAACCATACAAAAGGTAGCATGCCTGTGAAAAGGCCTGTTCCTCCGCGTACCTGCAGCGAGCGGTCACCCCTGACATCCCAGTTAAATCCGAGACGTGGTGATATCAAAGGTTCGCTTTTAGGCCATGTGCCTACGTCCATATGCTCACCGCCATAAAAAGTAAGGGCCGCAATGGCATCATTGCCAATTAGTTTGTCAAGGTACATCGGATACTCAAAACGAACGCCATAGGTTACCTTAAGCTTTGGTACAACCTGCCATTCATCCTGAGCGTACAATGAAGCAAAACCAAATGTTGCTGATGCTCCGGGGGCATCATTACCGTTATAACCGTAAGTGATACCGAAGCCTATAGGGTCATTGCCATTCAGGAAATCATCCACGGAACCATAGCGGTAATAGGAAGTACCCTCGCGAATATATGAGTTAAGGAAGAACATACGGTCAAATGAAGCACCTGCCGTAAGAGTATGCCTGTTAAGGTTTATGGTGAGGTTGTCAATAAAAGTTAGTGTATTGTTTTGAACATCGTTATTAAATGTGAAGAGCTCATACCCGAATGACATGTACTGATCATTGTCCTGCCAGATGTCAACAAAGGGGAAGATGCTGGATGGACTGGTACGGGTATCCTGTATGTGAGTATAGCTTGCAAGTAGCTTGTTTGAAAACCTGTTACCAAAAGTACTGTTAAGCTCTCCTGTCAATGAACGTACGGTGTTCTTGAATCCGTAGAAGGCATTTGAGAAAGCCATGGAATTGTTGCTGATACGTGCAGATGCCCTGGTATTGTTTGGAGGTCCGCTGTTTGCATTGGTCTGCTGGTCAGAGGTACCCACAACATCATTGTACCTTATGGTAAATTTGTGATTTTTGCTGATGTTCCAGTCGAGCCGTGCCAATATCTTGGTATTCGCAATCTTAAAGGGATTGAAATCCTTGTATTTACCGGGATCATAATTATAGTTTTCCATGAGGTAATTTCTTACGTCAACCATGTCTGATTCACGGGTTCTTGAAATCATGAGATCAGAATTGGATACGCCGTCAGTACTGGGTTTCCATGAAACACCGGGTACATTGTCCTTGCCGTACTCTCCGCTGAGGAAGAAGAAAAGTTTGTTTTTGATGATGGGGCCGCCGATACGTCCGCCAAAGTTCAGTGAACTTCTTGAGTTTGCTCCGACAATTTCTTTTCCGCCAACAGTACTTCCGGTGAATGATTCCGGGCGTATATAGGAATAGACTGATCCTTCAAACTTATTATTACCACTGCGTGTAACGGCATTTATGCTTGCGCCTGTAAACTGTGACATACGCACATCATAGGGAGCCATACTCACCGAGATCTCCTCAATTGCATCAAGGGCTATCGGTTGTGCATCACCGCCGGGGAGCGGATTGCTGCTTAGTCCGAAGTTGTTGTTGAAAGCTGCTCCGTCAATAGTTATTGTATTAAAACGGCCATCCCTGCCTCCGAATGAGGAACCCTGTGCCTGAGGGGTGTACTTGGCAAAGTCGAATATACTCCTGGAGATTGTGGGCAGGCTGGCAAGGTCACGTGAGTTGACATTCGTCTGGGTGCCTGCACGTTCGGAACTCAGGATTGAGTTCTTGAGTCCGGCCGTGACGACAACCTCCTGCAATGAAGTGGTAGTTTCTTTCAGCTGGCCGTTCTGAATATATGTCTCACCAAGTCGGAGAATAATATCAGTATAAGTGGCCTGTGAATATCCCACGAAGGAGACATCAACTTTATAGGGACCGCCGATACGCATATTCTGGATCCGGTAGTTGCCTGCATTGTCGCATAAAGCGGCATACTGAGTTCCTGAAGGAACGTGTATAGCAACAACGGTTGCTCCGGGAAGAGCATCGCCTTTGTCATCAGTTATCTTTCCGCTAAGTGATGAGGTAGTCACCTGTCCCAACAGGGTCACTGACCCTATAAACAGAGACAACAGAATTAAAGTGATCTTAAGTTTTCGCATAATTTGAGTTGAGTTAGAAAGTTTATGGTTGTTGTTCGTTGTAATATATTGAAATAGAAGTAATTATCATTAATGCCCCACCCCCTGAAGGCAGATCGTTAAATTACATTTACGGGCAGACTTAAATGGGATTTGGCATTTTGTAGTTATTAACAAGTTTTTAACGCGTTATTAATAGGTTATCAGTCAGACATTTTGAGGTGCTTTTTTGGTATAATGAGTCACCTGCTCCTACCCGGATTCTTATTTATATACCTTATTATTATATACTCACCCTCTACCCGGCTTTACCGTTGATAATTCATATTTTTGCATAGTAATCCCATATACGCAATGGTACGTCTTGTCGCCCTTTTCATCTCAATAATACTGCAGATAATTGCTGCAGGCATTGCTCTCCGCTTTATGAAGATAACCAGGTACAGGCTTTCATGGATACTGCTCTCCGCTTCCTTCGTGCTGATGGCAGTTCGAACCGTGATACAGCTCATCGAATACATCCAGGGCAAACCTTCTTTTGAACTCATTATGACAGATGACTGGATGAACGTGCTTATTTCAGTCATGACAATAACAGGAGTTGTACTCATCAGGGAGCTTTTCTATTCTCTGAAGAGGGCCGAGACAGACCGGACAAGGTCAGAGCGGAGGCTGCTCAACGCCATAATCAACACCGAGGAAACCGAGAAAAAGAGATTTGCAAAAGACCTGCACGATGGCCTGGGACCGTTGCTGTCAACTGTTAAAATGTCGCTTTCAGCACTTACTCCCAGAGTGACCGATCCCGTTGGCATAGAGATTCTCAGCAACACAAATCATGTAATCAACGAGGCTCTCAATACAATCAAGGAGATATCAAACAATCTGAGTCCTCATGTGCTGACAAACCTCGGTGTGGCAAGTGCCATCAGCACCTTCGCAGCAAAGGTAAATCAGACAAGAAGCGTCACCATCGACTTCCGTACAAATATGGAAGGGGAAAGGTTTGACCCGGACAAGGAGGTTGTACTGTATAGAGTTGCCTGTGAGCTGATCAACAACGGCATGAAACACTCGGGTGCATCAAAGATAGAAATGGATCTTCACCGCCATCAAAAAATCATTACCTTGCAATATCTTGATAACGGGCGCGGGTTTGATACAGAGAAGCTTAACTCAGAAGAAACAGCAGGTATGGGCATACCCAATATTGAGACAAGAGTAAAATCAGTCGACGGTGTGTTCCTGATAGAGAGTTCAAAAGGTAAAGGAACGAGTGCACTGATACGGGTGAATTACTAAAGGCAACAGGGAAGCGACCGTAAAGTCCCGACATAGTATGTCGGGATAGGGAGCTGTCAGACTGCAGGGAAGGCAGCAGGTAGTAGACAATAGAGGTGAAAACATTTCATGAATATGGATAAGATCAGAATTGCTCTCGCTGATGATCATCAGCTTTTCAGGAACGGACTGAAGATACTTCTGGGAAGTTACGCTGATTTTGATGTGCGTGCCGAGGTATCCAACGGCAATGAGCTTCTGAGAGCCCTTGAGAATGCCCCCTGCGATATTGTGCTTATGGATATAAGCATGCCTGAAATGGACGGCGTGGAAGCAACAGGCAAACTGACCCGTCAGATGCCTGATACACGAGTGATAGCACTTTCAATGTACGGCGAGGAGGAATATTACTACAGGATGGTTGACGCAGGTGCCAAAGGTTTTATCCTTAAAGACTCAGACATCTCCGAAGTGCGTGATGCAATCGTTGCAGTATACAAAGGCGGCAATTATTTCTCACAGGAACTGCTCTACCATGTGATCAAACGGATCAAGAACAGGGAGCAGGAGGTAAAGAGCTCGAGCCTCTCGAAACGTGAGAGGGAAATCCTGCTGAAGATATGCGAAGGGCTTTCAAATCACGAGATAGCTGATGCTCTCTTCATAAGCAAACGTACCGTTGACAAGCACCGTGCCAACCTGCTGGCAAAGACCGGTTCAAAGAACACGGCCAGCCTGATATTATACGCGATAAAAAACAGACTGATAGAGATCTGATATGAGTGACCAGGCTGCGTTGGGCATCAGGGGCGAAGAGCTTGCTGCCGGCTGGCTGAGACAACATGGTTATACTGTCCGCGACAGAAACTGGAGGTCGGGACGCACAGAGATCGACATCATTGCTGAAAATAATGAGTATATAGTTTTTGTGGAAGTCAAGGCAAGGTCAGCTGATTACGAGGTGCATCCTGCTGACGCAGTAAATGTTCCCAAGCAACGGACAATAATCTTTGCAGCCTCCAATTATATCAATCATTATCATGTTGAAAAGGAAGCAAGGTTTGACATCATAACCGTCATCTTCAGCGGGCCGGATTGGGAAATTGACCATATGGTAAACGCCTATTATCCCACTTTGTGATCCCTGGACACAAGGATTTGACTGCTGCCCGTTGCCCGCTGCCTAGCTTATAAGCAGGTTGCATCCCCTGATATCCGCATCGTCAAAACGCCCTAGAACCTCAAAGGTGCCGTCAGCATGCATCCTGCCGAGATCGGAGGTGGCGATAAATGAACAGGAATAAATATTAGCCAGGTCAATTACACTAATACCACCTGCAGCACCATCTTCAACAGAATGCGACGACGGGTCATGACTGTCTCGGATCAGTACCTTCATCCACGGCGGGGTAATGAAGAGACCATCCGCACTGGAATAAGCCTGACTAAGCAATTCGGTCATGCTGTATTCTGAATGTACTGCTCTTACACCAAGGGCATTCTTAAGAATATTATGAAGCTCCTCCCTCACCATCTCATGCCTCCTTCCTTTCATCCCTCCCGTCTCAATAATGATCACGTCACTCATATCACAGGGGTGCTTCTCTGCCAGGTCGAGCAACGCAAAGGTCACTCCGAAGAGCAAAACCTTAAGCCTCGCTGTGCGTGCTTCAACTACGGCATTCAGAAGGGAATCATATTCATTCAGGAAAAATCCTCCGTGATAACTGCCTGACAACTCCATCAGCTTATTTACCATATAGATGAGAGATGACCCCTCACGTTCAAGGTATGAGGGAAGCAGCCCCATGACAGCATATTGGGACGGATCACCGTAAAACTGCGTGAAAGTCCGGGACAGGCTCTCATCATAGACAGCGAGGCTCCTCACCGCGTGACGGCTCTGCCGCATACCTGCCGCACCGCTGCTAAGAAACACTTTCTCCGGCTCACCTCCGCCGGTGATGATTACATGATCTCTGAAAAAAGATATTGGCAAAAAAGGAATGTCAAAGATACTGTTAACCACTTCCGGGTCAACGCCTAACAGGCTTAAATATTCTCCGTAAACCGGACACCCGGCCGCCTGATAACGAAAGATCTCAAGGGCTCTCTTCTCAAACGAGGAAGCGTCAGTTATTGCAAAGACCTCTTCCTGCAATGGCTGCTTCATCACTGTTACGGGAACTGCGTTGAGCCATCAGGCTGGTAAACCCACTCAAATTTACATGAAGCAAAGGGAGGAGAAGCGTTTGAGTCAAGTGTCAGATCGATGATCCTGAGCTTTGCATATTTGTAATCGCGTGTTTTCACCACCCAGACCTGGTTTTCCTTCAGAGGTGTTGCCAGATCGATGTAATATACACTGCCGACACTTTTCAGTCCGGCAAAGGCATTCTTTGCCTCACTCTCCGTACCGTATTCACCCGTAAGAGCAAACGGCGGAGTGAGAGTGTTCGCAGAGAGATATGCTTCAACAGATACTCCTCCGGGGAGGGTTCCTGCCATCAGGATGATATCTGCCCTGTACTGGTCCGGGAGCGTAGGAACTGCCTTTGCCTCATCAAAGGAAAGTCCCAGCGCATAGTAATAAGATTGACTGTCATACAGCTCATTGGTCAGCATGATTGTTCCCGAGTTTTGCTGATCATCACCACCACACCCTGCAAAGAGGAGCATGAAGGCCAATGCCGGTATGAGACGAGGCTTCATTATTCTCCCCTTATAGCTGTTATACCCGGCAGCTTTTTGCCTTCCATATATTCAAGCATGGCTCCCCCGCCTGTTGAAACATAGCTGACCTTGTCCGCCAGATTGTTCTTGTTGATGGCTGCGACTGAGTCACCTCCTCCTATGAGGGAGAAGGCTCCTTTTTCGGTAGCCCTTGCCACTGCTTCTGCAATAGCCGTTGTTCCTGCAGCAAACTTTTCCATTTCAAAGACACCCATTGGTCCGTTCCAGAGTATGGTCTTTGAATCCATAATCACTTTCTCAAAGAGTGCAATACTCTTCGGTCCGATGTCAAGTCCCATCCAGCCATCCTTCACATCATCAATAGCTGAAACATAAGTATTAGCCTCAGCATCAAATTTATCTGCATTGACGCTATCAACAGGAAATATCAGGTTAACACCTTTTGCTTTTGCTTTTTCCATAACAGCCCTGGCAACATCAAGCTTGTCTTCCTCGCATAACGAATTGCCTATCCTGCCTCCCCTGGCCTTGATGAAAGTATAGGTCATGCCCCCCCCGATTATGAGGTTGTCAACCCTGTCGAGGAGGTTATCAATAATAAGGATCTTATCTGAAACTTTTGCTCCTCCCATTACAGCAGTGAAGGGTTTCTGAGAGCTCTTCAGCACCTTGTCCATTGCGGCCAGCTCGCTGTTGATGAGGAAGCCGAACATCCTCTTATCTTCCGGGAAATAATCTGCCATTACTGCTGTCGTGGCATGAGCTCTGTGAGCTGTGCCAAATGCATCGTTGACATATATATCGGCATAGGTTGATAGCTTCTTTGCCATCTCCTTCTGCTTCACCTTCAGTGCTGCCTTGGCAGCCTTCTTTTCCTCCTCGGAAGCTGTCTCGGGAAGAATAGGTTTACCCTCCTCCTCCGGATAGAACCTGACATTTTCAAGCATCATCACTTCGCCCGGCTTCAATGCTGCAGCCATAGCAACAGCCTCATCTCCGAGGGCGTCAGGAGCAAATGCGACCTTCATTCCGAGAAGCTTTTCGAGTACCGGAAGAACGGGCTTAAGGGAATATTTATCCTGGATACCTTCCGGACGTCCGAGATGCGACATCAGTATAGCTGATCCGCCATCACTGACGATCTTTTTTATCGTTTTAATGGCACCGCGGATACGGGTGTCGTCAGTAACTTCCCGTGTCTTCTTATCTAGCGGCACGTTGAAATCTACCCTGACAATGGCTTTATGGCCCTTGAAATTAAAATTGTCAATTAGTTTCATAGTTTATTCTGTTTATGATTTTCATTAACCGGATTACAAAGTTAATCAAATTGAAAACCATATTGTCATCCCGCAGCACTCTGATCAGAATCATTCACTTTAAATTGCTAATTTTGCTTCCCGTCACCAGAGATGCAGAATGAATTTTTCACAGATCCCCGGACAAAAGGCAGTAATTGACAGGTTGAGGAGTTCCGTAGCTGAGAACCGTGTCAGTCACGCGTTACTGTTTAATGGCCCCGAAGGAAGCGGCAAATTTGCCATCGCACTGGCTTTTGCCCGTTATATAAGCTGCGAAAAGCGCACTTCCGAAGATGCCTGCGGTGTATGCCCGTCGTGCGCCAAATATAATAAGCTTATACACCCTGACCTGCATTTCGTTTTCCCGGTAATAAAAAAGAAGACAGGGACCGAAACGGTGAGTGACACATTTATTGCGCAATGGCGTGAGATGGTTCTCAGATCACCCTATTTCTCATTGAGCACCTGGACAGAGGCGATGGAGGTGGCCAATGAACAGGCCATGATCCCTGTCGCTGAAGCTGCAGAGATCATAAAGAAACTGAGCCTGAAGTCGTTTGAGTCCGACTTCAAGATCATGATCATCTGGCTGCCGGAAAAGATGAACCCTGAGACAGCCAACAAGCTGCTTAAAATCATTGAAGAACCGCCGGAGAGAACTCTTTTTATCCTGGTCTCCGAAGAGGATGACAGGCTGCTGCCTACAATTACATCGCGCTGCCAGCACATCAGGATACCTGCAATATCAGGGGAAGATATGAGTCGTTACCTGGAAAAAGAGCTGGGTATGGGACGGACGAGAGCGGAGGAAATTGCCAGCATTGCCAACGGCAACCTGGTAAGGGCGATGGAGCTGGCACGCGAGGATGACAACAGTGTCGTGTACCTTGACCGTTTTACCAGGCTGATGAGGACCGCATACTCACGTGATATACAATCACTTGTGTCGTGGTCGGAGGAAACAGCCACCCTCGGAAGGGAGCGGCAGAAGAGTTTTCTTTCATACTCCCTGCGGATGATTCGCGAAAACTTCGTCCTTAATTTGGGAGGCAGGGAAAATAATTTTGCCTACCTCACACAGGCAGAAAGTGACTTCTCTCTGAAGTTTCATCCCTTTATAAACGAGAATAATATTCATGCTCTTGACCGCGAGTTCAACCTGGCATATGCCCACATCGAGAGCAACGGTAATACAAAAATGATCTTCCTCGATCTTGCCCTGAGAACAATGAGGCTTATCAGGTAAGTGCCTGACAACTGTTGAAAGTAGCTCATTTATTCCTAAATTTGCAATCATATACCTGACAACCGGTCGTTTTTGACCATAAGCCGGGAAACATTTTCTGACATAATGGCAAACGAAGATATACAGGCCCATGGAGGTGAGGAGCCTTCCCAGCCTGAAATAAAATACAGAAGGGGCGCAAACAAGCTTGATGAGTTTGACTGGCTGGCTGACCTGCCCTTTGATCCCCGCTACAATGAGGTGATTGAGGTCCGTTTTAAGAATACCCGTAAGGGTTTCTTCCGTAATGTCAATGACCTGAAGCTTGATATAGGAGACATTGTTGCCGTTGAGGCTTCGCCCGGCCACGATATCGGTCATGTGTCAATGATAGGATTTCTTGTCACCGAGCAGATCAAAAGAATGAAGATAAGGCCTGTCGTTGAAGAGATGAAGAAGGTCTACAGGAAGGCAAGACCTGTTGATCTGCAAAAGTGGGAAGAAGCAAAGAAGCAGGAGGTGCCAACAATGCTGCGGTCAAGAAAGATAGCCGAGAGCCTGAACCTTGCAATGAAGATAGGTGATGTGGAGTACCAGGGGGACAAGACCAAGGCAATCTTCTATTATCTCGCTGATGAGAGGGTTGACTTCCGCCAGCTGATCAAAGTGCTGGCTGAGGAGTTTCATATACGTATAGAGATGAGGCAGATAGGCGCCCGTCAGGAGGCTGGGCGCATTGGTGGAATAGGCACATGCGGACGTGAGCTTTGCTGCTCAACCCACATCACCAACTTTGTCTCTGTGACCACCTCACATGCCCGCTATCAGGATCTCTCACTTAACCCTCAGAAACTGGCAGGCCAGTGCGGCAAGCTCAAATGCTGCCTCACCTATGAACTCGACTGCTACCTTGACGCACAGAAGGATTTTCCGTCAAGGGAGATACCTCTTGAGCTGACTAACGGAACAGCTTATTTCATGAAAATGGAAGTGCATGCCGGGATATACTGGTATTCAAATGATCCGCGCATGGCAGTGAACCTGACAGCAGTGCCTGTTTCCAGGGTGCGTGAGATAATACAGCTAAACAGAAAAGGAATAAAACCTGATAATCTGCTGGCCGGTACCGGAGGCAATGCCCCGGAAAAAGGAAATGACCTCCTGCTGCAAAATAGCGGCCTTACGAGGTTTGAAACAAAGAGCAATCCGCGCCCGGTCAGAGGAAGACGCAGACCTTACAACAAAAAAAATGAGAGAAACCAGAAGTAGTCTTCTTGCAATAAGTGCATTTATAATGCTTGTTACCCTCTCTTGCAACAGGGGAACTTATTTTGCCGACACCGTCAAAATGGAAGGAGAAGCCTGGAGCATGTATGACCCGGGCAAATTTACATGCACGATAGATGACACCGTCAGGGTTTATAATATTGATCTCTCTGTCCGTACATCAACTGAATACCCTTATCGCAACCTGTATCTTTTTGTCGTTACATCTTTCCCGTCGGGAAGCACTGTCACTGACACCATCCAGGTCATGCTTGCAAATGAAAAGGGTGACTGGCTGGGCAGAGGTGCAGGAGACATCCGGGAGCTGACGATCCCTTATAAATCGAATGTATATTTTCCCGAAAAAGGCGAATATCATTTCAAGGTGATCCACGGAATGAGAGACACCGTTCTGAAAGGTGTATATGACCTTGGCATGAGGATATCACTTAAAGAGAAATAACTCAAATCACTGAAGTTTGGGCAAGAACAAACAGGCACGGTGGACCGAGCTGAAAGGCTTTGGCCATGTCATTGAACCGCCATTTGATGAGGTTTTCAGGCATGATCACCAGATGAAGGGAAAATGGCACAGCGACTGGTTCGGCAACAAAAACCCCATCGTTCTTGAGCTTGGGTGCGGTAAAGGTGAATATTCAGTCGGGCTGGCGGAAATGTATCCCGGAAAGAACTTCATCGGTATTGATATCAAGGGTGCACGGATGTGGAAAGGCGCGAAGGAATCTTACTATAAGAAACTGCCAAATGTGGCATTCATTCGTACCAGGATAGAGATTCTCGGATCATTCTTTGCTTCCGGTGAGGTTGATGAAATCTGGCTCACATTCCCTGACCCTCAACCTAAGAGAAAGAGAGAGAAGAAGAGGCTGGCGGGACCAGTCTTTCTGAATCTGTACAGAAATTTCCTGAAAGACAACGGCATAGTCCATCTCAAAACTGACAGCAGGGAACTGTTTGATTATACTTTCTCTTTAGTGAAAAAAAATGATCTTGAGATAATCACATCATCTACAGACCTGTACGGTCAGCCTCCGGATAACCCGCTGCTGACAATCAGAACATATTATGAGGAGATATTCCTGAAACAGGGGATCCCCATCACTTATCTTGCATTCAGACTGCCAAATGAAAAGGAAATCATCAGTCCCGGAGAATAAGAATGAAGGTTTCTTCAACCGTGTTTATGATGTCACCCGGATGGTACCTTACGGTCGTATAACGTCATACGGCGCAATAGCAAGGTATCTCGGCACTGCCAGTTCAGCAAGGATGGTCGGCTGGGCGCTAAACTCATCTCATACAATCACGGATTTCATTCCTGCACATCGTGTAGTGAACCGTATCGGGATGCTCACCGGCAAACATCATTTTGGTAATTCTTCAACAATGCAGCAGCTGCTTGAGAACGAAGGATTCATTATTGAAAATGACAGGGTAATCGATTTCACAGAGAAGTTCTGGGATCCTATGATTGAACTTTAATCCTAAATCGGTGTTCCTTGTTCTTAAATCAAAAACAGGTATAAACAAAATAGATTATGTATACTAAAGAGCAGGTTATCGAGGCACTGAAAAAGGTTAACCATCCTGAAAAGGGAAGTGATATTGTTTCACTGGGTATTCTTGGCGGTGTGACGGTTGACAATGAAGGAATCGGGCTGGTGCTTACTCCTGAAAAATCCAACGATCCATTTCTTATGTCGATCAGAAGCAGTTGTGTCAGAGCTATAAAAGACGCATTGGGACCTGATGCGGTGATCTCATCGATAGAGGTAAAGCCAAAAATTGTTGTATCCAAAAAGGATGAACCCAAAAGGGATAATTTGCCCGGAGTAAAAAACATTATTGCCGTTTCATCGGGCAAGGGCGGAGTGGGCAAGTCGACTGTTGCTGTCAACCTGGCTGTGGCTCTTGCGCGTAAAGGTTATGCGACCGGTTTGCTGGATGCAGATATCTTCGGACCGTCAGTGCCCAGAATGTTCAACGCGGAGAATTACAAACCTGAGGTTCGTAATGAGAACGGTAATGACCTTATTATTCCGATGAAGAAATACGGTGTCAGTGTTCTCTCTATTGGCTTCTTTGTTCAGAACTCCGAGGCTGTAATCTGGAGAGGTCCCATGGCAAGTAACTTTCTGAAGCAGCTCATCAGCCAGGGCGACTGGGGAGAGCTTGATTATCTGATCTTTGATCTGCCTCCTGGGACAAGTGACATACACCTGACTCTTGTTCAGGAGGTGCCCGTTACCGGTGCATTGGTGGTGACCACGCCGCAGGAGGTGGCCCTGGCGGATGCCCGCAAAGGCATAGCTATGTTCCGCAGCGAGGCTATTAATGTTCCTGTCCTTGGCCTTGTCGAGAATATGTCATTCTTTGTGGCTCCCGAACTGCCCGGCAGACGCTATTATATCTTTGGCAAGGAAGGAGGCATCAGGCTGGCTGCAGAAACCGGTGTTGAGCTTCTTGCCCAGATCCCCATTGAAGAGAGCATCTGTGATGGTGGTGATGCCGGCATCCCTTCAGCGCTGAACGACAGTGAAACTGGAATGGCCTTCAACAGACTCGCGGAGGCTGTTGTCAAACAGGTGGAGAAACGCAATGCGGAGCTGGCCCCTACGCAGAGAGTCGAAGTAAAACAGACCTCTCTCTGACGAACTGCGAATGAAGCAGTTTTAACCTCTTTTTAGTACCTTTGAATACTTTTAACAGCCCTTGGCAGTTATAGAGTATAGATCATTCTTTCTTGGGATTACGGCGCTCAGTATATTATGTCGCGATGACCTTGGTGCTCACCGCACTTATCACCGGCTGCTCTGTTGAGAAGAATACCGGGGCCAGTCGTTTTTACAATTCCCTTGTGGCAAAATATAATGTATGGTTTAACGGTAATGAAGCATACAAAGCCGGCGTTGAAAAAGTACAGTCGTCACACCGGGATGACTACAGTGCCCTGATCCCTGTTTTTGAATATACATCACCAGAATCCTTAAGAGCAGCAGCCTCTGACATGGAGAGGGCCATGCAGAAGGCGTCAAAGGTGATCGCTCTCTATTCGATCACTGCCAAGCCTGAAAAGAAAAGCCGCAACGAAGGCAGCGCCCGGGATGAGGAGTTTTACAACCGCCGTGAATATAATGAGTGGGTGGATGATGCCTATCTTCTCCTGGCAAAGTCACAGTTCTACCTTAATGACTTAACCGGTGCAAGGTCCTCTTTCTCCTACACCATCAGCATCGCCACTGACCCTGAACTTATCACTGAGTCAACTATCTGGATGGCCCGGATACAAACGGAAGACGGCAATTATGCAGAAGCATCACGCATACTTCAGGGAATTGATGATGTAAATGGCTTGTCAAAAGCATTAAAGCCAATGTACTACACTACCCTGGCCGATATAGCCCTCAGGCAAAAACGCTACAGTGATGCCATCACTCCCCTTACGATGGCATTGGAAAGCAGCATCAACAGGCAGACCAGGGTCAGGCTCAATTATCTCCTGGCACAGGTGAGTAAGGCAACAGGTGACAACAATCTTTCCACACGATATTTCCGCGAAGTCATCAGTATGAACCCGCCCTATGAGTATGAGTTCAATGCGGGCATCAACCTAGCCGGCGTAGCAGATCTGTCACACGGTGATGCTGAGGATCTTATGAAGTCCTTGCGTAAGATGCTTCGTGACTCAAAGAACAAGGATTATCTCGATCAGATCTATTTTGCCCTCGGAGAGATTCAGAAACGTCTGGGAAACACTGATGAAGCCCTTAAGTACTGGGCACAGTCAGCAAGCAGCAGTACAAACAACCAAAAGCAGAAGGCACGTGCATATCTCGCCCTTGGCGAATACTATTACGCACGGCCTGAATATATGACGGCATACATGTACTATGACAGCGCCTCGAACCTGATTGACGAGCGTTTTCCTGACTATGCCCTTATCAGCAGAAGGACAAGTGATCTCGGTGAGTATGCTAACTTCCACCATGTGGTGGTCACTGAAGACAGTCTTCGCAGGGTAGCTCAGATGAGCGAAACAGAGCGTAATTCACTTATCACCGGTATTATCAGTGAGTTTGAGGCAGGGCAGGCCAAAGAAAAACAAAGCGGTGGCAGTGACAGGTACAATATGGGTCTCTATTATGAGAATGAGCAGCGTGCCCAGGGGTCCATCTCGGCGGAAGGAGGATGGTATTTTTACAACCAGGCAGCCCTCACCTTTGGCCGCACAGAGTTCAGGCGCCGCTGGGGCGACAGAAAACTGGAAGATAACTGGAGGCGATCAAACAAAGCACGCGTAGCCTTCACTGCAGCCACAACTCCTGAAAACGGAGAGGAGCAGCCTGCCAGTGACAGTACGGGTAAAGCCCCTGAGCGCACCAGGGAATATTACCTCCGTAATCTGCCAATGACCGATTCACTTATGAATCTTTCCGTAACCAAGAGCGCCAATGCCCTGCTGGGAGAGGGTAAGATCCTGGCTTTACGTCTGTCTGATACCACCAGGGCAGCAGAATCACTCGAGGCGGCGGCAAAAACAGGCAATGATGACATGACCAGAGCCGAGGCTCTTTATGAGCTCTACAGGCTACTCCATAACAGTGATCCCGCCAGAGCTGAGAGACGCAGGACTGAGCTGCTGACAGAATTCCCTAAATCAGAATATGCCCTCATCCTTTCAGATCCTGATTACGTCAGGAAACAACAGGAGATGGCAACAAAAGCACAGAAAAGCTATGAAACAGCCTATGAGGCCTTCACCTCGGAGAAATATGCAGAAGCACAAGCTATATGCAGGGAGGCTCTGATGCAGTATCCTGATGACCAGCTTGCACCTAAATTCATGCTCCTTGATGCCATGGCAACCGGAGCAACCGGAGGCGAGATGGCATACAAGGAAAAACTAGATTCACTGACAGCAAAATATCCGGCCACACCTGAAGGAAAAAGAGCTGCAGAAATTATCGCTTTTCTCAGGAAAGAGATACCTGCAATACAGGTTGCTGAAGACACACATATAGCTGAAGAGCTATATGAGCAGGATACTCTCCAGCCTCATTACGTCATGATCATTGCCGGTAATGTCCAGGCAAATCTGAACCAGATGGTTTTCGATGTCATTAACTTTAACCTCGATAATTTCACAGACAAGAACTACCGCACTGAAGGAAAAACCGTTGACACCGACTATATCCTGATCACTGTCGGCACTTTTAAGGATGCCGCAGAGGCAGCGACCTGGCTAAGGGCATTCAACCCCTCTGCCTATATCAGGGAAGCAGGAAGCGCGGATCTGTCACTATTCATTATCAGTCGTGATAACCTGGAAAAATTCACAAATGATAAGAATATTAACAGGTACCGGATCTTCTATGAAACTGCGTACCAAAGCACAAGATGAATTGACACATATCGATGCGACAAATAAGAATATTATGGGTAGATGATGAGGTTGGGGTACTGAGATCCCATATACTTTTTTTGAAGGAGAAAGGCTTTGAAACAGATACATGTCCGTCCGGCAACGATGCCATAACGATGGTCAAAGACAAACCTTATGACATCATATTCCTTGATGAGTATATGCCCGGGCTAAGCGGCATTGAGACACTGCGGCGCATCAAGGCCATCAGGCCTTCCATTCCTGTGGTTATGATCACCAAGAGCGAGGAGGAGGATATAATGGAGGCGGCTATTGGCTCACAGATAGCTGATTACCTGATCAAGCCTGTCAAACCGCAACAGATCCTCCTCACGCTGAAGCGCATCCTCGACATAGGTGATATTGTGACCCGCCAGACAACTTCCGTTTTCAGGGAGGAGTTCGGATCCATATCAGATATGATATCTTCTGCCGGCACCTTTGAACAATGGAGCGATGTATACCGCAGGCTGGTATTCTGGCAGCGCGAACTAATAAGGTCTTCCGATCCCGGCATGAGGGATGTGCTGCGTATGCAGGAGACCGACGCCAACAGGGCGTTCGGAAAATATATCGCGAAGAATTACACGGGGTGGATATCATCTGATGCAGGTGATAAACCTCTCCTTTCACCCGCCGTAATGGCAAAACGCATATTCCCGCTTATCAAAAAAGGTCCTTCCCTTTTCTTCATAATAATTGACAACATGCGCCTCGACCAGTGGCAGGCCATCGCCAGTGATATCAGTCCTTATCTGCGCACTGTCTCTGAAGATCTTTATTTGAGCATCCTTCCGACGGCTACACAATACTCGCGCAATGCACTCTTTGCAGGGCTGATGCCGGCAACGATAAGTGAGCTGATGCCGGAATACTGGATAAGCGACAATGAAGATGAGGGTAAGAACCTCTATGAAGAAAACCTGATAGGCAAGCACCTGCAAAGGGCAGGAATAAACTGCAAATGGAGCTACGGTAAGGTCAGCTCTGATACTGAAGGAAAGAACCTCAACGACAAGCTCTCCCAGCTTCTTTCAAATGATCTTAACGTGCTCGTTTATAATTCCGTTGATCTCCTCAGCCATGCCAGAACAGAAATTGGCGTCCTGCGCGATATGACGGGAGATGAAGCATCATGGCTCTCATTCACTCATTCATGGTTCATTCATTCGCCTCTCTTCGAACTGCTAAGGGCCCTTGCTGCAAAAGGAGCACGTGTGGTCATAACAACAGACCATGGCTTTGTCAGGGTGCAGAAGCCTGTGAAGGTGGTGGGCGACAGGCAGACATCCATGAACCTGAGGTACAAGACCGGAAGAAATCTCGACTATAATCCGAAGGAAGTCTTCGAAGTGACCGCTCCCGCAAAGGCCGGACTGCCAATGACAAACATTACCTCGAAATATATCTTTGCCTGTGGAAATGATTTCCTGGTCTATCCCAATAATTTCAACCAGGTAGTCTCCTATTACCGGGATTCCTTCCAGCACGGAGGGGTATCACTTCATGAGATGATGCTTCCTCTTGTCAGTCTCGAACCGGTATAAAAAAGATTATTTTTGCTGCATGAAGATTGTTGTTGCAGACAAAAGTCATCTGAAAGAAGCGGCGAGACATTTTATAAGGGAGACAAAGGGGTACCGTATCTTTGCCTTTTACGGTCAGATGGGATCAGGAAAAACCACCTTTATTAAAGCTGTCTGCAGAGAGCTGGGCGTGACTGACACTGTCACAAGTCCTTCGTTCACACTTATAAATGAGTACCAGCGGCCCGGTGATGTGCCTGTATATCATTTCGATTTTTACAGGATCAGGAAGATTTCCGAAGTGCTTGACTTCGGCATCGAGGAATATTTTGACTCAGCCTCACCCTGCTATATGGAATGGCCGGAACTGATAGAACCGCTGCTCCCCCCCGAAACACTTAAACTATCTGTCACCGTAATGCCCGATGGCAGCAGGGTCATTGAGAACCGTCAGTCTGCAGCGGATCATTTATCTCGCTGAATAATATCAAATCACCCGGATTCTCTCAGATTAAAATCTTAAATTTGATCTGATAATTGCTTTTCTTCTGTTTAACCATTAAAACGAAACCAGATGAGTCAACCGGCCAGAAATGCGTTCATGCCGCGTGAAGAGCTTATCGAAAAAGCTGTAAGCAGGCGGCAGATCTCTATAGGCATGCCTCATGACGTCCATGATGATGAAAAGCGCATAGCGCTTACTCCGGAAGCCGTAAAGATTTTGACAGACACGGGTAATGAGGTTTTTTTAGAGGCCAACGCCGGGCAGGACGCAGGTTTCGCGGACAGGGATTACAGTGACAACGGTGCGGTGGTGGTCGATACCCAGCAAAAAGTGTATGACTGTGACATCGTCATAAAGATTGCCCCTTTCACTGAGAAAGAAGCCGGATTGCTTAAGGGAAACCAGGTTGTCATCTCATTTATGAATGCGGCCACTATGCGTGAGGAAACCCTCACGCAGCTGACGCGTAAGCGTGTGACGGCACTGGCATCTGAAAGGATAAAGGACAGTGACGGAATACTTCCCGTAGTTGAATCAATGAGTGAAATCAGCGGCATAACATCGATCCTCATTGCATCTGAATACCTGAGCAACACGTCAGGAGGCAAGGGCGTCATGCTTGGCGGAGTCACCGGGGTTACACCTACAGAGGTAGTGATCATTGGTGCCAACAGGGCAGGAGAATATGCTGCGCGTGCTGCTCTCGGGCTGGGAGCAATTGTGAGAGTGTTCGACAGCTCGGTGCATCGCCTTCGCAACTTCCAGAATCTTCTGGGCCAGAGGCTTTATACCTCCACCTTCCACCCGCAGGTACTTCAGAAAGCCCTGAAGTCAGCTGATGTCCTCATCGGAGCATTGTCGCCCGATGATCTCAGACCGTGGTTCTATGTAACTGAAGAGATGGTCCAGGGAATGAAACGAGGTTCAGTCATCATCGATCTTAGCGTTGACACCGGCGGGTGCGTTGAGACAACGGAACCCAGAGCCATAAAAGATCCTATCTATGAGAAACATGGAGTGATACACTACTCTGCCTGGAACCTCCCTTCAAGAGTTCCCAAGACGGCTTCAATCGCTCTTAGCAATGTCTTCAGACCCCTGATGCAGGATATTGCTGATGCCGGAGGGATAACACCGATGCTCAAGTTCAACAACGGCCTCCGTAATGGTGTTTATATATACAACGGCATCCTCACCAATGAGATGCTTGCTCAGAAATTCGGGATTCTGTCAAAAGACATTAACCTGCTTCTTGCTGCCTTCTGACACTGCTCAGATATAAGTCAGCGAAGCCTCAAGACCATTCTGCTTCAGGCTTGCCCTGCGACCCATATAAAACGCCCTGTTGTCTGCAACATGTCCGGCAGGGAAGTTGAAAAGCACCGGATAACTGTAGTGACCAACAATATCAAGCACGATCTCCTCAGCGCTTTTGTTGTAACTGACCTTATCGTTGCCAATTTTCTCCATCCCTCCTACCACCAGTGCTGCAAGGTTGCTCAGCCGTCCGGTCAGGCGCAGGGAGGTGAGCATACGGTCAAGATGGTAACAGTATTCGTCCACCTCCTCAATAAAGAGTATAGCACCATCGGTATCAGGCTCAGCAGGTGTGCCTGTAAGGCTGTAAATAAGAGAGAGATTGCCTCCCATGACCGTTCCTTCCACCGTGAATGTCGCGTCGTGTGAGCTTTTCCATACTACAGGTTCAGGTTCGCCCTTCAGAGCTTTTATGATGGTGCTGTAACTCTCAGGTGTCTTCCTGGGGTTACTGTAGTTAAGGGGCATCTCGGCATGCAGCGAAACCAGGCCGCACACCCTGTTAAGCCAGAGGTGCAGCACCGTTATATCGCTGAAGCCGACATACCACTTGGGGTTCTTCTTAAGGGCTGAAAAGTCAATCCTGTCAATGATTCTTGATACACCATATCCGCCTCGTGCGCAGAATACAGCTTTAACTGCAGGATCATCTGTTGCCTGCTGGAGGTCATGCAATCGTTCTCTGTCGTTCCCCGCGAAGCATCCGCTCTTGCTAAAGACATTCTCTCCCATAGTGACCTCGAAGCCTGAATTATTCAGCATCTTTACAGCTTTCTGAATCACATCCTTCTCTACTATGCCTGACGGTGAAACTATGGATAAACGATCCCCTTCGGTCAGATAAGGCGGAATAGTAAGTGCCATCATTACTGATTTTTTCTGATGATAGGATCAAAAATACTTATTTTATTTAATGTGCAGTCTATGCAACTTTGGTTACCGGTTGTATCTTTGCCGGATTAACAGAAGGAAATTGTTTTCATTACAGATGAAGAAATTTAAACGTTACCTGATCACGTCCGCGCTGCCTTATGCCAACGGTCCTATTCATATAGGGCACCTTGCCGGGGTTTATGTTCCGTCAGATATCTATGTACGATACCTCAGGATGCAGGGTGCCGATGTGATATCTATCTGCGGTTCAGATGAACACGGCGTACCTATCACTCTCAAGGCGCGGAAAGAGGGCATAACCCCACAGGAGGTGGTTGACCGTTACCATGAAATGAATAAGAAGGCTTTTGAGGATTTCGGTATTGCATTTGACATTTATTCGCGTACATCAAACAAAATACATTACGAGACGGCCTCCGGGTTCTTCCGCAAGCTCTACGATCAGGGTGAATTCATTGAGAAGAGTGCCAACCAATACTATGATGAGGAAGCCGGATGCTTTCTGGCAGACAGATATATCATGGGTACCTGTCCGCACTGCGGAAATGAGAATGCCTACGGCGATCAATGTGAGAAATGCGGTACATCGCTGAGTCCCACTGACCTGATCAATCCGCGTTCAACCATCAGCGGAGGCGCTCCTGTAATGCGCGAGACACTTCACTGGTACCTTCCTCTTGACAAATATGAGCCATGGTTAAGAAAATGGATCCTCGAGGAGCATACAGAGTGGAAGACAAATGTATACGGACAGTGCAAATCGTGGCTTGACCAGGGCTTGCAGCCAAGGGCTGTAAGCCGTGACCTGGACTGGGGAGTTCCTGTACCGGTTGAAGGAGCAGAGGGAAAGGTCCTTTACGTATGGTTTGACGCTCCTATAGGGTATATTTCCGCAACCAGGGAGCTTACCCCCGACTGGGAGAAATACTGGAAAGATCCGGAGACACGCCTGATACACTTCATTGGCAAGGATAATATCGTTTTCCACTGTATCATTTTCCCGGCTATGCTGAAGGCAGAAGGAAGCTATATCCTCCCTGACAACGTGCCGGCAAATGAGTTTCTTAACCTTGAGAATGAGAAAATATCAACCTCGAGGAACTGGGCAGTCTGGTTGCATGAGTACCTGGTTGATTTCCCGGGGAAACAGGATTCTCTCCGCTACGCACTCTGCGCCAGCGCACCCGAAACAAAAGATAACGACTTCACCTGGAAAGACTTCCAGGCCAGGAACAACAATGAGCTGGTAGCAATCCTCGGAAATTTTGTCAACCGTACCCTTGTTCTTACCAATAATTATTACGGGGGCGAGGTCCCTGTTCCCGGTGAGATGAATGAGTATGATACAGCGACCCTTCATTCAATAATGACATTCAGGGAAAACGTGGAGACCAACCTTGAGGCATTCCGTTTCAGGCAGGCACTTGCCGAAGCCATGAACCTGGCACGGCTCGGCAATAAGTATCTTGCCGACACAGAGCCCTGGAAAGTGATGAAAACAGACCCTGATCGTGTCAGGACCATCATGTACATCTCTCTGCAGATAACGGCTAACCTCGCCATTATCCTTAATCCGTTCCTTCCCTTCTCAATGGACAAGCTGAGAAGCTGGCTGAACCTGGCAGATCTTGGCTGGGACAAGGCAGGCAGCACTGACCTGCTTAAGCCGGGACATAAAGTATCTCCCGGAGAACTGATGTTCAGCAAAGTGGAAGACGCCGAGATTGAAAAACAGATTAAGAAACTGCTGGACACAAAGAAGGCAAATGAGAAAGGAGCGATTTCCGTCATTCCCGGGAAAGATGATGTCAGCTTTGAAGAATTTACTAAAATGGACATACGCACAGCGATGATCCTCGAAGCCCGGAAAGTACCAAAAACCACAAAGCTTATCAGGCTGAAGGTAGATACCGGGATAGATGTACGGACTATCGTGTCAGGAATTGCTGAACAGTTCAGTGCAGAAGAGCTTCCGGGAAAGTCTATATCGGTCATTGTGAACCTTGCACCCCGGACAATCAAGGGAATAGAATCCCATGGCATGGTTCTGCTGGCTGAAGATGAAAACGGCAAAATGACCTTTGTTGTTCCCGAGAATGAAATAAAAAACGGAAGCATCATAAAATAGGGCTTCCGCGTTATTGCCTAATGCAGGTCAGACTACCTGCTTTTGTGTATCCAGGCTCCCGGAAATTTCTGTATCATCTTACTATGGGCTGCCTTTGCTTCATCAATGGTAGCATATGATACCGCGCTGACGCGAAGATAACCATCCGGCCCTCCCGTCATTTCAGGATCGTAACCGCTCTTGCGGAGTTTCTCAATCATCATCAGTGCATTGTCTTCCGTTTTGAAGCTTCCGGTAATGATCATGTACCTGTATTCCTCAACGATAACTGCCGGCCGGGAAGGCTTGATTACCTCAGCAACTGTCGCTTCGGCAGGTATCTTTTTAACCGGCTCTTCGGCGGCAGGCACGGCAATGGTATCAGCTACTATCTGCTCACGGTTGAATTCAAGTTCTGCTTTGGCAAGAGGATTAAGAGTTGATTCCTCCATCTTGCCCTTAAACAGGTTATCATTAAAAGGAACAAGAGCCAGGGCTACAAGCACCGGTATGATGACCGCTGCCCTTGTCAGAAGCCGCTTCATGGAAGGCTGGCTTACTGAAGGCTTACGCTGATGCTCAAGCATCTTCGTCCTTACATCGAAGTCAGTCACAGGCTGCCTCTGATAAGAAGTGAGGCCGTATGAAGAAAGAAGATAATTAACTGTGGTGTCAGGCTCAAAAATGATCGTTCCTTCATGGTTAAGCGAGAAGGTTCCCAGATGATCAAGGATCACGCTGTTTCCGGCCAAAATCTTATTCCTTAGTTCTTCAGCCCAGGTATTTACTATATCACGTGACTCAACATAAGGGATATTCAAATGTGAAGAAATATGTCCTATCAGAAGTCCGTCATTACCGGTCAGATGACGGTTAAAAGTTATCCGCCTCACAGGTGGATAAAACAGCCCCTCATTACGGTCAACATGAGAAGGAAAATAGTTCCCTATAAATGCACCAAATCCCGGAATAATGAGACAATCGTGCTTGAAAAGAAGTTCTCTGATATATACGCTGATATCCTTCGCCATGAAGACCCAATAATAAACAAAGATATAAAACAAACCTGACTTCAGGAAGGAAAAAATGGTTAAAATAAATTGTATTATCTTCGTTGTTCAGAGATTAAATACGCCATGAAAAAGATTGAGATGGTCGACCTCGCGTCACAGTATGAGAGACTTAAAGCTGATATTGACAGCGCCATTTCAGGGGTGGTCAATTCTACTGCTTTCATTAAGGGGCCTGACGTCCGTCTTTTTGAGGAGGAGCTGCAGCGTTACCTCGGTGTACGTAACGTTATTGCATGTGCAAACGGGACTGATGCCCTGCAGATAGCTATGATGGCTCTGGGACTTAAACCCGGAGATGAGGTGATAACGACAAACTTTACGTTTATTGCCACCGTTGAGGTTGTTGAGCTCCTCGGACTGAGGCTGGTGCTTGTTGAACCAGACAGTAACACATTCAATATCAGTGTCGAGGCGATTAAAAAAGCCATTACCCCGCGCACGAAAGCAATAGTCCCGGTCCATCTCTTTGGTCAATGCGCTGATATGGAGCCCATTATGGAAATCGCAAGGCAGCACGGGTTACATGTTATTGAGGATGTCGCACAGGCTACCGGGGCTGATTACCGGTTCAGTGACGGCAAAGAAAAGAAAGCCGGAACGATGGGTATCATCGGATGCACGTCGTTCTTCCCTTCAAAGAACCTCGGATGCTATGGCGACGGCGGCTCACTCTTCACCGACAATGACGATCTTGCAGCACTCATCAGAAGTATCACAAACCATGGCATGAAGGTGAGGTACTATCATGATACCATAGGGGTCAACTCACGCCTTGACACGATACAGGCAGCAGTCTTGAGAGTTAAGCTTCGCCATCTGGATGCCTTCAACGAAGCCAGGCAGCAGGCAGCAGCACATTATGACCGCGAACTGTCAGGATTGAAGGGTATGACAATTCCTTTCAGAGCAGCGAACTCAACACACATTTTCCACCAGTATACACTGCGTGTGACTGACGGAAACAGGAACAAACTTCGCGAGTACCTCGAGAATGAGGGTATACCATCGATGGTTTATTACCCGGTACCGCTTCACATGCAAAAAGCTTATTCTCACCTCGGGTACGGAACTGACGACTTCCCGGTCACAACGGAGCTTACAAACCAGGTCCTTTCACTTCCAATGCATACCGAACTCGGCAATGAGCAACTTGAATATATCACCGGGTGCATCAGGTCACAATTCAAATAAAAAGAGCAGATGGAAAAAGAGTTTTTCGCGCATGAAACAGCGGTAATTGATGAAGGTTGTACTATTGGCAGAGGAACAAAAATATGGCACTTCAGTCATATTATGAAAGATTCCGTTATAGGTGAGAAATGTAATATCGGGCAGAACGTTGTTATCTCTCCGGGGGTTATGCTGGGAAATAATGTGAAAGTGCAGAACAACGTATCAATCTACACTGGCGTCATCTGTGAAGATGATGTCTTTCTTGGCCCGTCAATGGTATTTACCAATATCATAAATCCACGCAGTGCAATCATCAGACGCGACCAGTATGTCAAAACCACTGTCAGGCGCGGAGCTTCCATCGGAGCCAATGCCACCATCATATGCGGCAATGAGATCGGTGAGTATGCGCTCATCGGCGCAGGAGCTGTGATAACAAAAAATGTCAGGCCCTTTGCCCTGGTCGTTGGTAATCCCGGCCGTCAGAACGGATGGGTATCCGAGTACGGACACAAGCTTTCCTTCAGCCATGACGGATTTGCCGTATGTCCCGAAAGCGGCCAGAAATACCGGCTCTCCGAAGAGAGAGTGACAAAGATTATTTAGTATTTTTATCACCTTATAAATTTCCTTATGGATAATACTCCTAAGAATTTTGGTCTCATAGGTGTTGCAGGTTATATAGCCGAGCGTCATCTGAGAGCCATTAAAGAGACCGGCAACCGTCTCCTGGCAAGCCTTGACAAATTCGACTGTGTGGGCAAAATCGACAGCTATTTTCCGGAGAGTGATTTTTTCGTCGAGTTTGAAAGATTTGACCGTCATGTCGACAAACTGAAGAGAGGCGGCGTTCAGCTTGACTATGTGAGCATCTGTTCACCCAACTACCTGCATGATTCTCATATAAGGTTTGCACTCCGGCATCAGGCCGAAGCAATATGTGAGAAACCTGTAGTGCTTAATCCCTGGAATATAGATGCTCTCCAGGAGATCGAGAAGGAGACCGGCCACAGGATTTATAATATCCTCCAGCTCAGGTACCATCCTGTGATAATTGCGCTTCACGATAAGATCGCCGCCAACCCTCCGGGGAGGAAGCATGATATCGATCTTACGTACGTTACCAGCCGTGGCAACTGGTACTACATCTCATGGAAGGGTGACGTCAACAAGTCGGGCGGGATAGCTACAAACATAGGCGTTCATTTCTTTGATATGCTTGGCTGGATCTTCGGGCCCGTGGTCTCAAACAGGGTACACCTGCTCGAAAAGAATAAAGCCTCAGGGTTTCTTGAGCTGGAGAAAGCGCGTGTAAGATGGTTCCTGAGCATTGACTGCAACGACCTTCCTGAGGCAGTGAAGGAAAAGGGCAAAAGAACGTTCAGGAATATTACCGTTGACGGCGAAGAGCTGGAATTCTCAGAAGGATTCACTGATCTGCATACAGTCACCTACCGGGAGATACTCAAGGGCAACGGCTACGGGCTTGAGGATGCCCGCCAGAGCATAGAGACCGTATATCAGATCCGTAACTCGACCTTATCAATTCTTACAGGTGAATATCATCCTCTAATAAAAAAATAAAATGTATAATAAACTGGTTAACAAGGAGACAAAGCTCTCCCTCATCGGGCTCGGATATGTAGGGCTGCCTATCGCCCTTGAGTTCGCACGGAAAATCAGGGTTATCGGATTCGATATAAGGCCTGATCGTGTTGTCCTTATGAAAAACGGTATTGATCCGAGCAACGAACTTGACCATGACGCATTTAACGGAACTGATATTAAATTTACTTCTGATCCTGAAGATCTGAGGGAGGCATCATTCCACATCATAGCAGTGCCCACCCCTGTCAACAAACATAATCTTCCTGACCTTGATCCGGTACTGAGAGCCTCTGAGACTGTGGGTAAGATACTTAAGAAAGGTGACTATGTTGTTTATGAATCAACTGTCTATCCGGGCTGTACAGAGGATGACTGTGTTCCGGTACTTGAGAGATTTTCAGGACTGAAGTATCCGGAAGATTTCAAGGTGGGCTTTTCACCTGAACGCATTAACCCGGGAGACAAAAACCATACTCTCACCAAAATAGTAAAGGTCACAAGCGGATGTGACGCCGAGTCGGCTGAGAATATTGCTAAAACATATGAGCTGATAATTTCAGCAGGGGTCCACAGGGCTTCATCCATAAAGGTTGCTGAGGCGGCCAAGATAATTGAGAACACACAGCGCGATATAAACATCGCCTTCATGAATGAACTCTCTATCATTTTCAACCGTATGGGCATCAATACATATGAAGTGCTTGAAGCTGCCGGAACAAAATGGAACTTCCTGAAGTTTTATCCCGGGCTTGTGGGCGGTCACTGTATAGGTGTTGACCCTTACTATCTTTCTTATAAGGCCAAATCAATGGGTTACCACCCGCAGATGATTGATTCCGGAAGATTTACCAATGACAGCATGGGCAGATATGTCGGTAAACAGACTGTAAAAAAGATAATCGCAGCACATAAAAGCCCGAACGAATCCAGGGTCCTGATAATGGGAATGACTTTCAAGGAGGATGTTACCGACATCCGCAACTCAAAAGTCATTGACATTGTTGATGAGCTGCGCGATTTCAGCCTGGCAGTGGAAGTCATTGATCCGGGTGCTTCTCCCGAAGAGGTCAGGCATGAGTACGGCCTCACCCTGAAATCCAAACCGTCAGGCAAATATGACGCTGTGATTGTTGCTGTTCCGCATAAGGAGTACAAAGATCTTGATGAAAATTATTTTCGTGGCCTGCTGAATGATAATGGTATCCTGGTAGACCTGAAAGGCCTCTACAGGGGAAAGATAAAGTCTCTGACATACTGGAGTCTCTGATGAAAAACAAAGTAATTGTAACAGGCGGAACAGGTTACATCGGTTCACATACTGCCGTTGAACTTATAGCTGACGGATTTGATGTTGTGATAATCGATAACCTGTATAATTCAGACATCACTGTCCTTGACGGCATACAGGCTATCACAGGTATAAAGCCCAGGTTTTATGACTATGATATCTGTGACAGTAATAAACTGAATGAAGTTTTTATCGCAGAAGGTAAAGTGGATGCCATTATTCATTTTGCCGCTTATAAAGCAGTGGGAGAGTCGGTCCGGAAACCGCTTGAATATTACAGGAACAACCTTGTTTCCCTGATGAACCTTCTTGAGATGATGGAGCAGCACGGCACGAGTGCACTGGTCTTCTCATCCTCATGCACAGTATACGGACAGCCTGATACATTGCCTGTTACAGAGTCCTCGCCGGTAAGGGAAGCTGTCTCGCCATATGGTTACACCAAACAGATCGGAGAGATCATCATAAGGGACGCCATGGCCGCCAGACAAATGCAGAAAGCTATTTCACTGAGATACTTCAACCCCATAGGAGCCCATCCTACGGCATATATTGGTGAGTTACCTCACGGTGTGCCCGAGAACCTTGTACCTTTCATCACGCAGACTGCCATCGGGCTCAGGGATGAACTAAGAGTCTTCGGAAATGACTATAATACTCCCGACGGTTCATGCATACGTGATTATCTGCACGTAGTTGACCTGGCAAAAGCACATGTTGTGGCTTTGAAAAGGCTCCTCGAAGGTCAGAACAAAGCAAATTATGAAGTCTTTAACCTTGGCATGGGAAAGGGTGTCTCGGTCTTAGAGGCTATTGCTGCATTCGAACGCGCAACGGGAGAGAAAGTGAGATACAGCGTCACGGCAAGGAGACCCGGTGATATAGAAAAGATATGGGCCGATCCGTCACTCGCCAACAGGGAGCTTAAATGGAAAACGGAGATCACTCTCGATGAAGCAATGGAAACAGCCTGGCGATGGGAAAAGAAAATCAGAAACAAATGATCACGAAGAGAACACTACTAATAACCGGAGGAGCAGGTTTCATAGGCTCTCATGTCGTCAGGCGCTTCGTCAAAAAATATCCGGATTATAAGATTGTCAATGCTGACAAGCTTACTTATGCAGGAAACCTTGGTAACCTCACTGACATCGAGCACGAGCCAAACTATTATTTCCGCAGGATAGACATCGTCGACAAGCAAGCTGTTAATACCCTGTTCAGCGAGTTCGGGTTTGACGGGGTGATACACCTGGCCGCTGAATCACATGTTGACAGGTCAATCACCTCTCCTGACGAGTTCATCCAGACTAATATTATCGGCACGGTCAACCTTCTGACGGCTTTTCGTGATGCCATTCCGGGCAGTGATGCAAGGAAGCTCTTTTATCATATCTCAACTGACGAGGTATACGGGTCACTTGAGCACGGAGGGTATTTCACCGAACAGACAGCGTATGATCCCAGGAGCCCTTATTCGGCTTCCAAGGCAAGCTCTGATCATATGGTCAGAGCTTTCGGGAATACCTATAGCCTTCCGTTTGTAATTTCAAACTGTTCGAACAACTTCGGTCCTAACCAATTTCCGGAGAAACTCATTCCACTGACAATCAATAATATAAAAACCAGTAAAGTCATACCCGTCTACGGGAAGGGAGAAAATATCAGGGACTGGCTCTATGTAGAGGACCATGCTTCCGCCATTGACATCATTTTTCATAATGGCCAGCCGGGGCATACATACAATGTAGGCGGTGACAATGAGAGAAAGAACATTGACCTGGTACATCTTCTGTGCTGTATTATGGATGAAAAACTCGGTAGGGCTTTGGGCAGCTCTGAAAAGCTGATCACATTTGTCACTGACCGTGCAGGTCATGACCTCAGATATGCCATTGACAGCAGTAAGATCCGGAAGGAGCTGGGCTGGAAGCCGTCAGTCTCCTTCGAGCAGGGAATGAGAATGACTGTAGACTGGTACCTGGCAAATGAGAAATGGCTCGAGGCAATAGTCTCAGGAGCCTATTCAAAATATTATGAGAAAATGTACGGTAACAGAGGGCCGAGCGTTAAGAAATGACCCTGTGGGTCATTTTAGCGAAGGAGCCAGATTGCAGGGAAGGGCAATAGGCAGAAGGTCATTAAGAATTAGTATGTTTCAGACGGCCGATAAGTTCATCACCCAGATCAGACTTGATTCTAATATGATCAAGTATTGCCAGTACGACAGAGTTCTTTTCAAAGTCGCCCCTTACCTGTTCGAAGTCAAGCCTCTTGACCTCATCATCGCCATCGATGCCGAAGCCTGTCATGGATGAGAGTGCAAATTCCTTGCGGGCATCTTCATATAACATATGATCGAGGTCGACGACACTCTTTTTCCACCGTTCCGCCAGCTTGATTATATCTGATGATGTCAGCTTATCATTTGGCTTACCGGTTTCCTGAGGCAGCCTGTCATAGATCCATGCCCATTCCAGATCATAATAGTTTTTATGGATGGTCTCAAAACATTTATTTATGGCATCAGCACTTTTCAGCTCCTTCTTCTCGATTGATGAAAGCAATTCTTCAATTGTACTCAGCGGTGCAATCAGCCCTGACATGTCAACCCAGTTTCCCGTGCCCTTGTCAGATTCCGGTTTCAGTATCTTTCTTATTTCAGCTTCAGATTTGAATTCCGTCCCTTCAAGCCTTTTAATCACTGCGTTACCAATGAATTTATTTATTCCCATCTGGTAAAGGGTAATACCGCGCTCAGCGGCAGAAGTTTTCATCTTCATTCTTTCAAAGGTGATAAAAGGCTGGCCTTCAGACTGCTCTTTCAATAATTTACGGAGCAGCTCCCGTCCGTTCATCATTTTGCCTACTGTGAAAGGGCTCAGGAGGTTATAGTTGATCTGGTCAAGCTTCCTGGGGTCCTTGCGTACATCGCGCTTAGGCCATTTCTGTGCATCACGGATGGTTCCCACACTGCGCAGGTTAATGCCCGGGACGAGATGTGATTCGTAATTCACCTCAGCCAGGTATGAAAATGGGAACTGAGTAGTATCAACGTTATGGTAATGCCGTCCTACAACAAGAGTAAACGGGCCGATACGTGAAGGCCACAGCACATATGAGTCACTTGTTGTCTTTGACCCTCTTTCCATAATACCCTGATGTATTGGTCCCAGCTTGTACATGTGGTTGCTCTGGTTCGATCCGCTGCCGGCATTCATGAAGGAAAAGATGCCTGCTATAAGAAGTGTGGATTTATGGTGGGTTACCGTAAACGGACCGGCGAATATTGAGCATGCTTCACCATGAAAGCCTCCGCAGTTTGAAAAGAAGAGTGAGTTTTCCGCTGAGTACTGTTTGGACAAGGTGCAGCCCTGACCAATGAAACACTTGTCAATCACGGCAGCATCTCTGACAGTTGAACCCGAGCATATAATAAAATGATCCATAATGACATCGTTGCCGATGTAAACAGGATCCTTGAATGAGCTGTTCACTGATCCTTCAGCCAGTCTTGATACATCCTCAATGACAGCCCCGTTACCGATCCTGACATTTTTAATGGTGCCACATCCTGCAATATATGATCCTGAACCTATCTCACCACGGTCAGACTTTACACTTTCAGCATATTCATCAATCATCTTCTCTATTACCTCAATGGCAACCGGTCTGTGACGGTAAAGAGTAATGATGTAAGCCATATGCGATGTAAGCCTGTCCCATATTGGCACTTCCCTGCCACCTGACTCGTTCAAAACTGCAACGCGGGTACCGTTACCGAAGGACGTGCGTCCTTCTGTTGAAATATGCCCGCAGTTCCTTATTATAACACCCTCACCAATGTCATAATTTGCAATGAATCCTGTTATATCCGCAATAGTGACATTGTCGGCAACAGTACAGTTGTGAATATGTGCATTCTTTATCCCATGCTGAAGGGGCAGTCCGCATCTCTCACGTGCTACGCCATCGAAAAGTCCCATCTTTACCGTACCGGAGAACGTGACATTCTGAATTCTTTCGGCATTAAAAGGCTCTTTGACAAACACACTTCCCCACGAATTGCTTCTGCAGCCTGCAGCTTCGAGGCCACGTATCTCGCCAATACTCAGATTTCTGTAACCGTCAGCCATAATATTCTGGTTTTATTATTCAACTGTAACTGATTTTGCCAGGTTTCGCGGCTGGTCAACATTGCATCCACGCAAAACGGCGATATGATAAGAGAAGAGCTGCAGGGGAATAACAGCGAGGACGGGTGCAAAAACAGTAATAGTCTCAGGTACCTCCATCACATAATCAGCCATCTTGCTGATGATCTGGTCGCCTTCGGTCACAACTGCAATAATTTTACCCTTCCGCGCTTTCACTTCCTGTATGTTGCTTACAATTTTTTCATACGAGTTCTCTTTTGTGGCAACAACTACCACGGGCATGTGCTCATCAATAAGGGCGATAGGGCCATGCTTCATTTCAGCAGCAGGATACCCTTCGGCATGGATGTAAGATATCTCCTTAAGTTTCAGTGCACCCTCAAGAGCTACCGGGTAAAGAAGTCCTCTTCCGAGGTACAGCGCATTTGTTGAATCCTTATATATTTTTGCCAGGGCAAGAGCCTGATCATTTACTTTCAGTGCCTTCTCAACCTTCTCCGGCAAAGCAACCAGCTCGCCGATGAGACTGCGGTAATGTGTCTCGTCAAGCAGCCCCTTGCGGTAACCTATTTCAAAGGCGATCATCGCTAGTGTTACCACCTGTGTTGTGAACGCCTTAGTTGAGGCAACTCCTATCTCAGGTCCGGCATGAGTGAAGACACCGGCGTTTGTTTCCCGTGATATTGATGAGCCTACCACATTGCATATGCCCAGTACCAATGCGCCCCGTTCCTTGGCTAGCTTAACTGCTGCAAGAGTGTCAGCCGTTTCACCGCTCTGGCTTATGGCAAGAACTATATCTCCCTTCTTAATTATGGGGTCACGGTATCTGAACTCTGACGCATATTCGACCTCAACAGGAATACGGCAGTACTCTTCAAGAATATATTCACCGACCAGTCCGGCATGCCATGATGTTCCGCAGGCTACAATAAGTATCCTGTCTGATGCAGCCATCGTGTCAAATACTTTATGAAGCCCTCCCAGCATCAGTCCCGCCTGGTTTGGCAGCACCCTTCCCCTGAAGGTATCATGTATGGCGCGTGGCTGCTCAAAAATCTCCTTAAGCATAAAATGCGGATAGCCTTCCTTGTCGATCTCTCCTATCTTCAGGTCGACCTTTTTTACTTCCGGTTCCACAGACTTGTTCTTGATGGCTTTCAGAACCATCTCATCCTTACTTATCACAGCAAGGTCGTCATCATTAAGGTAAATGACTCTCTGGGTATATTCGACAATAGGTGTCGCGTCGGAAGCGATGAAGTTCTCGCCTTCGCCAACGCCTATAACCAGCGGCGATCCCTGCCTGGCAGCGAACATCTTGCCTGGCTCATCACGGCAGTAAACTGCAATACCGTATGTGCCTTCCACTTTATTGAGCGCCATGATGATCGCCTGTTCAGCTGACAGGTCACCCTCAAGATAGAGATGCTCCATAAGATTTGCCAGCACTTCGGTGTCAGTCTGGCTCGTGAATTTCACATCACGGCTTTCGAGGTGGCTTTTTATGCGTGCATAGTTCTCAATTATTCCGTTATGAACGACAATGAAATGGCCCCTGTATGACACCTGAGGGTGAGCGTTTATCTCATTTGGTTCTCCGTGAGTGGCCCACCTGGTGTGCCCCATGGCCATGGTACCACTGACATTCTTGCCCATAACCATCTCTTCAAGGTCACGTACCCTGCCGGCACACTTGAAGATCTCGGTTTTTTCCCCGTTACAGATAGCAATGCCGGCCGAGTCATAACCCCTGTACTCAAGTCGCTTCAGCCCATTTATGACTATGTCACAAGCTTGCCGCGAACCGATATATCCTACAATTCCGCACATAAGTGATTAGTAAGTATAAGTTAATCAATAGATTGTATAAGCAAACTCAAACCTGACAGTAGGGTTATTCTGGTTAGCCTTGAAGATCACATTCTGATCGGCTGATAAGGGAAAATACAGCTCAACTGACGGGTTCGCTATTTCTCCCTCCAGGTATTTCTGGACAAAAGTGGGAATGTTAAAAACGTAGCAATCAATATCTTTGTGATAGGTTCCATCCATGAAAGAGACATCATGCACCAGATCCGGAACAACCCTTTCATTGCCATCGCTGTCGCGGTATCTGAGGTAAATCCGTGCAGGCATCTTACTTTCCACATAAGTCTCACCGTCAAGATGAACAGGTACCAACAGCATTGCTTTATTCACAGCAATTCTTTTCACTTCTTTATAGGCAGTGAGGGAAGGCAGATCCAGGCGGGTGTAAACACCCTGGTAAGTCTGCAGAAAGACTGCGGTATCCAATACGAAATCATTGATATGTTTTATCTGCTTGTCAGCCTCAGCTGTAGTGAAAACATGCAGGAATCTGTTGTAGTTGGTTGCCTTGTTGGTAGCCACAAATGAATAATTGTAGACTACATTCTCCTTGTCATGATAGTAAACTGTAATTTGCAGAGGGTCGTCAGCCGAAGTCATTGTCATGAGCACCGGATTTGTTTCTGGCCAGATGCTGACATAAAGACCTTTGAAAAAATCTGTATAGAACTGTGTTGCCGGGAGAAACATGGTTGTGTCACGAAAAAGATGCTCTCCGACCCAGTTGGACAGCCTGATAGTATACAAAGAGTCAGCAGTCAGGATTGGCAAGCGATAATCCCCAAGGAAGGTGATAGTATCAGGATCCTGTGTGGAGTAATATTCCGTGGTATCTGTGAGAAGGGTTCCGGTCTCATAAAGTCTTAAATAATGCACTCCTGCAGTGTCGCCTGATACTTTTGAAGGCAGGAAATACAGAAAGACCGAATCAACCACAAAGTCCTTGTGCGGCCATGCAGTTACCAATCTCATCTGTGTAACAAAATCACAATGTGTTGAACCAAAATATTTGTCATAAATGTCGCCGGCTATCATGCGGGTACTGTCAGACGAAACAGAATGGTCATCATACATCGTGTATGCTTTCACGCCCATTGTGTCAGTTGAGTATACATGTACAAAGTCCTCGTCCGGCAAAAGATCAATCCCGATCTTTACAGGATCTTTTGTGCATGATGAAAATATCACAGTCAGCAGCGTGAAGAGAGGTAAAATAAATTTTAATAACCCGGTTGTCAGACCAGCGTTGTCCTTATTTTTTTCTGTCCTGTAAGAGCTTGTCATAAAAATCATTATAGGCATCAATATAATTCTCCTCTCCCTGATATTCCAGGAGGGGCTTGGCCAGACCGGCAAGATATTTCTTTACAGCATCATCGATCTTATCGCACCCAATTATTATCCCGTCAGAATTCTCAGTCGCCAGTCTGGTGAGGCTAAGGAAGTCGGTATTATTCTTTATAGCTTTAAGTGCACTCTTTTCAATTCCGTCAGCCATCAGTTTCTCTGACAGAGATGATTTCAACGGTATTTTGTATCCGTTATTGTAGACAGAGTAAACGCTTTTAAGCTTATTAAATACAGGATCGTCCGAATAGAGCTTCCTGAGATAAAGGGGTATCAGTGAAGTGAGCCATCCGTGGCAATGGACTATATCAGGATTCCAGCGCAGTTTCCTTACCGTCTCGATCACGCCCCTGGCAAAGAAAATGGCTCTCTCGTCATTGTCTTCATACTCAATGCCTGCAGCGTCAGCAACGGTATGCTTACGCTGGAAATAATCATCATTATCAATGAAGTAAACCTGCATGCGGGCAGATTGTATGGAGGCAACCTTGATTATCAGAGGATGATCGGTATCATCAATGATAAGGTTCATTCCTGAGAGACGAATGACTTCATGAAGCTGATTTCTTCTTTCATTTATTGAACCATATCGGGGCATAAATGTCCGGATCTCTTTCCCTCTTTCCTGAATACCTTGCGGCAGATCACGGCTGATCTTTGAAAGCTTTGTTTCACCGAGGTAGGGCATGATCTCCTGTGAAACAAACAATACCCTTCTGCTTTCCATTAAAACCTCCCGATGTACCTTATATTTAATATAAAGTGCAAAGATAATAAAAAAAATACAATTATTTTCCAAGCTTAAATACAACAGGTTACTGACAAAAATGGCTTTACTTTGTACTTCATGACGTTTGAAAAAATATCGATTCCGGTCAGAGAGAATTGTCTATCCCTTTTTTAAAAATAAAAAGATGAAGGTTTTTACGACTGTTAAAGAGATCAGGAAGCATTATAAGAATTGTGTGCTCAGGTCGCCGGGTTTTGTGCCGACAATGGGTGCGCTGCATGAAGGTCACATATCACTCGTTGAGGCGGCAGTCGGCAGCTGTCGGATGGTGGCTGTGAGCATCTTTGTCAACCCGACACAGTTTAATGACCCCGAGGACCTGAAAAAGTACCCGCGTACTATTCAAGCTGACCTGGATATGTTATCACTGGTGCTCAGGGAGAATGATTTTGTCTTTACTCCGTCAGTAGAAGAGGTATACCCTGAACCTGATACCAGGGTATTCGATTTCGGGCAGCTTGACAAGGTGATGGAAGGAGTTCACAGACCCGGGCACTTTAACGGGGTGGCTCAGGTAGTCTCACGGCTGTTTGACATAATCAGGCCTTCGGCGGCTTTTTTCGGGCAGAAGGATTTTCAGCAGCTGACTATAATCAGGGAAATGGCCCGACTCAGTTATCCGAAAATAGAGATCATATCATGCCCTATAGTAAGAGAGAAGGACGGCCTGGCAATGAGCAGCCGTAACAGGCTACTGCTGCCGGAACACCGCGAAAGGGCAGGAGAAATATTCAAGACACTGCTGGCAGCCGCAGCTATGGTTTTTGATACTGAACCAGATGATATCAGGGAATTTGTGGCGGACCGCATCAATATGATGCCGGGCTTCAATCTTGAGTATTTTGAGATAGTCGAAGATATTACTCTGACACCCGCCAAATCAAGAAGTGAAATGTCTTCTGATAAGACTTATTATGGCTGTATTGCCCTCTTTGCAGGAGAGGTGAGACTGATCGATAACACGGAGATCAGGTTGCGGTAAAAAAAGGAAATGTATCTTTGCACAAATTTAAAAGCAGGTCATCCTGAAAGATCATGATGATAGAAGTTGTGAAATCGAAAATACATAATGTTACCGTCACCGGCGCCAATCTGAATTATATCGGAAGCGTCACCATCGATGAAGACCTTATGGACGCCGCCAATATCATCGAAAATGAAAAAGTTCAGGTACTGAACAAAAATACCGGAGACAGGCTTGATACCTATGTCATCAAAGGGAAGAGGGGATCAGGCGAGATATGCCTGAACGGTCCGGCAGCGAGAAGAACATCGCTGGGCGATGTGATCCTCATAGTCTCATATGCCACAATAGATTTTGAGGAAGCCAAAACCTTCAGGCCGAATATTATCTTTCCTGACACGGCAACAAATAAACTGATCTGAAATTGAAAAAGGATCTGAAGCAAACCGCAAGGGTCATTCTTTTTCTTTCTTTAGCGATTTTGCTTTTGTGGATCTCCTTCAGAGGCGTTAACTTTAAAGATCTCTGGGAATCCCTTAAAAAAGCTGACTACTGGTGGTTGCTCCCTGCTGCTGCAATGGCAGTATTCTCATTCTTTGTCAGGGCACGGCGATGGACTCTTCTTATCGAGCCGCTTGGATACAAGCCAGGATTAATTAATACTTACCACTCGGTTGCCACAGGCTATTTTGCGAATCTGCTCTTCCCAAGGCTCGGCGAGGTAACCAAATGCGCTGCACTGGGTGAAAAGGAAAAAATCCCCTTTGACAAACTGGTCGGGACAGTGATCATTGAACGGACCATAGATATGCTTACCGTGTTTGCCATCCTGGGCCTTACCCTGATTGCAGGCAGTACAACCACAGGAAGTTTTCTTTCCGGGAATGTCCTTGCCCCTCTCAGTCAGAAGTTATCATCATCTTTCGGTTCGGCAACCTTATTTTATTTACTCATTATTGCCCTGATAGTTTTGGTGATCATACTCTATTTCGTATTGAGGAAAAAACTTTCGGATAAACCGTTTTTCAAAAAGATCTATGCATTTGTCGATGGAATTATTGACGGAGTAAAATCCATTGCAAAGCTTAAGAGGAAATGGGAGTTTCTGTTTCTGACAATCCTGTTATGGCTGGTTTACCTGTTTATGACTTACTTTCCGCTCCTGTGCCTTGACTCAACTAAAGAGCTGGGAATTAGTGGCGGGATGTTTATCCTCGTCATAGGCAGTTTTGGCATGGCAGCACCGGTTCAGAGCGGACTCGGTGCCTTCCACTGGATTGTTTCCCGGGGCCTCCTTGTAGCATATGGTATCCCCCTCAGTGAAGGACTGGCTTATGCCACACTCTCACATGAGTCACAGTTGCTGATCATTGCCATATTCGGGGCAATATCGTTCTTCGCTCTCTTCGGAAGGAAAGGCGGGAAGGTTTTATCTTCAACAGGTAAGACTTAAGAGTGCTTAATGCCGTACATTTATTAAATTTGTTTGGTTGACGATCTCTCGCTGATGGCAAAAAACAAGACTGTTTACGTATGCCAGAACTGTGGCGCCGAATCTCCAAAATGGATCGGTCACTGCCCGGCCTGCAAGGAATGGAATACATACCGTGAGGAGATAATAACTCTCTCTTCACCCACTGTTGTTGTTTCATCATCTCTGCGTCGCAAACCGGAATTGCTTTCAGGAATAGAGGTAAGTGACAATGACCGCATTACGACAGGCATCAGTGAGGTGGACCGCATCCTCGGAGGAGGAATGGTCAAGGGCTCACTGATACTTATGGGCGGCGAACCTGGCATAGGGAAATCAACTCTTGCGCTGCAGGTGGCACTTGCCACCAAAGACAGGAAAGTGCTTTATGTCTCTGGCGAGGAAAGTGAAGGACAGGTTAAGCTGCGTGCAAAGAGACTTCCCGGCAAAAATGACAGCTGCTTCATTTATAACGAGACTGAACTTGAAAACGTCATAACCCAGGCAGGCATGATCAATCCTGCCCTTCTTATAATAGATTCCGTACAGACACTTCACTCAGGGCTTCTTGAGTCTTCCGCCGGATCTGTCTCACAGGTCAGGGAGTGTGCCGCCATGATGTTACGCTATGCCAAAGAGACAGGGGTGCCGGTCATACTGATCGGTCACATAACCAAGGATGGTTCTCTGGCAGGCCCCAAGGTGCTTGAACATATTGTTGATGTGGTATTGCAGTTTGAAGGTGACGGTAACTATGTGTTCCGCATTCTCAGACCGATCAAGAACCGCTTCGGATCAACAGCTGAGATAGGGATATTTGAGATGGCCGGGAACGGACTGCGTGAGGTGACTGATCCTTCCGAGCTGTTTATGCGGAGGGACAGAGATCCGGCGAGCGGCGTCTCTATCGCAGCCACTGTCGATGGCCTCAGGCCATTCATGATCGAGACACAGGCCCTGGTCAGCAGTGCCGTGTATGGCACACCGCAGAGAAGCTCCACCGGATTTGATACCAGGAGGCTGAACATGCTTCTCGCAGTGCTCGAGAAAAGAGCCGGATTCAGACTGGGGGTAAAGGATGTTTTCCTCAACATAGCAGGCGGACTGAAAGTGAGTGACCCGGCCATTGACCTTGCCGTGGTCAGCTCAGTGCTGTCATCAAATCTTGATATTCCTGTTGGCCAGCATACTGCCTTCGCCGCGGAGGTGGGTCTTTCAGGCGAGATAAGACCTGTGGCACGGATAGAACAGAGAATTCTTGAAGCTGCAAGAATGGGATTTGAACAGATCGTTATATCGGGGTATCACCGCAACATAAAGGAACAGGCCGGCATAAAAGTATTACCCGTGTACAAAATAGAAGGTCTGGTAAAACTGCTGTTCGCCTGATCAGTAATATCGCTGCCTGTAGGAATCACTAATATTCTGTTGTGACTTGGCACGATCGCAGTCAAGATCAATGCTCAGATCAGCGGGTGCTTCAAATGTATCATTAGCCATTGATCCTAATTCAGGATCAGCGAACAGCTTCTGCAAAAATATTCCGACTACAGGCAGAGCCATATTTGAGGCCTGACCTACAGACATCTCTTCAAAATGTATGGCCTGATCTTCCCATCCTGTCCAGACGCCAGCTACAAGATTGGGAGTTACTCCCATAAACCATCCGTTTGAATGGTTCTGGGTAGTACCTGTTTTTCCGCCCATCTGGTTCCTCAGCTGATACTTGCCCCTCAGTCTGAGACCTGTGCCTTTGTCGACCACTCCCCGTAACAGGTAGGTCATAACATAGGCATGCTCTTCACTTATCACCTCATCAATAAAAGGAATAAAGGTTGAGATCACGTTTCCGTTACGGTCCTCAATTCGCGTGACGTAGAGCGGTCTGGTGTAAACTCCCTTGTTGGCGAATGTACCGTAAGCTCCGACCATTTCTTCAAGACTGACATCTGATGTCCCCAGGAATATCGACCATACAGGATCAATAAAGCTCCTGACCCCCATTCTGTGCATCAGGTCAGCTACAGCAGCGGGTGTAAACTGTTTCATGACCCATGAAGAGATCCAGTTTTCGGAATTGGCAAGACCCCACTCCAGGGTTACCATCTTCCCGTGAAACTCCTCTGGCCCTGAACTGCGCGGCGACCAGATTGTGTCGCCAACATCAAATGACTGCGGAATATTTTCCACCTCAAAACATGGAGAGTAGCCATCCTGAATAGCCAGTGTATAAAGGAAGGGTTTTATGGTTGAACCGACCTGTTTCTTCTGCTGTGTGACAGCATCATATTTGAAATACCTGAAATCAGGGCCTCCCACATATGCCTTGACATGCCCGGTATGGGGATCCATTGCCATAAATGAAGATCTTACAAAGAATTTATAATATCTTATAGAATCAAGGGGCGTCATTACCGTGTCACGTTCTCCCGACCATGAAAATACATTCATGGGGATAGGTGTGTTAAAGGCGAGGATAATAGAATCTTCCGGTATGCCTGCTGATTTCATACTGCGGTACCTGTCGCTCTGCCTCACTGAACGTTCCATAATATCCTTGACCTCGGTGATTGTAAGGTCATTTGAAAAAGGCGGATTCCTGTTCAGTCTGGCTCTTTTGTTAAAAAGAGGTTGCAGATCAGTGGACAGGTGCTCTGCTACTGCCTCTTCAGCATAGCCCTGCATCCTGGAATCAATGGTGGTGTAAATCCTCAGTCCGTCCCTGTAAATATTATAATTTGTTCCATCCGGTTTGGTATTCTTCCTGCACCAGCCATACAGCGGGTCATGCTGCCAGCGCCATACTGCATCTTCGTACTGCTCTTCAGAGTAGAACATATTCCGTTCAGGTTCATACTTGATCATGGTAGTCCGGATATATTCCCTGAAGTAAGTTGCAAGACCGGTGTTGTGACTGTCTTCGCGAAGGTCAAGGACCATCGGAAGTTTTTTTATTGAATCAGCCACGTCACGGGTGATATATCCGTACCTTTCCATCTGACCGATCACCACATTGCGTCTCTTAAGTGCACTTTCGGTGTTTCGGACAGGATTGTATGCTACGGAATTCTTAAGCATTCCCACAAGAAGGGCTGACTGCTCAATGTTCAGTGAATCGGGGGTTGTATTAAAATATATATGTGCAGCCGAATGAATACCAACACCATTATAAATAAAGTCAAAGACATTGAGATACATTGTTATTATCTCTTCTTTGGTATAGCTCTTCTCAAGCTTCACTGCCGTCTGCCACTCTTTGAACTTCGCGACCGCCAGCTTGGCTTCTCTAACTATTACAGGATCATTTGAGAGATCACGTGGCAGGAACAGGTTCTTGGCAAGCTGTTGGGTGATAGTGCTGCCGCCACCAGTGTTCTGACCAAGGAGGATGGTCTTGACAAACACTCTTACCAGGCCCCTGAAGTCAATACCTGAGTGTCTGTAAAACCTTATGTCTTCTGTAGCTATCAGTGCATCTATCACATACGGAGAAATATCTTCATAATCTGTCCATGTCCGGTTCTGTACATAGAATTTGCCCAGAAGAACATTATCTTCCGAATAAACTTCTGCAGCCAGGTTGTTGGCTGGGTTCTCAAGCTCCTCAAAAGACGGGAGCGGACCAAGCTTCTGCGACGAAATAAGAATGAACAATGTCAGAAGGAGCACGGCAGGCAGAGATATTATCACCCAGAACCATACTATATTCTTACTGAATTTTTTATCCCTCATTATACCCTCATAATATGAGCGCTAATTTAATGAATTATACAAATTCTTTCTTAATAATTTTGAAGTTAGTGCCCATAATCGCTTACTTTGCCCTGTTTTTAAAAAATCTCTGATGACAGAAAATCTGGTAATTGTTGAATCTCCCGCTAAAGCAAAAACAATAGAAAAATTCCTCGGCAAGGATTTTACCGTTGCCTCCAGTTTCGGGCATATACGTGATCTTGCAAAGAATAACCTTGGAATTGAAGTAGAAAAAGGGTTCAGGCCTGTCTATGAGATTCCTGAAGATAAAAAGAAGGTTGTCAGTGAGCTGCGCAAGCTTGCCTCAAAGGCAAAGACAGTCTGGATTGCATCTGATGAAGACCGAGAAGGAGAAGCGATTGCATGGCATCTGATTTCTGTTCTGGGTCTCGACCCTTCTTCCACAAACCGTATAGTGTTTCATGAAATAACCAAGGAAGCTATCAATAAGGCAATTGAGGCACCGCGTCAGGTTGACATGAACCTGGTTAATGCCCAGCAGGCCCGCAGAATGCTTGACAGACTGGTGGGATTTGAGATCTCTCCGGTTCTCTGGAAGAAAGTGCAGCCTTCACTGTCGGCAGGAAGGGTACAGTCTGTAGCAGTACGCCTGCTGGTTGACCGTGAACGCGAGATTATAGCCTTTGTCGCAGATTCGGCATTCAGGGTCACAGGTACCTTTAACGGAAAGAACGAGGAAGATGCAGAGGTGGTGCTAAAAGCCGAGTGCCCTAAAAAATTCGGAACTGAAACAGAAGCAAAAACTTTCCTGGAAAAATGTGAGGAGGCAGCCTTCTCCGTGGAAAATATAGTTGTCAGGCCGGGGACAAGGTCGCCGGCACCTCCGTTCACGACATCAACCCTCCAGCAGGAAGCTTACCGGAAACTTGGATTCTCTGTCGCACAGACAATGTCAGTGGCTCAGAAACTGTACGAGGGAGGTAAGATTACTTACATGAGAACTGACTCGACAAATCTTTCTCTGCTGGCGCTCAATACCGCAAGAGAGGTTGTGACTTCAGACTATGGTGACAGATATTCGCGGACCAGGCAGTTTAAGACTCATACCAAAGGTGCACAGGAGGCTCATGAAGCAATAAGGCCTGCATACTTCAACAAGAAGGAGATCACTGGTACCAATAACGAGAAAAGGCTTTATGAGCTTATCTGGCGAAGGGCAATAGCGTCACAGATGGCTGATGCCGAAATTGAGAAGACTACTATTACTATAGGTATGTCAACCTCACCGGTAAACTTCACGGCAACAGGCGAGGTAATACTTTTTGATGGTTTCCTGAAAGTTTATACTGAATCGTATGACGGCAGCGGTGCCGATGACGAAAAAGCAATACTTCCGCGAGTAAATAAAGGTATGTCGCTGGCACCGGTCAGCATCACTGCACTACAGCGCTTCACCTCGCCTCCTCCGCGGTATACTGAGGCAAGCCTTGTGAAAAAGCTTGAAGAGCTTGGGATAGGCAGGCCTTCAACCTATGCCCCTATTATTTCGACAATACAGTCGCGCGGATACATTGTGCGGGAAGACCGGCCCGGAGAGAAGCGCACTGTCACACAACTCACTCTGTCAAAAGGCAGGATAACAAGAAGTGAAAAGAGTGAGATCGCCGGAAAGGAGAAGTCCAAACTCTTTCCGAAAGACATCGGAATGATCGTCAATGACTTTCTGATTTCAAATTTCCCTGATATCCTTGACTATAATTTTACTGCAGGTGTAGAGAAGGAGTTTGATGAGATAGCCTCTGGTGAGATGGTCTGGGAGAAGATGATCTCTGACTTCTACGGACCCTTCCACAAATCCATCGATGAATCCCTCTCTGTCAGGGCCCGCATGACAGGTGCCCGTCAGCTTGGAAATGACCCGGTCACCGGACTGCCTGTTATGGTTAAGATGAGCAGGTTCGGTCCTGTTGTTCAGCTGGGTGAAGCATCACCTGACAATAAACCGCGTTTCGCAAACCTCAGGCGTGACCAGCTGCTTGAGACAATTACTCTCGAGGAAGCCATGACACTGTTTGCCCTGCCCAGACCGGTAGGAAAATTTGAAGACAGCGAGATGACCGTCGGCCTTGGAAAATTCGGACCGTATGTAAAACACGATGGCAAATTCTATTCACTGAAAAAAGGCGTTGATGATCCTTATACCATCACTGAAGAGAGAGCTGTCGAGCTTATCAGGGGGAAAAGAGAAGGTGACAAGTTGAAGGTAATAAGTGATTTTGGCGACATCATGGTTCTGAATGGAAGATACGGACCTTATATAGTTAAGGAAAAGAACAACTACCGGATCCCAAAGGGCAGTGACGCGCACAAGCTTACCAAAGAACAGTGTCTGGCCATTATTGAAAATGGAAGCCCGACTAAACGCAGCAAAGGTGGAAAGAAGAAGTGACATGAGCAAATTATGATCGACCTGAACCAGTATTTAGATCCCGTATGTCTTGACAAGCCTGATGTTGAATGCCTGGCAGGCTCAGCAGCATTTCCGCACACTGTTGCAGTCAACACCGGAAATGTGCCCCTGGATGACCTGACCGGTTTTGCTGTAGCTCTGATTGGTGTGCCTGATGATCGCGCCTCATCAAACAAAGGCGCTTCATATGCGCCTGATGCCATCAGGAAAAATCTTTATTCATTTTCGCGCCTGCCAGGTAAGCTGAAGATCACTGACCTGGGAAACCTTAAGCCCGGTGCGTCTTTTGAAGATACACTCGCCGGCCTGCGTGATGTACTCACTCAGGTTCTTGCACAGGATATCGTACCGGTGATTATTGGAGGCACAAGCGCTCTGATGCCTGCAATTGACAGGTGTCTTTCATCTCTAAAGCAGCCCTGGTCCATGATATCAGTAGATTCAAGGCTTGATTTCACTGCTGATAAAAGACCGGCAGATTCGCTTAACTGGATGAACGATGTTATCTACCGCAGCGGAGGCCGTTTGTCACACCTTTCAGCAATAGGACACCAAACCTATCTCACTGATCAGCAGGTGGTGAATCGCTTTAACCGAAGACACTATGACATGATGCGTATAGGAGAGGTGCGCGCTGCCGTTCATGAGACTGAACCCCTTTTCCGCGATGCCACTACAGCATTATTTGACATAGGATCAGTACGTCAGGCTGATGCTCCTGGCACTATCCTGCCTTCTGCCAACGGTTTTTACGGTGAGGAAGTGTGTCTGTTGGCAAGGTATGCTGGATTATCTGACAACCTGAAGGTAATGGCGGTGACAGAAGTCAATCCAACATACGATAACCGTTTTCAGACCTCTCACCTTGCCGCCCAGATGATCTGGTTCTTCCTGGAAGGTTTCTCCCAGAAACAGTACGAACTACCCTACCTCAGTGATCAGATGAACAACCGGTTCACACGATATCATGTGACACTGAGCGACCTTGAGGGAGAAGCGATTTTCATAAAAAGCACAATCACTGAGCGTTGGTGGGTAGAGATAAGTGATGCTGACGGTAATCCTCACTATCTGGCCTGCTCCTACGATGATTACCTGATGGCCAACAGAGACCAGGTCCCCGGCCGGTGGACAAGGGCAATGCTCAGGTTCGGCAGGTAAAAAAAATCCTTTATTTGGCAGCCTGCATATTTTTTATTTAATTTACTCGTTATTTTTAAGGGTGCACATGCACTTTTTGAAGATGAAGAAAGTCAGGACAGTCATCCTTGTTTTAATTGTTTCGGTTAGCATAGCCTCGGGGCAGCAGGACGCGGTCCTTAGTCATTATATGTTTAATACCCAAACTTATAACCCGGGCTATTCAGGCATGAGCGGGATGATCCAGGCGACGGCACTTACGCGTCAGCAATGGGTCGGATTTAAAGGAGCACCTTCCACAACTATTTTCAATATCAATACTCCTTTTAATATTTTCGGTCTGAGCAGCGGTGCCGGACTGCTTGTGGAAGCTGATAAGTACGGTTTCAGTAACGATATAAATTTAAATCTCTCCTATTCATACCTCTTTCCTGTCGGCAGGGGTACACTCGGAGCCGGTTTCAGCGCAGGTATGCTTAACAAGACGCTTAAACCAGAGTGGTTCATTCCCTCCGGAACGTCACATACACCTCCTTCCGGGGACCCCCTGATCCCGGAAAATGATCAAAGTTACGTTGCACTTGATATTTCGGCAGGTGTTTATTACGAAGGACTAAATTATTATGCCGGCATTTCTGTCACTCATGTTAACCAGCCTAAAATAAAATATTCAGAAACAGCAACTTATGTGAGCCGTGAATATCACTTTACGGCAGGTTATTATTTCCAGTTGCCTAATCCGGCCTTTGAGCTTATACCCTCAGTTTATATTGTAAACGATGGCGCTACAACACAATATGTAGGAACAGGAATGGTCAGATACAATAAAAAGGTATGGGGTGGCGTTTCTTACAGAGTCAGCGATGCTCTTACAGGTTTCGCAGGCGTAGAATTGTATAACGGTCTAAAAATTGGATATGGGTATGACTTCCCTCTTTCAGAGATCAGAAAAGGCACAAGCGGATCGCATGAATTCATTGTGTCATACAGTTTTGATCTCGGCCTGGGGAAGAGTGATACTAAATATAAAAGCATAAGGTTTCTATGATTGGGTTTGAAAAAATAACTTACTTGCATTCTTAAATTTATCAGTATATGAAAAAGGTAACCCTTTTAGCTGTTACATTAGCCTTGATATTGGGAAGCTGTGCCAATACTGACACCGGGGAGTTGACCGGTGTTCAGGGGAGAAAAAAGTTCTATGAACCTGAACCTTTTGAGATGGCATTCATACCGGCAGGCTCATTCACCCAGGGCCCGAGCGATCAGGATCCTCTGCGTGCCATGAACAGTATATCAAAAACAGTTACAGTAGAGGCTTTCTGGATGGACCAGACAGAGATTACCAACAACAAATACCGCCAGTTTACCTACTGGGTACGTGATTCTATCCTTAGAACCAAACTGGGTGAGGAAGGAATTGAAGGGTATGAGTTCTTCAGAACTGATGAAGAAGGAAACGTGCTGGAACCTAACGTCCTGAACTGGGACCAGGAGATAGATTACGAAGATGAAAACATCCTCCCCGTTCTTGAAACAATGTACTATCCGCCTGAAGAAAGATTCAACGCTACCAAGCAATGGGATACCCGGCTCCTGAATTATTCATATTTCTGGGTTGACTACAAACAGGCTGCCAAGGCAAAATATAATTACAAGGACAAAGTGTACGAGGGTAAGGTCACCGACCTGGAGGGAAATACCACAGACGTCGTGAACCGCTCATCATTCATCATGCACCATGTTGTAAACATCTATCCTGACACACTTGCATGGATCAGGGACTTCACCTATTCATTCAATGAGCCATGGGCAACCCTCTATTTCTGGCACCCGGGCTATGACGACTATCCTGTAGTCGGAGTATCATGGATGCAGGCCCGTGCTTTCAGCGTATGGCGTACTAACTACATGAATGAGCATCTGCGCGCTCAGGGAGTGGCTGATGTTCACAACTACCGCCTGCCCCTTGAGACCGAATGGGAATATGCTGCACGTGGCGGACTTGATCTTTCAATGTACCCGTGGGGCGGCCCTTATACACGTAACTACCAGGGATGCTTCCTTGCTAACTTCAAACCTCTGCGCGGTAATTATATTGACGACGGAGCCGTATACACCATCAAGGTGGCTTCTTTTGAACCCAATGAGTATGGACTGTTCGATATGGCTGGCAACGTTTCTGAATGGACTTCATGTGCCTACCATCCATCAGCATATGTCTTCACTCATGACCTGAACCCCGACTATGAGTACAACGCCAGACCGGAAGATCCGCCTGTGCTCAAGCGCAAGGTCATCAGAGGAGGATCATGGAAAGATATAGCATACTTCTTGCAGACATCCTCAAGGGATTATGAATACCAGGACTCAGCAAAATCATTTGTAGGGTTCCGTAATGTAAGAACATATATTGGAGTCAATAATTAAATTGTTTAACCTAAAATTTTAAATAAATGGGCCTTTCGGAATTTGTACATACAACGACGTGGAAAACTTTTATGGCAAAAGTTTACGGCTGGGGCGCCTCAGTCGTAATCATCGGTGCTCTTTTCAAAATCCAGCACTACCCCATGGCAGGATTAATCCTCTCAATTGGTCTTGTAACAGAGGCTTGCATCTTCTTCTTATCTGCCTTTGAGCCATTGAAGGAAGAACCCGACTGGAAACTTGTATATCCGCAGCTTGATCCCGGCTATGGTGGAGAAGCTATCGGATTCTCAGATACCTTCGGAGGAGGTGGTGGTGGTGGAGCAGGACTATCACAGTTTGACAAGATGCTTTCTAACGCAGGTATTACTCCCGATGTCTTTGAAAAACTGAGTCAGGGCCTCAAGAAACTCACTGAGACAACAAAAAATTTCAATGCCATGGGTGATCTGGCTGCCACAACAAATGAATACGCCGGCACGATTAAAAAGGCCAACGAATCACTCATGAGCCTTTCCGATTCTGTCAGGCAGACAGTCAGGTCCATGAGCGATACAAGCACAGTATATCAGGCTATCGGTGAATCAACCAAAACGATTGAAACCGGTGGTAAATCATACCATGAGAAGCTTGAGAATCTTAATAAAAGCCTCTCTGCCCTCAATGCAGCGTATGAACTGCAGCTTCGCGGCGCCAGTGATCATGTCAAGAATTCAGATACGATCTATAAGGGTATCGAGGCAATGATGAAAGATCTCTCAGGTTCAGCAGATGACACCAAAAAATACCGTGAACAGGTATCAAAACTGAATGACAACCTTTCTTCCCTTAACAATGTTTATGGCAACATGCTTGCTGCCATGAACGTAAAATAATGTTAAGTTCATTATAATATATCTGCTAACACCTAAACCACCCAAAAATGTCTAAGGGAAAAGAGACTCCGCGGCAAAAGATGATCGGTATGATGTACCTCATCCTGACCGCTATGCTGGCTCTTAACGTTTCAAAGGAAGCCATTGAAGCTTTTAAAAAAGTGGATATGAGCCTGACGAAAACCATTGCCAACTACATCAAGAAAAATGATATCACTTATGCTGCTTTTGATGTGGCAGCCGCGGAAAATCCGGAGAAAGCAGGAAAATGGAAGACAAAAGCCTATGATGTTAAGGCCCGTGCCAATGAGATCTATAACTATATTCAGGATCTTAAGGTAGAAATCGTTACCAAGACTGAAGGTGAAGATTCCGAAGCCCTCCTCCCTGATAACCAGATTGACGTTACAAAGATTAAAAAAATCGATCAAAACAATGTTCCTTCTGAGGTTCTGATCGGAGCCAACCAGGGCGGCAAGGCTAATGACCTTAAAGCTCTTATGGAAGATTATCGCGGTTACCTTGTTGAGACCCTTGAAGGCAAAGATCTGGCGGCTGAACAGTCAATACTTGACATCCTTAATACCGATGACCCGAAAAACCTCGGAGGAACGGGCACAGAGCCCTGGGTAACCGGTACTTTTCAGACGCTTCCGCTGATAGCCGTTATAACAATCCTTTCAAAGATGCAGGTCGACGTAAGGAACGCTGAGACAGATGTCCTTAACTTCCTTTATACACAGATCGAAGCTGGTTCATTCAAATTCAACAGAATCATTCCGACAGTCATTCCTAACTCGACATATATCATGCAGGGAAATGAATACGAAGCCCAGGTATTCGTTGCTGCCACTGATACAACACAGGATATGGAAATTCTTGTAGGGCCTCATTCCGCCAAGACAAATGCCGACGGCACTATCTCCTACGAGATGACAGGTGATTTCACAAAGCTTCCTATCGACGAATCAGGTGTGGGTATTTACCGGGTGAGACCCGGATCAGTAGGAGAAAAAGCATGGGGCGGTATTATTAAGATGAAGGCTCCTGACGGCACAATGCGTTCCTATGATTTCAATTCAAAATACTCAGTGGGTATGCCTAACGTGGTTGTATCACCTACTGCCATGAACGTTCTTTACCAGGGCATTCAGAACCCTATGGACGTTTCCGTTCCTGGTGTAGGATCTGATAAGCTTACCGTGAGAATGACAAATGGCGATCTCAAGAGGGGAAAATACAAGAACTACCGCGGTGATTGGCTTGCACAGCCCAGAACAGTCGGAGAGAATGCACAAATTATCGTTTCCGCAAACATTAACGGCAAGGTACAGAGCTTCCCACCTGTAGAGTTCAGGGTAAGAAGACTTCCTGACCCAGAGGCAAGGTTTGCCAACATGAAAGAAGGCAATGTTCTGAGAAGTGTTGCATCCGCGCAGCAGGTAGTGACCGCCGTACTTGAGAATTTTGAATTTGACCTTACATATACGGTAACGGGTTTCACAGTCTCTGTCAATGACAAAGGCTTTGAGATTACCGCTGAATCTAACAACAACAGGATCACCGATAAGCAAAAAGGCTTGATCAGTAACCTGAAGGCCGGACAGAAACTGATCATAGAAAAGATCAAGGCAGTCGGCCCTGATGGAAGAACCAGGGATCTCAACCCGATAATTCTAAAGATTAACTAATATAGGAAGAGATAAAACCATGAACACGAGAATTCTGGCAGGTCTTTTAGGCCTCCTGATGTGTACAGGCTCAATGGCCCAGTCGTTCGGAGACATCTATGAAAAATCGATGCCCGACAATCAAAAGATCAATTATACCTATCTGGGAGAATCAGATGTGATCTGGTCAAAAAGACTGTATCGGATCATTGACCTGAGAGAGAAGATGAATCTGAATCTGTACTATCCGTCTCTGAGATATGATTCTCAGAATAACCAGTTCGTTTCAGAGATGTCTGACGGAAGAATGAACTTTTCCGGCATTCTCCTCAACGAGATCCTGACCGGCAAGGTAGTTGCAACTGATGGCGATGCCATGACCATTCCGACAACCTATAATGACATCGCACAGAAGATGAACCGCGATACAATAACCATTGCCATCGTTGGTGCCGACGGCCAGGAACGTGATTCCACGGTAACAAACCCGGAGAATCCTGCCGACATCAAACAGCTCATGCTGCTCGAAGAATGGTTCTTCGATAAGAAGCTCTCACGTCTTGATGTGCGTATTATCGGAATATGTCCTATCTATATGGGATATGATCAGATCACAGCGAGACTGGTGAAAAGACGTCTTTTCTGGATCAGATATGAAGACATCAGGCAGGCACTGGCAAGTCACGAAGCCTTCAATTCATACAATGATGCCCAGAGGATTTCCTTTGAGGACCTGCTGCTGCAACGTAGATTTGACGGATATATCGTGGCCGAATCAAACGTCTATGATGACAGGTATATTAACCAGTATAAACTTGGCCCCGGACAGATCTTCGAAGCTGAGAGAATCAAAAATGAGATCTTCAATTTTGAACAGGATCTCTGGGAATACTAATATTTGAGAATAATACCCATGTAACGACGCCCCATAAGGGCGCCGCTAAGTGCCGACGCCCTTATGGGGCGTCGGTGTTTTTTTTACAGGTACTCTTCCCCTGTTGCCTTGCCTACATCATCAAGATACGTCTTGATGTTCTGCTCCTGATCCCGAGATACTATCAGCAGAACATCACCGCTGTCAATAATAATATAATCATCAAGCCCCTGTACGACAGCTATCTTTTTATCAGGGAGACTTATAATATTACCCTCAGAATTGTATGCGAGTACCTGTGAACGCAAAACTGCATTGTCATTCCTGTCATGATCAGAATGAAGATAAAGTGAATTCCATGTGCCAAGGTCAGACCATCCCAGATCAGTGCATATGACATAAACATTATCAGCTTTTTCCATGATGCCGTAGTCTACTGATATGCTGCTGCACTTTGAATAAGCCTTCTTGATAAATCCATCTTCTGAAAAGGTGTTGAACAGGTTCCTGCCTTCATTGAAGACATGATATATATCCGGCAGGTGCTTATCGAAAGCCGCCAGTATAGTGCCGGCTTTCCAGATGAAAATACCGCTGTTCCAGTAGAAATCACCGCTCTCAAGAAAAAGTCTTGCCATGGTAAGCTCAGGTTTTTCGGTGAAAGCCTTAACCTTATGAAGGTTATTGAACCCTTTGACCGGCTGCTCTGTGTTTGCCTGTATGTAGCCATAACCTGTCTCCGGCCTGTCAGGCCTGATGCCCAGCGTCAGAAGCGCATCATTCTCTGAAGCGAACCTGTACGCTTCATTCATCACGTTGCTGAACTCATCCTCTCTTTTGATCAGGTGATCTGACGGAGCAACAGCTATTACTGCATCAGGATTTTCTGCCATTATTCTAAAAATACCATAAGCAATACACGGGGCTGTGTTACGCCGCAGCGGCTCTGCAAGAACGTGAGAGCTGCTAATGTCAAGCTGCTCTGTCACAGTCTCTCTGCTATCTTCACTGGTCACGACATAAATATGATCCTCAGGACATATCCCCTTAAAACGGCGGTACGTCATCTGGATCAATGTCTCGCCTGTACCCAGGATATCCAGGAATTGTTTAGGTTTCTCTTTCCTGCTCAGTGGCCAGAATCGGCTTCCGACACCACCGGCCATGATCAGCACATAACGATCTTTCATTATTACTGGAGATTTGTTAGATCTGCTGCAAATATATAAATTCCTGCCCACTAAATTTTGCCGGGTAACAGGTGCAGTGAATATTTGCTAAATTTGACAAAAGATTTGGTCTTATGTTACGATTTCTTTCAGGGTTCGCGTCTTATTGGATGTTGCTGGGGAAAGTGTTTTCCCGGCCCGAAAAAGTGCAGATCTATTACCGGCAGACAATGAAAGAGCTCATAAGCCTGGGCATCAGATCAATAGGGATAGTGGCAATTATATCTTTTTTCATGGGCGCTGTCATTACCCTTCAGACGGCTTATAATACCGAAAATCCTATCTATCCTACTTATCTCATTGGCCTCGGATGCAGAGACTCCATTTTGCTTGAGTTTTCTTCAACAATTGTTGCGCTGATCCTTGCCGGAAAAGTCGGGTCAAACATAGCTTCAGAGATAGGGACAATGAGGGTGACAGAACAGATTGACGCCCTTGAGCTTATGGGTGTCAATTCTGCTTCATACCTCATCCTGCCAAAAGTAGTCGCAACATTGGTATTTAATCCTTTCCTGACACTGATCAGCATAATAGTTGGTATACTGGGCGGGTGGATCGCAGGTACATCTTCCGGAGTGATCACCTCGCAGGATTTTATCTACGGAATCCAGTATGCTTTTATTCCTTATTATATTACTTATGCTATTATCAAGACACTTTTCTTTGCCTTCATTATAACCTCTGTTTCAGCATTTCAGGGTTATTATGTCGAGGGCGGGTCGCTCGAGGTCGGCCGGGCAAGCACCAAGGCTGTGGTTTACAGCAGTGTAACGATACTGCTCTTCAATGTTATCCTTACCCAGCTCCTTCTCTCATGATCAGGGCAGAAAACATCACCAAAAGATTCGGTGACCGTGAAGTGCTGAAGGATATATCTGCAACCTTTGAACCGGGGCAGACAAATCTGATCATCGGTAAGAGCGGTTCGGGAAAGACCGTATTTATGAAATGCCTGGTAGGCCTGCTTGATATTGACGAGGGCAGCATCTGGTATGACGATATTCTCTTTTCGAAGCTGGACTTCAGGGCAAAAAAAGAAATAAGAAAAGAGATGGGGATGCTATTCCAGGGAAGCGCACTCTTTGACTCTATGACCGTTGAGGAGAATGTAAGGTTCCCGCTTGACATGTTCACCACAATGTCATACAGTGAGAAACTTGACCGTGTCAATTTCTGCCTTCACCGGGTAGACATAATTGACTCAAACAGCCTTTTCCCGTCAGAGTTGTCGGGTGGCATGAAAAAACGGGTGGCAATTGCACGGGCCATAGCACTGAAACCCCGTTACCTCTTCTGTGATGAACCCAACTCCGGCCTTGATCCCAAGACCTCAATAGTGATTGACGCACTGATCAAGGAGATCACCAGTGAACTTAACATGACCACTATTGTAAATACCCATGACATGAATTCAGTCATGGAGAACGGTGAAAAAATTATATTCATTGAAGAAGGAGAAAAATGTTGGGAGGGCAGTAAAAATGAGATACTTAAGTCTGACAACAAGCTCCTTAACGAATTTGTTTTCGCCAATGCCCTGGCTAAACAGCTTAAAGCCTCTACGAAATAATCAGAAATTAACGGGAAGAGGTTCTTTTTTCTCCCTGTTTCCGAAAACAAAATTCACTCCCAGTCTCGCGTGAACCGTATACCAGTTTTCCGGAAGGTTGAAAGTGCTTTCTCCGCTTGTGACTTTTGACCATACAAGCGTCTCATTAAACCTGTATTCCGCTCCCAATTCTATTCCCGGACCTGTATTACCCTTTCCTGCCAGGAAAGAGAACACGCTGTTTATCTGGATCCTGTATTTAAGACATAATTATAAAGGTATGCGTCATTTTCACTGATCAGGAGGTTCCAGGTGCTTTTATTTGCCACCCTTCCAACAGTGTAGAACTGGCCGGCTTTGCGCGGAAAGCCAGTCACAGAGTTGCCATTTCTGCTTATCAGGTGTATTAGCTTATTGTCTGTATCATAGACAGCAGTCTTACGGTCTGAAGAGCTGAGGCTGATCAGTACGGGGCCTTTTAGATTATTTGATTCAAAAGTTTTAGAAAGTATCTCACTGCCATTATTATCATAGACATGCAGCATCCCGTGATCAATGTATAGAAAGTCTGTCCGGCCGTCACCGTCAAAGTCATAAAAATCAGAACTGTGCCCGGTTGAAAAGGTACTTATAGCCTGCTTTTTTACTGTCCCGTCAAAATAGAGCCGTATCAGTGTACCATCTGGGGCCGTAAAAACAAGAGCCTGGTCTTCGTTGTCGGTTAATCTGACACATGATCCCTTTGCTTTTATAAGAGGCTCCTGGGGGTTTACCCGGATGTTCCCGGTACGGTCAAGCAGGTATACAGACTGATCATCAGACACAAACAGATAATCTTTTCCCCTCACCCTGAAGAATGCTACCGGATCTGATACTCTTCCACGGGTTGTGAGCATATTCCACCCCCTCACCGGCGAACCTGACCGGTCATAAGCATATATCTTCCTGTCTTCCCCTGCAATGAAAAGCCGGTATTCTCTATTGTTCTCATAATCAAACACTGCAAGGGAATTTGTTGCCGGTGACCGCATCTTAACAGGAAATTTATCTACATAGTTCCCGTTCCGGTCAATAAGATGCAGATAGTCCTTGCCTGTAAAGAGAAGCTGATACTTGCCGTTTTTATAATAATCGATCATAAAAATTTCGCCCGTTATCCTTTCCCTGATAGCTGCTTTCCAGAGTATTTTCCCGGATGAGCTGATCAGATAGATATTATTTTTCTGATCCTGCACAAAAATCTCAGTTGCGCCTGTGTTATGGTTGAGAAAAAGAAATGGCCTGGAGGCCAGCTCGGCATCAAGCTTCACTTTCCAGGCAAGGTTCAGGTCTGCAGAGGTCACTTGGGCATTACTTGCCGTGTCTGTGCCTGCTATTTTAGACGGCGAAGAAGGCCTCTGCTTATCCTGATCGCGATACCTTACCGACAGACTTGTGTAAATCATATCATTGCTGGGAGTAAGACTTAGACCTACCCCGTCAATGGCTTCAAATGTACGGTCAGTCAGGGTTTTTGATGATGCGGGTGTGAGGTATTTATTTATGAGCGATTTCAAAGCACTGCCTGAAGAATAGAAGAGGTATGAACTTTTGGTGGGAAGTGTTTTCTCCATTTCCCTGAAATCAGGATCATTAATAAGCGTGTTTTCGTTCTCTGAACTATTTTCTATGGATATCAGTGCTTCTGGAGACCCGGAGAAGACCATGTATGACCTGGCAAAGAGCACCCATTCCTCATTATCTGCTGCAGCAGTTTCACCTGAAAGAATAGACGAAACGCCGGTAAAAGGCATTTTGTACATAACCACTTCCTCATCTGAATCAGTCTGAACCGAAGCAAGGAAATGACTCTCTCTCAGGCCCATTGAACGGTATTTTGCAGTTAGCCGGTTTCTCAGCACGGCCTCCGCCGTCTGACGGTCAGTCATTCTGAAGAGCATAACCCTTTCTTCTCCGTTGCCTGCGGGAATCATTGCTTCAGTCACTTCATTCCCTGTGAATGGGCTCATTGCCAATGCCAGGTCAGTTGCATTTATCGATGCCGGATCAGATGTGGTATCCCCGGTCAATGATGCTCTCCTCATCACGGTTTTGTAACTAAGGGTGCCCTGCGGAAGAAGCTCATGTACGCCACACTCGGCAGGGTTTACATCGCTTAGCCTGTCAGCACCCTGTCCCGCGCCTGCAGTAGAGAGAAATCCGCTGATGAATAGTCCGTCTTCCCTTAAGGTAAGATCACCTCCTGCTGCGATGGCTGCTGAAGATATCGGGGTGATCTCTCCAGGGGCAATAAAGGACTGGACAAACCTGGGAAGATTCCTGAACAGAATAAAAAGATTGTCTGTCTCCCTGCCGGAAGCGTTGACAACAGAGGCAAAACCCTGCTGATGACGTATGTCTGAACCGGCACTTATATTGTTGAGAGCATTATCTACCATAACCTCAAGAGGTGAGGCTATTATTATGCCAGATGTCAGAGCCAGGTATATCTGGGACTTTTTTAAGCCCTGTCCATATGATACCGTGAATTTCTTTGCTCCTCCAAATTCCCTGGAGCCAGTAACAACCGCCCCTGACGCCTCGCAAAGTCGAATCAGGTGCCTCGGAGTTAATGAAGACCCGGTATTCATTACAGCAAGCGCCGAGACACGACTCTGACCAGTAACATGAAATGACAGGAGTACCTTCCGGTTGCTGATCATTTCACGGACTTCGCGGCCGCCGGTAACGCTGTCGATGGCTGCTGCGGCATCAATTAACGAGGAAGCCCATTTCATGCCGGAGAGCCTTGCTGTGATACCTGTCCTGTCGGTTGCCTTCGTAAGAAGCTCCGGAAAATCAGGTGTTTCTATGATAAGAAAAGCGTCTGAAGGAACGGTTACCCATGGATCCACAGTAACAACCTGTTTATCCTTCCTGATAAAATATGCTGCCACACCCAGGGCGACAGCAAGCAAACCCACAAGTATGATCCCGGTTCTTTTTTGCACAGTTTTTAGCTTCAGATCTCAATTCAAAAATATAAAATATTAATTTGCTATGGCAAAAACAAATGCAGGACGGGCAAGTGATGTGTTGAACAATATGCTTTATGAATAAATTTGCGGAATGCTTTTTGTGACTTTGCCGGGGATTATAACTGATTTATGATGAAGAGTATTATATTTTTTTTGATCCTGATTCTCCCTTATCTGTCGGTCAGGTCTCAGACAGTCACAGTTCTGAGCGAAGAGGACGACAAGCCTGTTTCTGATGTTGCCGTTTATAATGATGCCCGTGACAGGTTCTGCTACACAAACTATGCCGGTAAAGCAAGCCTTTCTGAGTTCCCTGACGGGCAACCGATTTATTTCCAGCATTTCTCTTTTGAAAGAGTATCATTCACTCCAGAGGAGCTTCAAAAAGCAGGATGGGTGGTTAAGCTCAGGACCAAGACTTTTGAGGTTGAAGAATTTATTGTTTCAGCAAACCGCTGGGAACAAAAATCTGATGAAGTACCTAATTATTTAAGTACCATTACTTTACCTTCAGTAAGGTTTCAGAACCCTCAGACAACTGCTGACCTGGTAGCGCTCAACGGTGATGTATTTGTACAGAAAAGTCAGCTTGGCGGAGGCAGCCCCATGTTAAGAGGATTTGCCACTAACAGGGTCCTGATAGTCATCGACGGCGTAAGATTGAACAATGCGATTTACAGGGAAGGCAACATACAGAATATTCTTTCACTTGATCCGGAAGTCATAGATCACACAGAAATTATTTTCGGTCCCGGTGCCACCATGTACGGAAGTGATGCCCTGGGAGGGGTAATGGATTTTCATACCAGGAAAGCTCTTTATTCGACAGGAGACTCAATATATATCAAAGCCAATGCACTGGCCCGCTATTCAACGGCAACCAATGAACATACATATCATCTTGACTTCAATCTGGGAGGACATAAGATTGCCTTTCTCACTTCAGCCTCCTGGTCTGACTTCGGAAATCTGCGCATGGGTTCATGGAAGTACCCTGAGTACCTGCGTAATGAATATCAGAAACGGACAGCCACCGGTGATACTATTATAATGAACAGGGATCCGCGTAAACAAATTGCCTCAGGTTACTCACAGCTTAACACAACGAACAAACTGCGTTTTAAGACAGGAAAATATATTGATGTCGAGCTGGCAAACCACTACTCCAGGCTGTCTGATGTTCCCCGGTACGACAGACTGATACAGACGAAAAACGGAACTCTCAGATACGGCGACTGGTATTACGGGCCGCAGGTGTGGATGATGAACAGCGCTTCTGCTCATTTGACCAAACCAGTGGCAGTTTTTGATGAAGCAAGGTTTACTGTGGCAAGGCAGGACTATGAGGAAAGCCGGCATGACCGGCAAATTAATGACGTCAGTCTCAATGAACAGACTGAAAAGGTAGGAATATGGTCGGTCAATCTTGATTTCGATAAGTCTGCCGGGAAGAATGAGGGCCTTTTCTATTATGGAACCGAGTACGTCAGAAACAATATCAAAAGCGTGGCTGACACAAAAAATATCATGACCGGTGAAGAAGTACCGGCAGGGTCAAGATACCCGAACGGAAAGAATATCTACAACAACTTTGCACTTTACTGCGGGTACAAGTTTAATCTCAGTAACAATTTAACTGTCAGTACAGGTGCCAGGTATAACTTCGTTTCCCTCTATTCAGATATAGCCGATAACTCCTTCTACAATTTTCCGTTCACGACAATAGAGACGTCAAACAGTGCCGTGACCGGAGCCGCGGGTGCTGTCTACAGACCAGACAGCCGCACAGAGCTGACCCTTAACCTGTCTACCGGATTCAGGGCTCCTAACCTTGATGACATGGGAAAGGTATTTGAATCAGCCCCAGGCATTCTTGTTGTACCTAACCCTGATCTAAAACCCGAATATCTTTACAATATTGATATTGGTGCTTCCAGGGATTTTGGCAACCTGCTCCATGCTGAAGCGTCAGGCTTCTTCTCATATCTTGATGACGCAATGGTACGCCGTGAATACACCTTTAACGGTGAGTCAACAATCAATTACCAGGGAGAGGAAAGTACCGTTTATGCAATAGTCAATGCCGGCTATGCCATCGTTTACGGCGCCCAGATGAAAGCAGAGCTTAAGCCCCTTTCATTCCTGAGGGTAAAATCTGCCCTGACACTGACCAGGGGCTATGACAACGAGAAAGAACCCTGGCGCCACGTTCCTCCGCTATTCGGTGCGACACATGTGATATATGAAAGATCTTCCATCAAAGCGGATCTGTACTGTGTTTATAATGGCAGTATTCCTTTCGATAGAATGACCCCCAGCGAAAGAGACAAACCGTATATGTATGCTGCTGACCGCGAGGGCAATCCATGGTCTCCGGGGTGGTTTACACTAAACTTCAAATCATCATTTAACATAAAAAACAGGATTGAACTCATTGCAGGAATTGAGAATTTGCTTGACCTGAGATACCGGCCCTATTCATCTGGAATTGTCGCTCCTGGGCTGAATTTTATTTTCTCTGCCAGGATCAGGATCTGACCATCATTCCCGTGACATCAAAAACATTGTTTTTCCGAAATGATTAATTAAATTTCAGCCGTGTAAAGCACACGGGGCAATGGCTGCGGAATTTCATCTGATTGAAGTAAAAACCAAAAAGGATATCAGGGATTTTAATGATCTTCCTGCTATTTTAAACCGGGGCGACAGTAACTGGATAAAGCCTCTGGTAAAAGATATTGAATCGGTTTTTAATCCGGCTCAGAATTCCCTTTTCCGTAACGGTGATGCAATCAGATGGCTTCTGAAAGAGAGCTCGGGAAAAACAGTTGGACGTGTGTCTGCCTTTTACAGCAGAAAAATTGCCAATGCTGACCTGACACCTGTCGCTGGGATGGGATTCTTTGAGTGCATTAATAACTATCAGGCTGCTGCCATTCTCTTTGATGCATGCCGTGACTGGCTTGAAGGCAATGGGATGAAAGCAATGGAGGGTCCCGAGAACTTCGGTGAGCGTGACCGTTGGTGGGGACTGCTCGTTGACGGGTTCCTTCCTCCCAACTATTGTATGCCATATAATCCTCCGTATTACAGGGAACTGTTTGAAAAATATGGTTTTAAAAATTACTTCGAACAGTACACATATTATTCACCGGTAACCGATAAGAACCTCGATGAAGTTATCAGGACCAAGGCTGAAAGAATATTTACCAATCCTGACTATTCATTCAGATATATGAGGGCCCGGGAAATAAGGGAGACGGCCCGCAATTTCATGATTGTGTACAACAAGGGATGGGCACGCTTCCCGGGGGTTAAGACAATAAGTGAGAGGCATGCCAGGTTGCTGATGAAAAGTTTCAAACCGATCCACGATGAAAAACTGATCTGGTTCGGATTCTATAAGGATGAGCCTGTATGTTTTTTCATAATGTTACCGGAGATCAACCAGATAATCAGATATCTCAATGGCAAGCTTAATAATGTCGGCAGGCTGAAATTCCTCTGGTACCGGTATGCCAGGAAAAAGCTGACGAAAGCCTTTGGCCTTATCTTCGGCATCGTTCCCGAACATCAGCGCAAGGGCGTCGAAGGAGCCCTGATAATGTCATTTGCCAAACTGGCTCTGACAAATGATTTCCCTTATAAAGACCTGGAATTTAATTGGATAGGTGACTTCAACCTCTCAATGATGCACCTTCTTGATCAGATAGGCGCCAGGATTATCAAGACACATATAACATACCGATATCTCTTTGACAGGAATGCACCTTTTGAAAGAGCTCCTGTTGTCAATGCGTAGATTTTAAGGTTTTTTCAGAAAGGCCTGTACCCGATTATCTCCCTTACCTCCCTGATCGTGGCAGAGGCACTTGCCCTTGCTTTCTCGGCACCTTGGGACACAACTTTCCCAAGGTAAACAGGGTCATTTACAATTTCATTGATGCGCGTTCTGATCGGTTCGGTAATCTTAATAATATCTTCGGCAAGCTGTTTCTTCATGTCACCATACCTGATCTCACAGGAAGCATGCTTCTCACGGAAGTAAGTTACTGTGGAAGGATCGGAAACGACTTCCATAATGGTAAAGAGGTTGCGGACAGGCTCTGTAGGTTTTGATCCGGGCTTCTCAGGACCAGCATCCGTCACAGCTCTCATAACTTTCTTTCTGATCTCTGACGGTGTGTCAGCAAGGAAAATACCGTTGCCTTCACTCTTCCCCATTTTGCCTGTGCCGTCAAGACCCGGGATCTTAATAAGCTGATTCCCGAAATTGTAGGCATCCGGCTCCGGAAAATATTCAACACCATACATTGTATTGAAACGACGGGCAAAGCGACGTGTCATCTCAAGATGCTGCTCCTGATCCTTTCCTACAGGCACCTTGTGTGCCTTGTGAATGATAATATCGGCAGCCATCAGCACAGGGTAGGTAAGGAGACCCGCGTTTATGTTGTCAGGATGCTGCCGGATCTTCTCCTTGAACGATGTTGTACGCTCCAGCTCTCCGACGTAAGCGTTCATATTCAGGAGGAGATATAGTTCCGAAACCTCCGGAATATCACTCTGAACATATACTGTGGCTTTCTCAGGATCTATGCCGCATGCGAGGTATTCAGCCAGTACCTGCCTGATGTTACTGTGTATGTCGTCAGGATGCGGATGGGTAGTAAGTGAATGATAATCAGCCACAAAGAAGAAACAGTTATTCTCATCCTGCATCCTCAGGAAGTTTTTCAGGGCACCGAAGTAATTACCAAGATGGAGATTGCCTGTCGAACGTATGCCGCTTACTACTGTATCCATAAGATTTTTTTATGCGTCACAAAAATAGAGATAAATAACGAATTTAATCTCCACTGTATATCTTTCCGGCAAAGCCCGGGGGGACCTCCTGCTGTTACTATTTTTGTATTTTTGCGATGAAAATCATTTATCATGGAATCAACCAGGCAAAAGAAAGTTGCAAGACTGGTGCAAAAAGAGCTTGCAGAAATAATACTTCATCATACCGGTGAACTGGCTCCCGGGAAAATGATCTCTGTGACCAACGTGCGTGTCAGTCCGGATCTTTCGTTTGCAAAAACCTGGGTCAGCATTTTCCCTTCAGACAAGTCGGCAGAGATACTCGCCGGTTTGAGAAGCCATGTACCGCGCATCAGATATGAGCTCGGTCAGAAAGTACGCAACCAGCTTCGCATAATACCGGAAATAGCGTTCTTCATTGATGACAGTAATGACTATATAGACAATATCAGCAATCTGCTCAAGGAAAAAGACTGATGGACTATGATCCTATAAAGGAATTTCTCGGACGTCATTTTAACCGTCATCCGCTGCTGCGTAAGCTCTTTTATCTGCTTCTCAATATACTTCTGCTCCGTTCGTGGCATGTCAGGAAAGCACTAAAGAAGCTAAGCCAGGCGCTCCCTTCATCATCCGAAGTGCTTGATGCCGGTATGGGCTTCGGCCAGTATTCATGGTGGATGGCCAGAAAATTCCGTGGATGGAATATCACTGCCGCAGATATTAAAAGTGAACAGGTGGCTGACTGCAATGCCTTTTTCAGAAGGGAAGGCCTCGGGGAGAGATTCCGGGCAATTGAAGCTGACCTGGTGAGATGGACCGGCACCGGGAAATATGACCTTGTGCTTTGCGTTGACGTGATGGAGCACATTGAGGAAGACCGCAAAGTCTTTGGCTCCTTCTTTTCGATGATGAATAACGGAGGATATCTTGTCATCTCAACTCCTTCTGATCTGGGCGGATCAGACGTTCACTCTGAGAATGAAAAGTCATTTATCGGGGAACACGTCCGTGAAGGCTACAGCAAAGCTGGAATCACCGGGAAGCTCCTTGATGCAGGTTTTGGAAAGGTATCTGTGTCATATACATACGGCCTTCCCGGGAGCATAGCATGGAAGCTGTCCATGAAATATCCGGTGATCATGCTTTCAGCTTCAAGACTATTCTTCATTCTCCTGCCTTTCTATTATCTTGCCGTCATGCCCTTGGTAATCCTGCTGAACATCACTGACCTGAATTTCAGTCATGTTAAAGGAACAGGGCTGCTGGTTATCGCTGAAAAAAACAGATGAAGCTTTCACTTTATATCGCAAAGAGATATCTGTTCGCTAAAAAATCGCGAAACGCCATCAATGTTATTTCAGCCATTTCGGTTGCCGGTGTAATGGTCGGAACCATGGCACTGATAACCATTTTGTCAGTTTTTAACGGTCTTGAAGAAATGGTCAGGGGTATCTTCAGCACATCAGACTCCGAGATCAGGATCACTCCGGTTAAAGGGAAGGTTTTCAATCCTGACACTCTGACCATGCGTAGATTATCTGCCATCAACGGTGTTGAGGTATGGGCTGAGACACTTGAGGAAAACGCTCTTCTGAGATATGAAGAACAACAGTACATCGCCACTGTCAAGGGCGTATCACCGAACTATGGTGAGGTTACTGATCTGGATACCGCCATGTGGGATGGCGATTTTACGCTCATGTCCGGGAACGGGCGACCATTTGCAATTGCCGGACTGGGTGTGGCCAACTATCTGGGAATGAGGCTTAACTTCGTATCGCCGCTGGCCATCTATATACCTGATCGTAAAGCCCACCTCACACTGAACCCCGAAAATGAGTTTATCAGAAAATATATTCATCTTTCGGGCATCTTCGCCGTGGAACAGGAGTTTGATTCAAAGTACGTGTTCGTACCTATTGATTTCGCCAGGGAACTTCTGAACTATACCACTGAGGTAACATCCATTGAAGTCAGGCTGAAAGCCGGCTCTGACCTGAAAAAGACACAGAAAGAAATTAAAGAGGTCATGGGACATGGCTTCCAGGTACAAAACAGGTATGAACAGCAGGAGATGTTCTACAGAGTTATGAAGGGAGAGCGACTGGCCATATACGTTATACTTACGTTTATCCTTATTATAGCATCTTTCAATATCATAGGGTCGCTTACTATGCTGATCATTGAAAAGGAAAGGGATATCAGAATACTGAAAAGCCTCGGTGCTGACAACCCTCTTATCAAGCGTATATTTATCTATGAAGGCTGGATGATTTCATTTATTGGTACCTGTCTTGGACTTGCTGTCGGATTTTTACTGTGCGCTGCCCAGCAGCAATTTGGCATTGTAAAACTGTCCGGAGAATCATTGCTTATAGACACCTATCCTGTCAGGATGCAGCTGACCGATTTCATTCTGGTCGCGGTGACAGTCATGACCATCGGCTACGGAGCTGCATGGTATCCTGTTCACTATCTCTCGCGCAGATACCTCAAAGAGAACCCAAAAGAACAGAAATGAGCCGGAAAACAATCCTGTTATTTATTGCTTCAATTATATTGCTGACGGCATGCGGACCTGAGAGTGCCAACAAGCCTGCCAGGAGGATGCTCATTCCGGAAGATAAGCTGGTGGCAATCCTCACTGATACTTATCTTACGGCAGGGATGCTTGATATCCCGGGAATAAGAGAAACATGGGGTCAGAGAGATTCGATACTAAACTATATCGATGTGATTGAGAGCTACGGTTACACTTATGAGCAGATCCAGGCTACCTTACGGTATTATTTTACAGACAAACCAAAAAAACTTGCCCGGATCTATGACAGGGTTACCGGCAACCTTCTTGAGCTTGAAGCGAAAGTGCAGAACGAGGGTAAAAAAGCGGATTCGATACCGGATAAAAATCTATGGACAGGCAAAGCAGCCTACAAGTATCCAGAAGATGTAACCAGAGATCCGGTCTGGTTTGACATCCCTGTCGAAACACCCGGTGAATACGTCTTCAGGGCAGATATAGTGGTTTTTCAGGACGACGGAAGTCTGGATCCCAGAGTTACTATCTATTTCAGTACCGTTGACAGCCTGGGTGTAGAGGTGCGCGACAACTGGGATGAGGTCAGGCTTGAAAAGACCGGCAGGGCTAAAAGTATTGAATTAAGGAAGACCCTTGAAGTTGCCAGGAATACCCATATCAAAGGATGGTTGATGAATCATACCAACAGGGAAGGTATCTGGCGCAAGCATGCCCTGATCAGTAATATAAGCCTTACACTTAAAAAACCAGAGGCGTTACCGAAGTGATGAGGAAGGTCTCGGCACAGTATGTATTCACTTCCGCCGGTAAGCCACTCAGGCGGGGAGTAGTGACCGTTGAGAGTGACAATACTGTTCTTTCTGTCGAAGATACTGGCGGAGATCTGGAGGAAAGGGCTGATATTGAGTTTTATAACGGCATCATCATCCCCGGCCTTGTAAACTGCCACACCCATCTTGAGCTCTCTCACATGCGCGGCGTCATACCTGCCGGAAGGGGACTTACCCGCTTCATTGCTGCCATAAGGGAGGGGCGTGAGGCTGGTATCACTGATATCATAAGGGCTGCTCAGCTGGCGGACAGGGAGATGTATTCAGAGGGAATTGCAGTCTGCGGTGACATCAGTAACAACGCCCTGACTATCAGAACAAAGAGTGACAGCCTTATCAGTTACGTGACTTTTATAGAGGTGTTCGGCATCAATCCTCTGGCAGCCCGTCAGCGCATGAGTGATGCAGTGAAAGTGGAGGCCGCAGCCAATGCTGCCGGCCTCCGAAGTCACATTACACCCCATGCCGTTTATTCCATGTCGCCATCATTATTTGAGCTGATAAAGGAAAAAATTACCGGAACCTCCGTCACATCATTGCATTTTCTTGAGTCAGCCAGCGAAAGAAAAATGAGCAACAGGCATATTGAGACAGCACTCAAACTGGCAGGTAAAACATCACATCTGATCCTTGTGCATAATACTGTTATCAATAAGGAGGAACTGAAGGCACTAGCTGCTGCTGACAATATCTGGTATTGCCTCTGCCCATCATCAAACATGCGTATTTCAGGTATGATGCCTCCGGTAAAGCTTATAAGGCAAGCATCTGACCATATAGTTGTTGGTACTGACAGCCTCGCCTCTGCAGACCACCTGAGTATCCTGTTGGAGATGAGGCTCCTGCATGAAGCAGCACCTGACCTGTCTCTTGATGAGATCATAAGATGGGGGACCATCAATGGAGCACGGGCTCTCCGGATGGAAAACACGGCAGGGTCAATAGAACCCGGAAAGAAACCCGGCCTCATGCTCATTGAAAAGGCAGACCTGTCAGCGTTACGCCTTCGCCCTGACAGCAGGGTGCACAGATTATTGTAAATTTACAGCCTGAACCATCTGATTAATGCCGACATTTCTTTTTGACAGCATAGTATTCGGGCCCGTTCACAGCCGCAGGCTTGGTGTCTCACTGGGCATAAACCTGTTGCCAGTGAACAGCAAGTTATGCTCATTCAACTGCATCTACTGTGAATGCGGATGGACTACATGCAGGGCTGCGTCATTAACCAGGCTTCCTTCACGGAGTGAGGTGCGTGATGCCCTCAGAAAGAAACTGGCAGATATGAAAGAGCATGGCAAACAACCTGATGTGATCACATATGCCGGCAACGGAGAACCCACTTTGCACCCTGATTTCTCCGGAATTATAGATGATTCCATAGCTCTGCGCAATGAATACTTCCCGGCTGCAAAAATTTCAGTGCTTTCGAACGGCTCTAACCTGCGCCGCAAGCCGGTGCGCGAAGCGCTGAAGAAGGTTGATATGAATATCCTGAAGCTTGATTCCGCTTTTCCGGAAACAGTAAAGCGATTGAATCAGCCACAAGGCAAATATGACCCTGAGTCTCTGATCCGCAATGTCAGAGACTTTGAAGGCAGGTTTATCATTCAGTCGCTCTTTGTAAGGGGCGAATACCAGGGAGAGATAATTGATAATGCCACCTCAGCGGAGGTCGATGCATGGCTTGCCGTGATTGAGAAGCTGAGGCCGCAGTCTGTAATGATCTATACCATTGAACGCGATACCCCGTTGGGTAATAACCTGAAAAAGGTACCCATTCATGAGCTGAGAGCCATCGCGGCACGTGTGAACGCCCTGGGGATATCTGCATCTGTCTCCGGCTGAGTATCATGGATGGCAGGAGAATTCTTATCAGTCCCCTGAACTGGGGCTTAGGTCATGCCGGCCGTATGATACCTCTGGCCATTGAACTGAAGAAAAGAGGCAATGAGATAATCTTCGGCACCGATAAAAGCCTTATTCATGTTCTCGAAAAAGATCTTCATGGTATCACCATAATTCAAATTCCGGGAATCAGGATGCGGTACTCAGGTGTCTTTCCGCAGTATCTTTGCATCTTCCTTCAGGTACCTCTTTTAATCATTTCGGCATTCCGTGAACATTCGGCACTCAAACGCATTGTTCGTGAGTTAAAACCAGATATTATCATCTCAGATAACAGGTTTGGTTTTTTTCACAAAGATGTTTACTCCGTTTTTGTAACCCACCAGCTCCGGATAGCGTTCCCCCGGTTTTTACGGTTTCTGGAGCCGGTGGCAGCCTGGCTCAACCGGCAGATAATAGTCGGATATGACTTGTGCCTTGTGCCCGATTACCCCGGGAAGGTGAACCTTTCAGGCCGGCTCTCCCATGAGATGAACCTGCCGGAAAATGTCTTTTATATGGGACCGCTTTCAAGGTTCAGCGTAACAGATATAAGTGAGACGAACATGAATTTGCCACCTCATTATTATTGCCTTATCCTCTCAGGGCCGGAGCCGCAACGCTCACTGCTTCTGGAAAAGGTAAGCAGCTCACTGCACGGCATTCAGCTTGTTGTCCTGAGCGGAACACCTTTGACCGGTGACCTGAAAGACGGACACAACATCAATGTAATAGTAAACCCTGATACAGCAACGATGAGACATGTTATCAGGGGTAGTGCGATGGTAATCTCCCGTTCTGGCTACACATCAATCATGGAGCTGGTGTCACTCGGAAAAGGTGCAGTGTTAATTCCAACACCGGGACAAACCGAACAGGAATACCTCGGACAGTATAATAATGGCCGACATGATTTTATCACTTTGAAGCAGAATAATTTAGCGGGTTTAAATGAAGCATGCCAAAAGGAGGAAGTAAAAGCATCAGCCGGTTTTCCTGACAGTTCGGCTCTTTTTGAAGAGGCGGTCAGACTCTTATTTGACCAGAAGAAAAAGTGACAGCGCCATCACTCCGGCTCCGGCGAGCAATCCTGTCCAGACCTCCGTCGGTGTGTGATCCTCAAGGTACAATCGTGATGACATTACAGCTCCGCCGAAAAATAATACTGTAACCAGCTGCCATGCTGTCCTGATGTCAAAAAGCAATATCATAAAGACTATTAGTGACAGTAATCCTCCTATCCCGGCAGCATGAAGCGAGATCCGGTAAAAGGCGGTAATTACAAGAGTGACCAGCGTCACGATCGCAATTGAAATAAAATATGCCCTGAAGAGGTTCGGCACCTGTATCCTTATCAAAAGAAATGCTGTGATTGTGTACATCATAAGGGCGAATGTCAGCAGAATAACCCTCTCATTGCGGTCCCTGGCATTAAAGGTCTTTATGGCACCCCGGTAATAGAGTACTGCAGCCAGTGACAGCGGAAGGAGCACATTATTAGCCAAAACCAAAATAAAGATTGTCCTCTTCATCTGGAAGGGGATGAAAGAAAACAGTGTGGGTGAGCTGTATATGAGAATCAGTCCGTATAGCGGGATGAACAAAGGATGAAACATGACAGAAAGTACATTCGATGTTTTTGCGACCCACGACATTTTTGCGGAACTCATTTTATCTCCTTCCTCATCCTGGCAACTGGAATATTCAGTTGTTCACGGTACTTCGCGACCGTACGGCGGGCAATCAGGTAACCCTTCTCCTGAAGGATCTCCGTCAGCTTCTCATCTGTCAGCGGCTTACGCTTATCTTCGTTCCCCAGGCACTCCTGAAGGATCCTCTTTATCTCCCGTGTTGAGACTTCATCGCCGGCATCTGTCTGCATTCCTTCAGAGAAAAAGAATTTCAGCGGGTAGATCCCAAAATGCGTCTGTATGTATTTGCTGTTGGCCACACGTGAAACCGTCGAGATATCCAGTCCGGTCATCTCGGCGACATCTTTTAATATCATTGGCCGAAGCTTGGTGTCATCTCCCTCTGTAAAATACTCTTTCTGATATTCCAGTATGGCATTCATCGTCAGCAGGAGAGTGTTCTGCCTCTGTTTCATTGCATCAATGAACCATTTGGCAGCATCAAGCTTCTGCTTAACAAACATTATTGCATCGCGGTTCTGCTTGCCGGCTGCTTTGTCACGCGAATATGTCTGGAGCATCTCACTGTAACCCCTGTTTACCTTAAGGTCAGGGACATTACGGTTATTCAGGCTGAGCTCAAGCCCGTAATCAGTCTGTTCAAGAATAAAGTCGGGTATTATTTGCTGAGCCGTCTTATGGTAGGGGTCGTTCACAGCTCCACCGGGTTTAGGGTTCAGCTTCAGGACCTCTTCAATGACGCCCTTCATATCCTGTTCGCTGATCATGAGCTTCGCCATAATCTTCTCATAATGTCTCCTTGAGAACTCCTCAAAATAGTCTTCTAAAACTGTTTTTGTAAGGAGGACCGAGGCAGATGACAGATCCTTCCTTTCGATCTGCAGCAGGAGGCATTCACGCAGATCGCGCGCTCCCACTCCCGGAGGTTCCAGATCCTGTATGATGGTCAGAACTTCATTCAGTTCTTTCACGTCGGTGGTTATATTCTGAAGGAAGGCAAGGTCATCAACCATGTTCTCCACCTCCCTGCGGAGATATCCGTCATCGTCGATGTTACCTATTATATATTCGCCCAGTATCTGTTGCCTTTCAGTCTCAGCCCTGAGATTAAACTGGGAAATAATGTTCTCATGAAATGACGTTCCGGCAGAAAAAGGTATTTCCTCCCTCCGTTCATCGTCCTTTGAAGTATTATTTGACTGAAGGCGATAATCAGGAATATCTTCATCATTGAGGTAATCATCAAGCGCAAACTCATCCTGCTCCCGTTCTTCCTGTTCCTCATTTATTTCCTCTTCATCCTCGCCCTGAACATCCTCATCTTCTTCTTCTCCTTCCTCCAGGGCGGGGTTCTCTTCCAGCTCCTTCTTGATACGCTCTTCAAGCTGCATGGCAGGAACTTCCAGCAGTTTGATCATCTGTATCTGCTGGGGTGATAGTTTCTGGAGCAGTTTCTGCTGTAGCTTCTGATCTAGCATGCTACTTGTCGTCTAACTCACTAAAATTCAGCGTTACGCGGAGTTCTCGGGAAGGGTATTACATCGCGGATATTTGACATGCCTGTCATGAAAAGTATCAGGCGTTCAAAGCCAAGGCCAAACCCTGAATGAGGAACTGTTCCGAATTTTCTGGTGTCAAGATACCACCACAGGTCCTTAAGTGGCAGGTTCATCTCTTCAATCCTTCGCGTCAGCTTATCAAGCTCCTCCTCTCTCTGTGACCCTCCGATGATCTCACCTATTCCCGGGAAGAGAACATCCATAGCCCTGACGGTATTGCTGTCATCATTCAGTTTCATGTAAAAAGCCTTGATTGCTTTGGGATAATCGGTAAGTATCACCGGGCGTTTGAAGTGTACCTCCACAAGATAACGTTCATGCTCTGCCTGCAGGTCACGCCCCCATCCGATCTCATATTCCCACTTGTGATCAGCAGCCTCGAGTATCTTTATTGCCTCGGTATATGTCAGCCTGACAAAGCTGTTGGCAAGGACAAACTCGAGCCGCTCAATAAGATCCTTGTCAATCATTTTATTGAGAAACTCCAGGTCTTCACGGCAGTTGTCAAGAGCATATTTTATGAGGTATTTCAGGAAGTCCTCAGCCATATCCATATTATCGTTGAGGTCCCAGAATGCCATCTCCGGTTCTATCATCCAGAACTCTGCCAGGTGACGGGGTGTGTTCGAGTTTTCTGCGCGGAACGTAGGCCCGAATGTGTAAATCTCTCCCAATGCCAGGGCTCCCAGCTCGCCCTCGAGCTGACCCGAGACAGTAAGATTTGTGGGTTTGCCGAAGAAATCCTTCTCAAAATCAACAGCACCTTTATCCGTATGCGGCAGGTCATTCAGGTCAAGTGTCGTGACGTGGAACATCTCACCCGCTCCTTCAGCGTCACTGCCGGTGATAATGGGTGTATGCAGGTAAAAGAAGCCCCTGTCGTTAAAGTACTTATGTATGCCGAAGGCCATGGCATGGCGGATACGCATAACTGCCCCGAAAGTGTTCGTGCGGAAACGGAGATGGGCTATCTCCCTGAGGAACTCCATCGAGTGCCCCTTTTTCTGAAGAGGGTAAATATCAGGATCGCACTTTCCGTAAAGAACGACTTCAGAAGCAAGGATCTCAACGCTCTGTCCTTTGCCCTGCGACGCTTCCAGTGTTCCGGTAACACCGAGGCTGGCGCCTGTAGTGATATCCCTGAGGAGATCAGCCGGGAAAAGGCTGACATCCATTACCACCTGGATATTATTTATAGTGGAGCCGTCATTAAGTGCAACGAATGCAACGTTCTTTATTTCTCTCTTTGTCCTGACCCATCCTTTTACTAATACGATCTCTCCGGTCACAGGACCTGCCAGTAGTTCCCTTACTCTTTTCCTCTTCATAAATGATAAATACTATACCTCACAAAAATAGCATTTTGTTACTCTGCAGGCAAGGCTCTGTTAATAAATGGCACTATTTTTGTGCATAAAGGCAATTTTCCGTGCAGCACTGTCGTTTCTATAAAGGGATTCAGCTATTTGAATTATCAGGGAAATTAGGTATATTTACCTTTCTAATCAGAAAAGCATCAGGATATGGAAGTTGACAGCAAGATTATCGTAGTGCCGTGGGATTTCACACCCATCGCTGAGTATGCGTTGCAGCACGCTGTAAAGATATCGCGTATGACGCACAATGATATCTGCCTTTTGCATATTGTTGAGAAGATAACCACTGAAGGCGGGATTAAGGCTAAACAGGCTTCGATGACCATCAAGGGTAACGAGATAGAGCGTAATTTTGGTGTTGTGGTAAAGACACATGTTCAGCGCGGCACCATTTTCAAACAGATACCCGAGTTTGTTAACGATCGCGGTGCGTCACTGGTTGTCATGGGCACTCACGGGATGAGCGGGATGCAAAAACTCACGGGGAGCTGGGCGCTGAAAGTGATTGCAAAATCAAAGGTTCCTTACATAGTAGTTCAGGCTCCGCCGAGCGATCAGGAGAGATATCACAACATCGTATGCCCCATTGACTGGCGTGCCGAAGAAAAAGAGAAGCTCTCAATGGCAGTCTTCATGGGTAAATACTTTGATTCAAAGATCCACATCCTGAAGGCAACCCGGAAAGATGAGTCACTGGCGAAAAAGGCCAACCTGAACCTGAATTATACGGTAAGGATGCTCATACAGAATAATATTGAGTATGAGATCAGGGAAGTGCCGTCTGATAAGTTTGCCGAGCAGACCATTGAGATAGCTCAGCAGATTAATGCGGACCTCATCCTTATAATGACTACCAAAGACATCACTTTTGCCGATTATGTGATAGGCGCAAAAGAACAGGAAATCATTGCCAACAGCTCAAAGATACCGGTCTGCTGTGTAAACCCGACGTCAGCCTTTGCCAACCTCGGGCAGTTCATGTACGGTTGATGGCATGTCCATTTCTGTTTCTCATGTCACCAAATCCTATGGTGCCCAGAAGGCGCTTGATGATGTTTCATTCTCTATAAGCAAGGGAGAGATAGCTGCTTTTATTGGTCCTAACGGAGCCGGCAAATCGACCATGATGAGGATCATCACCGGCTTCCTCGCAGCCGACTCGGGAGAGGTGACCGTCTGCGGCTTACCTACAGGACCGGGAGTGACAGAGGTAAGACGTCTGATCGGCTATCTGCCTGAGAATAATCCGCTTTATGCCGATATGTATGTCAGGGAATATCTCGGTTATGTGGCTGATATCTATAGAATGGGCAAAAAACGCCGGGAGGCCGTAAAATCAGTCATTGAGCGCACCGGACTGGCTCCCGAGCAAAATAAAAAGATAGGTGCACTGTCAAAGGGGTTCCGGCAGCGTGTAGGACTGGCGCAAGCCTTGATACATGACCCCCAGGTGCTGATCCTTGATGAGGCCACCACCGGCCTTGATCCCAACCAGATCATTGAAATCCGTAACCTCATCTCTGAGGTAGGCACTGAAAGAACAGTGATGCTCTCAACCCATATCATGCAGGAGGTTGAGGCTATCTGCAGCAAGGTTATAATTATTGATAATGGCCGGATCGTGGCCGACGGTTCGCTCGCAGATATTTCAGCCATTGCCGGCTCAAGCCTCGAAGACACCTTCAGGCAACTGACAGGCAAATAGTTCTATGCTTGCTTAGCTGTTCAGATCGTTGTAAGCCGCCTCCATAAGGAGGAAGAATGCCTGTGCCTCGGTCGACCTGCCGGGATGATCGAATGAGGGCGCGCCGGCAGCACCTGTTACATATCCGTGCTCATCGATCTTAGAATATGCGGCCTGCCTCATCATATCAGCCTGGTTCAGGTATGTCCGGTCAAGCCATCCGCCCTTAACGCCCCTATATACTGAATATGCAAGCATCTGCCCAAGATTGGTCTCAATAAAGGTATCGGGTTCATTTACATAATCATGGAAGAATCCGTCAGGCCGGAAGTGGGCAAGACATCCTTCGAGCAGCTCACTGTGATAACCTATCAGTTGTTGCTTTTCCTCTGCCATTCCATCCGGAAGCATCCTGATCACACGGGCATAACATGCTGCAGCCCAGCCATTTCCTCCGCCCCAGTATCTGCTGCTTATAAACTTCTGTTCACCGTCGTTCCAGCGGTGCGAGAACAATTTATCTTTCGTATTCCATAATGCCCTCCTGAAGCCATTGATCTGGGCTATTGCCTCAGTGTACTTTCCTGCAGCGGCAATAAATGGAGGCGCCATATACATCGCATCACTCCATATCTCAGGCGAATTCATCGTATGATATAATGTGCCCTCTTTGTTTCGTGGAGCTTTTATGAGAAGCCAGTCGAGCATTCTGTCAGCTGCAGCCTTCAGATCCTCCTCCTTAGTTATCTCATAAGCCTTTAATACTGCCTCTCCAGCTGCCGCGGGATCAGTTGCGCCGTTGTCAGTATAGACCACCGCCAGCCGTCCGTCTTCACGTTGTCTCAGGACAGCCTCTTTGGCCATAAGATATACCATCTCATTATCACCAAGCTCAAGCATCGCCTGTGCTGCAACACCCTGCTCCCATGAAGCACGCTGCATCGAGAGCATTGCACGCCTTATTTTTTCTATTGCCTCTTCCTGTAGGTTTTTCTTCAAATCCTTACTTACTGATTTACATGCTGGAAATGCAGCAATGCTTCCTCCGGCAAGTGCTGTACTGATGAAAAATTTCCTGCGATCCATTTAATTAATGTTATCAGGTTGACGTCCTTTAAGAAACTCAAGATAAGCAATCATTGAATTCAAAGATTCATTTACCATACATTTTGCATTATGCAAAAATGAAATCTGCGTCCCCGGACGTGGTCGTACAATATATTTCAACATTCCATCTACAAAGCTGTGATCCCTCCGGGATCATTTTGCAGCTGATTCATTTGCAATTATTATTATATATTCCAAAAATTAAATTTGAAATTCCAAATCTTTAATTTAACTTAGCTTTCGTCTGTTTCGCTGCAGACATCTATACATTTTGAGAATTGATTATTAGTTTATTAACAAGGTTACCAGAATAATATAATATGAACTGTAACTAGATAATAATTATATCATTTAATTATGAAAGCAGACTTTGGAATGAATAATTATGCAGTGAAAATTGCCGGTGTCATTATCAGCGCGTTAAGTATCAT
>Ga0209745_1000023_pt1 | contig 83104 bp, 68 predicted proteins | sample BarGraNGADG00312_FD_184495 | JGI IMG/M metagenome (GOLD analysis project Ga0209745, IMG submission 184495) | Arctic peat soil microbial communities from Barrow, Alaska - Barrow Graham LP Ref core NGADG0004-312 (SPAdes) (version 2) | ecosystem: Environmental > Terrestrial > Soil > Wetlands > Peat... | reverse complement strand
AACGGCCGGATTCTTTTCACTAATGTCTATAAGAATTTATTACTCGAAGGAAATCTTTTGTTGAATAATTTTTCCCTGCTTGGCAGTGAATACGGAAATATATCAATTTTTTCAGACTTTGATTTAACAAAAAATGTTGTTAAAATCAATGCCAGCAATGACCTCAACGGGGTAAAAATGTTTGATATTGAAGGATCGTACGACCCTGCATTAAAAAAAATAGTTCTCTCAGCCAATGCTACCAAACTCCCGATAGATTTTCTTAATCCTTTGCTTAATACATTTGCTTCAGAGATATCCGGATCAGCTTCAGGTAAGGCCACGTTCTCCGGAGAACCGGGGAAACTTACTCTTACAGGAGCAGTGATGGCCGAGAACGCTTCTATGAAGATCAATTATCTGCAGACAAAATACAAAATAAACGATACCATCCGATTCGATAAAAACGGGTTTAAGTTCAACAATATAAAACTCACTGACAAAGATGGCAACATTGCGACTCTCTCAGGTTCTGTTAACCATAATAACCTGCATGATTACTATGCTGATCTGAGAATTTACATGAATGCAAATAAATTTCTGGTATTAAATACAGTTCCAAAAGACAATCCACTTTTTTTTGGAACTGCTTATGTTTCTTCCGGAGTTGTAATAATTAAAAGTGGTCCAAATTCGCTTTCATTTGATATTTCGGCAAAAACCGGTCCAAACACCAAATTTATCATACCTCTCAATACCGATCTTTCAGTATCTGAATACTCCTTCATTTCATTTTTAAAATCAGATACTGCTAAACGAAATAAGTTTATAATTGATTCGATCAGAAGCGCATCAGCTGCTTCAAATCAGATCGGGATGGACCTGAATCTGAATCTTGAGGTCACTCCTGACGCCGAGATACAGCTAATATTCGATTCAAAGGCGGGTGATGTAATGAAAGGCCACGGTTCAAGCGAGAATCTAAACGTAAACATCAACAGCAATGGCGATTTCAATATATATGGCGATTATATTATAGAAAGTGGCGACTATACTTTCACTCTTGCCAATTATTTGAATAAGACCTTCAGTGTGGAAAACGGAGGCAGAATTATGTTTTTTGGAGATGTTAAGGACGCAGAAATTGAATTGAAAGCTATCTATAAAAACTTAAAAACCTCACTTTTCCCGATACTCCAGGATCCAAATTATACTGAAAGAATATCTGTTGAACCTCAACTTAGTTTGTCTGGCCGCCTATTCAATCCGATAGTCGGATTCGATATTTATTTACCTTTTGCCGACGAGGAAACCAGAACATACCTCAGGAATGCTATTTCGACAGAAGAGGAATTAAACCGACAGGTTTTTTCTCTGCTAATACTGGGTAACTTTATATCAATGGGATCAGCAATCAGTTCTACTACAACACTAGGAACGTCTGCAATGGCAGCCACAACATTCGAAATGCTCTCAAACCAGTTAAGCAACTGGCTATCGCAAATAAATCAGGATTTCGATATTATGGTTAATTACAGGCCTGGATATGATGCAATGAATCCACAAGAGGTTCAATTAGCTTTATCGACACAATTGCTGAATGATAAAGTAAAAATAAACAGTAATATAGATTTGAGAGGGACAGGTACTAATACAAGTAATAGTTCTGGTACTCCGGGTAATCCAAATGCCCCTATAACAGGCGACTTCGATATTGAAACCACAATAACAGAGAGGATAAAATTCAAAGTCTTCAACAGGTATAATAATCCATATACGGGAAGAACCGAAGGCTATACACAGGGAGTCGGAATTTTCTACAAACAGGATTTTAATAAGTTTTATGATCTATTCAAAAAGAGAGTGAAAGTCGATAAAAAGAAGAAAGAGGAACCAACAATAAATAAAGAATAATCTTGTTATAATTGAGCCATAATTGATCTGGATAGTTAATAATTATTCTTCTATTGTTATTAACACAGTGCAATTGTGCGGAGTATCGTACCGTTTTTTAATAACTTCGGGCATTATTTTAAACTTTAAATGACTCTTATTGAAAATTTTAGAAACTAATTAACAAATTTAAGAATATGGCATTTTTAGAGTTCGTAATGCAGGATGTGGCAGCTCCTGTTGAAAAAGCAGCTGCAATGAAATTAACTCTGTTCGATCTGGCTATTAAGGGAGGATGGGTAATGATACCTATTATATTATTATCATTTGTTGCTGCATATATATTTATTGAAAGATATTATGTTATAAAAAAAGCTACTAAGGAAGATGTTAACTTTATGAACAGAATTAAAGACTATATTCATGATGGGAAGATAGATGCAGCCGTTGCACTTTGCAAATCGACCGACAGCCCGTCAGCAAGAATGGTTGAAAAAGGAATAACACGTTTAGGAAGACCGTTGCAGGATATCAGTACCGCAATTGAAAACGTCGGAAAACTTGAAATTTCAAAACTCGAAAAAGGGTTCCCTACCCTGGCTACTATCACTGGAGCAGAACCAATGCTCGGTTTCCTGGGAACAGTTATCGGAATGGTACAATCATTTTATGCAATGTCGCAGGCAGGAAATAATATAGATGTTTCAATGATGTCAGATGGGATCTATACAGCACTTATAACTACCGTTGCAGGCCTTATCGTTGGGATAATTGGTTATTTTGCATATAATACACTTGTTGTGAAAGTAGAAAAAGTTGTATTTAACCTTGAAGCAACACTAACGGAATTTATGGATATTTTAAATGAACCGGTAAAAACTGTACGTTAATATGGCACTTTCTCAAAGAAACAAGATTAGTATTAATTTCAGTTCGGTGGGCATGACCGATGTCGTATTTAATTTGCTTATTTTCTTTATGTTAACTTCAACTCTTGTCCATCCCTCTGCAATTAAACTTTTATTACCTAAAGGTAGTAACCAAACATCAGCAAAACCACTCACAACAGTATCAATAACAAGTGATCTTAATTACTTTGTTGAAATGCAACCGGTAAAAATTGAAGATCTTGAGGCTGTCCTGAAACAAAAACTTGGAAATAAACCCGACACTTATATTTCACTTCATGCAGATAAAAGTGTTCCCTTTGAAAATGTCGTAAAAGTTTTGAATATTGCACAATCAAATAATTATAAGTTAATAATTGCAACCTCACCCAAATAACGATCTCCATAAATTTCCTTCCGAAAAAGGGAAAGGAATTGCAGGAACAGCTCTTATCCATCTGGTTTTGTTTGCTTTGTTGGTACTTGTCAGTTTCTCTGTACCGCCGCGACCGAAAATGGAAGAGGGTATTATGGTAAATTTCGGTACCGATGAAACCGGATTGGGAATGATTGAACCATCTCCTCCTGCTAATCAGACAGATGCCTCCACTCCTGCCGCAACCAAAGCAGCTGTGAAAACGGAAGAAGACCCTCTTCTTACCCAAAACACTGAGGAGGCTCCTGAAGTTAAAAAGATTGATCCTGAAGCAGTAAAGAGGAAACTCGAGAAAGCTGAAGCCGATAAAAAAATCAAAGAACAGCTCGCAGCAGAAAAAATATTGAAAAAACAGGCTGATCTTGAAAAGAAGCGTATTGAAGCAGAACAGCAACGTCAGTCTGATATCATAAACAGGACTAAAAATGCTCTGGCTAACTCAAAAAATGCTGGAACTTCTTCCACTAGCGAAGGCATTGCTGGTGGTCCAGGAAACCAGGGCTCTTTAACTGGTTCTGTAGATTCTAAAGTGCGAGGTGAAGGTAGTGGAACAGGCAATAGCGGGATTTCTTACGAGCTGGGGGGACGGGGAGTTCAGAAATTACCTCCACCTAAATATGATTATCAGGGCGAGGGAAGAGTAGTGGTTGAGGTTAGCGTTGACAGATCAGGTAAAGTAACCCAGGCTACACCCGGCATTAAAGGGTCTACAACTCTTGATGAATACCTGTTAAAAGTCGCGAAAGATGCTGCCCTTGAAGCACGTTTTGCAATGAAGGCTGATGCGCCGGTTACCCAAAAGGGTACGATAACCTATAATTTTATCCTAAAATAAAATTTATTGCATCCTATCAAACAATTCTGTTATTGCAACATTCAGATTATCAATCAGATTACTGTCTTTGATAATATAATCGTCAATTCCTTTTCTGGCAAGTTCAAGAACTATTTCTCCTTTTTCCTGGCCTGAAAGCATGATAACCGGAAGATTGGGTTTTAATTTCTTAATTCTGTCAAAAACCTCCATCCCGTTCATTACTTCCCTTTCTTTATTAACAAAAAAATAGTCCAGAATTATAAGATCGGGTGATTGATCTAAAGCTTTGAGGCAATCTTCACCGTATTCAAAAGCCTCCAAATGGTAACCTTCCGATGTAAACCGCTTAACAACCAATTTGTTAATAAAAGGATCATCATCAACCACAAAAATAAGTTTCTGCTTACTCATCGATAGAATGTTTTATAATAGGCACCTGTAAAGTTAAAATAAAAAATCCAAATCAGTCGAATTATAGTAATCTATGAATTTATTATTCAGATTACATCGAAAAAAGAGGTAAGGATTTCATCATTTTAATTACTTTTTCTCCAACTTTTTGAATAACAATTGAATTTTCAATATTCGAGATTACTTCATCAATAAGGTCTACAATTACCCCCATATGTTCCTCAGTCAGTCCGCGAGTTGTAATTGCAGGTGTACCTACCCGTAAGCCAGAAGTAAGAAACGGTGACCGGCTGTCGAAAGGAACCATATTCTTATTTACAGTAATATGTGAAAGCACCAGTGTGTTTTCAACTTTTTTCCCCGAAATTTCAGGAAATTTGGTTCTTAGATCAATTAACATAAGATGATTATCAGTACCATCAGATATAACTTTATAACCTTTATCCATAAAAGCTTTTGCCATTACTGATGCATTCTTTTTTACTCTTACCTGATACTCTGCAAACTTTGGATCGAGCGCTTCGCCAAAAGAGACTGCCTTAGAGGCTATTACATGCTCAAGTGGCCCACCTTGTGTACCAGGGAAGACTGCTGAATTTAAAAGGGATGACATCATTCTTATCTCTCCTTTTGGAGTGGCAATACCCCAAGGATTTTCAAAATCCTTACCCATCAGGATTATACCACCTCTTGGTCCACGAAGTGTTTTATGAGTTGTTGAAGTCACAATATGAGCATATTTAAGAGGATTCTTAAGGAGTCCTGCAGCTATCAAACCTGCCGGATGTGCCATATCTACAAGAAAAATAGCTCCGATCATGTCAGCGATCTTTCTCATTCTCTCATAATCCCACTCACGGGAGTATGCTGAGGCGCCTCCGATAATCATCTTTGGCTTTTCTTTCAGTGCGGTCTCCTCCATCATATCGTAATCAACAAGTCCGTTTTCCTCTTTAACGTTGTAAGCTATAGGTTTATAAAACAGACCTGAAAAATTAACCGAAGAACCATGCGAAAGATGTCCGCCATGAGCCAGGTTTAATCCCATAAAGGTATCGCCTGGTTTTAAAACAGTCATAAATACTGCCATATTTGCCTGAGCTCCCGAATGAGGCTGGACGTTAGCGTATTCAGCATCGAATAGCTGCTTAAGTCTGTCAATAGCTATCTGCTCCGATTGGTCAACAATTTCACAGCCTCCATAATAACGATGCCCCGGATAGCCTTCTGCATATTTATTTGTCATTACCGACCCCATGGCTTCGAGCACCTGAAGACTAACAAAGTTTTCGGAAGCGATTAACTCAATGCCATTTATCTGACGCTGACGTTCTTTTTCAATAAGGTCAAAAATGAGTGTATCTCTTTTCATAAAATATGTTTTTTAGGATTTCTATTCGTCTGAAAACTCTATAAGTAATTCACGGTAAGTTGAGAAAATTCTTGATTTTGAAATAAATCCAACGTAATAACCATCATCCAGAACCGGCAGATTCCAGGCATCGGTTTTCCTAAAAGTGTTCATAACAGTTTCGATGCTCTCCTTTTTATCAATGTAGGAGGGTGGAATGGTCATGAGGTCTTTAACAAAGGTAGAATTGTACAATTCCTGACGGAACATAATCTCCCGTACATCATCCAGACAAACAATTCCTTCAAGAATATTATATTCATCTACCACCGGAAAAAGGTTTCTTTTGGATCTGGCAATTATTTTGACCAATTCACCAAGAGTATCCGATGGTTTAACCTTAAGTAAATCAGTTTCAATTTCATTTTTCCAGTTCATGCGTGTCATTACTGCTTTGTCTTTATCATGCGTAATCAGTTCGCCTCTTTTTGCCAATTGAACATGGTAAATTGAATGTTTTTCAAAACTTCTTGTTGTAATGTACGCTACAGTTGATGTAATAATAAGTGGAATAAGAAGATTATATCCTCCTGTAATTTCAGCAATCAGAAATATTGCTGTAAGTGGGGCATGCATAACACCAGCCATCATACCAGCCATACCTACAAGAACAAACCTGTTATCCGGAATATCCACATTTATAAATTTCTTTAAAATGCTTGCGACCAGGAATCCATTTACACCACCAATGAATAATGTAGGTGCAAATATCCCCCCTACTCCTCCTGCGCCATTGGTTGAGCTTGTTGCAACAACCTTAAGCAAAACAAGACCCATCATAAACAGAATTATTACGAGAAAGTGGTCAGAAAACTGTTCAAAAATTGTGTTATTCAGTATTAATTCCGAATTACCCTGAAGAAGTGACATTATTGTATCATAACCTTCTCCGAAAAATGGTGGAAACAAATAAACCAGTCCTCCAAGAATAATTCCTCCGAGAATAAGCCTTATATAAGTATTTCTGATTTTCTCATAATTACTTTCAAGGAAAAGTGTCATTTTTGAAAAATACAGAGATATCATACCTGATATTATTCCCAGCAAAATGTACCATGGAATATTTGAAATACTAAATGCTTCTACGACATTAAAAGTAAACAACACAGTATCTCCCATTAGAAAATAGGCAACCGTGGCAGCAGTCACAGATGCAATTAAGAGCGGCACTATTGATGAAATAGTTAAATCGAGAAAAAGTATTTCCAGAACGAAAACAATCCCTGCAATCGGAGCTTTAAAAATCCCGGAAATTGCTCCGGCTGCACCACACCCTACAAGAAGTGTAATGTTTTTATAATTCAATCTAAACGCTCTTCCTAAAGTTGAACCAATTGCTGAACCTGTCAATACAATAGGTGCTTCAGCTCCTACAGAACCACCAAAACCAATAGTGAGAGTACTCGCCAGAATGGAGGTCCATGTATTATGAGCCTTCAGATAGCTTCTATTCCTTGAAATGGAATAAAGTATCTTGCTGATGCCATGTCCAATTTTATCCTTTACAATATAACGAACAAAAAGTAATGTCAGAAACATTCCGATAAGCGGATAAATAAGATAAAGGTAACTTCCGGATTCAATGGTTATACCTTTAGTAATAAGATTATGCGTAAAATGAATTGTGTTCTTAAGCAGGGCTGCGGCAAGTGCACTTAGCAATCCGACTACGAGGCTAAGGAAGTAGACTATCTTAACCTGATCAACATTAACAAGCCTGGAATGAAATATTTTTTTGAAATTAAAGTATCTGGACATAATTGTGCAAATATAAAAACAATACTAAAGCTTCGCTGTTTTTTAATTAAGTTTGTCATTATGATAAAATATCGGAGATTCACTCTTGAAAACGGATTAAGAGTTTTGGTTCACGAAGACAAATCGACGCCTCTTGTTGCAATGAATATCCTGTATAATGTCGGATCAAAGGATGAGGATCCGGGCATGACAGGACTAGCTCATCTATTTGAGCACCTGATGTTTGGAGGTTCTGTAAACATCCCTGATTATGATTCACCCCTTCAGTTGGTTGGTGGTGAAAATAATGCTTTCACAAACAATGATTTAACAAACTATTATCTGACTATTCCTTCTGAAAATATTGAAACCGGCTTCTGGCTCGAATCGGACCGTATGCTTGAACTCGATTTTTCTCAGAAAAATCTCGATAATCAGAAAAATGTAGTAATAGAGGAATTCAATCAACGTTATCTGAATCAGCCCTACGGAGATGCATTACTAAAACTCAGACCACTTGCCTATAAAGTACATCCATACCGCTGGCCCACAATCGGAATGGATATCACTCATATTGAGAATGCTGATCTTGATAATGTAAAAAACTTCTTCTTTTCACATTATGCCCCTAATAATGCAATACTGACACTATCGGGAAACATCAATTTTGATCTTGCATTTAAACTTACCCAAAAATGGTTTGGCCCCATCGGAAAAAGAAAAGTGCAATCGAGAAACCTGCCTGAGGAGCCGTTACAGAAGGAAGAAAGGATAATATCTATTGAGAAAGATGTTCCCTCAGATGCTCTTTATAAAGTATGGCATATTGGTCCCAGAATGAGTACTGATTTCTATACTCTCGATCTGATCACAGATCTTTTGGCAGGGGGTGAATCAGGAAGATTATATACTAAACTGGTAAGAGAAAAGAAACTTTTCAGCGAAATTAATGCTTACATCTCTTCAGATATAGAACCTGGGCTGATAACAATTCAGGGTAAACTCATGAAAGACATTGACATTCAGCATGCAGAAGAAGCTGTAAATGAGGTAATTAATGATCTATGTGACACCTCTGAAATCGAGTATGAAGTTGAAAAAGTAAAGAATAAATTTGAATCGTCTACGGTTTTTTCCAATACAAGTATTCTGAACAAAGCAATGAACCTGGCATACTGCGAATTACTGGGTAATCCTGACCTGATTAACCAGGAAGTTGACACCTATAGAAAGGTAAGTCAGGAAAGGATCATTGAGGCAGCCACTAAATACTTTATTCCATCGAACTGCAGCACATTATATTACAAATCAACCCGAAAGGACAAATAATGAATATCCTTCAAAGAATTCAGCCACATGCGTTTCCGGTAGAAAAAGTAGTTATCCCTGACGCGATATCTTTACGGTTGAATAATGGTGTACCTGTTTATCTTATTGATGCAGGAACAGAAGATATAATGCGTCTGGAATTTACTTTCAAAGCCGGTCAGGTAAATGAATATCTGCCTCTCCTCGCATCCACAACTAACAGGATGCTCTCAGAAGGCTCTCAAAATTACTCTTCTGAAGAACTAAACAGGATTCTCGATTTTCATGGTGCATTTCTTAATCTTTCAGCAGAAAAAGATCGTGCCGGAATAGTTATATTTTTTCTTAGTAAACATATTGATAAGGTTCTTGAACTCAGCCGCGAGATACTCTTTCGTCCTGTCTTCTCCGAACCCGAACTCAACTCATTAATGAAAAAACGACTTCGCTGGTATCAAGTAAACAGGGAAAAAGTTCAGAATCTGGCAATAGATCAGTTTTTTGAATCTGTTTTTGGCAGGCATCATCCTTATGGCCATCAATTGTCAGAAAGTGATTTTGAAAATATTAATCCGGCCATTCTAAAAGATTTTCATGCAAAATATTATACACCTGATAATATGGCTGTTATAATATCAGGTAAATTACATGAAAAAACTTTTGAACTGCTAAATTATTATTTTGGTGATATTAAGACACAAAATATTTACACTGAGGAGTCAGGGAATATACTAAAAGGAGAAAAGAAAAGAAAAGTTCATATCGATAAACCTGGTTCAGTTCAATCGGCCATAAGAATAGGTTCCACCACTATCAACAAAAGGCATCCTGACTATCCTGGTCTGAAAATTCTCGACTCTGTTCTGGGTGGATATTTCGGTTCCCGGTTGATGAAAAACATTCGGGAAGAAAAAGGCTATACATATGGCATAAGCTCTGCAGTATCTTCACTTGATCTTACCGGGTATAAAGTTATTTCAACAGATGTAGGTACTAATAACTGTCAGAAAACGTTAGCAGAGATATACAAAGAGATACATCTTTTGCAAAGCACTCCGGTTGAAAAGGAGGAGTTGACTATTGTAAGGAATTATATGTCAGGTGAGATGTTAAGGATGTTCGACGGACCTTTTGCATTGGCAGAAAGTTTTAAGTCAGCCTGGGAATTCGGACTTGATAATAATTACTATTTCAGACTTGCTGAAAAGATAAAAACAATTGATCCTGATGAAATAACTGAACTGGCTAAGACGTATTATAATATCGATGATTTATACCAGGTCACAGTTGGTGAAAAATGAAAAAAACAACTCCTGCGAAGATTTTTTTTAACCGCAATGTTTCTTTGATCCCGATAGCTATGTTATACTTCAGAACTTCGGTAGCAAAAAAAATAGTTTTCTTTGTTGATTATTACCCCCTTTCTAATTTCCCTCACGGGGGAAAGGTTTTGCTCCTTCCCCCGTGGGGGAAGGTTGGGAAGGGGGTTAAAAACCCGGAAGAAATCAAAAATAAATTTTATATTTCGATTACACGAATTCTGAAAAGATACATACCTATCGGGACTTTACGGTTAATGGTTTTCTTTTTAAGCTGTTTTTTTTCATATAATGCTTATTCCCAGACTTATTGTTTTGTTCCTTCACCACCGGTTCTTTCATTAGTTTCTGTTGAGCCCGAATCAGGAAAGGTTGAATTAAGCTGGACATTAAGTAGCTCATCCGATGTAGCTGCCTATATAATATATACTTCTGAAAACGGGGATGCAACAGCAAAAGATACATTATGGAATTCTTCATTAACGAGCTATAATTATATAAGTACTGCTTATAAATATTTTAGTACATCTTTTGTAGTTGCGGCATACAGATTGCCCGGAACACCCGGAATCTCAAGAAGGTTTGGATGTCCAAGTGAGCTTTCAAATGTTCTTAGTGCAATATTTGCAAATGCAACAATTGATACTTGCAATAAAAAAATTGCAATATCGTGGAATAGCTATTCTTCTTTTCCAAAAAAAGTTACAAGCTATTCTTTACTTGTTTCTATTAACGGCAATAGCTTCACTGAAGCAGGTACTATTGGATCTGACAAGAATAGTTTTACCTTAAGCGACTTCATAACTAATTCAGAATATTGTTTTGTTGTAAGGGCAAATCTTGAGGACGGAACATTCTCCACATCAAATAAAACAACCTGTTTATCGACAAGGATGCAAAGACCACCGGTATGGATAAATGCAGATCAGGTGACTGTAACCAATGAAAACAGAATCGCTCTCTCTTATACGATCGATCCATTATCAGAGATCTCACACTTCCGGCTTGAAAGAAGAAGCGGGACTTCCGGAATTTTTAAGAGTATAGCGCTACCCGTCTCAGTTAATGGAAAAGTTAAATTTACAGATGTCCAGGCAAATACTGATACAGTTTACTATTACAGGCTTTCTGCAATAAATAACTGCAATAATCCAGTAATGGTTTCAGAACTGGCATCTAACATCGTACTTTCATTAGAAAAATCGGGTAATAATCTAAACTTTTCGTGGAATTTGTTTAAAAAAATATCTGGAAATTTATTGTCTGGCAAGATGTTTATAAACACAGGAAATGGTTTTGAGGAAAAATCATCAATCTCTCCTGGCGATACAACGTTCACAATTGATTATAAACAAATAATGTACGAAATAACCGACAAGGAAGTTTGTTTTTACATAAGTGCTTCGGAAAAGTCAAACTCATACGGAATAACTGAAGAAAGTTTCTCCTCGCGTGTTTGTACTCTTCCAATGGAAGTAATCACAGTACCGAATGTTTTCACACCAAACAGTGGTACAGTAAATGCATTCTTCCAGCCGGTATTATCCTTTACACCTAAGAATTACCATTTTGTTATTACCAACAGGCAGGGAAAGGTTCTGTTCGAATCAAATGATTACATGGCAGTTTGGGACGGTATGCAAAATGGGACTCCTCGGCCACAGGATGTCTGTTTGTGGTATTTAAAGGTAGTTACGCCCTCGGGAAAAAGTATTTCAAAGACAGGTACAGTTACAATAATTAACAAATAATCAGAAGCACTTCTATAATACGAAAATGCTCAGATTATTACCTCGTTTTTGCCCCCTGCCCCCTAAAGGGGGTTCAAAAATCCCTCTCTTTTCTTAGCCCCCCTTCAAAGGGGTTGGGGGGCAAAACGCCCAGCCTTCAGAGGTTGGGGGGCAAATTAATCGGAATAATAAAATTACACTACTCCTTTGTTCTTTTCAGCACAATTTTAATCGGGAAAAGTTATCTTTGTACCTTGCATAAAAAGGTGCGCAAAGGACTTTTATGGGGAACAAGGACATTTTTGATGATGAGGATAAAACGCGTATTCAGAAAGAATATGATTCTCTGGTAAATAATCTTCTCAGGTGTGGCAAACCCGGTGACAGGGAGCTGATTGACAAAGCTTTTAAGATTGCCAATGAAGCGCATTGGAATATGAGGAGGAAGTCTGGAGAGCCTTATATTATCCATCCTATTTCTGTAGCAAAAATAGTTAACCAGGAAATTGGTTTGGGAGCAAAATCGATTGCTGTTGCACTTCTCCACGATGTTGTTGAGGATACAGAGTATTCGCTTGATGATGTTAAAAGGGATTTTGATCCGAAAATAGCCTCATTAATTGATGGACTAACTAAGATATCGGGCACTTACAATAAAGAAAACTCATCTTCCCTCCAAGCCGAGAACTTCAGAAAAATGCTGCTGACACTTTCTGACGATTTGAGGGTGATTCTGATAAAAATTGCAGACCGACTGCATAACATGCGAACACTCGATTCGATGCCTGAACATAAAAAGATGAAAGTTGCCGGTGAGACAATTTTCCTTTATGCTCCTCTTGCTCACAGACTTGGATTGTATGCTATAAAAAGTGAATTGGAAGATTTGAGCTTCAAATTCCGGCAACCACAAATCTATGAAGAGATTTCCACGAAGTTAAAGCATAGTGAGAAGAAGTATGTTTCGCTCATAAATAAATTCTCATTACCTATCATTGAAAAGCTCACCGAAACGGGCTTGAAATTTGACATCAGCGGAAGACCAAAATCTATCTTTTCCATCTGGAAAAAAATGCAGGCAAAAAATGTTCCTTTTGAAGAGGTTTATGATGTTCTTGCTATAAGAATTGTTTTTGAACCGGTAGACGGGATCCCTGAAAAAACCCAATGCTGGAATATTTATTCAAGCATTACTGAGTCATATCTTCCTAAACCCGACAGGCTTCGCGATTGGGTAAGCCGCCCTAAACCAAATGGATACGAAGCATTACATTTAACTGTAATGGGGCCGGAAGGAAACTGGGTCGAGGTACAGATCAGAAGTAAAAGGATGGACGAGATTGCAGAAAGAGGATATGCGGCACATTGGAAATACAAAGGAGATGAATCGCAGGAAAGCGAGCTGGATAAATGGATAAAAAAAATCCGCCTTATGCTCGAGAACCCGCATGAAGATCCAATTGAGTTCCTTGATGAATTTAAAATGAACCTTTTCTCTTCTGAAATAATGGTTTTTACACCGAAAGGTACTCTTGTCAGTCTGCCAAAAGGAGCATCAGCTCTCGATTTTGCATACGAAATACATACTGAAGTAGGTAATATAGCTATTGGTGCAAAAATAAATTATAAACTGAATCCTATAAACACTATTCTGATGAGTGGCGATCAGGTAGAGATTATAACTTCCAAAATAGCTAAACCTGAAAAAGAATGGCTTGCATTTGTCAGAACATCAAAAGCTAAAGAAGCTATAAAAAATGCTTTAAAGAATGAGTCAAAAGACAGCATTCAAAAAGGAATGGAAATTCTTGAAAATAAACTGAAAGAACTGGGTCTGACTTCTAATGCTGAAATTCTTAAGAATCTACTACTTTCATTTGAAGCTTTAAATAAAGATGATCTCTATTCAGGAATCGGACTTGGAAGATTTAACCTCAACAACATAAAAAAGATAATTACCAAGTCTCTTTCTAAAAATGTTATTAAATACTGGGAGTTAAAACTCATTGGATCGAAGAAAGAGAAACAAGATTCCGAAATTCCACAGGATAAAATTGATAATAGCGTACCATTCCTGCTTAGGGAAAATGTAGATAATTCAGAACAGTCTTACGAAATAGCAAAATGCTGTAACCCTATTCCGGGTGATGAGGTTATAGGTTACCATTCACCTGAAGGTGCGATTGTAATTCACAAACCCAAATGCCCTGTTGCAATTAGGATTATGTCGAACGAAGGGAACCGTATTATTGCTGTTAAATGGGCTATCCACAAATTAGTTTCTTTTATAGCAAGAATAAGTATGGTCGGTATCGACAGGATAGGGCTTGTAAATGACATAACCAATATTATCTCCTCCGAGCTGAAAGTAAATATGACAAATATTAATATTACTGTTCAGAATGGAATCTTTGAAGGTACAATTGATTTATACGTTCACCATACAAAAGACCTAAACAACCTGATCCTTAAAATTTCAAATATAAATGGAATTGAAAACGTTAAGAGAGTAGAAGATTTCGTAAAATAATTATTCATCAGGTCAACATCCGTTTTATGATAAAAATGCATACTTTTGTTATTATTTTAAATTAGATCAAATATGATTAGTGACGATACAAAATTAACCGTTAAGAAAATCTTCACTGAATATCTTGAAAAGAAAGGGCACAGAAAGACCCCAGAGAGATTTGCAATACTTGATGAGATTTATTCCCGAACTGGTCATTTTGATATAGAGTCGCTTTACATCTTCATGAAGAATAAAAACTACCGGGTAAGCAGAGCTACATTATATAACACAATTGAGTTATTGCTTAGCTGTAATCTGGTAATTAAACATCAGTTTGGAAAGAATATAGCTCAATTTGAAAGAGCATATCAGTGCGGGCAACACGATCATCTTATTGATATTGAAACAGGGAAAGTTATTGAATTCTGTGACCCAAGAATTAATGAGATTATAAATACAGCCAGTGAATTGCACAATTTCAGTCCTCAGTATCATTCACTCTACATATATGGGTCATTAACCGACAGCCAAAAATAAATATCTTACTTCTGATTCCTCAATATCATCAAATCGAAAAATTCCTCTCATCAGGACTTAATTGGTGCAATTTCTTAAAATTATTCCTTACCTTACTGCCATATTTGTTAATAGCTGATAATTATCTAATATGAACATTGACATACTGTTAGGCCTGCAATGGGGTGATGAAGGAAAGGGTAAAATTGTTGATGCATTAAGCCCGGATTACGATGTAATTGCCCGTTTTCAGGGAGGACCAAATGCCGGTCATTCCCTCGAGTTTAACAATGTTAAGCACGTATTGCACCTGATACCTTCAGGGATATTTCATCCCGAGAAATTAAATATCATAGGCAATGGTGTTGTTATCGACCCTGCCGTTTTTAAAAAGGAGATCGATGAACTGGGGCCTCCGGTAAATGAACTTACAAAGCGGCTTATAATTTCTACCAGAGCAAATCTGATTCTTCCCAGTCACAGGGTCCTCGATGCTGCCTATGAATTTCATAAGGGAAATACCAAAATAGGATCCACTCTAAAAGGCATTGGACCTGCATATACTGACAAAACCAGCAGGAACGGTCTGCGCGTTGGTGATATTCTTCGGAAAAACTTCAATGATCTGTATGCAGAACATCTGCATAACCATCTGGACATTTTGAAAGGCTATGATTTCAAATTCGATCTTAAAGAGTATGAAAAGGGCTGGTTTGAAGGTATTGAAATGTTAAAAAGATTTCAATTCGTAAATACCGAATACCTCGTTAATGAGCTTTCCGGAAAAGGCAAAAAAGTACTGGCTGAAGGAGCGCAGGGTACTATGCTGGATATCGATTTTGGCTCATATCCTTTTGTTACATCATCTAATACCATTAGCGCAGGTGCCTGTACCGGATTAGGTATTTCCCCTAAACTTATCGGAGAAATTTTCGGAATCTTTAAAGCATATTGTACCAGGGTTGGCTCCGGTCCATTTCCAACTGAACTAAACGACGAGACGGGTACTGACCTGAGAAATATCGGACACGAGTTTGGATCTACAACTGGTCGCCCCCGAAGATGCGGTTGGCTCGATTTGCCGGCTTTAAAATACTCCATTATGATTAATGGTATTACTAAACTCTTTATGACAAAAGCTGATGTGATGTCGGGGTTCAAAACCATTAAAATATGCACGTCATATAAAGTAGACGGGCAGGAATGTGTAGAGTTACCTTTCAATAACGATTCTGTAATTGAACCCGTTTATACCATAATGCCGGGATGGGAAGAAAACATTTCCGGAATAAAAGAATTCAATAAGCTGCCTACTTCTCTAAAGAAATATATTGAATTTATCGAAACCAAAACCAATGTTCCAATAACATTGGTTTCAGTAGGTCCAGACCGCAAAGAAACAATATTTAGAAACTAAGCGATACAAATTAAGCTAAGCGAAGTTTGCAACTTCGCTTTCACTGATCACTTTTTTACGTAGATCCAGGCATTAAACTCAATCGATTTCTGAAACTCTTTAAGGCTTGTAAAAGCCTTACCAACAGTTGAATAAGCCTCAACTGACACCAGTTCAAATGTACTTCCCTGCATTTTTAGAATAGTTGGCTTATATCCTTTTTTACCATATTCTTCAGCCATTTTTTTTGCATACTCAGGTGTTTTGAAGCTGCCTACAATAATATTATACTTACTATTTAATGCCAATAATTCATCAGCTTTTCTTGTTTCTTCTAATTTAGCATTTTCAAGGGTCACTAATTGCTCATGGACGGTTCTTATTGAATCAGCAACCCGTATACTGTCCTTTTGTGCAATAAGTGCAGCCATAGCCTTTGCATTTTCTTTCTTCTTGAAGAACTTACATGAAGGTAGTGCCAAAAGAAGTCCGAATAAAATGATTACTGATAAATGTCTCATAATAAAATATTTAATTATGTAAAATAACTCTTTGTCAGCAGTTTAGCATTGTTGTAAATCAAAGATACAAATTATTGAATACCAAACCAAACGACATTAAATTTTATGAGTATCAGGAATGACGCATAAAGCCCAATTGATTTTCAAGCGATCTAAAATTTGATATTCGTGATTCCTGATAGTCATATTAAATTTTATGTGAATTAGCAATATCCAAAGGATTTTGTATATTCGGCATATTAAAATTGCTTAACTAAAAAGAATCCGGTAGATGAAATCCCTTATACAGTTTTTCGAAGAGAGCGTTGAGAAGTACAGCAACAATGTTTATTTATGGGAAAAACCCAACGATAAATATGAAGGTACAACATATGGAGAAACGAGAAAACAGGTTTACGAATTCGCAGCCGGCCTGATTAAACTTGGAATTAAAAAAGGTGACAGGTTAAGTCTTATTTCTGAAGGTCGTAACAGCTGGGTTATAGGCGAAATGGGGATTTTATATTCGGGTGCTATGAATGTTCCCTTATCTGTAAAACTGAACCCCGATGAAATAAAATTCAGAATTAACCATTCGGGTTCAAGAATGATACTGGTTTCTTCCATTCAGTCTCAGAAATTAAAAGAAGTAATCAGCGAGTGCTCAAATATTGAAAAAATAATTCATTTCGATACGCAGGAAGAGTATGCTGATAATGAGATACATTTTAATGAAGTCAGAAAGATAGGAAGGGAATGGCTCGAAGTAAATACTAATACTTCGAAATTTGAAGAATTATTCAAAAGCCTCACACCCGACGATTTTGCAAACATCTGTTATACTTCTGGCACTACTGCAGATCCAAAAGGAATCATTCTCACTCACGGCAATTACGTTACAAATGTTTATCAGTCATATAGCCTGATGGACATCCCTTCATTCTACAAAACACTTATTATTCTGCCATGGGACCACTCTTTTGGGCATACCTGCGGTATATTTGCCTTTATGGGAAAAGGAGCTAGTATAGCCTCTGTTAAAACAGGAAAAACTCCTATGGAAACTCTCAGGAACCTTCCATCGTGTCTGAAAGAAATCAAACCAAATCTTCTGATGAGCGTTCCGGCCATTGCGAAGAATTTCAGGAAGAATATTGAAAAGGGGATCAAAGAAAAAGGCAGTACCATAGAATTGCTATTTAATCATGCACTTAAAATCTCCTACTCATATAATAAAGAGGGATGGAATAAAGGAACAGGCCTGCAAAGATTTAAGAAACCTCTTCTGAGATTGTATGATAAGATTCTTTTTAGCAAAATACGAGAGGGTTACGGCGGGGAACTAGACTTTTTCATCGGCGGCGGTGCCTTGCTGGATATTGAACTGCAACGGTTTTTTTATGCATTGGGGATTCCTATGTTTCAGGGTTATGGATTAAGCGAGGCCTCTCCGGTTATATCATCCAATTCCGCAAGCAGACATAAACTTGGATCCTCCGGTGTCATTGTTAATAATATGGACCTTAAAATTTGCGATGACGATGGCAATGAGTTGCCAAAAGGACAGAAAGGTGAGATCGTCATCAGAGGAGGAAACGTAATGTATGGTTACTGGAAGAATGACGCCGCTACAAAAGAGACTATTAAAAATGGATGGTTATATACCGGCGATATGGGATATATGTCGGAAGATGGTTTCCTTTATGTGTTAGGCCGGTTTAAAAGCCTGCTTATTGCTGACGATGGAGAAAAATTCAGTCCTGAGGGTATAGAAGAAGCAATGTCGGAGCAGTCAAAATATATTGATCAATGTATGCTTTACAATAATCAGAAAGCCTATACTGTAGCAATTGTGGTTCCAAACCAGCATGCTTTAAAATTATATCTTGAAGAGAAAAACCTTACAGCTGATTCTGATGAGGGAGTACGGGCAGTTATCAATTTAATTGAAAGTGAAGTATTTGAATACCGTACAAATGGGAAGTATGGTAATATGTTCCCACAGAGATGGCTACCTGTAGCTATCGGAATTCTTGAGGAAAGCTTTACTGAAGATAATGGTCTCATGAACTCAACGATGAAAATTGTAAGAGGGAAAATCATGGATAAATACCAGAGCCTGATTGATTATCTATATACTCCTGATGCCAAAGCGGTTACAAACGAAAGGAATATAGAAGAGGTTGAAAAGATGAAACTGGGCTAGGAAAAGGCGCGGGGCACAGGGCACAGTAAACGCGAAACTTAAAACGCTAAACTACCAACCTGCTTTTAAACGGCAGAAAAGTCATAAAATCAGCGTGATGAACAATATATGCCTCAGTTGTTCTTTTAACCAGATCGCCTTCGTGTGCATGAGAAGCTATAATATGACACACTTCCGGCGGTAATCCGCACTGTTCAGCTAAGGATACTCCTGAAAACGGGTGGCGGAGGTATTGGCCATATTTTCCCTGGACTGCTTTACCTTGTTTATCAAGCTCATACTCAAGCAACTTTCCAACATCAGCAAGAATTGCTCCTGAAATAAGCACATCCATATTTACCGGGAGATCGATCCCGAAGAACTCATTCATTTTTTCTCCACTGGCTCTGGCAATATGAACCACACATCTTTTATGCTCCATAAAACTGACTTTAAGGTCAGGTCCACAAAGCAATGTAAAGGGTATTATATCAAGATCGTCTGAAGTAAGAACACTTTTTTCAAGTGCCAACTCCCATGTATTCGCAGTCTTCTCCCTGAGCGACAGGTCTTTGATCCACTCAAGTTCCGGCCATAATTTTTTAACCTGTTCAGTCATTTGATAGAGTTTTTTACATCAACTTAGCAATAATTGCATCGGTCATCTGGATTGTAGATGCGGCGCCATTCTTTAATACTTCAGGCCTGCCAGACATCTTCATCATATCGTATGTCCTTACTTTGCCTTCTTCTATTACTTCAGCAATTGCCTTTCGGATTCTTGATGATAATATAAATTCTTCGAGATAATCGAGCATCATACAGGCAGATTCTATCATTGCAATCGGGTTAACGATTGAAACTTCATATCCTGCATATTTCGGAGCTGACCCATGGGTTGGTTCAAACACTGCAACACCGTCGGAAGAGAACTGAGCACTACAGGCAAATCCTAATCCGCCGATTAGCCCGGCAAAGGCATCAGAAGCAATGTCCCCAAACATATTTCCGGCTACAATTACACCATATTCCTCAGGGTTTTTTGTCAGCCACATCATCTGTGCATCGATATTTGTGTTTAATAACATAATTTCGGGGAAAGCAACTCTCTGTATTTCTTTTGCGAGTTTCCACATCAATCCCGATGTCTCCCTTATCACATTTGGTTTCTCACAAACTGTAACTGACTTATATCCAAACTTCCTGGCATGTTCAAAGGCTGCCATAAGTATCCTTGTTGTTGCCTTTCTTGTAAATATCCGGGTAGATATCGAAAGCTCTTCAACCGGTACCTTACCAAAATTTTCAACAAACTTTGGATGCGTCATAAAAGCCTGATAGACCTCAGCCGGTGGATTTGTCCATTCAACACCGCAATATAAACATTCGGTATTCTGCCGAAAAATCACCACATCCACAGGAGGCTCATCAATTGTATTTCCATTTCCCCTTCTCACAAAGTTAAGAGGATTGCCTTTGTATGACTTGCATGGTCGTATACAAATATCGAGATTAAAGAGTTGTCGTAAACCTACTATTGGACTGGAATAAGTATATCCTTTTCCCTGTAAAGAAGGACTAAGTTCTGCTTTGGCCTCATCGTTAGGTTTTGATGTGATAGCACCAAACAGGGCAATCTTATGTTTTTTAAGAAGCTCAATTGTTCTGACAGGCAAAGGATTACCCTCATTACGCCAGAAGTCCCAGCCAATATCGCCATGTACAAAGTTTGCTTCAAATCCGGCGGTATTCAGTACCCTTAGTGCCTCCTGCAGAACTACAACTCCTATCCCATCGCCTGGTAATGTAACAATCGTACGTTTTGACATTTGATATCATGGTTTAATTTTCAAATGAAGTTATTTGTAAAAATAATCAAAATATAACTGATACTAAAACTCAACTATATTTTGATAATATAGTCCGAAAAATGAAAATAAAACCTTAAATTTGCACCCTGTTTGATATATATTTTACCGATAATGAGCAATTTAAGTAGCTTAAATCCAAAGTCAATATGGATTTTTTTTGAAGATATTTGCAGCATACCACGTTTGTCAAAAAATGAGGCTAAGATCAGGAAATATCTACTTGATTTTGCGGCAAAAAACAATCTGGATTCAAAGGAGGATGAAGTTGGAAATATTTTAATCATCAAACCGGCCTCAACTGGCATGGAGAACAGGAAAACTGTTGTACTTCAGAGTCATATGGATATGGTAGGCGAAAAAAATGCGGATTACCCTCATAACTGGGAAACTGATGGCATTATACCTGTTGTAAAAGATGGATGGGTAACTGCTACCGGAACTACTCTTGGAGCAGATGATGGTATAGGTATTGCAGCTCAAATGGCAATACTGACAGATAAAAGTCTAAAGACTGGAAAAATAGAATGCCTTTTCACAGTTGATGAAGAATCCGGTATGACAGGAGCTATAAATGTTAAACCAGATTTCTTCACCGGAAGAATACTTTTAAATCTCGATTCTGAGGATGAAGGAATACTCTTTATCGGATGTGCCGGAGGAATGGACACTGTGGGCACAATGAAATATAACCCTATTGCGGTAGACAAAAACAGATCTGCTTTAGCGATTTCAATTACAGGACTGCACGGAGGTCATTCAGGAGATGAAATTCACAAAGGGTATGGCAATTCTGTGAAGATAATGAACAGGATTCTCTGGAATATATCAAATAAATTTGACATATCAATAGCAAATTTTGACGGAGGAAATCTGAGGAATGCAATACCAAGGGAAGCATTTGCAACAATTATAATTGACAAAACTGACAGTGATCCAATTAAATATTGGATTGACAATTTCTATTCTACTCTGGTTGACGAATTTGGTGATCTGGAGAAAGACTTAAAGATAATTTCCCGGGAAGTTGATCTTCCATCCTCTGCAATGGATAAAGAGAATCAGCAAAAATTCCTGAATGCAATATCCTGCTGTCCTCATGGTGCAATAGCATGGTCGAAGGAGATGAATGATCTGGTTGAAACTTCAACTAACCTTGCATCTGCTAAGTTCCGCGATAAGAATACAATTGAGATTGTTACAACACAAAGGAGTTCCGTTAATTCCTCTAAACATGAAGTAGCTGCAATGGTTGAATCTTGTATGAAACTTGCAGGCGCTGAAGTTGTTCATTCTGACGGTTATCCGGGGTGGAAACCAAATCTCACTTCAGATATTCTAAAAATAACACGCAAATCGTATCTTGAATTATTTAATAAAGAACCGAAGGTAAGGGCTATACATGCAGGGCTGGAGTGCGGATTAGTTTTTGAAAAAATCAAAGGTATAGATATGATATCATTTGGTCCTACTATCAGAGGAGCTCACACACCTGAAGAGATGATCGAAATTAAAACAGTTCAGATGTTCTGGGAACTGCTTTTGGACGTTCTAAAAAATATACCTGTAATAGCAAAGGTTTAAACATAAAGTTCGTATTCTTCTTTGCCTGCCCCGCAGACAGGACAAATATAATCCGCAGGCAGATCGTTGAACGGGATCCCCGGCTCGATTCCACAGGCAGGTTCACCCTGGGCAGGATCATAGATATATCCACAAACAATGCATTTATACCTTTCCATGGGTGCGATTATTATAATTTTATTTTTCTTACCACATCAATTAATGTTCCATCAACCCATTTTATTGCAGCAACTATTTCTTTGTCGAAGTGAGGTTTTTGAGGTATTCCACATATTTTCTCCGCTTCATCTTTGAGCTCCTCAATTGTTTTTAAAGGGAGACCGCTTCCCTTGACGCTCTCTATAAGATCCTGCCGGAGTGGATTAATTGCAATACCTCTTTCAGTTATTATGACGTCGATAAGTTCCCCGGGACCACAAAGTGTTGTTACTTCGTCAACTATAACAGGAATTCTGTCTCTGAAAAGAGGAACAGCAAGAATAACATTCTTTGCGTGCAGACAATTCTGCCAGCCACCAATTCCATGAAGAAGGTAACCATCAGAGTGTGTAACAACATTCCCATTAAAGTTCAGGTCCACTTCGGTTGCTCCAAGTATCATAATGTCCATCATGCTTGTCAGGTTTCCCTTTGAGTGGTAGTTATATGCATTAAACACAGAATATGCAATATGATTGGGGTTAGTCTCAATCGATCTGACTGCTTCCAGATCAAATGCCTGTGCATCAAGTATAAATCCCATTTGTCCCTCCTCGAGCATCTTAACCATATATTTTGTACTTCCTCCAAAACCGAATTTCGATTTCCATCCTTTATTCTTCAGAATCTGGTGTATAAATACTGCTATAGCAAGAGAAGTACCTCCGGCGCCAGCCTGCATTGTCACTCCGTCTTTCAGTATCCCTGACTTTTCAAGAAACGACGCAGTTAGTTCTGCAATTAACAGTCTGTCAGGACTTTTAGTAATTTGGGTTGTACCCGATACAATCTTTTCCGGTATTCCTATTTTATCGACAACTACAACATAATCGACATAATTTCCTTCAATCTCCATCGGGAAGCAAGGCATATCTACCAGATTATCTGTAACAACAATTACCTTACTTGCATACATGGAATCTGCTTTAGCATATCCGATTACTCCGCTTGCAGAAGTGCCACCTGTGCCTTTTGCGTTGCCAAATGAGTCAGATGAAGGTGCAGCAAGAATTGCAATATCAATCTGAACTTCACCGTCCTGTATAGCCTGAATACGACCGCCATGTGATCGAAGCACGGCAGTTCCTTTCATTTTACCTTCGGAAACATACCGGCCAAGTGGACCATTCATGCTTCCCTCTATTCTGTTTATTGTTCCATCATCAAGATACCTGATAACCGGATCATTACATGGAAAAGAAGCGGACGGGAACCAAATAAGGTCCTTCACCCCCATCTCTGAAGCCAGTTCGAATATTTTATTGCTTATAAGGTCGCCATCCCTGAGATGATGATGTGTTGAAATAGTCATGCCATCGTGAAGACCACATTTCCGTAGCGCCTCTTCAAGTGATGCAACAACTTTATTTCCATCATCAGGATAGTCAATGCAGGTAGGTATCGGAGGTGAATATTTTCCACCTTCCGGTCTGTGTTTTCCAACGCCTTTAAAAGGGATCACAGGCTTACCATTGATCTCGGTTGGAACTGATCTGCCGGCAGCATTTATTACATTTTTGACAGCCATAATGTCTCCTTTAATACTTATCAATCTTCTTCCCGAAAAGTATCAATCCAGTCTGGGTATAAAAGCTTAAGACGAATAGCACGCTCTATGATTCTATTCGCGTGTGCTACAACCGGAAGATCAATCATTTTTGTTCCAAGCGCCACAACGCCAAGTCCTTGTCGCTTTGCTTTTTCAAAAGCAAGAATTATCTTTTTCGACTTTTCAATTTCTCTTTCATCAGGAGCAAATCCGTTTTGTATAACAGGAATCTGCCTGGGATGAATACATCCCATACCTTCGAATCCCAGAGCTTTTGAGGCCTGGACATTCTGCTTTAGAGAATCCATGTCACCAACATCAGAAAAAACCGAATCAATTGGCTGAATCCCTGCCGCCTTTGCGGCAACAACGATTCTTGTCCTGGCATAGAAAGATTCCTTTCCTTCTGAGGTTCTTTGAACTCCCAGATCTGCAGTGTAGTCTTCAAGACCGATTGCCATTGCCACAACATCTTTAGAAGCTCTGGCAATCTCAAAAGAGTTTTCGACACCCAGTGCAGTTTCAATTATTGGCATGAGGAAAACCGGGATGAGGTTGAGGTTGAGGTTGAGGTTAAGGTTAAGGCTGAGACTTTGTTCCTTTTTAATGTTATAGATTTCCTCCTCTACTCTTTTTATGTAATTTGTGCTTTCGCATTTAGGAATCAGAACAAGGTTTACATTATGAGGAATGACAAAACGGAGATCTTCCAACCCCCTGTCTCCCTGATTGATTCTTACCATTCTTTCTGCACCATAATAGTTTACTTGTCGTAATGCATTTCTTACCAGAATTCTTGCTTCATCCTTTTTTTCTGGTGCGACAGAATCTTCAAGATCAAGAATAATGCCATCAGCAGAATGCAGACCTGCATTGATCATTAACCCCGGAGTGTTACCGGGTAAATATAGTCTTGAGAAACGGTACCGGTTACGGGTCGTTGAGCCTGTATTCTCAATAATTAACTCTTGCAGATATTCAAGATCCGTATCAATCAATTGTTTGATGACAGATTCCAATCTTGCAGCTAACACAAATGGAAGTGCACCGGAATCAATAATCTTCACCGATGCGTTTTTTATTCCGAAAAATTCAAGTATTTCAATTGTGAGAGATCTTATTGATTCGCCATAAAGTGTCTTCACTTTCGAAGTCAAATCAATATTAATTCCACCCCTTTCCTTCATTTCCAGCGTAATTTCACAATCTGATCTTACCCTTGGTCCGGAATTACCGGCAATAGCTATTGATTGTACCATTTAACCATTTAGTTGGTTATGCTATACAAACCTACTTATTTTTTTCATATTTTTTGTCTTCACACAGTTCAATAAGGACACCGTTTGTTGATTTAGGATGTAGAAAAGCAATATTAAGTCCTTCGGCCCCTTTTCTTGGCGAGGTATCAATCAGTTTTATTCCCATCTTTTCTGCATGAGTCAGCTGTTCTTCAATTTTTTCCACAGCAAATGCTATATGATGAATGCCTTCACCCCTTTTATCAATGAATTTTCCGATAGGCCCGTCAGGATTAGTAGATTCAAGCAGCTCTATCTTAGTCTGTCCAACCAAAAAGAAGGCAGTTTTTACTTTCTGGTCAGGTACTTCCTCAATATTGTAGCATTTTAAGCCCAATACTTTTTCATAGAAACTGATAGCAGTCTCCAGATTATTTACAGCTATACCAATATGCTCTATATGTGATGGTTTCATCATCGATAGTATTATTAAGTAAAAATATCAATTTTATTCCGTTAAAAGGGGAAGTCGACGGGAGTTTTCATCTCTGAATCGACATTTAACGGTTTTTTGGCAGCTACATGGATAGCATTCCCATCAATAAAAATAGCTTTGTACGGGACAGTTGGACATGCAAATTCGCAATGACCACAACCAATGCAAATATCTTCAGTGACCTCCGGGATGACAAGGTTTCCTTCATAAGGTATCATGTGGACGGCTTTAGTCGGGCAACTCTCTGAGCAGGCACCACAAGCTGTTTTCTCTGTTTTTACAATACAATTATCCTTTATGAATTTTGCTTTGCCGATCTGAGTAAGCTTCTTAGCCTCAAGAACAAGCGGGTGCAAAGCACTTGTCGGACACACTTCTGTGCAGATTATACAATTATATGTACAAAAACTCTTATGGTAATCCATTACAGGCTGCAACATCCCTGCAATTCCGTATTGACGAAGGGCAGGTTGTAATACCTTATTCGGACATGCATTTATACATAAGGAGCAAGCTATACAAGCATTATTAAACTCATTAATTGCTATTCCTCCGGGAGGACAAACAGGAAGAGTTCTGTTTTCTTTAACTGTTGAATCTTTCTTAGGGACCGGAGCTATCTTCTGTTGTCCGGTGGCAATTCGCGATGAACCCATAAGAAGAAGGATAGATCCAACTATTACTTTACGTTTGCTTTCATCAGTTTCATGAACCTTCTTCTTAATTTTCACAATTCCATAAGAAAGGGCTTTATCAGGGCATGTGTTAATGCAATTAAAACAATCGACACATCGGGTTACGTCGACATCGTGTTTAAGAAAATCGATACACGAAGATTTACAACCCAGAGAGCATCTGCCACACCTGGTACAAGCTTTTTCATCAAATTTTATTCTGAGAAAAGATATTTTTGAAAGGAGGCCAAGAAATGTTCCAACGGGACATATCATGTTGCAATAAAGGCGACCTTTGGTAAATGACAGCACTCCAACCAGAATAAGAAAAGCTGTGGGAATGGAATAGGAAATCAGATTAAATCCTTTAACTGGTATATTACTAAGTGTGTAGATATCAAACTTACCAAGTATCCCGGCAAAAAAGTTATTTATTAATAGAACAACCGGTTTGGCAAAAAAGGTCATAAACCTACCAAAAATACTATATGGGTCGAGGAGTGTAATCATGTATATACCCCAGACTAAAGTAACAATAAGGGTTACTGCCAATATTAAGTATCTTAATACTGTAAAAGGTTTTTTGAATCCGTATCTCCTGAACTTTCTTTTGAAACGTCCTCCTATCCTGCTGAATATGTCTTGTCCAATTCCTAACGGACAAAGGAATGAACAGTATGTGCGGCCACTCAGCAATGTAAGCACTAATACAATAAGAAAGCCGCAGACAGTAAGAGTTTGGAGATCATAAAATTTTAAAGCCGAAGGCACAAACTGCAAAAACAATAAGATATTAGTATAATCAGTCGGTATATATGATTTAAAATCAACAAAGACCAGAAAAAAACATATAAAAAGAAGCGCTGAAATCAGGATACGGATTCTTCTAAGTAAATGTGACCTCATCAGAAATTACATTTTAATTCTTTTAATATTCAAAGATTCCAGATTCATATTACCAAGCCCCATCTTATGTGCAATTGGAATATATTCTATTTTTTCGACGGCTACACCCAACATCTTTGCTGCTGCAGCATCACCCGCGACCCAGTCGGTAGTGAGAATCTGAGACTTCATTAAAACCAGATCTTCCTTTGATACACCTTGTGGTCCATGTTTAACCATTACATTATAGCAATCTATAACATTCAGCGCAGGTTTCTTTTCATACAAAGCAAAATCAGCTATACACTGGTTTAAATTATTTGAATGCCAGTAACCCCTGTCCCAGACAAGTCCCATTGAATTCTTAAGGCAACCCGTCATTCTTGTTGAGTTATGATCTTTAAGTATAGGAACATTTATAAAAACATCTGTTTCAAGCAAAAGCTGGTGAACTTTAGCGCTTTGAAGCTTTATACCTCCTGGTATTTGGATATTTTGATAATAACTTTCAGAGTTAGCCGGGACTACTTTTGCTCCTGCAGATTTGGCGACCTTCTCAATTCCTGAATTCTTATAACAATTTACCCAGTTATCGCAAGTATGATCAAATACATACACCTCTTTTGCACCTGCTCTAAAGCAATGTTCAATAATGCGTTTTATCAGCAGAGGATTTGTGTTTGCTGCCAGTTCGGGAATTACATCCCAGCCAATATTTGGTTTGATCAGAACTTTCTGTCCTTTCTGAACAAAAGAACCCATCCCTCCCAACTCCTGAATTCCAAGATCGAACATTGCATCGGGATTTCCACCCATAACAGCAACCATATCGTACTTGGCGGCTGAGGGTGTTGATGCCCAGAGTTTACTATATCCGCCCAGAGATAATGCAGCCCCAGCTGCCATCCCCGCACCCACTGATGTTTTAAGAAAATCCCTTCTTTTCATATTCTTTTTAAACTAGTGTATTTAATTGAATGATGGATAAGTGCCGAAAATACAATTTTTTTTTATTATTCCGTAAAGATTGTAATTGTATATTAGCAACGTAAATAAAGGTAACAAGTTTTATAACTATTTTAACTTTCTAATATTCTATTTGTTCTACTGAACACGTTAGATTATCAGGCTTAAAGTATGAAAATTATTCGTTCATCTTCTTTACACCCCCTTCCCAACCTTCCCTCACGGGGGAAGGGGACCGACCTTAAAGAAATTGCCCTGTAGGTAATTTTAGGGAGGAGACAGATTGCAGGGGTGGCCATTTCCCCCAAGGGGGAAACAGGAAAGGGGGTATTTTAGAAAAAATGAAAATAACTGATTATTAACACTATAATGCTAACTACAACTAAATATGGGATTCCTTTTATTGACTACCGATAATAATATTTAAAATATAATATCATCATTCTTAGACTATGAAAATTATCAGTTACGATTGTTTCTCCGGGATAAGCGGAGATATGAATCTTGGAGCAATGATCGACCTGGGGGTTGATATGATTTATCTGACAGAGGAATTAAATAAACTAAACCTTAAAGGCTGGGAGCTTATAATAGAGAAAGATCAGCGTCATGGAATTTTCGGAACAAAGGTAACTGTTAAGCAGACACGAAGAGAGCATGCACACAGGCACTTTTCAGATATAGAAAAGATTATTAATGATTCAGGTCTTGAAAATAAAAACAAGGAATTAAGCCTGAAAATATTCACAAAGATCGCATTGGCAGAGGCGATGGTACACGGAATATCATTTGATCATGTACATTTTCATGAAGTTGGTGCAGTTGATTCAATAATAGATGTAGTTGGTGCTGCAATTTGCTATAATGCACTAAATGTTGAAGGGGTACACGTATCAACTGTTGAACTGGGAGGTGGTTTTGTAAAGTGCGATCATGGGAAACTGCCTGTGCCGGCGCCTGCAACTTCTGAAATAATAAAAGGAATTCCTGTCAGAAAAGGTGGTGTTGACTTTGAAGCTACTACGCCAACAGGAGCAGCAATCTTAGCCACACTAGGGACTGACTTTAGATCTGATCTTCCAATAATAATAGAAAAGACCGGTTATGGCGTTGGACAGAAGGAGCATCCGGATGTTCCTAACCTTTTAAGAGTATTTCTGGGAGAGACAATTTCAGATTCCGGTTCAGGACATGAAGCGCTTCTCTTAGAGTGTAATATCGATGATATGAATCCTGAGTTTTATGATTATATCTCCGAAAGACTATTTAAGGCAGGCGCATCAGATGTATTCTTTTCCAATATTATGATGAAGAAAGGCAGACCAGGTATTGTTGTTAATGTGATATGCGAATCTGAAATGGCTGATTCGGTTAAGAATATCATATTTTCTGAATCAACCACTCTTGGAATAAGAACTTTTCCATTCAGGAAGGACACGCTTGTCAGAAAATTTGAAACTATTGAAACCATATGGGGTAATGTTACCATTAAACGGTCATATTATAAAGGTAATGAGGTTTCATTTAAACCAGAATATGAAGAGTGTAAACGAATAGCTACGGAAAACGGAATTCCGGTAAAAGAAGTGTACAATAAGATTATGGCACAACTGTTAAAAGGCTAAGGGTACGGGGTACGGGGCACAGAGAAAAAGTAAAAATTAAAAAAATGACAGAAAGTAAATCTTTAAAACTCAATTCTATACTGAATGAACTTAATTCATTCGTAGTTGCTTTTTCCGGTGGGGTTGATAGCTCATTCCTTTTGCACCGGGCACATGAGGTAAGAAAATCCGGAATCATCGCTGTCACAATCAGAACACCTTATATTCCGGTGCGCGAAATAGATGAAGCGCTTCAATTTACAAAGTCACATGGCATAAAACATGAAATAATAGATGTTCCGTTTCCTGAAAATATCAGAACGAATCCAATTGAAAGGTGTTATCTATGCAAAAAAGCGCTTTTCGGAGAACTAATAACGTTTGCAAAAAAAAATAATTACAATTATATAGTTGACGGTACAAATGCTGATGATGTTGGTGATTTCAGACCAGGAATGAAAGCATTAAAGGAAATGGGCATCAGGAGCCCGCTGCTGGAATCGGATCTCACCAAAAATGATATTAGGGAATTTTCAAGAATTGCCGGTCTGGATATCTGGTCGAAACATGCAATGGCTTGCCTGCTTACAAGAATTCCATACGATACTGAAATTAAGGAAGGAACACTCAGAATGATTGAGCTGGCAGAAAATATATTATTTGAAAAAGGATATCCCGGCACAAGGGTCAGGGTACACGGAGATATTGCAAGAATTGAATGCATTCCCGGCTTTATGGAAAAATTGATTCAAAATCCTGACAGAGAACATATTATTACTAATCTTAAAAAAATAGGATTCAGATACGTATCTTTGGACCTTGAAGGTTACAGGACAGGAAGTTCAAATCCTGAAAAGAAAGAATTATGAATTCAAAAGAAGTTGAAAAGCTCCTGAAAGACGTTAAAAAAGGAGATACAAGCATAGCAGAAGCTATGTTGACCCTTAAAAATTTTCCTTATACAGACCTCGGCTTTGCCCGGATTGATAATCACCGCGAAATGCGTACCGGTTACCCTGAAGTAATTTACTGTGCAGGCAAATCAGTTGAACAGGTTAAAGAAATTGTAAGGGTAATGTCGGAACGTGAAAATAATGTTATTGGCACAAGAGCAAACCAGGAGATGTTTGACGCAGTAAGCAGTATATTACCGGCTGCTGTTTATTACCCAATGGCAAGGATCATTTCAATTCAGAAGAAAAAACAAAAAATATCAAAGACAAGTATTGTAGTTATAACAGCAGGAACATCTGATATGCCTGTTGCAGAGGAAGCTGCTATTACGGCAGAACTCCTTGGCAATAAAGTGTTAAGAATTTACGATGCCGGAGTTGCAGGCATTCACAGACTTGTTGATAAGCTGCCTGAAATCAAAAAATGCAGGGTTGTAATTGTTATTGCAGGTATGGAAGGTGCATTGGCCAGTGTTGTAGGAGGACTTGTTGACATACCTGTGATAGCGGTACCAACAAGCGTTGGATATGGTGCAAGCTTCGGTGGTATTTCAGCTCTTCTTGCCATGCTTACAAGCTGTTCTACCGGCGTTACTGTAGTTAATATAGACAATGGATTCGGGGCCGGTTTCTCGGCAAGCATGATTAACAAAATGGAGTGATCATTTTGAAATGGCAGGTAAAATATTGGTTTCCAGCGCATACTTACCACCTGTAGAATACTTCTCGCTGATTTCAAAGGCTGATGAAGTATTGGTTGAAAAAGAAGAAAACTACCTCAAACAGAGTTATCGAAACCGGTGTTATATTCACTCAGCGCACGGACCTCAGATTCTGTCAGTTCCGGTTTATCTTGGAAGTGTACATAAAACACTTACAAAAGACATAAGGATAGATTACTCCAAACGCTGGCAGCAGGTTCATTCAGGTGCATTAAAAGCAGCATATAACTCTTCTCCTTATTTCGAATTCTATTTTGAAAGTTTCGAAAGAATTTTTTCACAAAATCATATCTTTCTTCTTGACCTGAATATGGAACTGACATTGGAAATACTTAAATTACTAAAAATCAACTCATTATTATCTTATACTGCTGATTTTAAACCCATTGGCTCTGTCAAAAACGATTACAGGTACAGTATCTCACCAAAGAAAGCATCTCAATATCAGGGAAAAGAATATATTCAGGTATTTAATCCGGGAAATGGGTTCATCCCTAACCTGACAATTCTTGACCTGATTTTTAATACCGGACCTGAATCGGGTAACTATCTTTAATTGACTACTCATATAGTATATAATTTTTCGATTGATCTTTCATTACAGCTAAATCTGGTTTAGCCTTAAATATTGACCCCCTTTCTAATTTCCCCCAAGGGGGAAAGGTTTTGCTCCTTCCCTTGTGGGGGAAAGGGGTATAAATAAATGAAAATTCTTTCCATAAATCCAGATAGTCATTTAAAGGATTCTTAATAATTCAGAACTTATTAGAGTTATCATTGTTATGTATGTGTTAAAAATCATAATCATGAAAAATCAATTTATTATGTTACCATTTATCATATTCTCCTCCCTGACAATGACTGGTCAGCAAGGTCTGGGAGTTGGAGATAAAGTTCCAGAATTCAAACTCACATCTGATGATGGTTCAATCTGGAATATAAATGAATTTCCAGGGAAGAAATACATAGTTGTTTACTTTTATCCGGGTGCTATGACCTCAGGATGCACTAAAGAAGCCTGCGCTTACCGAGACCATATGACAGATCTTCAATCAGCTGAAATAGAAGTTGTTGGTATCAGTGGTGATAAAGTTGAAAATCTCAAACTTTTTAAGCAATCGGAAAACCTGAATTTCACTCTTCTCTCAGATGAGAAAGGTGATGTTGCTAAGAAATTTGGTGTTCCGATTGGTGCCGGAGGGACTATTAAACGTACCGTTGGTGGAGTTGAGCATGAACTTACACGTGATATCTCCATAAAAAGATGGACATTTATAGTAGGAAAAGATAAAAAGATCGTTTACAAAAACGAGACTGTTGATCCTGAAAAAGATTCAGAAGAGGTTCTTAACTTTATTAAACTTCAGTCTGCAAAATAAAAAAATCCATGACCCAGATACCTGGATCATGGATTAAAATATTAGAATAGGATCTATTGTTGTTCTGAATAAGGCTTATTTGTTGCCGGATCCACTCCTTTTGGTGTTGTGAATTTGAAAATGTTAATACCAAGGGTCCGGGTTGTCCGGAAGGTATGGTTAACCATTTAATTCCATCCCAGTACTGCATTTCGCCTGCTGAGTTAGCTTTTGGTAAACTGGGAACCCATCTTGTACCATTATTAAAATAGAAACCGGGGATTACATCTCCAGCAGTTGCAGTATTATAAACTACCATACCGGCAACATGCTATAGTCTAGAAGGCATTTTTATATCTTTCCTCAATAACTTCCCAGTTAATAAGTTTCCAGAAGGCTTCGATATAATCAGAATGTTTATCAGGGTAATCGAGATAATAGGCATGTTCCCACATATCACACACCATAATTGGAACTGCACCGGTCCGCATCGGATTACCTGCATTACTTTTGGGCACAATTTCAAGTAACCTATCCTCGTTGAGAACCAGCCAAATCCATCCTGATCCAAATAATGACCCGGCGGCTTTGATGAATGAACTTTTGAAGAATGAAATGGAGCCAAAGCTTGATTTTATAATTTCGGCAAAGTCTCCTTTTAAAACATTAGGGAGTCCGGGTTTTAAACCCCCAAAATAGAAATTATGATTCCACACCTGTGAAGCATTATTAAAAATCGGACCGTCTGAAACTTTAATTATTGTTTCCAGATCCAGGTTCACAAACTTTGTTCCGGTAAGCAGTTTATTGAGATTTGTAACATAAGCCCTTTGATGCTTCCCATGATGCAATTCAATAGTTTTCTTTGAAATATAAGGTTCAAGGGCATCTATCGCAAATGGAAGCTCGGGTAACTCAAATGTCATTTTAATTCAATTTTTAATAATCTGATTAATAAAGGCTTAAGTATGATGTCGGTTGGAAAACCATCATGATCAAAAATAGGTACTCAAATAAAGCCCATAATTAAGACAGTATTAATGTTAGATTAAGATTGGATTAAGATTTAGAAGGAATTTGCTTTTTACTTTAATAAGGTAACAATCACTCTATCTCCACCAGCATCTTCCCTTTATTTTCGCCGGAAAAAAGGCCAACGAATGCCTCTGGCAGTTTATCAAATCCTTTAATAATTGTTTCTTTATATTTGAGTGTCCCCTCGTGGACCCATTTTGTAAGATGTTCAAAAGCTTCGCTAAACCTGGCGCTGTAATTACTCACTATAAAACCCTGTACCATAACACTGCGGGTGAGCAGCATAGGCAATATAGATGGTGCCATTTGAATTCTGGTGTTATTGTATTGCGAAATCTGACCACACAATGCTATTCTTGCATGAAAATTCAGATTTGCAATTACTGCATCAGAAATCTCACCTCCGACATTATCATAATATACATCTACTCCTTTCGGACAAATATCTTCAAGGGTCTTTCTTAATGTTTTGGTTGTTTTATAGTTTATTGCTTCATCAAAACCGAACTCCCCGAGCAACAACTTACATTTTTCATCACTTCCCGTAATACCAATAACCCTTGCTCCCAGCAACTTAGCTATTTGTCCGGCTACAATTCCAACAGCTCCAGCAGCGCCTGAAATAACTACAGTATCTCCTTTTTTAGGCTTGCCGATATCTGTTATCCCAAAGTATGCTGTAAGTCCGGGCATTCCAAGTACTCCCAGGTAGTACCCGGGCGGAACTATTACCGGATCAACCTTACGAAGGTTTTCTGCTATTCCTATACTATGTGTAGCCCATGGTAAAGATCCAAAAACGGTGTCGCCAATCTGAAATCCGGATGACCTGCTTTCAACAACTTTAGCTACTATACTCCCATAAATTGGCTTATCGACTTCAAATGGAGCAGAATATGACTTTGCGTCTCTCATTCTTCCCCGCATATAAGGATCAACAGAAATATACCATGATTTAAGCAAAACTTCGTTATCTTTTAGTTCCGGTAATTCCTTATATTCAATTCTGAAGTTTTCTGAAGCTGGAAGTCCGACTGGTCTTGAGGCTAGCACAAACTGTTTTATTTTCATTTAGTTTTCTTATTAGTTATTGTACAACGGGAATATGTATAAATTGTTCAAACGTATAATGCCGTCGCTGACAGGGACTCGTAGAACGATATGTAGACATTTCCTGAACTGGTTCTTAAGAAGTAATCCCTAAAATTTTAAATAAACAGCTTTCAATTAATAACAAACCGCGTCATTGCGAGGATCCGCCAGCCGGCGGAGTCGAAGCAACACTGAAAAAACGCGTCATTGCGAGGAGTCCCGGCAGGGACGACGAAGCAAACCGTAAATCGCGTTAGAAAACTCAGTTTCGCTGAGTATCTTCCACACTCAATACATAACCAAACCCTTTTTTGGTCTGGATTAGTTTTTTTTCGAAATCTTTATCGATCTTCTTCCGCAGGGAGTTGATATGAACATCAATTACATTGGTGCCGGAGTTAAAGGATACTCCCCATATTTTTTCTGCAATAAGCATTCTGTCGAAAACCTTCTCTCTATTGCTCAATAATAGTTCGAGAATCTTAAATTCTGTAGCAGTGAGGTTTATCTCCTTTTCGGCACGTTTGACTTTTCGTGCAATTGAATCGAGCTCAAGATCCAGTGCCTTGAGCACCGGATGAACCATAGCTTCTTTGTTTCTTCTGTCCAGTGCCTTTATACGTGCAAAGAGTTCCTGGAAACTGAAAGGTTTAGTGAGATAGTCGTCAGCGCCACAATCAAATCCTGTTAGTTTGTCTTCTACACTGTCGAGAGAGGTCAGCATTATTATAGGTGTAAGAACACCCTTGTTCCTGAGTTTTTTACACAGTTCGAAACCCGTTATACCAGGAATGATAACATCCATGATTATTACATTGTGTTTACCGGTTAAGGCCAGCTTTTCACCCATAGTGCTATCGTAAGCATTCTCGACAATGCAATGGTTACTTTCCAGACCTATTATAACAAACGATGTTATCTTAGGATCATCTTCAACAAGCAATATTTTCATCCTCAATTATGTCAATAAGATCAAAACTGCTACCTGTTTAACGGATCAGGTGTATTCAGAACAAGGTCAAAATTAAGAATATTTTTAAATCCTAATAATAATTTTAAATGTTTTTTTATAGATTTTAATGAATGTATTTGAGATGCAGAGACGCAAATTTTGCGTCTCTGCGGTGTATGGTTCAATGTTTATTGAGAGGCGAGGCATCGCGTCTCTACGGTTTTATGTTTGCTGATTCTGGAGACGCGAAGCATCGCGTCTCTACCGGTTTACCGTTAATAATTATCATTTTTAATTAAATAATTATCATCTTTAAAAACATTTAATTTAGATTTATATTTCTGTATTTTTGAGATAATTATAACAGAAATGGAAGAAAATCCTTCACAACCCTTTTCTAAGCAGCATTGGTATTCCATTGGTTTACCGGAAACATTGCGTAGAATTATCTGGACCTCCGCTATTATCGTAATCGGACTTTGCATTTTCGATCTTATTGGTTGGTTATTTGACTTAACGGTCTTAAAAAGTATCGGTCCAAATTGGGAACCAATGAGCATTTTAACATCAATCTGCCTTATAGTTGCAACAATCGCTCTGATTTTAACTATTTTAAATGTTCCTGACGTGTTCCGGAAGACTATCCCTCGAACTCTTGCAATTTTCATTATTTTGATAAGTCTGGTTGTAATCTGTAACTCTCTCTTCAAGGTTATAAGCGGGGATAAATCACAGATCGCTGGAATTCCCTTTTTTGAGAGCGTAGTAGTCCCTCCATTTAGGATTCCGATGCTGATTTCCTTCTACATTTTCTTCATTGGAGTTATAATTCTTTTATTAGTATCCTTTAAGAATAAAACAACAGGTCTGGTTCATATATTAATTATTCCTATAATTTTGATATCTTATTATAATATAGTTAGTTATATAATAATAAACAATGCTGACCTGAATATCAGAAATTTACCTCTGGCAATTAATACCAACATTGCTTTTTTGGGAATAAGTGTTGTCATACTTGCTATGAAACCCGACTCATGGCTCTTAAAAGCATATACATCTTCACGAATAGGCGGGATAACAGCGAGGAGACTGTTGCCATCGCTGTTAATCTTACCTGTTGTAATAGGCTGGCTCCGGATAAAAGGTGAGCATTATAGTTTGTTCGAATCTGACGAAGGTGTAGTAATTGTTGCAATGACTTACACAATCAGCTTTCTGATACTCATCTGGCTCACTGCACGATCAGTTAACAATATTGACAGAAAACTGCGTGAATCGGACGAAGCATTACGGTTAAGCGAACAGCGTCTTAAATATCATTTTGAAAATTCACCATTGGCAGTCGTTGAATGGAACTCTGATTTCATTGTTATTAACTGGTCAATCGAAGCAGTAAGCATTTTCGGGTTTGAAAAGGAGGATGTATTGGGAAAGAATATCAATTCGCTAAATTTAATATACGAAGAGGATGTTCCAATTGTTGAAAGCACGATGGAAATATTATTAACCGGTAAAGAGTTAAAAGTTGTTTCCGAAAACAGAAATTATACACAGAAAAAAGATATCATTAATTGTATATGGTATAACTCAGTGCTTGTCGATCAGAATGGAAAGATGTCATCCGTTATGTCTTTGGTTGAAGATGTTACTGAAAGAAGAAGAATAGAACAAAAAGTAGTTGACAGGACAAAAGAACTTGAAATAGCAAATAACCAATTAGTTGAACTGAATGCCACAAAAGATAAGTTTTTTAATATTGTTGCTCACGATCTGAAAAATCCTTTTACCAGCCTTATGGGATCTTCCGAATTGCTGTATGAGAACATTCATTCAATGAGTCCCGGGAATATTAAAAAACTTGCTTCAATTTTAAATGATTCGGCAAAAGGAGGCTACTCTATTCTTCAAAACCTGCTCGACTGGTCAAGATCGCAAACAGGACTTTTAAAAATTTCTCCCCAAAAAATTAATCTGAAAAATATTGTTAATGAGAATATCTCCAATCTACAGCTTCCGGCTACCAACAAGGAAATAACCCTGAAAAATGAATCCGAAGAGGATATTTATGTACTTACTGATAAGAACATGATCAATACAATTCTCCGAAATCTGCTAAGCAATGCAATCAAATTTACACGAAAAGGTGGTAACGTTACTGTTAATATAATTACAGAAGCCGATAAGTTTATCATTCAGGTAAAAGATAATGGTATAGGAATTTATCCAGACAAGATTGAAAAACTTTTCAATCTCGAAACAAAACACACTGAACCAGGAACTGAAAAAGAACAGGGTACCGGCCTGGGTCTTAAGCTGTGTAAAGAATTTGTTGAAAAACTCGGAGGTACTATACGAGTTGAAAGTATTGAAAATGAAGGCAGTAAATTTAGTTTTTCTATTCCACTGAAAGTCTGAAAGGAAAGACTATATTAATATGGCAGGTAAGCTATTAAATGAATCAGTAAATTATGAAAAAGCTCAAAGAAAATAGCTCCTTTAAAACTTTGACTTATAGGCAAAAGGAAGAAGATTTTCAAAAAACCAGCACTTCTGAAGCTGTCTCAGTTCTTTCAGATGGAGAAACACTTAAACTGATTCATGAACTTGAAGTACATCAGATTGAACTCGAAATGCAGAATGAAGAACTCTTGTTGGCAAAGGAAAAATCTGAGCTTTCTGTCCGTAAGTACACTGAATTATACGATTTTTCACCCTCCGGCCATTTCAAACTTTCAAAAAATGGCATAATCCTTGAACTTAACCTGAGCGGAGCAAAAATACTGGGAAAAGAACGATCTCAATTAAAAAACAGCAGATTTGCTTTTTTTGTTTCGCAGTACTCATTACCGGCATTTAATAAATTCCTTGAAGCTGTATTTAAGTTAGGCATTAAAGCAACAGAGGAAGTTTCTCTATCAATTGATGGTAATATGCCTATTTACGTTCAGCTTACCGGTATAAGAACTAATATTGAGGATCAATGTCTGATAACTGTTTCGGATATAACTGAACGCAAGATGATTTCCGATACCCAGAAATTCCTTCTACAATGCGGGTATCCTGGTTCAGGAAAAGATTTTTTTGGATCCCTCGCAAAGTTTCTTGCTCAGAGTCTTGATATGGACTATGTATGTATAGACAAAATTGAAGGAGAAGGATTGACAGCACAGACTGTTGCCATTTATAATAATGGTAAATTTGATGCCAATCAGTCCTACACACTTAGAGAAACTCCTTGCGGCGATGTAGTTGGAAAAACAATATGCTGCTTCCCTAAGAACGTCAGGCGGTTGTTTCCCAACGATGTTGCCTTACAGGAGCTGAAAGCTGAGAGTTATGTGGGAACTACTCTCTGGAGTTTTGATGGAAAACCAATCGGTCTTATAGCCGTTATAGGGAAAAAGCCCCTTAATAATACATCGGTGGCAGAGGCTATATTAAAACTCGTGGCAATCAGAGCTGCAGGTGAGTTGGAACGTAATCAGAGCGAAGCCGCTCTACGGGAAAGTGAAGAGAAATTCCGTCTACTGTTTGATACAATGATTGATGGCTTCGCATTTCATGAAATTATTGTTGATGAAAAAGGAAAACCCTGTGATTATAGATTTCTTAGCGTTAACCGTGCTTACGAAAGACTGACAGCATTAAAAGCTGAAAATATTATCGGAAAGAAGGTATCGGAAGTATTGCCATCTGGTGAGGACCAATGGATCGACAGGTATGGTAAAGTAGCTCTCAATGGGGATAACATTAATTTTGAGCATTATTCAAAGAAGTTAAATCGTTTTTTCAAAATTATTGCTTACAGCCATAAGAAAGGTTATTTTGCCACTATTCACGATGATATTACCGACAGAGTTAAAGCAGAACAAAAAGTAAAAGAAAGAACTGCTGAACTGGAAAATGTAAATATTAGATTAAACCAGGAGCTCATGGAACATGATCTGGCTGAAGCAGCGCTTAAACAGAACGAGGTCAAGTTAAAAGAACTTATTGCAACCAAGGATAAATTTTTCAATATCGTTGCACACGACCTGAAGAATCCTTTTACCAGTCTGCTTGGGTCTTCGGAATTATTGTACGATAATCTCGACAAAATGACTCCGAAAAATATTAAAAAACTTGCGCTTATCTTGAACGATTCAGCGAAAGGCGGTTATTCAATCCTTTTGAATCTTCTCGACTGGTCAAGATCACAAACAGGGCAATTAAAAATTTCGCCTGAGAAAATAAATTTAAAAGACATTATCCGTGAAAATATATCAAACCTTCAATTACCTTCCACAAATAAAGAGATCTGGCTAACCTACGAATCTGCAGAGGACATTCATATCACAATCGACAAAAATATGCTCAATACTGTAATCAGGAATCTGTTGAGTAATGCATTAAAATTTTCTTACAGACATGGTACTGTAATAATAAATGCAAAGATTGAGAAAGATGGGGTTGTGATATCCATTAAAGATTCAGGAATAGGGATTTTGCAGGAAAATATAGCAAAGCTTTTTAGTATCGAATCCAGAAACTCGATGCCAGGCACTGAGAATGAACAGGGCACAGGACTCGGATTAAAACTTTGTAAAGAGTTTATTGAAAAGCTAAATGGCAAAATATGGGTTGAGAGTGCTATTGATAAAGGAAGCGTCTTCTCTTTTTCTGTTCCGAAAAATCCGCGGAAGAGCGTGTGATAAGCTCTTGGTTTCTACATTCTCCCCTATTTTTTTGCCCCCAAACCCCCTGAAGGGGGCTTAACACCTTTCTTTATAAGGTTAACACTAAGGTACACAAAGGACTTTTTCAACATCACCAGTCTGAACTCCGTCCCCGTATAAGGCTTTAGCCCAATTTCAGAATCTAATTAATTCATCTGAAACTCTGCATTTGCCAGCAATGATATTTCATCACCTATCATAGCTGAAGCCATAGATGTACCAATTCCAAAATCGGAACGCTTTAATGTTCCTGTAATTTTAAAACCTGCAACCGGTTTCTGGGTCTGAGGGTTCTTTCCGGTTCTGCAAAGAACATCGAGGTTTATTGTTTTGGTAACCCCATGCATAGTCAGGTCACCTGTTACTTTATAGTTTGTATCACTCACTTTTACGAATGTTTTGCTTTTGAAGGTGAGTAAAGGAAAGTTTGCAACGTCGAAGTATTTAGGACTTCTCAGATCGTTGTCACGCATCTCATTCTCAGTGTTGATGCTGTTTACATCTGCTGTCATTTCCACAACGGCATTTGAGAAATCCTCTCCGGATGTGGTAATCTTTGCATCGAACGATTTGAACCACCCCTCAACTTCGGAGATGGACATATGGGTTACCGTAAAGCCTAATTTTGAATGGTTTTTATCCACTGTCCATACGGCCGGAGGTGCAGGTTTAAACGAGAACAAAAGGGCAGCCAAAGCTACTGTTGAAATTATTACAATCTTTTTCATTTTAATATAACTATTTGAGTGTTATAACTTATTTATTTCATTTCCGGAAATCTTCCGGATAGTTGTCTGTTAATCATCCAACCCGGATATTCCGGTGTTAATGCGCTTACTTCTTCGAGTTTTCCCAAATCGTCATCGGTAAGACTCAATTCTGTACATGCCACATTATCCAGCAGCTGGTCGATATTTTTTGCTCCGATTATTACACTTGCCACACCGGGTTTATCTTTTATCCACGACAAGGCAACCCTGGCTGGTGAGCAATTGTATTGTTTCCCGATTTTAGTCATTACATCTATTATATCGTATGCTCTCTCTTTATTCAGAGGCGGGAAATCAAACTCGTCGCGTCTGCTGTTTCCGGCGATCTTCTTATCGCGGTTAAATTTCCCTGACAAAAAGCCACCTGCAAGCGGGCTCCAGGGCATAATACTTAATCCTTCACTTAGAGACATCGGCACTATCTCCCTTTCAATGTCACGGCTGGCAATACTGTAAAAATTCTGTGATGCTACAAATTTTGACCACCCTGATTTTTCAGCAATATCATTAGCCTTAACAACCATCCATGCAGGATGATTACTGACACCCAGATAACGTACCTTTCCCGAGCGGACAGCATCCTCAAGACCCCTCATAGTTTCCTCAAGTGAAGTTATAGGATCGACTCCATGAATGTAAAGCATATCGATATGGGAAAGTCCAAGCCTCTTCAAGCTTTCATTTACCGAATCAAGAATATGTAGTTTTGATAATCCCACCTGATTTGCCCCCTCCCCCATTCTGAGCCTGACTTTTGTAGCAATAAAGACAGACGAATGCGAAATTCCAAGTTTTTTCAGAGCCTTGCCAAGTAATGTCTCAGCAAGTCCTTCCGAATAGGCATTTGCTGTGTCAAAGAAATTAATACCTTTCCCCAGAGCCACCTCAATCAAATGAGTTACCTCGTCTTCCGGCAACTGACCAATTGCTTTCCAGTATCCTCGTCCTCCGAAAGTCATTGTTCCCAAACAAAGTTCCGAGATCAGAACGCCTGTTTTTCCGAGCTGGTTATACCTCATATATTTCTGAAATTATATTTGCTGATAAAGATGAATCGAACTTCTGATTACTTTAACAGAAAATATAATTTTTTGTTCATTTTTACACTGACCTGACAATTTGTAATAAGATGACAGAATAAATTACTACCCTCTTTTAAGCCCCGTTGGAATTATGACAACCGGGATAGATGTATGATGAAGAACCTTTTCAGTCACGCTTCCCATCACTATATTTTCGAGCCATTTACGACTGTGTGAACCCATTATAATAATATCGGCTTCCGTCTCCTTCGCAGTTTCAAGTATAGTATCAGCAAAATCTCCTGATTTTACCATGGTTATAATACTCTCCTCACCAAGATGAACTTTTGATTTCTCGAGAAACAACCTTGCAGATTCTTTCTGGAATTCAGTGGCATCTGCCTGAGCAGGATTCATATCCATATAGCCTGAGAATCCCATTATCGGAGAGTACTCCGGTGCCGGGGCAAACAAAGGATAGGAAACCACGTTCAATAAAACGATTTCCGCATCTAATGATTTGGCCAATGAGAAACCAGATTCCGCAACTTTCTGTGCAGTAGGGTCATAATCAATGGCTATAAGAACTTTTTTTAAGCTTTTTGCCTTCATAATAGAATTAAAATTACTTGTTAGGTTGTATACCGCGGTTTGAATTTATCCAGGCCAATGGATTCTTCAAATGCCCTTATAAACCTGTTGAAAAAAGTTTCATAGTCTTCTTTTTCCATAGTCTACTGCTTTCTCAAAAAGAGGTTCTATAAGCTTAGAATTGTCTTCCATTGGTTAGGTTTGTTAAATTATTAAAAACCGATTATTGAAAGTAAAATGAATTCTTTATGACTTCATTTTTTCAACCGAATCCGATACTTTTTCTTTTAAGTCATCCATTTTTTCTGATACCTCTTCCATTAAATCATCGAATTTGTCTTTCACTGAATTCATGGTATCCTCTCCCTTTTTAGAGATCTTTTCCCTGGTAACAGAACCTTTATCGGGAGCAAATAAAACACCTAATAATGCACCTACGGCTACGCCTGCGAGAACACCTAATAAAACTTTCTTTGAGCTCATAACTTTTATTTTTAATGAATATTTAATAACTATTGAAAACTTATTGTCATATTAATAACGTAAAAATAGATCATTGATTATTGGAACTAATTAAATTGAAATTAATAAATCATTAAGGCTGGATTAAGATATACGTTCTAATCCACTTAAACTTATCGACTTTAGGCCACCAGCCCCCTGCCCCCTAAAGGAGGTTCTTAGAAAGCCTCTCCGCCAGCTGGCGGAGGGATTTAGGGATAAAATAAAAGGAGGCTTTTGAAACAGCCTCCTTTAATTAATAAGATTAAACTTCTATAAACCAAACTTATATCCTAATGTCAATGTGAACATGTTTGTATGAGTGCTTAAATTGGCAGAAGCAGGAACAAAACTGCTATCCAGAGGATACAAGATATTTGTCTGTGAATAACTGTAATTTGTATACGCAAAATCGATCGATATATTTTGTTCTCTGTAGCCTATCCCTCCTGAGATTGAGGTATAGTCAAGATTCTGATTTTCCTCTCCCGGTTTGAATGCTTTACCATAATAACCATATCCGGTCCTCAGGTACAATTTATTCAATCTGAGCTCACCACCAAGCCGGATATTACTTGCAGATTTCAGGCTGTTCTTAATATCCCTGTTTTTTGAACTGTAATCGTAAGAATCCTTATTATCTGAGAATTTGGCAATACTGTAGTCGACAAACTCATAATCGACACTTAAAAGAGCAATCTTCTTTATCTGGACTGCTACCCCTGTCAGCACTCTGAATGGAGTAGTCAACGCATAACTATATCTCATAGGGTCTATTACATATTCATGATGGCCGCCATTTGTGAAATTTGAAGTAAGATTCTCATAGAAGGTTTCATCTATCTTGTAAAATGTAGGAGTATGAAATGCAAGACCTATCCGGATAGTCTCAACTGGTTTTACTATTACGCCAAGTTTCAGATTATATCCGGTTCCGGTGTTTTCAAAATGTTCGGTGTATGTAAAATTCTTAAATTCTGATGGCAATGCAATATTTGTCGATTCAAGATGTTCATAATGACTGGTATATCTCAGGGTACTAATCCCAAAAGTGGCTCCAAAAAAGATTTTATTTGAATAATTTCCCCCCATCGACAAGGCGTGTTCTCCGGTATATCCTGAAGTAGAAACAATCCGTCGTACATCCTGTCCATATGTTGAAGTCGGGTTGATTCCATAATTTGAAAATACAGTCGCATACTCCAGTCCTCCGACAACTTTGGTATTGGTAACCCAGGCATCGTATGCCATCCCGGCAGCATCCATAAGGTTATCTTTCAAGATCCCATTACTACTCTGGGCCCAATAATCTGCCATGGAACTGGTACTATTAATTCCCTGAATTACAATACTCTGATTAAAATTATTTGTTTTATTGAATGAATATCCAAGATTTAATGATATAAGACCTGTTTCGGTGTTTCGATTATAAATACTACTGACTATTCCAATCTGACCCAGGTTGAAATTATACAGATAATCAGATGTTATACCATTGAATCCGGCAAGTGTATTAATACGAAATAGCTGAGGTGTTACAGTAATCTCAGATGATCTGTAAACCCCCAGTCCTGCGGGGTTCTGACTTAAAGATGACATATCTCCTCCCAAAGCTGTGAAGGCGCCACCCATTGACATAAACCTTGCGGTTCCACCATAGAATACCTGTGAATACCTTAAAGCATCATCAACGTTCTGAGCGGTAGTAAAGGTGAACAATGATAATGCAACTAATATTATGATACTTATCTTTTTCATATAATTGATTTTTTATAAAAACAACCCGTCACTCTGTCTAAAAGAATGAAATTATTTAATAGCTCAACACTCTTACAAGCTATGGTCTGCGCGATCCGGAACCTGAGGAAGAACCTGACGAAGAATTAGAAGAACCGGAAGAAGATCCTGAGGATGAACCTGATGAATAAGAACCTCCGGAACTGGAAGATCCGCTGCTATACGATGAAGAAGATCTGGATCCTGACGATGAGTTATTGCCGGAAGCCGGTGAATAACCTGAGCTGCTTTCTGTACTCCTTCTGCTTGGAACTGCATATTGTATAGTATTATTAGAAGGTGTAACAACTCTTCTCTGTATTGTATTGCCAGAAGAATTGCTTCTGACGTTATTCGCCGGATTTTGATAAGAATTCTGATTCGACGGAGTTCTTACATTTCCTGAATTATTATTATATCTCTGATTATTAACTGTACCAACGTTTCTGTTTATACCAGAGTTTGTTCCCTCTGAGACTCTGCTATTATTATAAGAAGGCCTTGTACTCATCCTTGGATTATTATAACTTGGGGTATAACTTCTGTTTACGCTGTTATATTCAGGTCTTGCAGTTGAACGATTTCCCTGTGTTGTTGTGCTGGAGGTTGTAGTTTTATTTCTTGTAACAGAGTTAATATTCGCTTCAGTGTTGGTATTTGAAGAACCTGATCTCCTCTGATTATTGGATATTGACTGTGATCCGGCTATTGTCCTGCCTGAATTCACGCTATTTGAATAACTGCCATCCCTTCTTGTTGATCCGGAAACAGAAACATTGCTTTTGTTCCAATTAGATGAGAGAGAGCTGGGTCTTTCTCTTCTGCCAAATGGAATTGAATTTCGGCCTTCGCTATGAGGGTAATATCCACCGTAATATCCACCACCGTAATATCCACCACCGTAATATCCACCACCAAATCCACCATATCCACCAAATCCACTGTAATAACCGCCATACATACCTCCGTAAAATGGATCATAATATCCACCATAATATGGATATCCACCATATCCCATACCATAATCCATACCATATCCCATCCCGTAACCCATACCGTATCCCATTCCATAATCCATACCATATCCCATACCATATCCCATCCCATATCCCATACCATAACCGAATGAAGGATAACCAAAGTCATAATAGAATGGATCTCTCCAGTAAGGGTCAAAATAATTACCATGAAATCTTCTTAACCGGCCTGTGTAGGAGTAGTTATCATAATAATCATTTCCTGTGCCATAATTATTATTGTCATACACATTTGAATCGTTACTGCTCACAGCATATGAATACTGATCTGAAACAAGAGTATCAGATGCATAAATATTATTATAATAATCCTTATTCCTTAAATTTCCCTCCACAATCTGATTATTAGCAGATTTCTTTACAGTAACAGGTTTATCTGATGACATATAGTAAAGATCATCGTATTCTGCACCAGTATAAAGACTTGAACTACAGGAAGCAAGAGTGAGTGCTATCAGGCCGAATATGTAGGTTAATGTTTTCATTTTGAATCCCCCTATTTAGTTTTTATTGATCATGCAAATATTATACCAAAGAAACAAATTATTGAATCAACTTCTAACTATTCGTTAAATATCATCTTTCATGGAGGTTTAAAACCCATATCCCATAGGGCTGTTGAAAAAGTGAATCGCTTTGGTTTCTTACCTTTGTGATACTTTGTGTATTACTTTGTGATGAACTTCCCTTCTATTTTGAATAGATACTGAAGTTTTTATTTAATTTTACGCGATCTATTTCATAAAAGCAATTAAACAAATACCATACCAAAGAAATGGCGAAGTTTTTAACCAACAGGGAGGAGAATTATTCACAATGGTACAATGATCTGGTTATTAAAGCTGATCTGGCTGAAAATTCAGCAGTAAGAGGGTGCATGGTTATTAAACCTTATGGGTATGCAATCTGGGAAAAAATACAAGCTGAACTCGACAGACTATTTAAAGAAACCGGACATGTTAATGCTTATTTTCCTCTATTCATTCCAAAATCCTTTTTCAGTAAGGAGGCAGCACATGTTCAGGGATTTGCAAAAGAGTGTGCTGTTGTAACTCACTACCGCCTCAAAAATGATGAAAACGGAAAAGGTATTATTGTTGACCCGACTGCAAAACTTGATGAGGAGCTTATAATCCGTCCGACTTCAGAAACAATAATCTGGCATTCTTATAAAAACTGGATTAAATCTTACCGCGATTTGCCCATTCTGATAAACCAGTGGGCCAATGTTGTAAGATGGGAAATGCGTACCAGGCTATTCCTCAGAACTACTGAATTTCTGTGGCAGGAAGGTCACACTGCTCATGCAACACGCGAGGAAGCAATCGAAGAAAGTCTGAAAATGATTAATGTCTATGCTGGTTTTGCCGAGAATTCAATGGCACTTCCCGTTATTAAAGGCTTCAAGACGGAAAATGAGCGTTTTGCGGGTGCGCTTGATACTTATGCCATTGAGGCGCTCATGCAGGATGGAAAAGCTTTACAGGCAGGCACAAGCCATTTTCTCGGACAGAATTTTGCAAAAGCATTTGATGTGCAGTTTACCGATAAAACAGGAAAACTTGATTATGTTTGGGCTACTTCGTGGGGAGTATCCACCCGGCTAATGGGTGCTATTATTATGGGGCATGCCGACAATAATGGCCTGGTGCTGCCTCCCAAGCTTGCTCCAATTCAGGTAGTTATAATACCAATTTATAAAACCATTGAGCAACTGGCAACAATATCAGAGACAGTAAAGAAAATTAAAAACGGTCTGGTTGCGCTGGGGATATCTGTGAAATATGATGACAGAGATAATAATAAACCGGGATGGAAATTTGCTGAATATGAATTAAAAGGAGTTCCTGTTCGTCTGGCCATCGGACCCCGCGACATTGAAAATAATACAATTGAGGTTGCCAGGCGTGATACTTTGACAAAAGAGACTATTTCTATTGATGGTGTAAATGAATATATTCCAAAACTGCTTGAGGACATACAAACAAATATTTATAATAAAGCGCTAAATTTCAGAAAAGAAAATACGTTTTATGTCGATAAATGGGAAGATTTCCTGAAAGTACTTGATAACCCGGGTGGATTTATTATGGCACATTGGGATGGAACAGTGGAGACTGAAGAGAAAATCAAAGATGAAACAAAAGCTACAATCAGATGTATTCCTTTTGATAGTCCTGAGGAAGATGGAAAATGCATATATTCTGGAAAACCCTCTAAAAGTAGAGTGCTATTTGCAAGGTCATACTAAAAAAAAATTGAGTGTCGGGAATCAAGCATAAGAATTCATTGATTTTCAAACTATTTACGATTCTGTATACCTGATTCACGACAGTCTAAAAGCAATATTTCAGATATTAATATTTCTATATAATACAATAATTATTATGAGCGATCTGAATGAAAAGAAACTTGCAATAATTTCAACTATTAAAGAGAAATCCTTGCTTAAACAAAAGGTTTTTGATAATACACTTGAAACTTTTTGTATCGTAAAAGATGTCCTCAAAAATCTATCAAAGGAAGTAAATACAAGTTTAGTCGGGTTAGATTCCAGAATAAAACTGGAGTATACAGACAGGAGTAATTTTGATGCTCAGATTAAGGTTGCAGGTGACATATTGCTTTTCAGCATGCACTCAAATATTTTTCAATTCGACAGGGAGCACCCTGCATGGAAAACAGCTTATATTCAAAAAAATAAGTACAATGCATATTCAGGAGTAATAAACATTTACAATTATCTCGCCGACTCATTCAAATATTCACGTCAGGACGATCTCGGATACCTTATCGGAAGGATTTTTATAAACCATGAAAAACAATATTTTGTTGAAGGAAAAAGACAAATGGGAATGTTGTTTACCAATTATGGAAGTGAGGAGATAAATAGCCAGTCGTTACAGGTGATTATAACTTCTGCCATACAATATGCATTGGAATTTGATCTTCTGGTTCCACCATACGATACAGTTAAAATAGCTACCGTGGCTCAGGCAGAAGCAAAGATTCAGCACTCAAAAGTAATAACCGGTAAACGTCTTGGCTTTCAGTTCAACTCTGATGATGTTCTTATCAGTAATCCTCAATAATCCTGAAATTGACTAAGTCAACAAAATACCGAAGTTCTATCAGGCCTTTTTGTGTTATGGCCCTTCTGTTTTATTGTTACCAGGTATATTCTCAAACGCCTGCACCAGTAGTAAACAATAATAAAGATAAAAACTACGGATTTCTTGATTCACTTAAACTAAAAGCATCAAAGAACAGACTAACCAAAAAGCTTTATGATTATGTAATTGTTATACCAGATACTATAATCAAAAGTCGGATTACTGGTACCAGCGAAGCAAATTTCATAAACTATTCCGGAAAAAGAATCAGAAAAATTGAAGTCCAGAGACTTAATGTCTTTGGGGTAAACATGAATAATCCGGCATTAGATGATTCAAGGAAAATTGATAACCTGCTAAATAAAACACATGTAAATACAAATGAAAAAATTATAAGAAAAAACCTTCTCTTCTCAGTAGGGGATAATATTTCTCCATTGTTACTAAGTGACAACGAAAGAATATTAAGGCAACTCCCTTACATTGACGATGCCAGAATAATCGTCGTTCCGGTATCGTCTGAAGAAGTTGATATTGTGGTTCTTACAAAGGATGTTTACTCTCTCGGCGGATCCTACACCTACCAGGGACTCAAAAAAGGATCAGTATCTTTTTTTGAAAAAAACATACTCGGGTCTGGTCATGAACTGGGGGTGGATATCCCTTTTGATGTTGAGTCTCCACATAGTCCTGGTTTTGGAATCCACTATACAATCAATAACCTCTTCAAATCTTTCGTAAACCTAAACGTTTTCTTCTTAAATGGTCTTGATGAGAAAACTTACGGATTCAGTTTTGACCGCAGATTTATAAGTTCAACGACAAAATATGCATTCGGTATATCTATAAGACAAAGGTACACTACAGAAGATCTTGATACTCTTCCTGTTCCCGAACCTCTTAAATACAATTTGCAGGATTATTGGCTTTCCAGAGCTTTTTTGCTAAATAAAGAAGGAATATCGAGAATTATTATCGGAGGACGTTATTCAAATAATAATGTTTACGACCGGCCTTTTATCCTTCCTGATTCACATTATGACCTTACTAAATACAGACTTTATCTGGCTTCGGTTGCATTTTCAGTGCAAAAGTACTATAAAGCAAACCTGATATATGGTTACGGTCGTACTGAAGACATTCCTTATGGCGGATTATTACGGTTCACAGTTGGTAAGGAGAACAATGAGTTTAATGAATTCAGGAGAAGAACATATATGGGTGCCGAAATTGCTTTAGGCAAATCAAGTAAGAATCTGGGTTATTTCTACACCTCTGCCGGACTTGCTTCTTATTTAAACGGTAAACAGTCCAGACAAGGGCTTCTGACATTAAGAATGAAATATTTCTCTAACCTCTACTCCATTGGAAATGCCAAAGTAAGGAACTTTGTTAATTTTGATTATACAAGAGGGTATGACAGGAACACAGATGAATTTCTTTCCTATCGCACCGAAAATGGTTTTTCAGGTTTTAGAAACGACTCTATTAAAGGATCCCAAAGGTTATCTGTAAGCCTGGAATCGGTATTATTCAGTCCGATAAATTATTATGGTTTCCGATTTGCATTTTTTGGGTTTACAGATCTTTCTTTCCTTTCCGGGTCAAATCAACAAGTTGTAAATGGAAGTATCTTATCAGGAGTAGGATTAGGGATCAGAATCAGAAACGATAATCTTGTGTTTAATACTTTTCAGCTGAGACTGGGATTCTTTCCAAATCAACCCTCCTATTCAAGTATTAATCACGTCATAATCTCCGGAGAACAACTTCTAAGGCCGAATAATTTTGACCCGGGACCTCCATCTATTGTTCCATACAGATGATGGACTATTTCCAGTTTTTGCCTTGCAATACGTCAGAATATGTATAGAGAGTTCACAAAATATATTGCTGAAAACGACTTGTTTAAACCGCATAACAGGGTTCTGCTTGCTGTGAGCGGAGGCATTGATTCAATGGTCATGTCTCACCTTTTTCTCAGACTTGGCAATGAAACAGGTATAGCGCATTGCAATTTTTCATTAAGGAACGATGAATCCGATAAGGATGAGATGCTCGTTCGGAGATATGCTGAAGAACATAATATTCCTTTCTATTCCATCAGATTTCAAACAAAAGTTTTCGCTAATGAAAACGGATTATCTGTTCAAATGGCTGCCAGGGAACTGAGATACAAGTGGTTTGAAGAAATCAGGATTAAGCATGGATACGATTCAATTGCTGTAGCTCATAACCTCAACGATAATATTGAAACAGTGCTATTAAATCTGGTAAGAGGAACCGGATTATCCGGAATGACAGGGATGAAGCCATTAAATAACAAGATAATACGTCCATTGCTGTTTGCAACCAGAAAGGTTATTAATGAGTACTGCCTTCGACATAAGATCGTTTTTCGTGAAGACAAATCAAATTCAGATACAAAATATACCAGAAACAAAATAAGGCATCTTGTAATACCGGTTCTCAAAGAAATAAATCCTTCAATAGAAACAACACTGAATGAAACTGCAGGCAGGTTCTCTGGTATTAATGATATTGTTTCCGATTATATTGCTGCATTAAACGATACGATATCAAAACATAACGGAGAACTAATCACTTATAATATCAGCCTCTTAAAAGCTCATTTGAAAAATTCAACAATCCTTTTTGAGCTATTTAAACCATTTGGCATAAATAGTTCCCAAATAGATGATCTAATTGATGTAATTGAAGGAAAAACAGGGGGCATGCTTTCCACATCTTCGCACAGGATTTTAAAAAACCGGAAAGAAATTATTATATCGCACAAGGTTGAAATAAAAGAAGAATCCTACCATGTTAAAAACTTAACTGCTTTGAGAAAAATCCCCTTGATATCTTCAGCCGGATATGTCAATATTACGACCAGGTTTGAGATACCAACCGATTCTTTGATTGCCTGTGTCGATTCTGAAAAATTATCCTTCCCCCTGACAATCAGAAAATGGAAGATCGCTGATTATTTCTACCCTCTCGGGATGAAACAGAAAAAAAAGCTGAGCGACTATTTCATCGACAATAAGCTTTCGGCTTTCGATAAGGAACTGGTATATATTATGGAATCTGACGGGAAGATTGCCTGGATTATCGGTTACAGAATTGACGAGAGATTTAAAATTACTTCATCGACTAAGAGAGCGTTGGTAATGACGGCACACGACACACGACACACGACTCACGACAAGAAAGACTTAGAGACTTAGAGACTTAGAGACTTAGAGACTGCAAGACAATTGTTACCTTTTTCGTGCTCTATGAATCCCGCGGTCGATAAGGATCAGGTCGGCCAGGGCAATAGCCGCAGCTGCCTCAACAATAACAGGCATCCTTAAAGCTATGCAGGTATCGTGTCGTCCTCTCACTTTAAGAGTTGTCATCTTTCCTTCCTTAAGACTAAAGGTGGTCTGCTCAACTCCGGTTGACGAAGTCGGTTTAACAACAGTTCTGAACAAAATTTCGTTTCCGTTTGTAATGCCACCATTTATACCTCCGGCATTATTCGTAGCAGTCTTTCCTTTTCCGTTCACAAACGCATCATTATGCTCCGATCCCTTCATTGCGGCTGCTGCAAATCCTGCTCCGAATTCAATTCCCTTTATTGCCGGAATTGAGAAAATAATGTGACTTACAGCAGATTCTAAAGAATAGAAAAAGGGTTCACCTAATCCCGTTGGAGCATTGTTTACTCTGCATTCAATTATGCCACCTATAGTATCATTTGATGCTATCGCTTCATTTACTGCATTATCAATATCTTCAGAACCTCCGGCGGAGATGAGTTTTGCAGATATTTCAGCACTTCCTGCAATCTTCTTTGCTATCACACCCGCAGCGACAAGGCCCCATGTTATCCTTCCAGAAAAATGACCACTACCACGCATATCTGAAAAACCGGAATGCTTAAACTGTGACACAAAATCAGCATGACCAGGACGGGGAACAAGTTTAAATTCATCATAGTCAGTAGAAATCTTATTGCTGTTTCTGGTTATTAAAGTAACAGGTGCACCTGTTGTTACTCCGTTAAAGACTCCGCTAAGTATCTCAGGCAGATCAGATTCCTGACGTTTTGTAGTTCCCTTGCTCCCACTCTGCCGTCTTTTAAGATCAATCATAAAATCATCCGGACTAACAACTAAACCCGGAGGGCACCCATCAATTATTACACCAATAGCCGGACCATGCGATTCTCCAAAAAGTGACACCCTGAAAACAACTCCGAAGCAATTCATATTTTTATTTTTTATCTCTGTATCTTTTATAAAAATCTACTAATTCAATAGCCGGAACTTTTCTGACAACAGCTTTTCCTATTCCCTCCGTAAACACAAAATGAATATCTGATCCGGCTTTCTTTTTGTCATGAAGTATAAGTTGCTCAATCTGATTATCAGGAATATTGTGTGTCTCAATTAGTCCAAATCGCTTCAGCAGACTAATAATTCTATCTTTTTCAGTATGGTTGATTAGACTTTTCGTAAACGAAAATTCAGTAGAGAGTTCCATGCCTGACGCAACAGCAAAGCCATGTTTAACAGACATATGCATCTCCACAGCGTGTCCATAAGTATGTCCAAAATTCAGAATACGCCTGATCCCTGTTTCTTTTTCATCTAACATTACTACCGACGCTTTAAAATTGACTGACTTCGACACAAGTGATGTTAGCAGTCCCACATTCCTGTTCATTATGTCTGTGTAACTTCTTTCAATAAGATCAAACAATTCTTTATCGCCTATAACGGCAGTTTTAATTAACTCGGCAAGTCCCGACAGGTACTCCGGCTCCGGTAGTGTAAGCAGCATTGAAGGATCACAAATCACAAACTCAGGCTGTCTGATATTACCCAACATATTTTTGGTTCCACCCAGATTCACGCCATTTTTTCCGCCTGTACTTGCATCGACCTGTGATAATAAGCTGGTAGATACATATCCACACCTGATACCCCTCATATATATTGAAGCAAGGAACCCGGCTATATCACAAACAACCCCCCCTCCAACAGCAAGAATAAAACCGGAACGATCGATTCCGGCATCAAGTAGTTTTTCAGCCAGATTCTCAACTATAGCAAGTTTTTTACTGTCTTCTCCGGGCGATACGCTGAAAACCGGAAACTCAGGGAACTTTTTTCCGTAAAGACGTTTAACATTATCATCCGTAATAATAACAACACCATCTTCCGGCAGAAGTCCGGTGACAGTTTCCCAATTCTTCCCGACAAATATTTCAGAACTGGCCCCTGGCGTATTTATGACAATTTTTTCCAATTGAATAAAAAATAGTTTGTTAAAGTTAAAAAATCTGTGTGTAATTCAACACATATGTTCGCGGAGATGAATCCAGAAATCATTTTTCACTTAATTCAAGCCATCTCATCTCTTTGTCATCCAGTATTTTCACTAATTCTCCATGTTTTAATGACAGTGAGTATAAATCATCAGGATTTAAGAAACCTTCGTTCATCTCAGATTCCATAAGACTTTTTTCCGATTCGAGTTTTTGTATTTCAATTCCCAGAGCTTCGAATTCCTTTCTTTCTTTAAATGGTAATCCGGATTTTTTTTCTTTTTTTGGTGGAGTACCTGAAATTGGTTCCGAGTTTAAACTTTTTAATGATTTATTCAGAGTTAACTGTCTTTCAGTATCCTGCTGTTTTTCTCTCAGCTGTGTATAGTTTCCCGGAAAATCCTTAATCACACCTTCACCTTTATACTCAAAAATATGATCAACTACTTTATCCATAAAGTACCTGTCGTGCGATACCACAATGACACAACCTTTAAAACCTGCAAGATATTCCTCCAGAACATTAAGTGTAAGAATATCAAGGTCATTAGTGGGCTCATCCAGAATAAGGAAATTTGGATTCTTCATGAGAATTGTCAGAAGGTAAAGACGTCTCTTCTCCCCGCCCGACAATTTCCTGATTAACGTGTACTGCTTTTCCGGAGGAAACAGAAAATAGTTCATAAACTGGGCAATTGATAAAACAGTACCATCGCTTACCATTACCTGTTCTGCAATATTTTTTACAGCATCAATAACAGTCATATTATCATCAAAATCAATTCCCTGCTGTCTGTAATAGCCAAATACAATTGTTTCCCCCCGTTCCACTGTTCCGGTATCGGGCTGGATTAAACCTGTAATAATATTCAATAATGTGGTTTTACCGGTACCGTTACGACCAATCAGTCCTGCCTTCTCAAAGCGGTTGAAGAGATAGGTAAAATCTTTAAGAACTACTTTATCGCCAAAAGATTTGCTTACATTTTTTATCTCAAGGATCTTACTTCCCATCCTCGAAATGTTAACATTGATGTTTATACTTTTTTCTTCAGTCCTGTTTGCGGCTCTTTCTTTAATATCATAAAATGACTCTACTCTCGATTTGGCTTTATGCCTTCGTGCTTTAGGCATTCGTCTCATCCACTCAAGTTCGGTCTTCAGAAGGTTTCTTGCCTTCTCTGTATTCATCTTTGCTGAGTACTCACGACTTTGCTTTTTCTCGAGGAAATATTCATAATTTCCTTCATATCTATATATTTCATTATCTGCTAATTCCAAAATGACATTACAAACCCTGTCGAGAAAATACCGGTCGTGAGTAACCATCAGAATTGTTTTATTTGACTTGATAAGATACTCCTCAAGCCATTCTATCATGTCAAGATCGAGATGGTTGGTCGGTTCATCGAGAATTATGAGATCTGCATTTTCAACAAGCACTTTTGCCAGAGCAACACGTTTTTTCTGACCTCCTGACAGTGTTGCAATAACAGCGTTGAGGTCAGTGAGTTTAAGTTTAAAAAGAATTTGTTTTACAGTAACCTCATAGTCCCATGCTTTAAGATCATCCATTCGCTGAATAGAATGCTGGAGCCTGTCAGCAGCGTCAGAGAGCAGGCATTCTTCATATTCCCTGATAACCTTAACAAGCTCACTGTCTGTTGAAAAAAGTTCATCAATTATTTTGTTTGATTCATTAAGCAGGGGGGATTGTTTCAGATACGCTATCTGCAAATCGCGCTTAACGCTGAGAGAACCTTCATTAGGAGTTTCTATCCCGGACAATATATCGAGTAAAGATGATTTTCCTGCTCCGTTAACAGCAATAAGTGCAACTTTATCATCCTTGTTGACGTTAAGGTTTATATTTTCGAAAAGAAGATTATCTCCGATTCTTCTGGAAATATTTTCAGCCTGCAGGTAACTTATCATAAATAATCAATATTGTGCAAAGATAAAAAGTGTTACCTTACCAACACTATTAATTTCGACCCTATGACCATTAAGGAAAAATTTAAGCGGACCATAGAGTATTTCCAAAGGAATAACCCACTTGCAGAAACTGAGCTGACTTATCGTGATCCGTTTGAACTTATTGTGGCAGTGATTCTTTCCGCACAATGCACCGATAAAAGAGTTAATATTATAACTCCGGTATTAATAGAGAAATATCCTAACGCTGCAGCAATGTCGAAAGCTGAACCTGAAGAAATATTTGAATATATTAAATCGTGCACTTATCCTAATAATAAGGCGAAACATCTTGTTGGCATGTCCAGGATGCTGATTACAGAATTTGGCGGAATGGTGCCATCAGAGCCGGAAGTATTACAACGCCTTCCGGGGGTAGGCAGGAAGACTGCAAATGTAATTGCTTCGGTGATTTTCAGAAAACCTGTAATGGCTGTTGATACACATGTCTTCAGAGTTTCGAACCGGATTGGACTTGTGAAAAACGCTACTACACCTTTAAGCGTTGAGATCCAGCTCTCTAAGCATATACCGGCTGATGTTATCCGTCAAGCCCATCATTGGCTGATACTTCATGGGAGATATATTTGCAAAGCCAGAAAACCTCTTTGCGACCAATGCGGACTAACAGATATCTGTAATTATTATAAACAGCATACTGTAGAGACGCGATACCTCGCGTCTCACTAAATGGAAGGCAGAAGACAGAAGACAGAAGACGGAAGTAGACAGAATTGAGAATCGTAAGTAAAACATAATATTATTGAGAAATTTGGAAGTTCTAACCTCAAATTATATTTAATTTGCTTTTTATAAACTGAAACTGATACGAGCTGATTAATGGATTATAAAGAACGGTATTTGGAGTTGGTGGAAACAAACAAGCAATTAGAGAGTGAACTTGAATCTCTACATATGACTGGTGTGGAAAAGAATATGATTCCATCTGAGAGAAAGAATCAGCTTTTACAGGAGATACTTTTTAATATTTCGACGGCAGCTTTGAAACAGTTGGATATTAAAGAACTTTATCATACAATAGTTCTGGAGTTGAGTAAGATATGGGATACAAACAATTTTTTTATTGCACTTTATGATAAGACGTCTGAGTCCCTTTCATTTCCATTTTTCGCTGATGAAAAGGACAACTTTCTAAAAATTCCTACTAAGAAAACGATTACCGGTTGGGTAATAAAGAATAAAAAGTCTGTTCTGCTGAGAGAAAATGATCTCAAAATTCTTGAAGAAGCGGGTGATATCGACCTTGTTGGTACACCTTGTAAAGTATGGATGGGCGTTCCATTAAAAGTTGAAGGGGATATAATAGGTGTCATGTGTCTTCAGGATTACAATGATGAGTACAAATTTTCGCAGGACGATCTTTTTGTTCTTGATATTATAGCAAATCAGATTGCAATTGCAATTCAACACAGAATGATGCTCGATAACCTCATAATTGCCCGGCAGAAAGCAGAAGAGGCAGCACAGTCAAAACAAATGTTTATGACAACAATGAGTCACGAAATAAGAACTCCTCTTAACGAAGTAATTGGGATTACCAACCTTTTGCTGTTAGGGAATCCGCGTGAGGATCAGATGGACTTTATGCAGGCATTGAAATTTTCGGGCAATCATCTTCTGACACTTGTAAACGATGTACTCGATTACAATAAAATGGAATTGGGTAAAATAGTTTTCGAACAAACTCAATTTAATCTCAGCAATCTTCTCGAAGAAATAATGAGATCATATTCTTTCCGGTCTAAAGCGAAGCAACTCGGATTTGAAATCAAAAAAATAAATAACATTCCGGATGAAGTAATTGGTGATCCGATAAGACTTAATCAGATCCTGTCCAATCTCCTGTCGAATGCTATGAAATTCACTACTACAGGAAGTATCACTGTACTGATCAGAGAATTAAACAAAACTGCCAACCAGTCAAAGATAGAATTTACTGTTGTTGATACCGGTATTGGCATTCCAAAAGACAGACTGGTTGACATATTTGACAGTTTTACACAAGCTTCTGCTGATACAACAAGACACTTCGGAGGTACAGGAATGGGGTTAGCAATATGTAAAAAACTTGTTGAATTGCAGGGAGGAACAATTTCAATTGAGAGCGAACCAGATAAAGGGTCAACATTCCGGTTTATTATCTCTTTTGGGGTTTCAGAAAACGGAAGTCACCAACAAACTACTGAAGTATGTGAAAATTATTCTGGACTTGAAGGTAAACGGATTCTTGTTGCAGAAGACAATAAAATAAACTTCTTTGTTGCCAATAAATTTCTTGTTGGATGGGGAATACACGTAACCCATGCTGAAAACGGGCAAATAGCTCTTGATCTGCTTGAAAAAGAAGGTTTTGATCTGATCCTGATGGATCTGCATATGCCTGTAATGGATGGAATTGAAGCTATCAGGATTATAAGAAAATCGGAAGATTCTGTTATCCGGAACATCCCTATTGTAGCTCTCACAGCAGCCATTATGTCTGAAAGTCACGACAAAATAGTTGACCTGAACATAAATGATTATGTTCTAAAACCATTTAAGCCTCATGATCTGTTTGAGAGAATACAAAAGCATATATTATAACGGCACAACGGCACAATGGTAGAGACGCAAAATTTTGCGTCTCAAAAATGAGAGAATGGGAGAAACTGGATGGCAGGTTCCCCTCCATGGAGGGGTTAGGGGTGGGTTTTTAGGGAGTATTATTTTATACAATTCCTGCTGATATACTCTGAAGCTCGATTATTTCCGAGGCGATATGATTCATTGAAATTATGGCAGGCGTCATCCGTCTTGCCTGAATTAAGCAAAGCAATTCCCATATTAAGCCATGCATCTGAATTGGCAGGATTCAGATCTAATGACATGCTATAGTCTTTTATGGCCCAATTCCACGTTTTTGAAACAAAATAGGCATTTGCCCTATCTATATAACATTCAGCATCATTAGGATGAAACTTCAGATTATTTGAAAAATATTCAAGTGCTTTAATATTGTCGCCAGATGCAGTTTCAATTTTACCGGCTAAACTTATAGCGGCTTTATTTTCAGGATAATACCTAAGATATTTTTCAAGATCGGTGAGGGCCTTATCTGTTTCTCCGGTTTTTCTGTAGCAGTCTGCTCTCAGAATTAAAAGTTCAGCATCAGCAACGCCGGTATTTAAAAGTTGCGTATAGGTAACCGATGCTCCGACCGGATTAGCTTCGCCTGTTTGAGCTTTCGCAAGAATTCTTAAATATTTCTCGTCTTCAGGATACAGTGTTATTAATCCCGAGATAATCTTTACAACCTCTGAGTACTTTCCGGAAGCAAGATTGATCATTGCTTCTGCATAAAGAATTTCATCGCTACTCTGAAAGTCTTTTTTAAGTTCAGCCAGAATCGCTTTTGCCTGGTCAATCTTTCCGGTTGAGATATAATATGCAATTTCCGATACTCCTTGTTCAGTAATACTATACCATTCCTTTTTCCAGAACTGACGCCACTCTGGTTTATTTTCAACAGCACCAAATGCCGGATCAAGCAAAATTTCTTTTTCACTTTTCCTGAAAGAGGAATTAAGATTGGCTTCCAGATGATAAAGAGCCGTGGCTGCATCTCCTTTAAGTGAATATACTCTGGAAAGCCCATATTCCCCGGAAGAAGGAGTTATCCTGTTAGCTTCATTATAATCGCTGATGGCCGCTGTGTAATTTCCTTTAATAATGTATATTTCAGCTCTTTCAGTATATAGTCTGCTTTCTTTTTTGTCACCTATGGCTTTGGTAAGCAACTCTTGTGCAATATCTGGTTTCCCTGATTCTTTCAGTGCTCTGGATTGAAGAATATAATCAACGGTCTGCTGACCTGAAACAGAACCAGAAATTATTAAAATATAAGCCAGGTATATTATCTTCTTCATATTATATAATCATTCAAAATCATTTTGTTGCAGGCTTCCGGATCACTCCATTCTCGTCAGTTATAACATGGATAAAACCGGAAAGATGATATAAATATGGTCCGGAAATTCGCGTTTCATATACATCACATTGGTAGAAATACACACCGGGAGAAACAATTTTTCCTTTGTATGTTCCGTCCCAATCTATTTTAGGTTTTTCAGTTCTGAATATCAGCAAGCCATTCCTGTTATATAGTCTGAAATCAATTTTATCCTCAAGTCCCGATGTCTTGGCTATAAGTTTATCATTTATTGCATCACCATTCGGAGTGAAAACATTTGGAATCACAAAAGCGCCACAGGAGTCAATACATACAACAATAGATTTTTCACTCTCATTTCCTTTTGAGTCAATTGCCGAAACGGCATAACATCCTTTTATTTGTCCCGTGAGAGAATGAATTATGGAAAATGTATTTTTATCAAGAACGGAGTCAATCAGTTCCAGGTTGTCGGTATAGTTCGTTTTAAAATATATGAAATACTTGTTTATATCGTTCAGACACGATGGGTCAGAAAATCTCCATGACACAATATTATACATACTCTCGCATTTGCTTGCAACGCTAATTTCCGGTATACATGGTGGCTCATTATCAACAGGAGTGCTACAAGCAATTTCCGACAGATTAACCAGATTCTTTGGCATATTTTCGGAGGTATAACCGCCTACCGACTTAACATAATAGCAGTAATTCTTGCCATTTATCAATCCATTATCAACAAAAACAAGCTGGTTTGTGGAGCCAATCGAATCGTACACCGATGTTGTTTCGTTTAATCTGAAAAAATCATATCTGGTATTTATCCATGGAACGTTGCGGTTAATAACAAACTTTGTTTTCCTGTCACCAGGGCTTGATGTCAGGTAAACAGAAGACGCAAAAGCAGGCTCGCCTACCCGAAATACATTATCAGTTTTAACATTCCATAATTCGATCCTGTAGATATAACCATCAGATTGGGTATTCAGAGTGTCAATCATAGTAGTGTCATTAAGATCAATAGTGGGCTTGGACCTTATAAGCTGGTATAATGTCCCACTAATTCCATTGGCTCTGAAAATCCGGTATTCATAAGGCCCGTTTGCAGGAATTGTATCGAGTTTATCGGGTTTTTTCCAGGAAATATAAATCAACCCTTTACTGATATTGGTCTTTAATACGCTAACATTTGTTATTATTGGCAGACCGGAAACAAGGGTTGATGTAATTTCATTTGAAGATTTACTTTCTGTTCCATTTGGATAAACAGCTACAATTCTATATGTATACTCCTTTCCGAACAAAAGTCCCTGCCCGTTGTCTGTATCGGAATATGAAGTTGTTGAACTGCCCCCAATATATCCGACTTTCACAAAGCCTGTTGAAAAAGGAACACCGGCAGCACATGAATCAGGTTTAAATGTGGATGCCCCTTCTCTTCGGTAAATGCTGAATCCGGCAATCTTCCCGGTCCCGTAGTTTTTCCACGAAAGTTTGATCATTTTACCCTCAGGAACGGCATTCAAAATAACAGGAGCAGGACCAAGAACCTTTATTTTCATGTGGCTGATATCTGAGAGCCTCACATCTGAATTATTGTCATCCGATTTGAATATAACATCGTAAGGTTGAGTACGTACTGCATCATAACACGGGGCCCATTTATATCTTAAGGAAGAATATCCCGCAACTGAGGATATTTTGATAGAAGTATCCGGGCATGCATTAAGTGTATAAATACCCGAGGTAACTTTAAGAGTGATAATATCATTATTTACATCTGTTGCCGAAAAAATAAAATCAATTGAGTCTCCCACCTCAACACAATAATCCCTCAAGGGACCATTAACAGGAGGCTTATTGTTTGTTGTGTAAACATCAATCTGCATATCACGTTCCACTAATCCAATATTTTTGCCATTTCGCCACTCGCGAATTTCCATGGCAACATTAAAAGCGCCAGTGTCTGCAGGAGTGTCCCATATCAGATCGCCGCTAATTGAATCGACTCGTATTGAAGTTGTTGCAGGAGGTAAGGTATACCCAACAATAGGTTTGCCGTCATCGCGGGTGCATACCGTGAGATTATATGAAAGACTGTCTCCATCAGGATCGAAGGCTCCCGGGTTATGAATAAATACATAATGATAAGCTGCTTTGTCGTAAGGTGGATTAAGCAAAATTGGTGTGCTGTTACGTCCGATTGCCGGATTAACTGTCAGAATAGATGACATTGAAAACATAACATTCACAGAATTTGGAATATTTTTAACGCCGGCATTCCGGTTAGGATCCTGAACAAGAATCTTATATATACCCGGGCCGGGATATGTGTGAGTTATTAAATAGACATTCCGCCTGTAAAAGTTTGGGAGAGTTAACATACTTGTTCTCTGTGCAGTAGAGATTGTGTTATCGCCCCACTCCACATCGAGAGTAGGTCTGTCGGCATAACTTAAGGTATAGGTGAAAGTAGTAATAGTGATCTCGTAAGTCAGATCCGATAACTGTACATAAGTTATCTCTCCTGCTCTGTTATGCGTTGCCATCAGGGGAGTAACGCAGAAAATTACCAGAAACAGTAAGAAAAGCTTTTTACTAATATGATCTTTCACGTAGAGCGATTATTTTAAATTAAAAGTCTGTTCCATCTTATCTGATGTCAATTTAAAGCCTTCTTCAAAATCGTTTATCTTTACAATAATCATATTCGACTGGTCGCTATACAGGCCGGTCAGAATAAGATTTTTAACTGTTAAAACTTTTAGTTTTTTACCAGCGCTGTACTCCATATTCATACTAATCTCATTATCAGCCAGATTCATGTCAAGTAATTTGCCTGAAAGTTGTTTTGTATTTGCGCTGATCATCATCACTTCATTAAGGTATCTCTCAATAACGGTTTTAGAACTGGCATTATCTGCCGAAAAACCTGTATCCTGTATCTCCACTCCGTTTAATTTACAATCGCGCTGAAAATCATCAAAATACATCCTTATGAAAACTTTAAAAGAATTCATATCCGGTACGTAATCTATGCTGGTAAAAGTAACATGTACCGGATGAAATAAAAACCATATTGAAAAAAACAAAATTTTAAACATTCCTTTACAGTATCAGGCCATATTATAGCATCAAAAATCAGACCAATTCTTTACTAATCCTTTATGCTAACCCGGTCTTTAAGATATTCCACTGAACCAACTTCAATAAATGAGAATCCTGAGCCGCCTGAAAAATTACCTGCCAGCACTACCACAATATCATCGCCCAGAAGATTATGAGTCTTAACCAGATTTTTTAAAGCTATATGAATAAACTCATCAACCGATTTTCTCCGTTCCTGAAAACTTGCATATATGCCATATGAAAGAGAAAGTTCCCTCATAGTAGATTTTGAGTAGCATTGGGCAAGAACGAGGTTAATACCTCTGTAGGCAGCCATGTCTCTGAGAGTTCTTCCACCGGTAGTATCTGCAATAATTCCCCTGGCTCCCACTCTGAATGCCGTTTTTACAGCAACTTTTGCAAGGTATGCTGAAATCTCACCAGTCACATTCACATGTGGTATATCAAGAAACTTTTCTTTGTTCTTCTCTACTTCCAGAGCTACTTTTGTCATTGTTCTGACAGATTCAACCGGGTATTTTCCATTAGCCGTTTCACCGCTAAGCATTATTGCATCAGTCTGTGAATAGATTGCGTTGGCTATGTCGCTAATCTCTGCACGGGTCGGACGTGGGTTCGTAATCATCGATTGTAACATCTGCGTGGCAACAATTACAGGTTTCCTGGTAACGATGCATTTGTTTATAATCATTTTCTGGATTCCAGGTATTTTTTCATAAGGAATCTCAATACCAAGATCCCCTCTGGCAACCATAATACCATATGCACTTTCAAGTATATCATCAAGATTATCAACACCCTCCTGGTTTTCAATCTTGGCTATTATTTTAATAGTACTCTTGAATGAATCAAGAACTTTTTGAACGTCGAGAACATCCTGCTTTGATCTTACAAAAGAATGGGCAATAAAATCAACGTCATTCTTAACGGCCACTTCAATAAAGGCTAAATCTTTTGATGTAAGCGATGGCAGACAAATCTTTACTCCCGGAATGTTAACGCTTTTCCTTGATCCCAGAATTCCATCATTCTCTACAATACACTCGAGCGCTGCTCCTTTTCTTTTAACTGCTTTTAATTCGAGTTCACCATCATCCATCAAAATCACAGACCCAACAGAAATATCAGCAGCAAAGGAAGTATAAGTGACATATATTGCCTCCTTTGAACTTTTCAAAGAAGGATCTCCGATAATACTGATTTTATTTCCTTTTGTCAGATGTATAGGTTCGTCACAAGCAGTAGTGCGTATTTCAGGTCCTTTTGTGTCGATAAGTATGGCAATCTTGTCAGAGACTTCCCTTGTATTTTTGATAACTCGAGCAGCCTCTTCAATGGGCATATGTGCCGAATTAATTCTTACGACATCCATTCCGGCATCAAAAAGTTGCCTGATAAAAGTTGTTTCGCAGTTTCTGTCTGATATTGTTGCGACTATCTTGGTTCGCTTTTTGTTCATAATTTACTTTTTCTGTGATTTATTCATTTCAATAAGTGCCTCAACAGCAAGGCGATAACTATCAAGTCCAAAACCTGAAATACTACCTGCACAAGTTCTTCCTATAAGACTTGTATGCCGGAAATCCTCCCGTGCAGAAATATTCGTTATGTGAACTTCAATTACCGGAGTATTAACCGCAGCTATAGCATCGGTAATCGAAACCGAAGTGTGGGTGTACCCTGCGGCATTAATTATTATACCGTCGAATGAAAAGCCTGATTTCTGTATTTCATTTATTATCTCGCCTTCAATATTCGATTGAAAATATTCGAAGCTGATATCCGCATAACGTGCTTTAAGAATTTTAAAGTAATCTTCAAATGAGGAGTGTCCGTATTTCTCAGGTTCTCTTCTGCCAAGAAGATTCAGATTGGGACCATTAATGATTAATATATGCATCTCATTATGAGTTTATTCCTGAAATAACCAGGCTATTTTTAAACTAATTAATATAACTATCCGGAATCAAGCATACAGAATCGTAAATAGCTTGAAAATCAATTAATTCTTATGCTTGATTCCCGATACTTAATCTAAATTATATAACGGCAAAAATAGATAAAAAATATTTAAGTGAACCAACTTATATAGGTTGTCTTACTTTGTGTTACTTTGTGAAAGATATAATAATGATACAAAAAGGTTAATAACCGGATTTACAATATGAGTCTTACCTGGAAACAATCATATAGAAACTTTGAAACATTTCTCAGGCTCGAGAAGTCGTTGTCGGAGAATAGTGTTGAGGCCTATCTGAATGACATTTCCAAACTTGAAAAATATTTTAAAGAAATCGGGAGTGATATTCTTCCTGCTACTGTTTCATATTCCGATCTTAAGGAATTTCTCTTATGGTACAGCGCTGAAAATAAAAATCCGCGAACCCAATCAAGAGTACTTTCGGGTGTCAGGGCGTTCTTCAAATTCCTGCTTATTGAAGGAGAAATTGAGGAGAACCCGGCCTCATTAATTGAGTCTCCAAAAATAGGACTTAAACTTCCGGAGGTCTTGTCCATAAGCGAGATTGACAGTATGATAGACCAAATTGACCTCAGCAAACCTGAAGGTCACAGAAATAAAGCCATAATTGAAACACTTTACGGCTGCGGTTTACGCGTATCGGAACTTGTGAATCTTCGTCTGACAGATATACATTATGGTGAAGGTTTTGTTATAGTTACAGGAAAAGGCAATAAACAAAGACTGGTACCTGTAAATAGAAAAGCACTTAAAGAAATTGATATCTATAAACTTGACAGAGACAGACTCCCTTTAGTTCATGATCAGAATGTTGTTTTTCTTAACCGAAGAGGATACAGACTTACAAGGGCCATGATTTTCACCATAATAAAGGACCTGGCAGCGAAAGCCGGTATTAGAAAAAATATAAGTCCGCATACTTTCAGACACTCGTTTGCCACCCATATGATTGAGGCAGGAGCTGATCTGAGAGCTGTTCAGGAAATGCTTGGACATGAATCAATACTCACCACGGAGATTTATACCCATATCGACAGGAGCTTTTTACGAGATACTCTGATTATGTTTCATCCAAGAGCCTGAGCCCCCCTGCCCCCTAAAGGGGGTTAATTTACTGTATATTTGAACATTAGACACTTCTAAAACAATTATTTCTCAGATTATCTGGACATTAGCCCCCCTTTAGGGGGGTTGGGGGGCAAATAATAAGGAGCATATATGGGGTCGAGGGGCAAACAATAAGGAGCTTCAGGGGGTTTTAGTGCAAACAATAATGTTAAAAAAGTTATCATCTATCCTGTTTTTCTTTATTCAATTTTAATATTAACTTTGCGACTAATTTTCAAAATCAATAATTTAATTTATCTCTAATTAATAAAATTATGTCACAAGTTAAAAGAGTCTACTCCTTTGGAAAGAAAACTGCGGAGGGTAAAACTGAAATGAAGAACCTCCTCGGAGGGAAAGGTGCAAATCTTGCAGAAATGTGTCTTCTTGGCTTACCCGTTCCTGCCGGGTTTACAATCACAACCGAAGCATGTAATGAGTATTACACAAACAATTGTACTCTGCCTGCAGAACTAATGCCTGAAGTATGGGCAGCAATGAAAAAGACAGAAGAAACAATGAATATGAAGTATGGTGATGCTACAAACGCATTACTAGTTTCATGTCGCTCTGGTGCCCGCAGTTCTATGCCGGGTATGATGGATACGGTGCTTAACATAGGTCTTTGCTCTGCAACTATTCCCGGTTTCCTTAAGAAAACCAATAATCCGCGTTTTGTATGGGATTCTTACCGTCGTCTTATTATGATGTATGCCGACGTTGTTATGGAAAAAGCAGAAGGTATTGATCTTGGCGAAGGAAAAGGAATTCGTAAGCAGCTTGATGAGAAACTTGATGAGTTTAAGAAAAGTAAAGGATATAAAACAGATACTGAAATCTCAGCTGATGAACTTAAAGGTCTTTCAGAAGATTTCAAAAAAATAGTAGTAAAGGCTCTTGGAAAACCTTTCCCTGATGATGCAAAAGAACAACTTGAAGGAAGTATTAAAGCTGTATTCAAAAGCTGGAACGGTAAGAAAGCTGTCTCCTACCGTCGTATTGAAGGAATTCCTGATGATTGGGGAACAGCTGTAAACGTTCAGGCGATGGTATTTGGTAACATGGGCGATACATCAGCCACAGGTGTTGCTTTTACCCGTAACCCTGCAACTGGTGAAAACCTGTTCTATGGTGAATGGCTTGTAAATGCTCAGGGAGAAGACGTGGTGGCAGGTATTCGTACTCCGAGTCCGCTTAATGATGATACTAAAAATGATCAGAACAAGCACTTGCACAGTATGCAGGAAGCCATGCCTGGTACTTATAAAGAACTTTGGGATATCCGTAATATTCTTGAGAAGTCGTTCCACGACATGCTCGATATAGAATTCACAATTCAGGAAGGCACACTTTATATGTTACAATGCCGTGCTGGTAAAAGAACCGGTACTGCTGCGCTTAACATGGCAATGGATATGCTTCATGAAAAACTTATTGATGAGAAAAAAGCTGTAATGCGCGTTGATCCTGCTCAGCTTGACGAACTTCTTCACCCGATCTGTGACCCCGCAGTCGAAAAGAAACACACTCCCGCTGTGAAAGGCCTGCCTGCAGGTCCGGGAGCAGCAGTAGGCAGAGTTGTTTTCAACGCTGAAGATGCAGTTGCATGGTACCGCAAAGGTGAAAAAGTTATTCTTCTTCGTGAAGAAACCAATCCTGAAGATGTTGAAGGAATGCGCGCTGCAGAAGGTATCCTTACTGCTCGTGGAGGGATGACATCACACGCTGCATTAGTTGCACGCGGTTGGGGTAAATGCTGCATAGTAGGTGCTGGCGGACTTCATGTTGATGCTAATAAGAAAATATGTAAAGTATCAGGTTCTGATATAGTTATCAAAGAAGGTGACTTCCTTACCCTTAACGGAACAAAAGGTTTCGTTTACATTGGTGCACTTACTCTGATGGATGCTTCAGAAAACCCACGATTCAAAGAATTCATGGCTATTGTTGACAAATTCCGTAAAATGGGTGTACGTACAAATGCTGAAACACCTGAAGATGCAATAATAGCACGCAACTATGGTGCAGAGGGTATCGGCCTGTTCCGTACAGAGCATATGTTTTACGGAAAAGGATCAGAAGAACCTTTATTCCTTCTTCGCAAGATGATCCTGAGTGCAAACGAAACTGAGCGCCGCAAAGCTCTCAACGAATTGTTTGCTCACGTTAAAAAAGATATGAAAGCCACTATGGCTGCAATGGACGGTCTGCCCGTAACATTCAGACTTCTTGATCCTCCTCTCCATGAGTTTGTTCCCCAGGGAGCAGAAAAACAGGAAGAACTTGCAAAAGCTCTTGGAATTAAAAAAGAAGACGTTGCAAAACGTGGCGAGGCATTACATGAGTCAAACCCTATGATGGGACACCGTGGCGTTCGTCTTGGAATCACTTTCCCTGAGATCTCAGAAATGCAGATCCGTGCAATATTCGAATCATCACTCGAACTTATCAAAGAGGGTAAGAAACCTCATCCTGAATTAATGGTTCCTGTTACATGCGAGGTTGCAGAACTTGACTTTACAAAGAAAATATTTGATAAAGTACACGAAGAAGTTTGCAAAAAATTCGGCGTAAAAGAGATTTCATGCAAATATGGAACTATGATTGAAATTCCACGTGCATGCCTTCTTGCTGACCGTATGGCCAAGACCGCTGAGTTCTTCTCTTTTGGTACAAACGACCTTACACAGATGACCTTTGGATTCAGTCGTGATGATACCGGTGGTTTCCTTCACGATTATCTTGATAAGAAGATTCTTGCTTCAGACCCATTCCAGACAATTGATCAGGATGGCGTTGGACAACTTATTAAAATGGCTGTTGAGAGAGGACGTGCAACCAGACCCGATCTTAAAGTTGGTATCTGCGGTGAACAAGGTGGTGATCCTGCATCTGTTGAGTTCTGCTTCAAAGCAGGTTTAACTTATGTAAGTTGCTCGCCTTTCAGAGTTCCTATAGCTAGACTTGCTGCGGCTCAGGCTTCGATTAAATATGGTAAGTAACCTTATTTAAATAGTTTTAAATTGGGTCCCCCAGACAAGGGGACCCTATTTTTTTTGACTTAACAAACTAATTGTTAATTTAACCAAATATCCTTTTTACTTTATAAAAGACCTATTGATGTGACTTGCCTTATGTTGAACATCATAAAATATGTAAAGAATTAAGATTATCTTTCGACTTTATTGCTGTCAAAGTGATATACCAGTATTACTGTTGACATTTTTAATCAAAAATTTCTGATTATGATTACTCCTTCCGACTTACTAAAATATGGCATTACCGACCCTATCGAAATTATTTATAATCCATCATTTAATGTTCTCTTTGCTGAAGAAACAAAGCCTGGCCTTATCGGGTACGAGAAAGGCATTATTACGAGAACAGGAACTGTTTCGGTAGATACGGGAATATTCCACGGCCGTTCCCCAAAAGATAAATACGTTGTATTGGATGATAAAACCAGAAATACTGTATGGTGGAAATCTGAGAATGCAAAAGTGTCTGATAATAAACCAATCACAAACGAGATATGGAATCATTGTAAGAATATCTCAGCCAGACAACTGTCCGGAAAACGATTATTCGTTGTCGATTGCTTCAGCGGAGCAAATGAAAATACAAGACTAAAAGTCAGATTTATTCTCGAAGTTGCATGGCAGGCGCATTTTGTAAAAAATATGTTTATCAGACCCGAACCAGAAGAACTGGAAAACTTCGAACCGGAATTTGTAGTTCTGAACGCGTCAAAAGCAACAAATCCTGATTGGGAGAAACAGGGACTGAATTCTGAGAACTTTGTCTTTTTCAACCTCACCGAAGGGATGTTAGTTATAGGTGGTACCTGGTATGGAGGAGAAATGAAAAAAGGAATTTTCTCTGTAATGAATTACTATCTGCCACTCAAAGGAATAGCCTCTATGCATTGCTCTGCAAATGTTGGAAAAAATGGAGATACTGCTATATTCTTCGGACTGTCAGGAACCGGCAAAACAACCCTTTCAACAGACCCGGAAAGAGCTCTTGTGGGTGACGATGAACATGGTTGGGATGATGATGGTATTTTCAATTTTGAAGGGGGATGTTATGCAAAATGTATTAAGCTAAGCAAAAAGAATGAGCCCGAAATATACAACGCTATTCGTCGCGATTCACTTCTTGAAAACCTTGTTGTCTTATCAGATGGGACAATAGATTTTAATGATTCCTCAAAAACAGAAAACACCAGAGTTTCTTATCCGATTTATCATATCAATAATATTGTAAAGCCTGTTTCAAAAGCAGGACACGCAAAAAAAGTTATTTTCCTCACAGCTGACTCATTCGGTGTATTACCTCCGGTAAGTCATCTTACTGAAGAACAGACACGATATTACTTTTTAAGCGGATATACTGCTAAAATTGCCGGAACTGAAAGGGGTATCGAAGAACCAGTTCCTTCGTTCTCTGCCTGCTTTGGAGCAGCTTTCCTGATGCTCGATCCAATAACTTATGCTAAGGAACTGACCAGAAAAATGAAAATGCATAATGCAGATGCATGGCTGGTAAATACTGGCTGGAGCGGTGGTCCGTACGGAATTGGAACACGGATAGACCTGCCCGCTACACGAGCTATTATAAATGCAATTTTAGACGATTCAATTAAGGATTGCGAATTCGTCACACTTCCTGTTTTCAATCTAAGTATACCAATAAATGTAAAAGGGGTAGATGAAAACATTCTTGATCCGGGTAAAGCATGGAGCACAAAAACAAAATGGCATACTGCAGCAACTGACCTCGCTTTAAAATTCATTAACAACTTCAGCAAATTTACAGGGAATAAAGAAACTGCCAGGCTCTCTGATTATGGCCCTACGATATGAGATTTACCAGTATAATATTTTACTATATTTGCCCTCTAAAAAAAAATATTAAGGGATGAATGCATTAAACGCAATTTTGGTGTTTATACTGGCTTATTCGCTCGGATCAATACCTGCGGCTGTCTGGGCTGGTAAAATATTTCACAAAATTGATGTAAGGGACCATGGAAGCGGGAATGCAGGTACAGCAAATGTAATAAGAGTTCTCGGATGGAAAACAGGTATCCCTGTTCTTCTCATAGATGTTGCCAAGGGATGGACTGCGACAATGTTACCAGTCTTTTTTAATTTGGCTGAACCAGGCAGTTCCCTCATTACCAATCTCCAGATTCTGGCAGGCGTAACAGCAATAATCGGACATATTTTTCCTGTTTTTGCAGAATTCCGCGGTGGAAAAGGCGTTGCAACAGTATTTGGAGTACTTCTGGCTTTGAAATTTTTTCTTACCCTTAGTTGCTTTGGAGTTTTTCTTGCTGTACTTTTAATGACAGGAATTGTTTCGGTTTCATCAATGGCAGCAGGACTGGCATTTCCTATATTGCTCTTTTTAGTATTTGACAGTCCCTCTCTGATTTTTAAAGTTTTTTCAATTTTAGTTGCTGTTGCCCTTATCGTTACACACAGAAAAAATATTCGAAGGCTTATAAGAGGTGAGGAAGTGAAACTTATTAAATGGGGTAAAAAATAGGTATAGGGAGTATTAACAGACTATAATTTTTTTGAGTTATCATAATTCATTAATCTAAAAAGATATGGAAAAGAGTTTAAAAGGAACAAATACTGAAAAGAATCTGCTTAAGGCATTTGCTGGTGAATCTCAAGCCAAGAACAGATATGAGTTTGCAGCAAAAGTTGCAAAAGAAGAAGGTTATGAACAGATTGCAGGGATATTTCTGGAGACAGCACTTCAGGAACAACAACATGCCAAAAGATTTTTTAAGTTTCTTGAAGGCGGCAAAGTTGAAATAACAGCTTCATATCCTGCTGGTAAAACAGGCACAACAAAAGACAATCTTTTTGCTGCAGCAGACGGGGAGTATGAAGAATGGAGCGATCTCTACCCTTCTTTTGCAAAAACGGCTGAAGAAGAGGGATTTAAGAACATTTCAACGGCATTTATGGCTATTTCTGCAGCAGAAAAAGGTCATGAAGAAAGATATAGAAAATTACTTGAGAACATTATGCAGGATAAAGTTTTCCAGAGAGGTGAAAAAGTGTTCTGGTACTGCAGAAAATGCGGTTATATACATTTCGGAACCAAACCTCTTAAAAACTGTCCGGCCTGCCTCCATCCCGAAAGTTATTTTGAACTTTTGCCAAACAACTATTAATAATGATCGATGGTAAAACAATGCTGGATCTGATAATGAACCGGCAGAGTGACAGAAAATACAGTGACAAAACTGTTGAAAAAGAAAAGCTCGGGAGGATAGTTGATGCTGGCAGAATGTCTCCTTCGGCTTGCAATGCTCAACCCTGGAAGTTCATTGTTGTAACTGAACCAGATCTCATAAAAGAAATTGCAAAGGCAGCTTCAGCCAAACTTCTGGGAATGAATAGTTTTGTTACTCAGGCTCCGGTGCAGATTGTAATTGTAAGAGAAAAGCCGAACTTCTCATCAAAAGTAGGAGCAACAATCAAAAACAAGGATTATTCCCTTATTGATATCGGTATAGCAGCTGATAATATTTGTCTGCAGGCTGAAGCAGAAGGGTTAGGCTCGTGCATAATTGGCTGGTTTGACGAAAAAATGTTAAGAAAGCTTCTTATGATTCCAGGTTCAAAACGAGTCGAACTTATAATAACATTAGGCTATTCGCTCAGCGACCAGAGAGAGAAAAGGAGAAAACCTGCTGAAGAAACGGTTTCATATAATAAGTACTGATTTCTTACCCCAAACTTTTTTGCCCCTGAGTTTTTGCCCCCCAACCCCCCCTAAAGGGGCGCTAATCAAGAACATATGACCCATGAACCCCCTTCAGGGGGCAGGGGGCCGTTAATTCAGTTTCTCCAGCGCCCCCTTTATTCTCTTTACAGCTTCAACCAAAAGTTCATCGGCTGTTGCATAAGAGATTCGGATACAGTCTGGTGCTCCGAAAGCATCTCCGCCAACAACAGCAACCTGAGCTTTGTCGAGCAGATAAAGTGCAAGATCTTCTGAATTTACTATTTTAGTTTTACCATCTGATTTACCTAAGAAAAAACTTATATCCGGCATCACATAAAAGGCGCCCTGGGGTACTCTTACTTTAAGACCTTTGATTTCTTTTAACAAACCACATATAAGATCGCGGCGGCGAAGAAATGCCTCCTTCATTATTCTTTGTGACTCACCTGTACCTTGTATCGCAGCCAAAGCAGCGCGTTGAGCAATAGAACAAACTCCCGACGTGAACTGTCCCTGAAGTTTGTCGCATGCCTTTGCAATCCATAAAGGTGCACCAATATATCCTATTCTCCAGCCAGTCATGGCATATCCTTTTGAAACTCCATTGACGGTGATCACCCTGTCGTAAATGAAATCAAACCCAGCCATGCTTACATGCTCCCCTTCAAAGATGATGTGTTCATAAATTTCATCAGATATTATGAATAATCCTTCATGCTTTTCAATGATTCTGGCAATTTGTTCCATTTCCTTCCGGTCGTATATCATACCAGTGGGGTTTGATGGAGAATTGAAAATAACTAACCTTGTTTTGCCCGTAATTGCTGCCTCAAGCTGTTCGGGCCTGATCTTGAAATTATTTTCAATAGACGCATTAACAACAACAGGGGTTCCTCCTGCGAGAATTATCTGATCATAATAGCTTACCCAGTATGGAGCCAGAATAATAGCTTCATCGCCCGGGTTAATAATTGATAGTATAACGTTAATCAGGGAGTGTTTTCCTCCTGCGGATACAATTATCTGGTCAGGAGAATAATTAATACCGTTCTCTGCTTTGAACTTCTTTGAAATTGCTTCACGCAGATCAAAATACCCCGGAACCGGCGGATATTTGGAATAATTATCATCAATTGCCTTCTTGGCAGCTTCTTTAATATAATCGGGTGTATTAAAGTCTGGTTCACCCAGGCTAAGGCTTATAATATCAATACCTTTTGCTTTTAATTCCCTGCTCTTCTGAGCCATTGCAAGGGTTTGGGAAACTGATAAAGCTTTAATTCTGTCAGATAAATATTCCATAATAATAATTTTATTGTGACTATAATTGATCGAAAAGACGAAATCAAATGTAGGAAGTAAATCTGAAAAACAAAACTCAAATAAATCACCTTCTTTATCCCCTACGGGGAATAAATAATTAAAAACCCTGGTTTTTTCTACAAGACCTAAACCGCTACGCGGTAGAAGAATTAATTCAGATTTTGCCCGTAGATCATAAAATTTTTTCTACAAGATCTAAACCGCTACTCGGTATAAGAATTAATTCAGATTTTGCCCGTAAATCATAAAATTTTTTCTACAAGATCTAAACTGCTACTCGGTATAAGAATTAATTCAGATTTTGCCCGTAGGGCATAAAGTTTTGTAGAAAAATATTTCAATGAATACAAATACCTCGTAGAGGTTTAACAATCAATCATATATTTCACCGAAATATCAGGTATGTTTTTGCATGTTGCACGAAGAAATCTATTTATATCTGTTGATTCTGCGTAATAATAATTATGATTGAAAATAAAAAAGAATAACCTAAGTTTGTGTATTATTAAAAATGAACCAATATGGAAATCCTACCCGATATTTTGAAAATTACAATCCCTGCCCTTATTGTTTTCTTTACTGCATGGCTCATTCTTGATAAAACTATTAAGAACGATCAGGATAAGAGAAGACAGGAAATTATTTTGCAGAACAGCCGGACAGTAACTCCCATAAAACTTCAGGCTTATGAAAGAATTGTTCTTTTTCTTGAAAGAATCTCACTCGAATCACTAATTGTCAGGGTGAGCACCTCTGAGATGAAAGCCACACAGCTTCATTCCGCTTTGCTTACTGCCATCCGAAGTGAATTTGAACACAACCTGTCACAACAGATTTACATGAGCCCACAGGCATGGGAGGTAGTCAGAAATGCCCGGTCGAGCACAATCAAAATAATTAACAGTGAAGCAGAAAGCACGCCACTTAATGCACCAGCAATGGTTCTCAGTAAACAACTGCTTGAAAAGGTCATGGAACTCGATAAGGAACCTACAAGAGTAGCTATTGAATACCTTAAGGGAGAGATTTCCAGGATGATATAACTAAAGAAGATCCACACTCCTCTTTACAAATGTACTCAACTCTTCACCACGCAGCATGTTATTTGCAAGTAAAGCTAAATCAATTAGTTGCTTAACTACCTTATTACCTGCGCCATAAGTTTCAAGTATACCTTTCCTGTTATTTTCAACTTCAGAAAGTTCTTTTCGAAGTTTTTCGAGGTCATCCTTTTCAACCTGACTTATCTCCTCAGACTTTTTCTTCTTTTGTTCCTGGTCCATAAAAGCGACCTCTTCTTTAAGTCTTTTTCTATCGGTATCATTCTCAGTAAGCTTTGCACCGGCTGTAGCCTGAAGATCTTCAGAAATTTTTATTACAAGCTGGTGATTTGGATTAACCACCAGGTTAAAACTATCAGGAAGTTCGCCATAAAAGTTCATCCCCCCTCCCATCTGTGACATTTCCTTCATCCTGCGCGTAAACTCTGACTGTGTTATAATTACAGGTGCGTCATTTTCATCGAGTGATTCAAAAACAACATTATAAATCTCTTTTGATTTTACACTGACGTTGAAAACATTTTTAAGATCATCCTTTTGTTCTTCAGATAATTTCGATGCACGCGTTTCTTCTTTTTGAATAAGTTTGTCAACCACATCGGAATCGACTCTGACGAATCTCGATTCCGTCAATTTTGATTCAAGGTGATTGATAAGGTGTACATCGAGCTGGCCATCGAGAATTAAAACATCGTAGCCTTTATTTTTCGCCTTGTCGATATAGGAATACTGATCTGTTTTGTTTGTTGAATAAAGATATATCAGTGTTTTATTTTTGTCAGTCTGGTTTTCCTTTATGAGCTTTTCGTATTCTTCAAATGTAAAGTACTTATCGTCACTGTTTTTAAGAAGTGCAAATTTAGAGGCTTTCTCATAAAACTTTTCTTCTGTAATCATACCATATTCAATGAAAAGCTTCAGGTCGTCCCATTTTTTCTCAAACTCTTCACGATTATTTTTAAAGATGTCTGCAAGTCTGTCAGCAACTTTTTTAGTGATGTGACTCGATATCTTCTTTACATTTGAATCGCTCTGAAGATAACTTCTGGATACATTAAGCGGAATATCCGGTGAATCGATAACACCATGCAAAAGAGTAAGAAACTCTGGTACAATACCTTCAACAGAATCAGTTACAAAGACCTGATTACAATAAAGCTGTATCTTGTTCTTTTGTATTTCAATGTTGCTTTTTATTTTCGGGAAATAGAGGATACCTGTTAGTTTAAAAGGGTAATCAACATTCAGGTGAATATGGAATAATGGTTCATCTCCTGAAGGGTACAACTCGCGATAAAATTTAAGATAATCCTCATCTTTTAGATCAGCGGGTTTAAGAGTCCATGCCGGCTTAGTGTTATTAATGATTTTATCTTTTCCTGTTTCGACATTCTTACCATCTTTCCATTCTTTTTCTTTTCCGAAGGCTATATCGACAGGAAGGAATTTGCAATATTTCTTTAAGAGTTGTTCAATTTTATTCTCTTCCAGAAAATCTTTTGATTCCTTATCAATATGTAAAATTACATCTGTGCCTCTGCCTTCTTTTTCAACCTCTTCCAGAGTAAACTCCGGACTGCCATCGCAACTCCATTTAACAGCCTGGGAACCTTCCTGATACGATTTGGTTATCACCTCAACCTTATCGGAAACCATGAAAGAAGAGTAAAAGCCAAGACCAAAATGGCCGATTATAGCGCTTGACTGGTCTTTATATTTATCGAGAAAATCGTTTGCACTTGAAAAGGCGATCTGGTTCAGGTATTTATCAACCTCATCCTTTGTCATGCCAATGCCACTGTCAGAAACTGTAATAGTTTTTTTCTTTTTGTCGAACGATACATGAATGGTTGTTTCGCCTATTACACCCTTATAATCGCCTACCGAAGACATCGTTTTCAGCTTTTGTGTAGCATCTACAGCATTTGAAATAAGCTCACGCAGAAAAATCTCATGATCAGAATAGAGGAATTTCTTAATTATCGGGAAAATGTTCTCAGTTGTTACGCCAATCTTACCGGTTTGCATATGTATAATTTTTTGTTAAACATGAATAGTCAGCCGAACACTTTCAAAAGATGTGCCGTAAACAAGTTACTGACAAATAGTCATTTCCCTAAAAGTAGTCTGGAAGTTTAAAAAACGCCACAAGGGCCAATAGAGCTGATATAAGAAGAAAGGTTATAAGCACATAGAACGAAAAGTTTCTTCTTTTTTTGAAGATTCCAATGCTATGCTGACTTATCAGTCTTTTCACTGTATTATGTATCCGAAGAATGGCATTAGCGTTTTTAGGAATATAGGCATCTATATTAAACTTCACTGCCTTCTTAATATCTTCCATCTTATCCGGAGGACCAACAAGTATGAGACCCGTTCTCTGGTCGATTCTTTTTGCTTCTATAGTAAGCTGTTCGATCATTTCAAACTGCTCTTTTGTATCGTGCAGACCAAGAATTGCAACTTTACAGAAATTATGCAGCTTTTCCGATTCGAGATGATTAATAAATTCCTCACGTGTTTGAAATAAAACTACCGTATATCGTTTTGTATCAGTAAAGCGCTTTCGGACATCCTCAGCGAATGCTCTGTGGTCGTCGTAGCAGTAAAGATGAGTTTTTATATTCTTTGCCATAAAAGAGTGCCTAGAGTGCCTAAAGTTATTATAAACTTTCGAATAATTAGTTCTTAAACTTTAAGTACTCCAGGCACTTTAAACTTCTTCTACTCCTTATTTCTTGCATCAACATTAATTATCATTCTCCATAACCCATTGGTAAAATTGTAAGCATCGTAAGAATAATCCGGACCATAGAATTTACGGTCATTCTTCTGAGAAGCCGAAAACGGTACCAGATGATCAAAAACGACAGAGCTGTCAGATTTGAATCTCAAAGACATCATCCCGTTCGAATCATACTCAAAAACATCCCTGAATTTTAACTTTCCCTCAGATTCAAACCATTTCCTGCCAAAAATGACAGAATCATCCGGTGTAATATTTAATACATCAATGATTTTTCGGGTGATGTCCGGGTTGCCATAATCAATACCTAGCAATATCCAGCATTTTTTTCCATCAATTATTTCAGTTCTTACATCATAATACAAGGCACCATACCAGTCTTTTTCATTATACGTGGTATCAGTCTTTACGGCTTCCTCTTTGTAAGAGGCTGTCAGTTTGTAAATTTTGTTTCCCCTACTGTCTTCCGGTTTCCTGATAAAATAGCAAAAATATCTGCTCTGACTACTTTTAAGTATAAGATTCCATGTAATAATTTTAAGTAAGGAATCAGGAGAAGTAATCTGACCAAGATATCGAAGGTTTTTAAACCTGTGAACAAATACAGTATCAGAAGTCGCGTAGCTTTCAATAATATACCTTATCGAGTCATTTATCTGCAACCTGACTGAATCAGCAGGATTACTTATAAGGCGGGCATAAAGCTTCTCCAGTTTCAGAGATGTGTTGTTTGCGGCATTCTGCCCACTCACAATTCCTGTTGATACATAGGCTATTATGATAAGAGATAATAATATTCGTTTCATTTCTTTTTTGCATTATTCATTGCATCATCAAGCAGTTTTTTCAGCTGTCTGCATGCCAGAACTATTTCATCCTCGCGGATTATAAGAGGAGGAGCTATTCTGAGAGCATTGTTACAGAAAAGAAAATAGTCAAGAATCAGGCCGAAATCCGGACCGTGAGCAATAGCATAATGAATATATTCGGGATCAGTTAACTGAACTGCAAGTAAGAGACCCTCCCCCCTGACCTCAGAGATTAAAGGATGATGGAGTTCGTTTTTAAAAATTGCTGATTTTGCATCACATGTTTCGACAAGCTTTTCTTCAATGATCACATTAAGGGAAGCGAGACCTGCAGCGCAACAAACAGGATGCCCACCGAACGTTGTAATATGACCTAGAATCGGGGATGAAGCAAGTGTAGACATTATTCTGCCTGAAGAGATGAAAGCGCCAAGAGGCATTCCTCCACCCAGTGCTTTCGCAAGGAGCAGAATATCAGGAATAACATCGAATCTATTTAAGGCAAACATAGAACCAATACGGCCGAAGCCCGTCTGAATCTCATCAAATATCAACAACGCGCCGGCAGAGGTGCACTTGTTTCTAATCTTAGTAAGGAAATCATTTTCAGGAAAAATTATTCCGGCTTCTCCCTGCACCGGCTCAATAATTACACAAGCTGTTTTAGTGTCAATTGCCTCCAGTGATTTTTCGTCATTAAAATCTACCTGAAATGTATCGGGAAGCAGAGGCCTGAATGCGTTCCTGTACAGTTCGCTTCCCTGTATACTCAATGCACCGTGGGTGCTGCCATGATAGGAGTTTTTGAACGATATAATCCGGCTTCTTCCTGTGAATCTTTTAGCAAGCTTCAAACCACCCTCCACGGCCTCACTGCCTGAATTAACAAAATAGCAATTGTTTAGTTCCGGGGGCAGAATTCCTGCAAGTCGTTCAGCATATTTCACCTGGGGACTCTGAATTATTTCGCCATAAACCATCAGGTGCATATAAGAATCGACCTGGTTTTTAACGGCCTCAACAACTTTAGGATGACAATGACCGGTATTGCTTACTGAAACTCCGGAAATAAGATCAATATATTTTCGTCCATCCTGGCCAAACATATAGACCCCTTTGGCACTTGAAATCTCAAGCATCATTGGTGAAGGTGAAGTTTGTCCAAGGTATTGGAGAAAAAGCTGACGATTGGTAAGCATGAGAAATAAAAGGAATTATCGGGCCATCACATTAATATCGTTCAGAAGAGAATCCCTGAATGATTTTCCTACCGGAATGCTTTTCAGGGAACCTCCAACATTCAGATCGAGAGAGTTTTCTTTTATAGCCTGAATCATGCTCTTGTTTATGATAAAAGATCTGTGCACCCTTATAAAGACCCCTGAAGGCAATTGATGCTCAATGGCTTTCATAGTAAAATGAATCGTAAACTTATCATCATTAGTGTTCAGAGTAACATAATTCTCAAGAGCTTCGATATAAATTATCTCCCGTAGTTTCAGTTTTACAAGTGTAGATCCCTTTTTGATAAAGATCTCTTCATCACCGGCATTTAATAAATCTTTTCGTGTAAAGTATCTGAATGTCTTATCGATAGCTTTACAAAACCGTCCGTACGAAATTGGTTTAAGAAGGTAATCAACAACGTTAAAATCAAATGCTTTTAAAGCATACTCATCTGCAGCTGAAATTAATATAATATTGGGAGGAGAGTCCAGACTGCCTATAAAATCAAACCCGTTCATTTCTGGCATTTCAATATCGAGAAATATAAGGTCAATATCGTGTCGGGCAGTAAGGATATTCCTTGCAGCAACTGCATCATTAAATGAGCCAATCATATTAAGGGCAGTAAATTTACTTACATATCCCTCAATAATTTTACAACTAATCTTATCATCGTCAACTATAATGCAGTTCATGCTTTAGTGATTATACAAGGTAATATCCCGATCAAAAATAATAAAAAAACGGACATATTTTTAAACAAGCTGATTATAAAAAAAAAAGGGGTGTAAAAAACACCCCTTTTCAATTCCTTAAACCGGAATTAAAGGCCTTTGTTAAGAGCAGGAGCTGCTTTAAATTTAACAACTTTTTTTGCAGGAACGTTGAGTTTCGCACCGGTACGTGGGTTACGAACAACTCTTGCACTTCTTTTATCAACTTTGAAAGTACCCATACCCGGAAGTTGGATTCTCTCACCTTTTTTCATGGCTTTTCCAAAAACTGCTACAAATGAGTTTAAAGCTTTTCCGGCATCTTTAATTGAAAGAGTTGCATCTGCAGCCAGAGCGTTAACTAATTCTTTTTTTGTCATAATGAAAAATTTAAGGGTTAGACCAATCTTATTAATTAAATACAAATTTATTTTTTTTTAATTCATATGCAAATTTATTTTGTCGTTTTTCCACAAATAGTGCCACTTTTAGGTTAAAATGGCATTATTTGCGGATAAAAATCAGTTTTTATTCAAAATGTCGCAATTGCTCACTAATTGTAGTTTTCAGAATCAAAAAACAGATATTTTGTTCACATCTTGTTGATAAAAATTATAATATGCTGATTATATGTTATTTACACAATATTCACAAAAAAATTCATAAAAAACAAAAAAATATTATCTTTGCGGCGGAGAAATGGCGGAGTGGTCGATCGCGGCGGTCTTGAAAACCGTTGTACGGGTAACCGTACCGGGGGTTCGAATCCCTCTTTCTCCGCCAAAAGAAACACTTCCCCGCGACAGCGGGGATTTTTGTTTTCATATGTCCGGGCCAGGCTCGCCTGCGCGAGGACAGATGGAAATAAAAATCAAAATGAGCGAAGCGAATGAGAGGTGTTTCTTTTGAAGCCACCCTTCAGGGATCATAAAATAATCCCTCTTTGTCACGATTCAATTTGCTGTAATACATCTCATATCTATTTAAATAAATTAAAAACCATTCTGTGTTTTTACCACAAGAAAATATTCCTTTGCCATCTTTTTCAACTCCAACAAACGCTTCTTATCAGGGATATAGAATTCGAATTGCCTTGGCCCGCTGGCTGTATAAATAATTACAAAATTATTCATACCGTTGTGATACGAAAAGTAAGAAGGCAACCACCAGACCATATACTCGAAAAAGGTTGAGCTGTTTAATCCTTCATAACCGCTAAGCTTAAATCGTATGTTGCGAATATTATCGATATAGATAATTTCCTTTTTCA
>Ga0209745_1000021_pt1 | contig 85252 bp, 84 predicted proteins | sample BarGraNGADG00312_FD_184495 | JGI IMG/M metagenome (GOLD analysis project Ga0209745, IMG submission 184495) | Arctic peat soil microbial communities from Barrow, Alaska - Barrow Graham LP Ref core NGADG0004-312 (SPAdes) (version 2) | ecosystem: Environmental > Terrestrial > Soil > Wetlands > Peat... | reverse complement strand
GGGACTAGAGCGCTCCGGATCGGCTGTGCTGAGAGGAAGGTCACGTGGGTCGCTGCCCTGCTTCGTACAGCCTTCCCCGACTTCACCCCTACGGTCGATCGACGCGCCCCACGGCGAGTGTCCTCCGGCCCTTCCGCACAAGCACGAAGCCGCCGGGCAGCACGTCGCTCGGGGTGAGGACCGCGTCCTCGTCGCTGATCTTCTCGTTGTTGAGGTAGGCGCCTCCGGAGGCAATCGTGCGCCGCGCGGCCGAACGGCCCTGCTCAAGACCCGTGGCCAGCAGGAGGTCGACCATGGCGGTCTCGCCCACCGTGACGACGCCGTCGGGCAGGTGCGAAACGGCGTCGGCGAGGACGGGGCCTGGAAGTGCAGCGAGGTCGTCGCTCCCGAACAATGCGCGCGACGCTCGTTCGACGTCGGCCGTGGCCTCGGCCCCGTGGACGAGTGTCGTCACCGCGCGGGCGAGTTGGCGCTGCGCCGCACGCGCGAACGGCCGTTCACGCACCTCTCGCCCGAGCTCCGCAATCTCCTCGTGCTGCAGGAAGGTGAACACCTTCAGGTAATGCACGACGTCGGTGTCGTCGGTGTTCAGCCAGAACTGGAAGAAGGAGTACGGGGAGAGCATGTCGGGCGCGAGCCAGACGGCGCCCCCCTCGGACTTGCCGAACTTCGTCCCGTCGGACCTGGTGATGAGCGGGGTCGTCAGCACGTGCACCACGTCGCCGTCCGACTTGCGGATCAGGTCCACACCGGCGATCAGGTTGCCCCACTGGTCGTTTCCGCCGGTCTGCAGGACACACCCGTACCGGCGTCGCAGCTCGCGGAAGTCGTTGGCCTGCAGGAGCGAGTAGGAGAACTCCGTGTAGGAGATGCCCTCGTCGCTGGCAAGCCGGCGCGCGACCGTGTCCTTGGCGAGCATCGTTCCGAGCCGGAAGTACTTGCCGATGTCACGCAGGAGGTCGATCGCCGTCAGCTCCGCCGTCCACTCCAGGTTGTTGACCAGGATCGCCGCGTTCTCGCCCTCGAACGAGAGGAACGGCGCGATCTGCGAGCGCAGCCGCTCCGTCCACTGCGCCACGACGTCCTTCGGGTTCAGCGTGCGTTCCCCCGACATGCGCGGGTCCCCGATCATGCCGGTCGCGCCGCCCACGAGGGCGACGGGGCGGTGGCCGGCCAGCTGGAGGTGCCGCATCAGCACGAGTTGCACGAGGTGGCCGTGGTGGAGCGACGGGGCGGTCGGGTCGAAACCGCAGTAGAAGGTGATCCGACCCGAGTTGAATGCCTCGCGCAGCTCGTTGAGGCCAGTGGACTGGGCGATGAGCCCACGCCACTCCAACTCGTCGATCAGGTCTCCCACAGTCTCCGCCCCTCGCTCCCGCGCTGGTGTTGCGCGCTGGTGGATGCGGCCCATCGCCGCGCTGCGGCGACGGCCTCGAGGCACGAGTCTAGTTGCACGGCCACGGCCGACGGCGCGGTGCCCCCGTGGGCCGACCGCGACGCCACCGAGCCCTCGGCGCTCAGAACCGTACGCACGCCGGGAAGCAACGCCGGGTGGATCGCGGCGAGGTCGGCGTCGCTGAGGTCCCAAAGCTCGATGCCCCGTGTCTCGCACACCTTGACGCACGCCCCGGCAATCTCGTGGGCGTCACGGAATGCGACACCCGCACGGACGAGCCACTCGGCGACGTCGGTGGCGAGCGCGAACCCCTGCGGGGCGAGTTCGGCCATCCGTGCCGTGTTGAACGTCAGGGTCGCCACCATTCCGGCGACGGCGGGCAGGAGGAGGTGGAGCGAGTCGATCGCGTCGAACACGGGCTCCTTGTCCTCCTGCAGGTCACGGTTGTACGCGAGCGGTAGTCCCTTGAGCGTGGCGAGGAGGCCCGTCAAGTCGCCTATCAGCCGGCCCGCCTTGCCGCGCGCCAGTTCGGCGATGTCCGGGTTCTTCTTCTGCGGCATGATCGACGAGCCCGTGGAGTAGGAGTCGTGGAGCGTGATGAACCCGAACTCGCGGGTCGCCCAGATGACCACCTCCTCGCTCAGGCGCGAGAGGTTGATGGCCAGGCTGGCGGCCACGAAGGCGAACTCGGCGACGACGTCGCGCGCCGCCGTCGCGTCGATCGAGTTGGGGGCGGCGCCGTCGAACCCGAGGTCGGCCGCCACCTGTTCCGGGTCCAACCCGAGCGACGAGCCCGCGAGCGCGCCCGCGCCGTACGGCGACAGTGCGGCCCTGTGGTCCCAGTCCTGCCACCGCGCGACGTCGCGCAGCAGCGGCCACACATGGGCAAGGAGGTGGTGGGACAGGAGGACGGGCTGGGCGTGCTGCATGTGGGTGCGCCCCGGCATGATCGCGTCCGGGTGCGCCCGCGCCTGCGCCACGAGCGCGTCCGCCAGATCGAGTGCCTCGGCCGCGAGCGCGCGCGCCTCGTCGCGCAGGTACATCCGGATCAGCGTGGCAATCTGGTCGTTGCGTGAGCGCCCGGCCCGGATCCTGCCGCCAAGGTCGCCGGCGCGCTCGAGCAGCCCCCGCTCGAGCGCGGTGTGGACGTCCTCGTCCGAGGGGCTCGCTGTGAACACCCCCGAGGTGACATCGTCATCCAGGACGTCCAGAGCGGCGAGCATGTCCACCAGTTCGCTCGCATCGAGGAGGCCGGCGCCGGCGAGGACGCGCGCGTGTGCCCGGGAACCGGCGATGTCGTAGTGCGCGAGTCGCCAGTCGAAATGGGTGGAGAGACTGAGAGCCGCGAGCGCGTCCGCCGGACCCGAGGCGAAGCGCCCTCCCCACAGGCTGGTCCTCGTCTCGTCAGTCATCGTTCTCCTCGCTCTGCTCCGCGGCGTTCGCCGCCCGCAACACGCGACTGACCAGGCGCCGCGCCTCGTCGTCGGTCCGCGCGACTATCAATATGGTGTCGTCCCCGGCGACGGTTCCCAGCACGGCGGGGAGGAAGGACTGGTCGAAGGCCGCGGCGAGGTACTGGGCCGCGCCGGCGGGGGTCCGGAGTACCACCAGATTCCGCGCGTTCTCCGCCGTCACGACCAGCTCCTCGCACAGGCGCTCGAAGCGTGCCGCGAGTTGCTCGGGGCTCGGCGGCACCCTCGCCCCCTGGAGCAGCCCCCCGGCACCCTCGGCGGGGACGGCGTACACGAGGGCGCCGTCCGCAGAACGCACCTTCTGGGCGTTGATCTCGACGAGGTCGCGGGACAGGGTGGCCTGGGTGGTGGCGATTCCGGAGTCAGCGAGCAGGCGGGCGAGCTCCGCCTGCGACGTGACCGGTTGGGTGGAGAGGATCCGGGCGATCGTGACCTGGCGCGCCGCCTTGGTGCGGATCGCGAGCGGCTCCCTGTCCATGACCCCTCCGCATACATACGACTGCATATATGCACGATCATACCCTTGGTAGACCGCTATGCGTCGGGGGGCTCCCAGTGGTCGCCGATCAGGAGGGCGAGCAACTCGTGCGCCGTCTGTCGAACGTCCCGCTTCTCGGAGATGGCCGTCACGGCCGCGCCGTCGACAACGGCGATCACGAGTTCCGGCGGCAGACGGCAGCCAGTGCGTCGAAGCACACGGCCCAGGGCGTGGTCCAGCCGCTTCCGGCCGGCATGGTAGGACAACGCGATGGGATCCGCGGACGCCGCCGCGAGGAGCTGCATGTAGTGGTTCTCCAGCGGCTCGTCGCGCGGCAGGCAGGCCCGGAGGATCGCGTCGACCACGCCGTCCCGCGTGGCGGGCACGCCTTCCCCCTCGACGCTGTCGGCGACCGACTCGGCCCGCTCCGCCCAGCGCTTGATGTTGAGCTTTCCGGCTTCGGCGAGGAGTTCGTCCAGACCCGAGAAGTAGTAGGTGGTTGCGGAGAGCGAACAGTCGGCGCGGGCCGCGACCGCGCGGTGTGAGACGGCGCCGGGCCCGTCCTCCCGGATGATCCCAGCCGCGGCCTCGATGATGGCGCGGCGGCGTTCCCTGCCCTTCGCCTGGCGGGTCACCATTTCGGCCACCATACTCCTCGCCTCTCGCTGGAATTGTCTACTGAAGGAAAATGAAAACCACTTGGCGCGGTAATTCTAGGGCGTCCCCTGCGAACGATCCACGGTCACGACAAACGCGTTGTCGGCCGGTGACGCCGATGAACGGCGGCGCGTCACGCGCACGGCGTCACGCGCGAATCGAGATCGATTGCCCCATAGCCGTCATGCCGATTGCACACCCGAGGGCCCAGTACCGAATAAACAGCAGCGGACGTCAGCAACCCGACGAGCCATGACATGTCCACTCCACCCATTGCGGTGGCAATCGGACCCTGTGCGGCGGGTGCGGATCCGTACGTGAACAACCACGTCATGAACATGCCGACGAAAAACGCCACGTAACCCGCCGAGTTGACAACGGGCAATCTCTTCGTTCCGACTGCGTCGAGCAGCACCGCGAAGTCGGAGCGTTTGCGTTCGATTCGGTAGAAGTGGACGAGCATGATGCCGGCCCACGTCGACACCCATGCGACCAGGGTCACCAGCCATGTGTCGAGGACCGAGGCGAAGTCATCCTGGAAGATCAGGACCACGACAACCAGCATTGAGAAGACCCCGACCACTGTGCTGAGTTTGCGCCGACCGATCGAAGTGTCAAGCGCCTGTGTTGCCACCGAGAACGTGTAGATGTTGAGAATATTCGTCGCGATCGGACCATGAACCACAAGCATCAGAACCGGAATGGCGAGGCTGCCGAAGTTCTCCACGATGAGTTGTCCGGGGTCGACGGACCCATTGGTGGTGGCCAGGCTTGCTCCGAGGAGACCAAGCCACACCACAGGAATGAAATGACCCGCTGCGCTCGCAATGTAGAGCTTCGTCCGTGGGACGCTCCGCGAAACGAAACGGGAGTAGTCCGCGGCATAGGTGAACCACGTGATGCCCCAACCAATTCCAATCGCCGTCATCACCGAGGTGAGCGCCGCAAGTCGAGCAGGACCCTCGAGTACAGCTCCAGGCAGCCCTGCGCAGGACCAGTCGAGGTCCATGCCGAACCACGCGACCGCGGACACGATCCACGTGTTGACCGCGGACCACCCGATCGAAAGCACCGCTTGAATGCCCGCGGGCATGCAGCGAGATCTTCTCGTCGTAGTAGTTGTGCTTGTAGGACTTGTCCGTCGGGCGCGGCCGGGGCGCCTGGGTCCACTTGAACTCCGGGTCCTCCTCGAAATACTGGTTCATCAGGTCCCAGTACGCCAGGTACTCGAAGTAGCGGCAGCGGAACGAGTTCGCCGACGCCATGATCTCGTTGCCGATGGTCAGCAGGATGTCGCGGGGCGGCATCTGGGTGAACATCGAGTCGTTGCGGAAGTCCGGCGTCTGGATGTGCTGGTTCCACTGCAACGACGTCGGGCGGTCAACCTTGATGCCCAGACCCTCGAGGATCTTCACGTAGTTGTTGAGCTGCTCGTTCGCCGCCTCCACGGTCGCGACAGGCCGCGGACCCCACATGCCGCGCATCGGGGAGTCGATCGGCACCTTCTCCGAGGTGGCCGGCTCCTCCGGCGGGATGACGCTGTGGTCAGCAAGACCCACGATCACGTGCTTCGGGGGATCGAAATCGTTCCACGAATTGACGATCTTCGTCATGTTCACTCCTATGTGTTGTGTTTCCTAGGTTGGTTTCGGTTGGTCAGGGACGGCCCGCTGGCCGTCGGGAGTCAGGCGCGGCGGACTTTTCGGCTCTCGACCGGTTCGGGCAGCGGGGGCCGGATGTCGTCCGGTCCGCCGTAGTTCCCGCCAGGCGTGATGATGGTCCCGGCCGCGCCGGCCACGATCATTTCCGCCTCCTCCAGGCGGCCGATGGCTGCCGTGTCACCCGTGAGTTCCACGAACCGGCAGGCTGCCTCGACCTTCGGCCCCATCGAGCCGGCGGCGAAGCCGCGCTTGCGCATGAAGGACGGGGTCGCGCGATTGATCTCGACCTGCTCCGGCGTGCCGTAGTGGTCGAGCACGGCGGGAACGTCGGTGAGGATCATGAGGAAGTCGGCCTCGAGCGCCTCCGCGAGCACGGCGGCGGTGAGGTCCTTGTCGATGACTGCCTCGACGCCCTTGCGCAGGCCCCGCTCGTCGCGAATCACGGGGATCCCGCCGCCACCACCGCAGACCACCACGGCCCCGGCCTCGATGAGGGTCCGGATGATCCGTGTCTCGACGACGCGTTGCGGCTTCGGCGATCCGACGACGCGACGGAAGAACTGGCCGTCGGGCTTCATGACCCAACCCCGCACCTCGGTGAGGCGCGCGGCCTCCTCCTCGTTGTAGACCTGCCCGACGAACTTGGTGGGGTTGTCGAACGCCGGGTCGCCCGAGAGGACGAGCGTCTGGTTGATCACCGACGCGACGTGGCGCCCGGGCAGGTGGTTCTGCAGCGACTGGAGCATCCAGTAGCCGATCATCCCCTGGGTCATGGCACCGAGGGTGTCGAAGGGGTAGGGCTCGGAGAGGTTCGGGTCGTTCGCCGACTGCAGGGCGAGCACGCCCACCTGTGGACCATTGCCGTGGGTGAGCACGATCTCGTGGTGATCCGCGAGCGGCGCGAGGGCGGCGACGGCCCGGTCGACGTTGGCCTGCTGGGGCCGCGCGTCGGGCTTCTGGCCCCGCTCAAGGAGTGCGTTGCCGCCGAGTGCGATGACGATGCGCATCTTCTCAGGCCCCCAGGGTGGCGACCATTACGGCCTTGATCGTGTGCATCCGGTTCTCGGCCTGGTCGAAGACCACGGAGGCCGGCGACTCGAAGACCTCGTCGGTGACCTCAAGGGACTCCATCCCGGTCTTCTGGAAGATGTCCTCGCCCACCTTGGTGTTGCGGTCGTGGAACGCGGGAAGGCAGTGCAGGAACTTGGCGTCGGCGTTGCCGGTCGCGGCCATGAGCTCGGCGTTCACCTGGTACGGGGAGAGCAGCGCGATGCGCTCGTCCCAGACCTCCTTGGGCTCACCCATCGAGACCCACACGTCGGTGTAGATGAAGTCGCAGCCCGCAACTCCGGCCCTGGGGTCGTCGGTGACGGTCACCTTCGCGCCGGTCTCGGCCGCGATCCGCTCGGCCTCGGCGACGATTGCCGGGTCGTTGTGCAAGGCGGCCGGACCGACCATGCGGACGTCCATCCCCATCATCGCGCCGGAGATCAGCAGCGAGTTCGCGACGTTGTTCCGCGCGTCGCCGACGTAGGCGAAGGAAATCTCCTTGTAGTCCTTGCCCGATTGCTCGTGCATGGTCAGCAGGTCGCACAGCATCTGCGTGGGGTGCCAGTCGTCGGTCAGTCCGTTCCAGACCGGCACACCGGACAGCGCCGCAAGGGTCTCGACGTGCTCCTGCTTCGAGCCGCGGAACTCGATGCCGTCGTAGTACCGGCCGAGCACCCGTGCCGTGTCCGCAACGGATTCCTTGTGACCCATCTGGGAGCCGCTCGGGTCCAGGTAGGTGACGTGGGCGCCCTGATCAAACGCAGCGACCTCGAATGAGCAGCGGGTGCGGGTGGAGGTCTTCTCGAAGATGAGGGCGATGTTCTTGCCGGCAAGATGCTGGACCTCACGCCCCTCCTTCTTGGCGGCCTTCAGCTCGGCTGACAGGTCGAGCAGGTGACGCCACTCCTCGGGGGTGAAGTCGAGCTCCTTCAGGAAGCTCCGGCCCTTCAGATCGATGCTCATCGATTGTCCTTTCACGTGTGTGTGCGAGTTGTCCGTTGTGCGGGTGGGTTGGCTCAGATTGGGTCACGCTGCGTCGGGCAGCTCATGCAGCGCGGTCCTCCGCGACCGCGCCCGAGCTCCGAGCCCGGGACCTCGATGACCTCGATGCCCTGGGAGCGCAGGTAGTTGTTGGAGGTGACGTTGCGCTCGTACCCCACGACGACGCCGGGGCGTACCGCGAGGAGGTTGCAGCCGTCGTCCCACTGCTCGCGTTCGGCGGCGATGGCGTCCTGGGGTGTGATCAGCACCCGCGGGGTCCCGATGCCCAACGCGTCGCCGATCACGGCGAACATCCCATCCGCGGTGTTGCGCGTCAGGGAGAGCTTGCCACTCGAGGGGCCGGGACGGATGGTGACGGACGGCAGGTTCCCGAGCCCCTGGTAGGCGGTGAAGCTTGTCTCGTCGACCATGGTCATGACGGTGTCCAGGTGCATCATGGCGCGCTGGGCGGGCATGTGCAGCGCGATGATCGTCTCCGCCGCTTCCTTCTCGAAGAGGCGGCGCGCCAGGCGCTCCACGCCCTGCGCTGTCGTGCGCTCGCTGAGCCCGATGAGAACCGCCCCGTTGCCGAGCACCTCGACGTCGCCGCCCTCGACGCTTGCCGGGCCGTCGTCGTCGCCGAGCGCCCAGTTGTTGAAGCGTTCGGTCGCGAAGCGGGGGTGCCAGCGGTAGATCGCCTCGTAGTGGACGGTTTCGCGCCGACGCGCCTCCTTGCGCATCGAGTTCACCGAGACGCCGTCGTAGACCCAGCAGGAGGTGTCGCGCGTGAAGAGGTGGTTGGGGAGCGGGCGCACCACGATGTCGCCGGGCTCGAGCATGTCGATGACCACGGACCCCGGGTCACCGGTGTGCTCAAGGAGTTCTGCCTTGGTGATCCCCGCGATGAGCAGGGTGGCGAGGTCTGGGGCGGACATCGAGTCCGCGAGGCTCCACAGCACGTCGGTGGCGGACAGTCCGTAGCGTCGCTCGTCGAACACCCGGTCGAGGATGAACCGGCGGGCCTGGCGGATCTCGAGGGTCTCGCCGAGCAGGTCCTGGAAGTAGAGGACCTCCGCACCCTCGTTCCGGAGGACGTCGGCGAACGCGTCGTGCTCACGCTGGGCCTCGTGGAGCCACAGCACGTCGTCGAAGAGGAGTTCGTCCTTGTTCGACGGCGTCAGGCGCGTCATCTCGGTGCCCGGGCGGTGGAGAATCACCTGGTGGAGGCGCCCGACCTCGGAATCTACGTGGTACGACATCGTCCCTGCAATCTCTCGGCTTTGTTGACCTGAGGACTACAGTATCCGTTCTGGCACGCGCGTACCAGGGACTTTGGTACTAACGTACTGTTTTTCGCCCGGGGAGATTCGTGGGGAAGTCAGCGCAGCTTGAGGTGCTCCGACTCCAGGTCGACGCCCGCACCGAACGCGCTGTCGCGGCGCGCCGAGAGCTTGGAGGTCATCCCGAAGATCTCGATGAACCCGCGTGCCTGCGACTGGTCGTACGCGTCACCCGCGTCGTAGGTCGCCAGGCTGAAATCGTAGAGGGAAGCATCTGAACGCCGCCCCGTGACCGTGGCCCGGCCGCCGTGCAGCACCATCCGGATGTCGCCGGAGACATACCGCTGGGTGTCCTCGATGAACGCGTCCAGCGAGCGCTTCAGCGGGGAGTACCACTGGCCGTCGTAGACCAGCGTTGTCCAGCGGTCCTCCATTCCCTTCTTGAACCGGGCCTGCTCCCGTTCGAGCGTGACGTTCTCCAGCTCACGGTGGGCCGCGATGAGGGCCATGGCGCCGGGGGCCTCGTACACCTCGCGTGACTTGATGCCCACCAGCCGGTCCTCGACGATGTCGATGCGGCCGACGCCCTGGGCCCCGGCCCGGCGGTTCAACTCCATGACGGCCTGAAGCGGCGTCGCGCCCGCGCCGTCGATCGCCACCGGGATGCCCCGCTCGAAGGTGACCAGCACCTCGTCCGGGACCGGCGGGTAGGCCGGGTCGTCGGTGTAGTTGTAGACATCCTTGGTGGGGGCGTTCCAGATGTCCTCGAGGAAGCCGGTCTCCACGGCGCGACCCCAGACGTTCTGGTCGATCGAGAACGGGTTGTGCTTCGTGGTCTCGATGGGGAGGTGGTGTGCCTCGGCGTACTCGATCGCGCGGTCCCGGGTGAGCGCGAGGTCCCGCACCGGGGCGATGCACTTCAGGTCCGGAGCGAGCGAGGTGATCCCCACCTCGAACCGCACCTGGTCGTTGCCCTTGCCGGTCGAGCCGTGGGCCACCGTGGAGGCACCGAACCGGCGCGCGGCGCGCACGAGGTGTTTCACGATCACCGGTCGCGAGAGCGCGGACACGAGCGGGTAGGCGTCCATGTAGAGGGCGTTCGCCTTGAGCGCCGGCATGCAGTACTCGGTGGCGAACTCCTCGCGCGCATCGGCGACGTACGCCTCGACGGCGCCGCAGTCGAGCGCCCGCTGACGGATGACGTCGAGGTCCTCGCCACCCTGGCCGAGGTCCACGGCCACGGCGATGACCTCCATGCCGGTCGCCTGTTCGATCCAGCCGATGGCCACGGAGGTGTCCAGCCCGCCCGAGTAGGCGAGGACGACGCGATCACTGCTCATGGGGAATCTCTCCGTGCTGTCCGGCGAGGATCCCCGCCAGGGCCTGATTGAATGACTTCGCCTGGTCGCGCGTCACGATGAACGGTGGCGCGAGGCGCAGGGTTGTCGCGTTCACGTTGTTGGTGATGAAGCCGGCCTCCAGCAATTGGAGCTGGACGGGTGCCGAAGGACGGTCGAGCTCGATCCCGATGAGGAGTCCCAGCCCGCGGACCGCCACCACCCCCGGCACCTTCGCGAGCTCCTCGCGCCACCACTCGCCCAGTGCGGCGACGTCGTCGAGCATCGGGAGGACCTCGTCGATGACCGCGAGTGCGGCCGCCGCGGCGACCGGATTCCCCCCGAACGTCGTCCCGTGCTGGCCCGGGGTCAGCAGGTCCGCGGCCGGACCGTACGCGATGACGGCGCCGATCGGGAACCCGCCGCCCAACCCCTTGGCCATGGTGACGACGTCGGGCGTGATCCCGGTCGCGGTGTGGGCGAGCCACCGGCCGGTGCGGCCGGCACCCGTCTGCACCTCGTCGACGACGAGGAGCGCGCCATGTGCCCGGGTGAGTTCCCGGACAGCCCGCACGTAGTCGTGGTCGAGCGCCTTCACGCCCGCCTCACCCTGGATGATCTCGATGAAGACGGCGGCCACGTCGTCGCCGAGCGCGGCCTCGAGCGCGGCAACGTCCCCGGGCGGCACGAAGGTGACGTTGCCGGGAAGAGGCTCGAACGGCTCCCGGTATGCGGCCTTGGCGGTCAGGGACAGCGAGCCGAGGGTACGGCCGTGGAAGGAGTCCTCCAGCGCGATGATCCGGCCGCGCGGGCGGTGACGGAGCACCATCTTGATGGCGGCCTCGTTGGCCTCGGTGCCCGAGTTGACGAGGAACACCCTGGCGCCCGAGGGCGCATCGGCCAGCTCGAGCAGCCGGCGGGCCAGCTCGAGCTGGGGCGGCGAGGTGAAGAAGTTCGAGATGTGCCCGAGTGTCGCGGCCTGACGGGTCACCGCGGCCACCACCGCCGGGTGGGCATGCCCCAGCACGTTCACGGCGATCCCGCCGAGCAGGTCGAGGTACCGGTTGCCGGCCTCGTCCCACACCCACGGACCCTCGCCGCGCACCAGCAATCGCAGCGGCGTGCCGAACACGAACAGGTTGGCGGCGTAGTCGTCCTGCCAGGTCATTCGGTTGCCCCGTCCTGGAGCACGGACGTTCCGACTCCCTCGTCCGTGAAGATCTCCAGCAGCATGGAGTGCGGCTGGCGCCCGTCGATCACGTGGGCCTTCGCAACGCCGCCGCGCACGGCACGGACGCAGGCCTCCATCTTCGGGACCATCCCGGCATCGAGGGAGGGGAGCATCTTCTCGAGCTCGCTCACCCAGATCCAGTTGATCAGCGAATCGGTGTCCGGCCAATGAGCGTAGAGGCCGGGGACGTCCGTGAGGATCACGAGCTTCTGGGCGCCCAGGGACTGCGCGAGCGCCGCCGCCGCCGTGTCGGCATTGAGGTTGAGGATCTCCCCGCTGGCGTCCGGGGCCACGGTCGAGATCACCGGGATGCGCCCGGCCCGCAGCAGGTCCTCAACCGCGTCCGGGTTGATCGAGGCGACATCACCGACGAGGCCGACGTCGAGTTCCTCGCCCTCGACGTAGGCGTGGCGCAACTGGGCGGTCATGAGCCCGCCGTCGCCACCCGAGAGCCCGACGGCGTACGGCCGGTCCTCGTTGATCAGGCCCACCAGTTCGCGCTGCACGGTACCCGTGAGGACCATCTGGACGACGTCACGCACCTCGGGAGTGGTCACGCGGAGACCCCCCCGGAACTCCGACGAGATGCCCAGCCGCTTCAGCATGGCGCTGATCTGGGGGCCACCACCGTGCACGACGATCGGGTAGAGCCCGACCTGGCGCAGGAACTGGACATCGGAGGCGAAGGAGCGCTTCAGGTTGTCGTCGACCATCGCGTGGCCGCCGTACTTGATGACCACCCGGGTGCCCGCGAAGCGCTGCAGCCATGGCAGCGCCTCAATGAGGACGTCTGCCTTCCAGGGGGCGGGGATCTCCCCGTAGTTGTGGATCGAAATCATGTGGAGTACGCGCTGTTCTCGTGGACGTAGTCGTGGGTGAGGTCGTTGGTCCAGACGGTTGCCTCGGCCCCGCCGGCGTGCAGGTCGACGACGACGCTGACCTCGCGGCCGCTCAGGTCGACGGCGGAGCGGTCCTCCCCCACGCCGCCGGCGCGGCACACCTGGACGCCGTTCATGAAGACGTCCAGCTCGTCCGCCTCGTAGGCGGCCACCTCGACCGGGACCGTGCCGACAGCCGCCAGCACCCTGCCCCAGTTGGGGTCGTTCCCGAAGACCGCCGCCTTGAACAGGTTCGACGACGTCACGGCGCGGGCGACAGCGAGCGCGGCACCTTCCGTGGTGGCACCGCGGACGGTGACCGCGATGTCGTGGGACGCGCCCTCGGCGTCGGCGATGAGTTGGCGCGCGAGGTCGGCGCAGGCCGCGTCCAGGGCTGCCCCGAACACGGCCGCATCCGGGGAGGCGCCTGCGGCGCCGGAGGCAAGCAGGAGGACGGTGTCGTTGGTGGACATGCACCCGTCCGAGTCCAGCCGGTTGAAGGAGTGCTCAACCGCGTGGCGCAGCGCGGCGTCGGCCATCCCGGCGTCGAGGACCGCATCGGTCGTGAGGACCACCAGCATTGTCGCCAGCGCCGGGTTGAGCATGCCGGCACCCTTGGCCATCCCCCCGATCGACCAGCCCTCGCCGCGCTGGACGGTTTCCTTGGGGACGGTGTCGGTGGTGCAGATAGCAGCCGCCGCATCCGGGCCGCCGGTCACGCCGAGTGCCGCCGCGGCCGCGTCGACGCCCAAGAGGAGCACGGGCATGGCGAGCCGCTCCCCGATCAGCCCGGTGGAGCACACGAGCACGTCGGCCGCACCCACCCCCAGGACCGCGGCCACATGTTCCGCGGTGGTGTGGCTGTCCAAGAACCCGCCGGAGCCGGTGCAGGCGTTCGCACCGCCCGAATTGAGGATGACGGCGCACGCCCGCCCGTCGCCCACCGCGGTGCGACTCCACAGCACCGGGGCCGCCTGCACCCGGTTGGTGGTGAACACGCCGGCTGCCACGTCGAGCGGGCCGTCGTTCACGACCAGTGCGAGGTCGGGGCGACCCGACTTCTTGAGCCCGGCGGTGACCCCGGCCGCGCGGAAGCCCCGCGGCGCCGTCACGCTCATGGCGCCACCCCCACGGTGGTCAGGCCAGTGGTTTCGGGGAGACCGAGAGCGAGGTTCATCGCCTGGATCGCGGAGCCGGCGGTGCCCTTCACGAGGTTGTCCAGTGCGCACATGGCGATCACGCGGCCGGCGTGCCCGTCCACCGCCACCTGGACAAGGGCGGTGTTCGCGCCCGCCACCGCCGCCGTCGTGGGCCATTCGCCCTCGGGCAGGAGTTCCACGAAGGGCTCCCCCGCGCAGGCAGCCTCCCAGGCGGGACGCACCTCGGCGGGGTCACCGGTGAGCGGTGCCGTCACCGAGGCGAGGATGCCCCGCGACATCGGGACGAGGATGGGCTGGAACGCGACCCGCGGGTTCAGCGCCCCTGCGGTGCGCAGGTTCTGCTCGATCTCCGGGATGTGACGGTGCGTGCCGCCCACGGCGTAGGGCGCCGCACTCCCCAGTGCCTCGGCGGCCATGAGGTGCGGCTTCGGGGCCTTGCCGGCCCCGGAGTACCCGACGGCGAGGGTGGCGACGATGCCGGAGGCATCGACGAGCCCGACGCCGGGCTGCAGGGCGAGCGTCACCGCGGCAACATTGCAGCCGGTGACGGCGATCCGGGTGGCACGGGCGAGGATCTCCCGTTGCTCGCGGGCGGCCCCCTCCCCCGCGTGGCGGAGTTCCGGGAAGCCGTACGGCCAGGAGCCCGCGTGGGGGCTGCCGTAGAAGGCCTCCCAGTCCGCGGCGTCCTCAAGGCGGAAGTCGGCGCCGCAGTCGATCACGACGGCGCCCTCGAGCTCCGCTGCCACGGCCCCGGAGGCGCCGTGTGGGAGGGCGAGGAACACGACGTCCGCACCGGAGAGGTTCTCCGTGGTGGTCTCGACGAGCACGCGGCCCGCGAGCGCGCGCAGGTGGGGGTGGTGCCGCCCCAGCTCGGTGCCGGCATTCGCGGATGCGGTCAGGGCACCGATCTCGACGTGGGGGTGCCCGAGCAGGAGCCGGAGCACCTCACCGCCGGCGTATCCCGAGGCGCCGGCCACTGCCACCGTGAAGGTCATGTGGATAAGGATACAACCCACTGCATATATGAACAAGAAACCGCGGTGTCACGCGGGTCGCTCGCCGCGACGACAGTGCCACCCGGCACGCCCGCCCGGGACGGGCGGTCAGGTCGTGGTCCACAATGGGCACATGTTCGCGATCAGTGCACGTGCGGCCGGCGGCCCGGAGGTCCTCGAGTGGGTGGAGGTGCCGGACCCGGTCGCGGGCACGGGCGAACTCCTGGTGCGGGTGCACGCCGCCGGGGTCAACTTCATCGACACCTATCAGCGCTCCGGGATCTACCCGATGCGCTTCCCCCACGTTCCCGGCTCGGAGGGCTCCGGCGTCGTCGAGGCGGTGGGCGACGGCGTCGCGGGCTTCGCCCCCGGCGACCGCGTCGCATGGCCGCAGACTCCTGGCAGCTACGCCCAGCTGGCGGTGATCCCGGCCGCCCGGGCACTGCGCGTGCCCGACGGGGTGGACATGGACGTTGCCGCCGCACTCCCCCTGCAGGGCCTCACGGCGCACTATCTGGTCCGGTCGACGTTCGTGGTGGGCCCGGACCACACGATCCTCGTCACCGCGGGGGCCGGCGGGGTGGGACGACTCGTGATCCAGCTTGCCAAGCTCCGGGGTGCGACCGTGATCACCACGGTCGGCTCGCGTGGGAAGGAGGAGGTCGCCCGCGGGGCCGGGGCGGACCACGTCCTCGTGCTCGGGGAAATGGCGGACCTCACCTCCGGGATCCCGGCCGCCGTCCGCGCGATCGTGCCCGGCGGCGTCGACGTGAGTTACGACGGGATCGGCAAGGACACCTTCGACGGCACCCTCGCGAGCATCCGCCCGCGTGGGCTGCAGGTGCTCTTCGGCGGGGCGTCCGGTCAGGTGCCGCCGTTCGACCTGCAGCGGCTCAACGCCGCCGGGTCGCTCTTCGTCACCCGGCCCACGCTCGGACACCACATGGCGAGCCGGGAGGAGCTGGACTGGCGCGCCGGGGAGCTGTTCGACCTTGTCCGCTCGGGTTCGCTGGGCGTCCGCATCGGCGTGCGTGAGCAACTCGCGAACGCGCGCGCGGCGCACGAGGCCCTCGAGGGCCGGGCGACAACCGGCAAGGTGATCCTGCGGGCGGTCTAGCGCGCGGGCGGTCCAGCGCGCGGGCGTGTTTGCCCGGGCGTCAGGCCTCGGGCAGGTGCTCCTTGAGGTCGGCGGCGATCTGCTGCGCCCAGGCACGGATTTTGTCCCACTCGCGGTAATCGCCCTCGGGAGCGTTGCCGAGGCGGGCGATGGACCGCTCGCGCAGGGACAGGCCGGAGAACTCCATCCTGCCCTTGAACGTCTGGTGGTCGATCGGGTTGATGGAGAGCAGGGCCGGCCCGATACGCCGCGGGTCCTGGACGTTGCCGATCGGCACGCCCGAGAGGCCGCACGAGAACGCCCAGAGCGGGAGCTCCCGCAACTGCGGACCGTAGTGGGAGATGAAGTTCCGGATGGTCTCCATCCACTGCGTCATGTAGACGGCGGACCCGACGACCACGGCGTCCACGCCGTCGAGCGTGGTCACGTCCCCCGGCTCCGCCTGGACCGCGTCGAGGCCGGCGATCGCGAGTTCCTCGACGATGGCCGTGCCGATCTCCTTCGTGGCACCGTGCTTGGATGCCGCAATTACCAGGACCTTCATGGGCCCATTCTCTCCCGATTTCTGATTCATCCGGAAAACTTTCGCGCCTCGGACGGTACGAGGCCGAGCCGTTGCGCCGACCCGCGGGACCTGAGCTCCTCCGGACGGTCGAGGCCGACGCGCAGGTAGGAGCCGGACAGGTGGTCCCCCTCGCCGCGGGCGAGGGCGAGGGCGAGGGCGACGACGTCGGCCGGGTCGGTCCACTGGGTGCGCCCCGCATGCATCGCCATCGAGCCGGTCATGTCCGTTCTGACCACGCCCGGCGCCATCTCGAAGGCGCGCAGGCCGAGTGCGAACCCGGCCTCGTGCAGTGCGCCCCCAATGCGGAACAGCGCCGACTTCGAGGCGGTGTACCCCGTGCTGGTGGCGAAGTCGCGCGTCCCGGACCCGGAGTTGATGTCGATGACGCGCCCCCCGCCGCCCGCCAGCATCCCCGGGACCACCGCGTGGGCCAGCAGGAACGGCCCGCGCACGTTCACCGCGACGACGTCCCACCACTCCTCCGGGTCGGCCTCCCAGAGCGGCACCTCCGCGTCGACACGCCCGGCGTTGTTGACGAGAACGTCGATCGACCCGAGCCCGCGCGTCACCTCGGCGACCGCACGGACGACGTCGACCTCCCGCGTGACGTCCGCCGCCACGGTGACGACACGCGCGTCGCAGGCAGAGGCGATCTCGGCCGCCACCCCTGCGAGCCCGTCCGGCGAGGTTGCGATGAGTCCGACGTCCAACCCGGCGGCTGCGAAGCCCAGCGCCAGATGGCGTCCGATGCCCCGCGAGGCGCCCGTGATGAGGGCCGTGCGCGGGGCGGGCGGCGCCATCATCGGAGCCGTGCCCCCAGCGCTGAGGTCGCACGGGCGATGACAGCCTCACGCACCCCGGCGATCTCCGCCGCCGTCAACGTGTGGTCCGCAGCTCGCAGCCGCAGCGCGAACGCCAGCGACTTGAGCCCCGCGCCGAGCGCCGCTGACGTGTACTCGTCGAACAGCCGCACCTCCTCCGCGAGCACCCCCGCGGCGCCGCGCACCACGTCGAGCGCGTGGCCGTTGGGGATGGCGGCGTCCATGACGAGCGCGATGTCCTCCTTGGCCTGCGGGTAGGTGGACACGGGCCGCACCTGCAGGGCGTCAACCGGGACGGCCGCGAACAACGCGTCCAGGTCCAGCTCGAAGGCCACGGTCCGCGGCGGCAGGTCCAGGCCGGGAAGGACAGCCGGGTGGAGTTCGCCCGCGTACCCGACGACGGCGCCGGCCACCACCAGCTCCGCGCACCGGCCGGGGTGCCACGGGGTGCGATCGCCCTGCCGGGTGGCGATGGGCACCCCGACCGTCCGGCCCGCCAGTTGCGCGAGCTCGACAGCGTCCGCCCAGTCGAATTCCCGCGCACCGCCGAGGGCGCCCCCCGGGGCGGGCGGGCCTGCCATCATCGCCGCAACGTGCAGCGGCTGGGCCGGGACGGCGGCGTGGATCGCGGCGAGGGTCCCGGGGTCCGGGAGCTGCGCCACGGGAGGCAGCGGCGAGGAGGCCACGTCCGCGCCCTCGGTGACGAGGCCGATCTCCATGATCGCGAGGTCATTGCCGCGCCCCACGTTCCGGCGCGCCACCTCGATCAGCGAGGCGAGCAGCGTGGACCGCATGAAGGGCGCGTCGTCGGCGATCGGGTTGACCAGCCGGACCATCCGCCGGCGGGGGTCGTCCGCGGGGACGTGGAGACGGTCGTGGACGTCACCCACGAAGGGGTACGACAGCACCTCGTTCAGCCCGTGCTCGGCGAGCGAGCGCATCACCGCCCGGCGCTGCCGCTGCCGATCCGTCAGGCCACGGCCCGCGGGCGCGGCCGGCACCACGGAGGGGATCTCGTCGTAGCCACGCAGCCGCGCGACCTCCTCGACCAGGTCCTCCGGGATCGCGAGGTCAGTGCGCCAGCTCGGTGGTGTCACGGTGAGGGTGTCGCCGTCGCGCTCCACGCCGGCGCCCAGCATCGTGAGGGTCGCGACGACGTCCTCGACCGCGTAGTCCACTCCCACCACCCGTGCGGGGAGCCGCCCGTCCATCACCACGGGACGCGGCGGGGCAGTGGTGTCCACATCGGTGACGACGTCGTCCACCCGGCCGCCGCCGTACTCCACCAGCAGGTCCGCGGCCCGCTGGGCCGCGAAGGGCGGGAGCTGGGGATCCACGCCGCGCTCGAAGCGCTTAGCGGATTCGCTCGGCAGCCGGTGCCGGCGCGCCGTGCGCGCCACCGTGACGGGGTCGAAGTGCGCCGCCTCGAGCAGGACGTCGGTGGTGCCGGCGTCGATCTCGGTGGACGCGCCGCCCATCACGCCGGCGAGCGCGAGGACGCGGGCGCCGTCGTCGTCGGTGATGAGGAGGTCCTCGGGGTCCAGCCGGCGCCGCGCGCCGTCCAGGGTGACGAGCTCCTCGCCGGCGACGGCGCGGCGCACCACGATCGGGTCGCGCATCCTGGCGAGGTCGTAGGCGTGCATCGGCTGGCCGAGGTCGAGCATCACGAAGTTGGTGACGTCCACGGTGAGCGAGATGGGTCGCATGCCGGCGTGGCGCAGCCGGTCCTGCATCCAGGCGGGCGACGGCGCCTGCGGGTCCACGCCCCGGACCACGCGGGCGACGAACCGGTCGCACCCGACGGCGCCGTGCACGGGCGCTTCGTCGCGCACGGCCACCGCGAAGCCACCGTCCGACGGGGCCGGCGGGTGGAGGCGGCTGACCGGGTCCGTGAAGCGGGCTCCGGTGGAGTGGGAGTACTCCCGGGCGACCCCGCGCATGGAGAAGCAGTAGCCGCGATCCGGCGTGATGTTGATCTCAAGGAGCTCCGTGCCGAGGCCGAGGAGGTCCAGCATGCTCGTGCCCGGAGCCGGGATTGGCCCGTTCAGGTACCGCTCGAGCACCATGATGCCGCTGTGGTCGTTGCCGAGTCCCAGCTCGCGCTCGGAGCAGATCATGCCGTCGGAGACGTGCCCGTACGTCTTCCGCGCGGCGATGGGAAACGGGCCCGGGAGCACCGAGCCAGGAAGGGCCACCACGACGTGGTCGCCCGCGGCGAAGTTGTGCGCGCCGCAGACGATCCCGCGGGACGGGACGCCGGCGGCCTCGGACCCGGTCCCGGGCGCGTCGTTGAACGGGCCGACGTCCACGCGGCAGTAGCTCACGGTCTTGCCGTTCTTGTGCTTCTCCGCCTTCACCGAGAGCACGTGGCCGACCACGAGGTCCCCCGTCACGGTGGGCGGCGTGATCGACTCCTCCTCGAGGCCGACGCGGACCAGGTCCGCGGCGAGCTGGGCGACGGTGGTGCCGGCGGGCACCTCGACGTGGTCGGCGAGCCACTGCAGCGGTACGTACGGCATCACACGCCCCTTCCGAGTGAGGTGGGTCCGAACTGGGTGGAGAAACGGACGTCGCCCTCAACCATGTCGCGCATGTCCGCGATCCCGTGCCGCAGCATGAGGGTGCGCTCGATACCCATGCCGAACGCGAAGCCGGTGTACACGTCCGGATCGACGCCACAGGCCCGCAGGACGTTGGGGTTCACCATGCCGCAGCCGCCCCATTCGATCCATCCCGGCCCGCCCTTCTTCTGGGGGAACCACAGGTCCATCTCGGCGGAGGGCTCGGTGAAGGGGAAGAAGGAGGGCCGGAGCCGGGTGCGGGCCTCGGGCCCGAACATCGCGCGGGCGAAGTGGTCCAGGATGCCCTTCAGGTTCGCCATCGTGATGCCCTTGTCCACTGCCAGCCCCTCCACCTGGTGGAAGACCGGGGTGTGGGTGGCGTCGAGGGCATCGGTGCGGAACACCTTCCCGGGGCACGCGATGTACACCGGCAGGTCGCGTTCCAGCAGGGTGCGGGCCTGCACCGGGGACGTGTGGGTGCGGAGGACGAGGTGCGAGCCGGCGCCGCCGTCGTCCACGAAGAACGTGTCCTGCATCTGGCGCGCCGGGTGGTCGGGGCCGAAGTTGAGGGCGTCGAAATTGAACCACTCGTGCTCGAGCTCGGGACCCTCGGCGATTTCCCACCCCATCGCGGTGAAGAAGTCGGAGATGTCGTCGATGAGCGCATTCAGCGGGTGCCGGGAGCCCAGCGGAAGGCGGTCGGCCGGGGTTGTCACGTCCACGGCCTCGTCGCGGAGGATCGCACGGGCCGCCTCGGCCTCGAGCTCCCCGGTTCGCGCCGCCAGGGCTGCGGCGATACGCGCCCGCGCCTGGCCGAGGTTCCGCCCGGCCATCCCCTTCTCGGCGGGGGCGAGCGTCCCGATGGCACGGTTGGCCAGGGTGATCGGGGCACGGTCCCCCGCGTGGGCGAGCCGCACCTCCTTCAGGTGGGCCAGGTCCGCGGCACCGGCGATGGCGTCCAGCGCACTGCTGATGGCCGCGTCGATCGCCTGTGGATCGAGCGGGGAGAGCTGCTCGGACATGCGTGCCTTTCTGTCGACGACACCAGTCTAGGTGGGTCTCCCGTTCACCCCGTCCGGCGCCTGCCATGCGAAACACCCCTGGAATCGCGACGACATGCGGGTGTCACCTGCCGCTCATCGGGACCTCGTGCTACCTTTCGCGCATGTACGTTTCAGACATCATCAGGAAGAAGGGGAACGCCGTCGTCACGCTCCCCCCAAACGCCACCGTCGCCGAACTGCTCGCGACGCTCGACGACAACCACATCGGCGCCGTCGTGGTGGTGGACGGGGACGAGGTGCTGGGCATCGTCTCCGAGCGCGACGTCGTCCGCCACCTGCGCGCCTCCACGGACGTCTCCGCCCACGTCGACGCGCTCATGACCTCGAAGCTCGCGTGGTGTGGGATGAAGGACGACATCCAGGACCTCGCGGCCACGATGACCGAGCGTCGGGTGCGGCACGTGCCGGTGATCGAGGACGGACGGCTCGTGGCGATCGTCTCGATCGGCGACGTGGTCAAGCACCGCCTCGACGAACTCTCCGCCGAGCGGGACCACCTCGCCGGGTACGTGCACGGCTGAACCCGTGCCCACCCGTGTGGTCTGCTGCGGGCTGGCCACGCTGGACCTGACGTACGTCGTCGGCGCCCCGCCGCGCCCGGACGAGAAGGTGGTGGCGCGCGAACTCCGTATCGACGTCGGCGGGCCCGCCCTCAACGCCGCGCGCACCGTCGTGGCGCTCGGCGGTGCCGCCACGCTGGTCACGGCGCTGGGGATCGGGGAGCTCGCTGACCTGGTGCGCGCCCGGCTGGCGGGGATCACCGTGATCGACGTCGCCGAGGCCGACCACGTCGTGCCCGTCTCCACCGTGATGGCCGACGACGCCGGTCGCCGCTCCGTCGTCTCGACGAACGCCGCGGCCCTGGGCCCCACCATCGCTCCACCCCTGCCCGTCGACGCCGCCGCGCTGCTGCTGGACGGGCACCTCATGCGAGCGGGGGCCACGCTGGCCGTCGCGGCGCGCGAGCGCGCCCTCCCCGTGGTGCTGGACGGCGGGTCATGGAAGGCGGGCACGGCGGAACTCCTCCCCCACGTCACCGTGGCGGCCCTGTCGGCCGACTTCCACCTGCCCGACGGCGCCGATCCGCTCACGGGCGTGATCGCCCTGGGGGCGCCGGCGGCGGTGCGCACGCACGGGTCCGGGCCCGTGGAGGTGCTGCGCGGCGGTATCCGCCGGGAGGTCCCGGTGCCGGAGGCACCGGTCGTGGACACACTGGGGGCCGGTGACGTCTTCCACGGTGCGCTCGTGTTCGCTCTTGCCTCGGGTGCGGACCTGCACGACGCCGTCGCGGGCGCCGCGGTGATCGCGGCGGAGTCGGTGCGCCACGCCGGCGCGCTGGGTTGGGCCGCGGGCTCCGGGTAGGCGGCGGCGGGCGGTAAGCGGCGCTGGTCGGACGGTCAGCGGCGCTGGGCGCGCGCGGACTCGTACAGGCACACGGCCGCCGCCGCGGCGACGTTGAGCGACTCGGCCCGCCCGAAGATCGGCACGGACACGGTCCGGTCGCAGGCCGCGCGCTCGGCGGCGGACAGCCCTTGGGCCTCGTTGCCGAATACCCAGGCGGTCGGGTCGGTGAGTGCGGCGTCGGCGGCGAACACATCCACCGCCCCGGCGGCGTCGGCACCCAGGAGGCGCAGTCCGGCTCGGCGGGCGCCGCGGGCGACGGCGTCGAACGGCACACCAGTGACCACGGGGAGGTGGAAGAGCGAACCGGCGGAGGCGCGCACCACCTTGGGGTTGGTGACCTCCACCCCACCGGCGCACACCACGACGACGTCGGCGCCTGCGGCGTCGGCGATGCGGATGAGGGTGCCGGCGTTGCCCGGGTCGGCGACGCGAGGCAGGACGACGACGAGCCGGGCACCGGCGAGGGCCTCCAGCGACCCGGGGGACGGCAGCGCCGCCACCGCCAGGATGCCCTGGGCGTCGGGGCTCAGGGCCTCCGCCACCTCCGGGGTGACCGGGTGCACGAACAGCCCGGCGCTGCGTGCGCGGTTGACGGTGGCGCGCTCCCGCCCCGCCATCGCCTCGGTGATGTAGACGTCCCGGACGAGGGACGGCGCGTGCGCGACAAGTTCGCGCACCGCCTGGGGCCCCTCGACGAGGAACTGGCGGTGGCGGTGGCGCGCCGAACGCCTGGACAGTCCTGCGACGTTCTTCACCCGATCGGAGTGCGGATTCGTCAGGATGTCCAGGCGTTCGGTCATGCGGGCCGGATCAGGCCGCGGGCGCGTTGACGTCGGCGGGAAGGGCCTTACTCGCCACGTCCACGAGGGCGGTGAACGCGTTGGGGTCGTTGACCGCCAGTTCGGCGAGCATACGACGGTCCACCTCGACCTCGGCGAGCTTCAGGCCCTGGATGAACCGGTTGTAGGTCATCCCCTGGGCGCGGACCGCGGCGTTGATCCGCTGGATCCACAGCTTGCGGAACTCGCCCTTGCGGTCCTTCCGGTCACGGTAGGCGTAGACGAGCGAGTGCGTCACCTGCTCCTTGGCCTTGCGGTACAGGCGCGAGCGCTGACCGCGGTAGCCGGAGGCCCGCTCGAGGGTGGTGCGGCGCTTCTTCTGGGCATTGACTGCCCGCTTGACGCGTGCCATTTCTTTCTCCTTTGGTCCTAGCGGCCGAGCAGCTTGTTCATCTTCTTCAGGTCGCCACCCGTTAGCTCCTTGTCCTGGGACAAGCGGCGGGTGCGCCTCGAGGACTTGTGCTCCAGCAGGTGGCGACGGTTGCGCTGCTCGTGCATGAGCTTCCCGCCTCCCGTCACCTTGAAGCGCTTCTTGGCGCCCGAATGCGTCTTGTTCTTAGGCATCTGTGTCCTTTCGTGGCGCGGAGCCGGAGGCGGGCTCGGCGGTGTTCTCGGTCTCTGTGCTGCCCCGCTCGGCGTCACGCTTGCGGCGCTGCTCGCTCTTCGCCTGCGTCTTCTTCTTCGTCGGGCCGATGACCATGGTCATGTTGCGGCCGTCGAGCCGCGGCTGGGACTCAACCGCCCCGTACTCCGCGATGTCGGTGGCGAGACGCTCCAGCAGCCGGATGCCCATCTCGGGACGGGACTGCTCACGGCCACGGAACATGATCATGACCTTGACCTTGTCGCCGGCCTCGAGGAAGCGGATCACGTGACCCTTCTTCGTCTCGAAGTCGTGTTTGTCGATCTTCAGCCGGAATCGGATCTCCTTGAGCTGGGTGTTCGCCTGGTTCCGGCGGGCGTCGCGCGCCTTCATGGCCGATTCGTACTTGAACTTGCCATAGTCCATGAGCTTGCACACGGGCGGGCGCGCGTCAGGGGCGACCTCGACGAGGTCGAGGTCCGCTTCCGCGGCCAGACGAAGGGCGTCCTCGAGACGGACGACGCCAACCTGCTCACCGGACGGTCCCACGAGGCGGACCTCGGGGACGCGAATCCGTTCGTTGATGCGGGGCTCGCTGATGTGATGTTCTCCTTAACTGTGGTGTCCGCACACGAAAAACCTCCATGCGCGGGTGCTCACGGAGGTTCACGGTCGGATGGCACAGGCCACGATGGGTGCGCCGCACCCATCGACCATTACCCGGTCCCCGTCACCCGGAGGTGGTCGGGACCAAAGGTGGGAACATGTTCCGCTTCGCACATTGCGGTCAACAGGCGGCCGCAATCGGTCACGAACGATCCTACCAGACCCGGCGGGCCGTCAGGCGAGTGACGTGGGGTACAGCTCCATGGAGTCGACACGTTCCCGCAACACCGGGTCCCCGGACAGCGCCGCGCTCGCCCGGGAGAGGACGTCCCGCAACCGAGGGGCGTCGAGTCCGGGGCGCAATGCCACCACCACGCGGATCTCCGTGGTCCGGCCCGGCTCGATCCGTACCCCCACAAGCTCGTCGATCCCCGCGAGCGCCCCGGCGAGCGCCCCGGCGAGCGCCTCGTCCGCCCAGGACGGGATCCACTCTCGCTCGCGGGCGAGCGCCCACACCGCCGGCCGCGGGATCAGCACGGGTTCGTCGCCCGGGTCCAGCAGCATGAGCCCGTCCGTGATGCTCGCCGCGGCGCGCGCGGCCTGGTGCCCGCGGACGGGGACGGGCCGCGCCCGTGGGTCCCATGCGGCCATGGCCCCGAGCGAGGAGAACACCGGCATGGCGGCGCGGCCGTCGGGGACCTCCACGGTCACCGTCGCCGCCTGCTCGCAGGCGTCGGCAGCGGCGTCGATCGCCACCTCCCCGCGGGCGCCGCGCCCCGGGTGGGCGTGGGCGAGCACCGGGACCAATACCCTCCCGGTCCGCATCGCCGCGACGACGGCCGGGGTGCGGTGTGGCGGCTCCACGGCCTTGGCGCTCGCGAACGCGGGCGGCCGCGAGCCGTCGTCGCCGGCGAAGGGGTTCGGGGCCAAGTGGCGGGAGGGCCGGGGTGGGGCGGGTGCCATGACCTCCGGCGGGATGAACGGGTCAGGCACGCGCGACCTCGAGCGCCTTCTCGAGGGTGAACTGGCCGGCGTACAGCGCCTTGCCCACGATCGCGCCCTCCACCCCGATCGGCACCAGGTCGGCGAGCGCCCGGATGTCGTCCAGGGTGGAGATGCCGCCCGAGGCGACCACGGGCGCGTCAGTGCGGTCGCAGACGTCGCGCAGCAGGTCGAGGTTGGGCCCGCGGAGCGTCCCGTCCTTCGTGACGTCGGTGACCACGTAGCGCGCGCACCTGTCCGCTTCGAGGCGGGCGAGCACCTCCCAGAGGTCGCCGCCCTCGCGGGTCCAGCCGCGCGCGGCCAGCGTGGTGCCACGGACGTCCAGGCCCACCGCCACCCGCTCGCCGAACTCGCCGATGGCGCGTGCGGTCCACGCGGGATCCTCGAGCGCGGCGGTGCCGAGGTTCACTCGTGCGGCGCCCGAGCCCAGCGCGCGTCGCAGCGAGGCGTCGTCGCGGATGCCGCCGGACAGCTCCACCCGCACGTCGAGTTCGCCCACGATCCGCGCCAGCAGTTCGGTGTTCGACCCTCGCGAGAAGGCGGCGTCCAGGTCCACGAGGTGGATCCACTCAGCGCCGGCACGCACCCAGGCGCGGGCGGCGTCGAGCGGGTCCCCGTAGGACGTCTCGGAGCCGGCCTCGCCCTGGGTGAGGCGCACGGCCTGCCCGTTCACGACGTCGACGGCGGGCAGCAGGACCAGGCTCATTCTTCCCTCACAGCGTTTCGATCCAGTTGGCGAGCAGGTGTGCCCCGGCGTCGCCCGACTTCTCGGGGTGGAACTGCGTGGCGCTGAGCGCCCCGTTCTCGACGGCGGCCACGAAGTCCACGCCGTGGTGCGCCCAGGTGACGCGCGGTGAGCGGAGCGGGCCGGACATCCCCGCGGCCGGGTCCGCGATGACGCCGTAGGAGTGGACGAAATAGAACCTCTCGTCCTCGACACCGTGGAAGAGGCGTGACCCGGCCGACGGCCGGACCTCGGACCAGCCCATGTGCGGGATGACGGGCGCGTCGAGCCGGACGACGTCCCCGGGCCACTGGCCGAGGCCGGGGGTCAGGGTGCCGTGCTCGTGGCCGGCGGTGAACATCACCTGGAGGCCGACGCAGATGCCGAGGACCGGCCGCCCGCCCGCCAGCCGCCGCTCGATCATCATCGGGCCACGCACGGCCTCAAGGGCCGCCATCACGGCGGCGAAGGCGCCGACACCCGGCACCACCAGCCCGTCGGCCTCGGCGACCGCCCGCGGGTCCGCCGTCAGCGCGACGGCGGCGCCGACACGCTCGAGTGCGCGCACGGCGGAGCGGACGTTCCCCGACCCGTAGTCGAGGACGACGACCTTCTTCACGGCTTGCGCTTCCGCAGGCCGCGGGTGAACATCCGTGCGGCCTTCCAGCGCGGGATCGCGCCGGTGTCCTCGGCGCCGGCCACGTCCCGCAGTGCGACCACGCCGAGGATCACGTCCTCCACGACGCCGTCGACGGCCGCGAGCACCAGCCCGGGCGAAGCTTCGCCCGTGAGCTCCCCATGGTCGTACTTCCAGGCGGTCAGCTGCCCGGATGTCCCGGTCTCGCCGCCGACGTCGGTGCCCAGCTTCGAGACCAGGAGCACCACCTCGGCATGGGTGAGGCGCGAGATCGCGCCGGCCAGTTCGGCCGCCTCGGCGGGGGCCGAGGGGGTGAGCTCGGCGAACGGGTCGTCGGAGGGCACGAGCTCGATGGCGGCGACCGCGCCCGTGGACGACGGCAGCACCTTGCAGCGCAACCCACTCATGGCGCACAGGCCCGCCAGGGCGGGTGCGGACGCGACGGGGGTCAGGACCATGGCGATGCCGGGTGCGGCGGAGGCGGCCGACGCACCGGTCAGGCCCGCCACGATGGCATCGAACTCGTCGTCGCCAGCCATCACAGGGCACCCTTCGTGGAGGGGACGCCGCGAACGCGGCCGTCCGGTTCGACAGCTGCGCGCAGCGCGCGCGCCAGCGCCTTGAACTGCGCCTCCACGATGTGGTGGGGGTCGCGTCCCGCGAGCACGGTGACATGCAGGCAGATCCCGGCGTTGAAGGCGATGGACTCGAGGACGTGCCGCGTGAGCGAGCCGGTGAAGTGGCCCCCGATGAGGTGGAACTCCTGGCCCTCCGGCTCCCCGGTGTGCACCAGGTAGGGGCGGCCCGACACGTCGACGACGGCGCGGGCGAGGGCCTCGTCCAGCGGGACGGTGGCGTCGCCGAACCGGCCGATGCCCGCCTTGTCGCCGAGGGCCTCCTTCAGGGCCTGCCCGATGCAGATGGCGACGTCCTCGACCGTGTGGTGCGCGTCGATGTGGGTGTCGCCGGTGGCCTCCACGGTCAGGTCGATCAGCGAGTGCTTCGCCAGAGCCGTGAGCATGTGGTCGTAGAACGGCACCGTCGTCGAGATGCGCGCGACGCCGGCGCCGTCGAGGTCGAGGCTGACGACCACCGTGGACTCACTCGTGGCCCGCTCGACGCGTGCGGTTCGGGACTCAACCACCTGTGACCTCCAACAGTGACGACTTGAATGCGGACGTCTCGCTCGGTGTACCTACGGTAACCCTCAGGTAACCCTCCGGTCCCACCTCCCGGACGAGCACCCCCCGCGCCAGCAGTCCCTCCCACACGGCGTGCCGGTCGGCGAACACGCCGAAGAGCACGAAGTTGGCGTCGGACGGGACCGCGGTGAAGCCGTGGGCGACCAGCCAGTCGAAGAGCGCGTCCCGCTCCGCCCGCAGGGAAGCCACCTGGGCCATGAGCGAGTCGCGGTGCGTGAGGGCGGCGAGCGCCGCCGCCTGCGTGAGGGCCGACAGGTGGTAGGGCAGACGCACGACGCGCAGCGCGTCGACGACGCGCCGGTCGGCGACGAGGTAGCCGAGCCGCAGCCCCGCCATGCCGAACGCCTTCGACATCGTCCGCGTGACGACGAGGTTCGGGTGGTTCCCGCGGACGCTGAGCGCGGAGGCCACGCCGCGGCGGCGGAACTCACCGTAGGCCTCGTCCACGACGACGATCGCGTCGGCGCCGTCCGGTCCCGCGCCGCGGGCGACGGTGGCGAGCGCCTCGACCTCCGCCGTCGTCAGGGCCGTGCCGGTGGGGTTGTTGGGGCTCGCGAGCAACACGGCGCACGGGGCGAGCTCGCGGATCTCCCGCGCGGCGGCGGCGAGGTCGATCCCGAAGTCCGCCCGCCGCGACCCGGCAACCCAGTCCGTCAGGGTGTCACGGGCGTACTCGGGGTACATCGAATACGTGGGCGCGAAGGAGAGCACCGTGCGCCCCGGGCCGCCGAACGCCTGCAGGAGGTGGAGCATGACCTCGTTGGACCCGTTGCCCGCCCAGATCTCCTCGATGGGAACCGTGACGCCGGACTCGGCCGCGAGGTACGCTGCCAGCCCTTCGCGCAGCGCGGTGAAGTCCCGGTCGGGGTAGCGGTTCGCGCCGCGCGCGGCGACGGCTACCGCCGCGGCGATGTCCCGCACCACCTCCTCGGCCGGCGGGTAGGGGTTCTCGTTCACATTGAGCACGACCGGCATCGCGAGTTGCGGGGCGCCGTACGGCTCGCACCCGGCGAGGCCGGGCCGCAGGGGGAGGCGCAGTTGCGGCGGCATTCAGCGCGCCTCGAAGCGGCACGCGACCGTCTGGCCGTGGGCGGGAAGATCCTCACTCTCGGCGAGTGCGACGAGCGGTCCGGCCAGTGACTCGAGGGCGTGCCGATCGTATTCGACCACCTGGACCGACTTGATGAACGCCTGCACCCCCAGGCCGGAGGCGAACCGTGCGGTGCCCCCGGTGGGCAGGACGTGGTTGGAGCCCGCGAGGTAGTCCCCGAGCGGGACCGGCGACCAGGGACCGAGGAAGATCGCGCCCGCGTTGCGGATCCGGCGCGAGACGCCGGCGGCGTCGCGGGTCTGGATCTCGAGGTGCTCCGCGGCATATGCGTTCGTCACGTCCACCGCCTGGTCGAGGTCGCGCACCAGGACGACGCCGGACTGCGGCCCCGTCAGCGCGGTGCGCACCCGCTCGGCGTGCCGGGTGGCGGGAACCCGGCGCTCGAGTTCGGCGTCGACGGCGTCGGCCAGCGCCACCGACGGGGTGATCAGGACGGATGCGGCCGCCGGGTCGTGCTCCGCCTGCGAGATGAGGTCCGCGGCGACGAACCGCGGGTCCGCGGCGTCGTCGGCGAGGATCGCGATTTCGGTGGTGCCCGCCTCCGCGTCGATGCCCACCCGTCCCATCACGGCGCGTTTCGCCGCGGCGACGTACACGTTCCCCGGGCCGGTGATGACATCAACCGGTTCGCACACCACGTGCTCGCCGTCGCGGGCGCCGTAGGCGAACATCGCGATCGCGCCGGCTCCGCCCGCGGCGTACACCTCGCTGACGCCGAGGAGGGCACAGGCGGCCAGGATCGTGGGGTGGACCAGCCCGCCGAAGTCGCGCTGCGCGGGCGAGGCCACGGCCAGTTGCTCGACGCCCGCCACCTGGGCGGCCACCACGTTCATGACCACCGACGACGGGTAGACAGCGAGCCCGCCGGGCACGTACAGCCCGACCCGGCGCACCGGGATCCAGCGCTGCTCGACGTGACCGCCGGGCACGATCTCCGTGCGGCACGCGGTGGGGAGCTGCGCGGTGTGGGCGGCGCGGGCGTGGGTGATGGCGAGTTCGAGGGCGTGGCGGACCTTCGGGTCCAGCCCGGCGAGCGCGGCCGCGATGTCCTGGGCACTGGTGGCGAGGGCGGGGGGTCGCACGCCGTCGAACCGCTCGGACTGGTCCGCGACGGCGGCGGCGCCGCGCTCACGCACGTCCGCGATCAGGGGCGCCACCGCATGGGAGGCGGCTTCGACGTCGACCTCCGCACGGGGCATGAGGTCGAACAACTCCGAGGCCGGGACTTGTGTGAGATCGAGCCGCCGCAACATGGTGACCATTCTAGGGTGCGGCCCGCGACGCCACGAGCCCAGCCGGTGGTCAGTGGTGGTCGACCAGGCAGCCCGGCCCCAGGAGCGCCTTCAGGTCCCCGAACAACGCGGGCCCGGGGTCGACCCGGAACCGGTCCCCGAGGGCCACCCGCCGGCGGCCGTAGCGGTTGGTCACCGAGAGGTAGACGGGCACGTTCCCGCCGTGTCGCTCGAGCAGGGCGCCGATGCTCTCGACCATGGGCACGGTGCAGCGCTGCTCGGCGATCTGGATGGTCACCGGGGCGGCGCGCATGGTGGTGGTGTCCAGGAGGGTCATCTCCTGGGCCATGAGGCTGATGGAGTCCTCCCGCTGCTGGACACGGGCCTTCACGGAGACGAGGATGTCCTCCGCGAGCACCACGGAGACGTTCTGGTAGGTGGAGGAGAAGAAGCTCACATCGGTCTCGCCCGAGAGGTCCTCGACCGTGACGACCGCCCACATCTTGCCGGCCTTCGTCACCTTGCGCTGCACGCCCGTGACGAGCCCGGCGATGAGCACGCTCTCGCCGTCCGTGCCGCCGTCCTCCTTGAGGGTGCCGATGTTGATGTCCGAGGAACGCGACAGCACGAACTCGAGGCCGGCAAGCGGGTGGTCGGAGACGTAGAGGCCCAACATCTCCCGCTCGAAGGCCAGCTTGTCCTTCTTGTCCCACTCGGGCAGGTCCGGGATCTCCGTCGTGAGGCTGTCGGCGGGCTCCGGATCCGCGGCGAACAGGTCGAACTGGCCCATCGCCTCGTTGCGCTTGATCGAGATGACCTCGTCGACGGCGTCCTCGTGGATGGTCATGAGGGCGCGGCGCGTGTGGCCGAGCGAGTCGAACGCACCGGCCTTCACGAGGGACTCGATGGCCCGCTTGTTGCACACCGCGATGGGCACCCGGTTCATGAAGTCGCCGAAGGAGAGGTACGGCCCGCCGGCCCGGCGCGTGGCCACGATCGGCTCCACCACCTGCATCCCGACGTTCCGCACGGCGGCCAGCCCGAAGCGGATGTCCTCCCCCACGGGGGTGAACGTGGGGAGGGACGTGTTCACGTCCGGGGGCAGCACCGTGACGTCCATGTGGCGGCACTCGGAGAGGTAGACGGCCATCCTGTCCTTGTTGTCCTGCACCGAGGTGAGGAGGGCGGCCATGTACTCGGTCGGGTAGTTCGCCTTCAGGTAGCCCGTCCAGTAGGCCACCATGCCGTAGGCGGCGGTGTGGGACTTGTTGAACGCGTAGTCGGAGAACGACTCCAGCACGTGCCAGAGGGTCTCCTGGGCGCCCGTGGAGTACCCCCGCTCTGTCATGCCCGCGAAGAACGCCTCCTGCTGCTTGTCGAGCTCGGACTTCTTCTTCTTGCCCATCGCCCGCCGCAGCAGGTCCGCCTGCCCGAGGGTGAAACCCGCCACCTTCTGGGCGGTGGCCATCACCTGCTCCTGGTAGACGATGAGGCCGTAGGTGCCCCCCAGGATCTCCGCCAGCGGCTCCTCGAGCTCGGGGTGGATGGGGGTGATCTCCTGGAGGCCGTTCTTGCGCAGTGCGTAGTTCGTGTGCGAGTTCACGCCCATTGGTCCGGGCCGGTACAGGGCGAGGACCGCGGAGATGTCCTCGAAGCTGTCCGGCCGCATGAGCCGCAACAGCTGGCGCATGGGGCCGCCGTCGAGCTGGAACACCCCCAGCGTGTCCCCGCGCCCGACCAGCGCGAATGTCCGCGCGTCGTCGAGGGGCAGGCGCTCGAGGTCCGGGACCTCCTTGTTGTTGAGCGCGATGTTCGCCAGCGCGTCCGAGATGACGGTCAGGTTGCGCAGGCCCAGGAAGTCCATCTTCAGCAGGCCCAGGTCCTCGCAGCTGGGGAACTCGAACTGGGTGATGATCGCGTTGTCGCTGGGACGGCGCATGACCGGGATGATGTCGGTGAGGGGCTCCGAGGACATGATCACGGCGCAGGCGTGGACGCTCCACTGGCGCTTGATGCCCTCCAGCCCGGTTGCCAGGTCCGTGACCTGGCGCGAGACGGGGTCGTCCTTGTAGAGCTGGCGAAACTCCTCCGCCTCTCCGTACCGCGGGTGGGTGGGGTCGAAGACCTTCGCGAGGGGGATGTCCTTGCCCATGACCGCCGGGGGCATCGCCTTCGTGAGTTGCTCGCCCACCGCGAACGGGTGGCCGAGCACGCGCGCGGCGTCCTTCAGCGACTGCTTCGCCTTCAGGGTGCCGAACGTGACCACTTGCGCCACCCGGTCGTCGCCGTACTTGTCGACGACGTAGTCCAGCACCTCCCCGCGGCGGCGCTCGTCGAAGTCCACGTCGAAGTCCGGCATTGACACGCGCTCGGGGTTGAGGAAACGCTCGAACAGCAGTCCGTGGACGAGCGGGTCCAGGTCCGTGATGCGCATCGCGTAGGCCACCATCGAACCGGCGCCCGAGCCGCGACCGGGCCCGACGCGGATGCCGTGCGTCTTCGCCCAGTTGATGAAGTCCGCCACCACGAGGAAGTAGGAGGTGAAGCCCATCTGGGTGATGACGCCGACCTCAAAGTCCGCGCGCCGCCGCACCTCGTCGCTGACGCCGTCCGGGTAGCGGTCGCGCAGGCCGCGCTCGACCTCCTTGACGAACCAGGATGTGGAGTCCTCGCCCGCGGGGACCGGGAATACCGGCATGTGGTTGGCGCCCTCGGCGGCCGTCACGAAGGAGACGTCACACTGCTCGGCGATTAGGAGGGTGTTGTCGCAGGCCTCGGGGAGGTCGGCGAACAGGTCGCGCATCTCGCGGCCGGGCCGCAGGTAGTAGGTGCTGCCGTCGAACTTGAAGCGATCGGGGTCCGACAGGGTGGTGCCCGACTGCAGGCACAGCAGCGCCGCGTGGGTGTCCACGTCGTCCGGCGAGACATAGTGCGAGTCGTTGGTGGCCACCAGCGGGGCGCCGATCTCCCCCGCCAGGCGGAGCAGGTCAGCGCGGACCCGCCGCTCCATCTCGAGCCCGTGGTCCATGAGCTCCACGTAGAAGTTCTCCCGCCCGAAGATGTCCTGGAACTCCCCGGCCGCCGCGAGCGCCTCGTCGTACTGGCCCAGCCGCAGCCTGGTCTGCACCTCCCCCGACGGGCACCCCGTAGTCGCGATCAGCCCGGGCGCGTGGGCATTGAGCAGTTCGCGGTCCATGCGCGGCCACTTGCCCCACTGCCCTTCCAGCGAGGCGCGCGAACCGAGGCGCATGAGGTTGTGCAGCCCGGTGTTGTCACGCGCCCACAGGGTCAGGTGGGTGTACGCGCCGCGCGCCGAGACGTCGTCGTCACGCTGCGCGAGCGTGCCCCACGTGACGCGGCTGCGATCCCGCCGGGACGTCCCCGGGGTCACGTAGGCCTCGATGCCGATGATGGGCTTGATCCCGTGCTTCCTGGCCGTGGTGTAGAAATCGTAGGCGCCGAAGAGGTAGCCGTGGTCGGTGATGCCCAGCGAGGTCTGACCGAGCGCGGCCGCCTCCCGGAAGAGCGGGTCGAGCTTCGCGGCGCCGTCCAGCATGGAGTACTCGGTGTGGACGTGGAGGTGTGCGAAGTCTGCTGCCGCGGCCATGCCAGCCAGTGTAGGTCGCGGCTTCCTCAAACCTCGATTCGGCGCTCCATGTCCTGGTGCCAGATGCCCGCATCGAGGTACCGCTCCCCGGTCACCACCCGGTAGCCCAGCAGGGAGTAGAAGCCCATGGCACTCTCCTGCGCGGACAACACCACCCGCACCACCAGGAGGCCACCCTCCCGAACGCCGTCGCGTGCGAGCGCCACGCCCTCGAGGTGCGCCATCAGCGCCGCGCCGATGCCGCGGCCGCGCGCCTCCCGGAGGACGGCGACGCGGCCCACGTGGACCTCGCCGGGGTGGCCCGGATCGGCGAGCACGCGGCCGGTGGCGACGACGTCGTCGCCCAGGTACACGAGGGCATGGGACGTGGTGGGGTCGGTGTCGCGGGCGTCCACCTCCTCCTCGATGGGAACGTGCTGCTCACGCACGAACACCTCGTGACGGACGCGCCAAGCGGCCTCCAGGCCCTCCCGGTCGACGATGTCTGCCACGCGGATCACCGCATTACCTCCAGCGCGTGGGCCAGGTCATCCGGGTACGGCGATGTGAAGGTGACGAACGTCCCGGTTCGCGGGTGGGTGAACGAGAGCGCGACGGCGTGCAGCCACTGCCGTTCAAGGCCGGCCCGCCGCGCGATGGTGGGGTCCGCGCCGTACATGAGGTCGCCAACGCACGGGTGGTTCACGGCCGCCAGGTGCACCCGGATCTGGTGGGTGCGCCCCGTCTCGAGGTGAACCTCCAGCAGGCTCGCCCGCGGCATCATCTCGAGCGTCCGGTAGTGGGTGACGGCGTGCCGGCCGGTGGCGAGCACCGCCATCTTCCAGTCGGCGCCGGGGTGGCGCCCGATCGGGGCTTCGATCGTGCCCGTGGACGGGTCCGGGTGGCCCTGGACCAGGGCGTGGTACACCTTCACCGGGGTCCGGTCCCGGAATGCCTGCTTGAGCACGCTGTAGGCCTGCTCGGACTGGGCGATCACCATCACGCCGGACGTCCCGACGTCGAGTCGCTGGACGATTCCGTGCCGCTCCGCTGCCCCCGACGTGGTGATCGGGTACCCGGCGGCCAGGAGGGCGCCCAGCACCGTCGGCCCCGTCCACCCGGGGGACGCGTGCGCGGCGACGCCCACGGGCTTGTCGATCACGATGATGTCCGCATCCTGGTGGAGGATCGTTAACCCCTCGACCGGGGTGGGTACCACCTCATGACGCGGCTCGTCCGGGATGGTCACGTCGAGGGTGCCCCCGGCGTTCAGGCGGTCCGCCTTTGCGACCGCCCTCCCGTCCAGCAGCACCAGCCCCGCGGCGGCCATCTCGCCGGCCCGCGTCCGGGAGACGCCGAGCATCCGCGAGAGGGCCGTGTCCACCCGCTCCCCCACCAGGCCGTCGGGCACCGGCAGCAGCCGCGCCTCAGCCATCGTGTTCTCCGGGGGACTCCGCCTCCTCGGCGGCCGCGACCGGGCGGGGCGCGTTCGCCCGCGACCCGTCCGTCTCGAGACCGAGGACCGCGAGCGCCGCGATCCCGACGGCGGCGCCCACGATCGCGATGTCCGCGAGGTTGCCGATGAAGAAGCCCGAGTAGTTGATGAAGTCCACCACGTGCCCGCGGCCGAAGCCCGGATCGCGGAAGAGTCGGTCCATCAGGTTGCCGGCCGCACCGCCGAGCAGGAGCCCGAGCATGACCGCCCACCAGCCGGAGCCGATCGTGCGCGCAATGCGGACCACCACCACCACGACCACGAGAGCGATGATCGTGAAGATCCACGTCATCCCGCTGGCGAACGAGAACGCCGCACCCGGGTTGAACACCAGTTGCAGCGTGATGATGTCCCCGATGAGCGGGACGGGGTCGTCCTGCGACAGCAGCCGGGTGGCCAGGACCTTGGTGACCTGGTCGAGCACAAGGACGGCGAAGGCGAGGGCGAACACCAGCACCACGTAGCGGGTGTTGATCGGCTGCGGTTCGCTCCGGCGTCGCGCCGGGCCTTCCGCGCGGTGTCGGCTCACGGTGTGCCCTCGGTTGCATGACTGACGGCGGCACCCGGAGGTGCCGCCGTCGTCAGGTTGTCGGTCAGTTCTGGCCCAGGTCGGCGGAGACGTTGCCGCGGGAGTCCACGTCCGCGAGGAGGCCCTCGAGGTAGGACTTCAGGCGGGAACGGTACTCGCGCTCGAAGTTGCGTAGTTCGTCGATCTTGCGCTCCAGCGAGGTGCGTTCGTTGTCCAGCTGCTGCAGGGTCTGGTCACGCTGCGTCTCGGCCTCGTGCACCAGTTGCTCGCCGTGGGACCGGGCCTCGGAGACGATCCGGTCGCCCTCCTCCTGGCCGTTGCGCACGTACTCGTCGTGCAGGCGCTGCGCCAGTGCGAGCATGCCGGCCGCCGACTCGGGGCCGTCCACCTTCGCGGCGGGGACGGGGGCGGCGGCGTACACGGGGGCCGCGGGGGCCTCCACGACGGGCGCCTCCACCTGAGGCTCCGGCTCCGGCTCCGGCTCCGGCTCCGGCTCCGGCTCCGGCACTGGGACCGGGGCGGGTGCGAACGACGTACCCTCGGACCGGGAGAGTTCGGCGACGCGGGCCTCTGCCGCGGCGAGCTTCGACTTCAGTTCTTCGTTCTCGGCGTACACGCCACGCAGCGTGTTGACAATCTCGTCGAGGAAGTCGTCGACCTCGTCCTGATCGTAGCCCTCCCGGAATTTGGTGGGCTGGAACCTCTTGTTGAGGACGTCGTCTGCACTCAGCAGCGCCATTTCGTCTCCTCGGCTGTTAGCTTGACTGGCGGCGGATGACATGTCATCCGCATCACTCACGATAGCGGAAAAAAGCGGCGTGTTGCGTTTGGCAGCCCGCGTGGCCTGACTATTTGTGCCCGCACTTCCCTCGAACGCGTAGTCATGGCCGTGCGGCAGCAACGCGAGCGCCGGCCTCAGGACAGTGAGGCCAGTGCCGCCCTCAGGAAGCTGAGGGCCATGAAGAGGACGAGGAATCCGAGGTCCAGCGCAACCGCCCCGATCCGCAACGGTGGGATCAGGCGGCGCAGCCAGCGAATCGGGGGGTCGGTGAGCGTGTACACCACATTCGCGAGCACGAGGACCGCACCCTCCGGTCGCCAGTTCCGGGAGAACGCCTGGACCAGGTCGAACACAACCCGGCCCATGAGCACCACCATGTACAGGGTGACGACGAGCTCAAGGACCTGGGCGATTGCCGACATGGGGCGAGGGACTCAGCCCTGGTTGAAGAAGCGGTTGCGCGCCTCGGGCTCGCGCGAGTCCGACTCCACGTGGACCGTCGCCGGGGAGAGGAGGAAGACCCGGTTGGTCACCCGCTCGATGACGCCGTGCAACCCGAAGACGAGCCCGGCGGAGAAGTCCACCATGCGCTTCGCCTCGGCCTCGCCCAGCCCCGTCAGGTTCATGATTACGGGGATGCCCTGGCGGAAGGCCTCGCCGATCTCGCGGGCCTCGTTGTAGGTGGTGGGGTGAACCGTCACGATGCGAGAGAGCTCCACCTGGGGCTCGCTCATCACTCGCGCGATCGGGGTGACGGCACGCGACGGCGCACGCTCCGCCACCTCCTCGGTCGGTTCGCCGGCCAATTCGTAACTCTCCTCGCCGGTTTCGGACAGGCCGAGGTATGCCATTGTCTTCCGCAGGGCTCCAGCCATGACCGCTCCTCGCGTGGGTGCCGTTGACGTCGTCAGAACGTGACGCTAACCGAGCGCATCCGCCCACCGTCGGATTGCGGGCGGCGTGTCGCCATTACGCACGGCCAATCCGGCGAAACGACCCGTCACGCCGTCGCGGCGGTATGAGAACCAGCGCTCGTCCTCGACCGTGCAGGCGTCGATCACCGTGAGTGGTACGCCCTCCAGCTGGCCGCGAATGCCCGCGAGGAGGTCGATCGCAGGAGTGCCGTGGGTGGTGGTGGACGCCGCGCCGAAGGCCCGCGCCCGCTCGCTCAACTCGGCGCCGACCTCGTAGCAGCGCCCGCAGATGTGCGGGCCCACCGCGGCGTGGACGGGCTCGGCCGTGAGTTCGCGGACACGGCGGAGCGCCGCCGGGAGGACACCCGCGAACAGTCCCGCGCGGCCCACGTGCACAGCGGCGAGGACGCTCCCGGACTCGTCGGCCAGCAGCACGGGCGCGCAGTCGGCCACCAGCACCGCGGGGGCGCGGCCCGTCACCTGGGGCCCAATGACGAGCGCGTCGCACTCCCCCACGGCCTCGGCCGCTGCCGGGTCCACCGCCACGCGGACGGTGTTGCCATGCACCTGGTCCATCCAGACGAGTCCCGGTCCGAGGGTGCGTTCGAGCCGCGCGCGGTTGGCGACGACGTCGGCCGGGTCATCCCCGACGTGCAGCGCCAGGTTCAGCCCCCCGCTCCCGCCGGGACCGCCGCAGGGCGGACGCGAGACTCCCCCGGCTCGCGACGTGAAGAACGCACGCGCGCCGGGGGAGATGCGGCAGGACACCATGGGCTACTTGAGGAAGTCCGGGATGTCGAGGTCCTCCACCTGCCGGCGGGGGCGCTCCGACTCGAAGACGCGCGGGATCTCGAAGGACCCCGGTGTCTCCTCGGGCGACGGGGCGGACTCCCGGCTCGGGGCCGAGGGTGCCGACGGCGTGGGCCGCGCCGCGGGCGCGGCCGGGGCGGCCTTCTCGGCAACCGAGCCCACCGGCCGGGCGTTCGCGGCCTGGGCGGCGGTGACCCGCTGGCCGGCCTCGTCGAATCCGGCGGCGATGACCGTGACCCGCACCTCGTCGCCGAGGGCGTCGTCGATCACCGCGCCAAAGATGATGTTGGCCTCGGGGTGCGCGGCCTCCTGGACGAGGCGCGCAGCCTCGTGGATCTCGAACAGGCCGAGGTCCGAACCACCCTGGATCGAGAGCAGCACGCCGTGCGCACCGTCGATGGACGCCTCCAGCAGCGGGGAGGAGATCGCGAGTTCGGCCGCCAGGACCGAGCGTCCCTCACCCCGCGCGCTCCCGATGCCCATCAGGGCGGAACCCGCATCCTTCATCACGGACTTGACGTCGGCGAAGTCGAGGTTGATCAGGCCGGGGGTCGTGATCAGGTCCGTGATTCCTTGCACGCCGGAGAGGAGCACCTGGTCAGCGGACTTGAAGGCGTCGAGGACGGACACGGAGCGGTCCGAGATGGACAGCAGGCGATCGTTGGGGATCACGATGAGCGTGTCGACCTCGGCGCGAAGCGATTCGATGCCCTTGTCCGCCTGGTTCGAACGGCGCCGGCCCTCGAAGGTGAAGGGTCGGGTCACCACGCCGATCGTGAGGGCGCCGAGGCTGCGCGCGATGCGGGCGACGACTGGCGCGCCACCCGTTCCGGTGCCACCGCCCTCGCCGGCGGTCACGAAGACCATGTCCGCGCCGCGCAGCACCTCCTCGATCTCCTCGGTGTGGTCGTCGGCGGCCCGGCGGCCCACCTCTGGGTCCGCGCCCGCGCCGAGGCCGCGCGTGAGGTCACGTCCGACGTCGAGCTTGACGTCGGCATCGGACATCAGCAGTGCCTGGGCGTCGGTGTTGACCGCGATGAACTCGACGCCCTTCAGCCCCACCTCGATCATGCGGTTGACGGCGTTGACACCGCCACCGCCGATGCCCACTACCTTGATGACCGCCAAGTAATTCTGGGGTGCTGCCACGGGAGTGCCCTCTCGTTCTCACTGAACCCTCAACCTGAGCTGGAGATTCAGATATTTGTCGTTTCCTGCCGCCGTGAAGGTACGCAGGGGTCCGGGCATGGGCAACGACCTGCGGGGGTGTGTCGCGGGGCGAGTTCTACTCGGTGATGGGCGTGCGCGGCGTCGACACGTCGTACACCCGGGCGGGAAGCTGGCGCAGGGTCTGGAGCACGCTGACCTTGAGCGCGTTCTCCCCGTCCGCGCCCCACCGGACGGTCGCGCCGTCGGCGAGTACGAACGTGACCGAGTCCTCGGTGGCGGCGGACACGCTGGTGACAGTGGCCCGCAGGTCCGCGGGGAGCGCTCCAAGTACGTTCAGGACGGCGGTGACGGTGCGGGTGGTGTCCTCGCCGACGGTCACGCCCACAACCGGCACGCCCGCGGGTGCCTGCCCGCTCGTACCGATGTTCACGCCCTGGGCGTCGATCACGGCGAATCCGCCCTCCACGGGCACCGCCGCGACCGCCTGCCGTGGCATGAGCGTCACCACGAGACCGCGCGGCCAGTCGCGGGCGAGCGTCGCGGTCAGGACCGTGGGAATGTCCTCGAGTTGTGCCCGCACCCCTCGGGTGTCCACCCGGGGCAGCGGCGTGCCGGCGAGCGCACCCGTGACGGCCTGCACCGCGGCAATGTCCACCTGCCCCTCCGGCGCGTCGATGACCACGAGGGCGGGGTCCAGTACAAAGACCGGCGAGAAGAGCGCCACCCAGGAAACGGCCAGCGCCGCCGCCACCGCCCCGGCCACCAGCCCGATCCGGTGCATGACCGCCCGCCTGGTTGCGGCGGCCCGCTCGGCGACCCGCTGGTCGACGCCGGCGGACCCGCCGTGCCCGCCGCGCCGCGGCGTGTTCACCGTGGCCTCGCGGGTCGCCCCCGGCCCGTTCCGCGACTGGACAGTGCGGGGACGCAACGCGACCACCGTCGCGCCCGAGGGCGACGCCGCGGTCGTGTCAGCCGCGCTTGGCGCCGAGGGCGCCGTGGGCGCCGTGGCCGGGGTGACGGGGCCGCGCGAGCCACGGGGAGCCTGGGGCGGCCTCACAGCCGGCCCACGATCTCGTCGCCGAGATCCGTGACGTCACCGGCCCCCATCGTGAGGATGATGTCGCCCGGGCGTGCCCGGCCGGCGATCAGCCGCGCGGCTTCGTGCAGGTCCGCCACGTACTGTCCGTGGGTCATCCGGGAGGTGACCAACTCGGAGGTGACGCCCGGGATGGGATCCTCCCGCGCCGGGTAGATCGCCGTGACGACGACGTCGTCCGCAAGATCGAGCGCGGCGGCGAAACGCTCGGCGAAGTCACGTGTCCGGGAGAAGAGGTGCGGCTGGAACACCACGAGGACCCGGCCCCCGCCGGCCTCCACCCGCGCCGTGCGCAGCGTGGCCTCCACCTCCGTCGGGTGGTGGGCGTAGTCGTCGATGACGCGAACGCCGTGGCGGACGCCGTGGGCCTCGAAACGGCGTCCGGTCCCCCGGAACGCGCCCAGGCACCGCGCCATCAGAGCGGGCTCCACTCCGAGCTCCAACCCCACCGCGAACGCCGCCGCGGCGTTGAGCCGGTTGTGCTCACCCTTCACCCTCAGGTCGAGCGGGTGCCGCTCGCCGCGCCATACCAGGGTCTCCCCCTCGACGAGCAGGTCCGCTCCCGCGCGGCCGTACGCCAGCACGCGCACGCCGGCGCCGCCGGCGAAGTCGAGGAGTTCGTGGGCACCGTCGTCGTCCCGGCAGGCCACCAGCAGCCCACCCGGGACGATCCGGCCCACGAAGTCGTGGAACGCCCGGGTGAAGGCCTCCCGGGAACCATAGTGGTCAAGGTGGTCAGGCTCGACGTTCGTCACCACCGCGATGCGGGGCGCGTAGTTGAGGAACGAACCGTCGGACTCGTCCGCCTCGGCGACGATGACGGGCCCGCGGCCAAGGTGCGCGCCGCTTCCAACCCCGATCACCGTGCCGCCGATGGCGAACGACGGGTCGAGCCCGGCCTCGCGCAGGGCGACGGCGATCATCCCGGAGGTGGTGGTCTTCCCGTGGGCGCCGGCCACGGCGACGAAGTCCTGGCCCTCCGAGGCGAGGGCGAGCGCCTGGGACCGGTGGATCACGTCGAGCGAGAGTTCGCGCGCCCGCACCAGTTCGGGGTTCGTGTCGCGGATCGCGGACGAGACCACCACGGTCATGCCCGGGGTGACGTGGGCGGCGTCGTGACCCGCGAACGCCCGGATGCCGGAGTCGCGCAGCTTCGCGAGCACGGCCGACTCCTTCGCGTCGGAGCCCTGCACAGCGTGGCCGCGGGCGGCGAGCAGTTCCGCCACGACGCTCATGCCCGCGCCGCCGATGCCGATGAGGTGGTAGTTCACGCCAGCGCCTCGATCTCGTCGGCCAGGCGGGCGGCGCCGTCGCGCGTGCCCGCGCCCGCGGCACGCTCACCCATCCGCAGCAGATCGCCCGGGGTGGAGAAGAGGGCGACGACGCGGGTGGCGAGAAGTCCGGGAGTGAGGACCGCGTCGTCGATGATGACTCCCCCGCCCGCGGCCACCACGTCGGCGGCGTTCAGGCGCTGCTCGCCGTTGCCGACCGGGAGCGGGACGTAGAGGGCGGGAAGCCCGAGCGCGGCGAGCTCGCACACCATGCCGGCACCCGAGCGGGTGACCACGAGATCCGCGCACGCGTAGGCGTGCTGCATCTCGCCGAGGTACTCACGGATGTGGTACCCGGCAGGATCCCCGGCCGCCGCGCGCGCGTCGCGCACCGGGCCGGATTTCCCGCGTCCGGTGAGGTGCAGCACCTGGGCGGTCGCGGCCAGTCGGGGCAACGCTCCCGCGGCCGCGGCGTTGACGCTCGCGGCGCCGAGCGACCCGCCCGTGATGAGCAGGGTGGGCAGTGCGGGGTCCAGGCCGAGCGCACGGGCGCCCTCGGCCCGGTGCGTCCCACCGCGGCCCTCCGCCCGCTCGCGCGCGAGCTCGGCGACCGCGCCGCGCAACGGCAGGCCCGTCACCACGGTCCGGCCCCGGGCCGCGGCGAGCGGGGTTGAGGCGAAGGTCACCGCGACGACGTCGGCGCGCCGTGCGCCGTACCGGTTGGCGAGGCCCGGCCGGGCGTTCTGCTCGTGGACCACCACGGGGATGCCGCGGGTGAACGCGGCGCGGTAGGCAGGGGTGGACACGTAGCCGCCGAACCCCACCACGACGTCGGGCGCGAACCGGTCGATCACCGCCGCCGTGGTGCGGACGGCATCACGCAGACGCGCGGGAAGGCCGAGGAGCTCGGGGCTCGGGCGCCGTGGCAGGCGCGCCCGGGGGATGAACGTCAGCGGGTACCCGGCGGCCGGCACCAGGTCCTTCTCGAGCCCCGTCTCCGTGCCGAGCACCTCCACGGCGGTCCCGGGGCGCCGACGGCGGAGCTCCTCCGCGGTCGCGAGGAGCGGGTTGACGTGGCCCGCGGAACCACCACCCGCCAGCAGGATCCTCACGACTTCCTCCCCTTCACCAGACGCCCGCCGACGACGGCGAGGGAGCGGCGCACCGAGGACGAGGACACGCTGAGTGCCGCCCTTGCACCCGGCTCGCTGCGGGCGAAGGAGAGCATGATCCCCAGCGCGATGAGCGTGGAGATCATCGCGGACCCACCGGCGGAGACGAGCGGCAGCGGGAGGCCGATGACCGGGAGCACACCGATCACGACGCCGATGTTGATGAGCGCCTGACCGATGATCCAGCACGTGATGGCCGCCGTGGTGATCTTGACGAAGGGGTCCGGGTGCCGCCGGACCATCCGCAGCAGGCCGTAGGCCAGCACACCGAAGAGCAGCAGCACAAGGAGGGTGCCGAGCAGGCCGAGCTCCTCGCCGACGATTGCGAAGATGAAGTCGTTCTGGGCCTGCGGGAGCCAGGCCCACTTCTCCCGCGAGGCACCGAGCCCCACGCCGGTCAGTCCCCCGGTTCCCAGCGCCCACATCCCGTGCAGGGGCTGGAGGTCCACGCCCGTGGGATCGGCCTCCGTGGCTCCCATGAAGCTCATGATGCGCGTCACGCGCGATGGCGACATCACGACGAGGGCGGCAACCCCCGCGACACCTGTCAGGCCACCCGCGGCGAACCACCAGAGCGGCACTCCCGCGACCCACAGCGCGCCGGCGACGAGGAAGACCAGCACGACGGCGGTGCCCATGTCCCACCCGGCGATCACGAGCCCCAGGCAAAGCAGGCTGCCGAGTATCCCGGGCACCAGCACCTCCTTCCAATGGTGCAGCAGGGCGGCCTTCCGGGAGTAGATGAGCCCGAGCCAGAGTGCGAGCCCGACCTTCATGAACTCCGACGGCTGGATCGACTGGTCGATGAACTTGAAGTAGACCCAGTTCTCGTTGCCGCCCTCACCGCGGGCCATGTCCGTGAAGATCAGCGACTGCAGGAGGATGGTCGACACGAGCGCGGGCCACGCCAGCGCCTTGTACCACCGCACCGGGATGCGGGACGCGATCACCATGAGCGGCAGCCCGATCATGACGAACATGCCCTGCGCGGCGAAGCCCGCGTACGGGTTCCCGTGGTGCAGGCGGATCGAGGCGATCGTGGAGGCCGAGAGCACCATGACCACCCCGATCAGGAGGAGCAGCAGGCTTGCCCCGCCGATCAGGTAGTAGCTGAGCGCGCCGGGGTCAGCGGTGGTGGCGATGCGGGCCTCGGGAGTGCGAAGCCGGAGACGCCGGCGTGCCTCCTGAAGCGTTGTCATCCGTTCCCCAACTCCTCCACCGCCCGAGCAAAGGCCTCACCCCGGTCCGCGTAGCTGATGAACTGGTCCATCGAGGCGCAGGCCGGAGCCATGAGCACGGTGTCCCCTGGCCGGGCGAGGCGAGCTGCGATCGACACAGCCGACCGCATCACACCACCATGGTCCGGGACGTCCACTTCGAATCGCGGGATCTGGGGCGCGTGTCGCTCGAGTGCGTCACGCATTGGCTCACGATCCACCCCGATGATGACGACGGCGCGCAGCCGGTCGCGCACGGCGCGGACGAGCTCGTCGAACCGGGCGCCCTTGGCGAGGCCACCGGCGATCCACACCCCGGTGCCCTCGGGGAGCGCGGCCAGCGAGGCGAGGGCCGCGTGTGCATTCGTGGCCTTCGAGTCGTCGACGTAGCTCACGCCGCCCACCGTGCCCACGAGCTCGATGCGGTGGGCGCCGGGCCGGTGGGCGCGCAGGCCGTCGCGCACCTGGGCGGCCTCCACGCCGAACGCCCGGGCCAGGGCCGCCGCGAACAGCGCGTCGAGCACGATGTGCCCGGGAACCTGGCCGCCCACTCCGGGGGCGAGGTGCCCGAGGTCCGCGAGGGTGGCCAACTCGGCGGCCGTGCCGTGGCGGTCAGGCACGAACGCGCGGTCGCACAGCACGCCGTCGACGACGCCGAGGTCGCCGGGCGCCGGCACCCCCAGGCCGATTCCGACCGCGCGGGCGCCGTCGAGCACGTCCGCATCCTCGACCATTCGACGGGTGGTGGCGTCCGCCACGTTGTAGAGGCAGGCGCGCCGGGTGCGCGCGAACACCCGGGCCTTGTCCGCCACGTACGCCTCATAGCTGCCGTGCCAGTCGATGTGGTCGGGGGCAACGTTCAGGCAGGCACTCACCAGCGCCTCGACGCTGTGCGTGGAGTGCAGCTGGAAGGACGAGAGTTCAACCGCGAGCGCGTCCACGCCGCCGCGTGCCGCCACGCTCACGATGGGGTTGCCCACGTTGCCGACGGCGGGCGCCACGTACCCAGCGGTCTCCAGGATCACCGAGGTCATGGTGACGGTGGTGGTCTTCCCGTTCGTCCCCGTGAGCGTGAGCCAGGGCGCGAACGATCCGTCCGCCCGGGGCGCCTGCACCTGCCAGGCGAGTTCCACCTCGCTCCACACCGGGATGCCCGCGGCGCGCGCCGCAGCGAACAGGGGGGCGTGGGACGGGATGCCGGGCGAGACCACCACCACGTCAGGATGCGCCGCGACGACGGCGTCGGCGAGCGTCCGCGGTTCGGCGTAGGCACGGGCGCCGAGGCCCGGCGTCCCCCGGTTGGCGGACTCGGCCGCCTCCTCGCTCGCGTCGAAGCCGAGCGGGGTGGCCCCCAGGGTGGCGACGACGTCGACGGCCGCGCGTCCCGACGTCCCCAGTCCCACGACGGCGACACGCGCCCCGCCGACACCGAGGCGCGTCACGCCGCCACCCACTCGGCGTAGAAGAGCCCGATCCCCACGGCGACGCAGAGCCCCGCGATGAGCCAGAACCGGATCACGATCGTGACCTCGGCCCAGCCCTTGAGCTCGAAGTGGTGGTGCAGCGGTGCCATTCGGAACACGCGCCGGCGGGTCATCTTGAAGAAGCCGATCTGGATGACGTCGCTCATCACGATGATCACGAAGAGGCCGCCGAGGATGACGGCGAGGAACTCGGTCCGGGTGAGGATGGAGAGGCCCGCGACCGCGCCGCCAAGCGCCAGCGAGCCGGTGTCCCCCATGAAGATCTGCGCGGGCGAGGCATTCCACCACAGGAACCCGAAGCATGCGCCAACGAGTGCGGCGGCGACGATGGCGAGGTCGCGGGGGTCGCGCACCTCGTAGCACCCGGCGCCGGGCTCCGCGAGGTACTGGCAGGACTGGTTGGACTGCCACATCGCGATGACCGTGTACGCCACGAACATGAAGATGGAAGCGCCGGTGGCCAGGCCGTCGAGGCCGTCGGTGAGGTTGACCGCGTTGGACCAGGCCGTGATGAGGAAGTTCGCCCAGAGGATGAACAGCAGGATCCCGACGCCGATGCCCCACGTGGCGAGGTCGAGGTCCGTGTCCCGGAGGAACGAGATGCGCAACGAGGCGGGCCGGCGGAGGTTGTCGTTGGGGAACATCGTCACCAGCACGGAGAAGGTGATCCCGATGGCCGTCTGGCCGATCATCTTCCCCAACGGGTTCAGGCCGAGGGAGCGCTGGCGCGAGATCTTGATGTAGTCGTCCAGGAACCCGATCAGCCCGAGCCCGACGACCAGGAACAGCAGGAGCAGCCCTGAGACGTTGGGTATCCTCCCGGTGGAGAGATTGCCCGCGAAGTACCCCACCAGGGCGGCGGCGATGATCACCACCCCGCCCATCGTGGGGGTGCCGCGCTTGGTGAAGTGTGCGGTCGGGCCGTCCTGGCGGATGAACTGACCGTAGTTCTTCTTCACGAGGAGCCGGATGAACAGCGGCGTCCCCAGCAGGGAGATCGCCAGCGCCACCGCGGCGGCGACCAGGATGGAGATCATCGGTTCCCCGCCCATTCGTCGGCGAGCTTCCACACCCGGGAACCGTTGGAGGCCTTGAAGAGGACCACGTCGCCACTCCGGAGGTTCTCGTGCGCCGCTGCGCGGGCCTCGTCGAGGTCCGCGCAGAAGCGGACCCGGTCCGCGGGGAGTTGCCTGCCGGCCCGCGCCGCGAGGCCGCCGATGGCGATGAGCAGGTCGACCCCGAGTTCGTTCGCGAGGGTGCCCACCGCGACGTGCTCCTCCTCCTCCGCCACTCCGAGTTCGAGCATCGCGCCGATGACGGCCACCGTGCGACGCCCCCGCCCGAGGACCTGCAGTGCCCGCAGGGCGGCGGCCATGGAATCGGGGTTGGCGTTGTAGGCGTCGTCGATCACCGTGATGCCGTCGTCGCGGGTGGAGACCGCCATGCGGTGGGGGCTGGAGGCCGCGCGGCCGGAGAGGGCGCGGGCGACGTCGTCGCGCGGCACGTGCAGCGCGAAGGCCACCGCGGCGGCGGCCAGCGCATTGGTCACGTGGTGTTCGCCCACGAGGCCGAGGTGGACGCGGGCGGTGCCGCCGGGATCCCCGAGCGTGAACGACGCGTGGCCGAGGCTGTCGAGTTCGACGTCCGAGGCCGAGACCGTGACGGCGTCGTCGGGATCGCGCGGCTCGCGCCCGAAGCGCACCACCGGCCCGGGGGGGAGGGTTGCCATGGCAGAAGCGCGCGCGTCGTCGGCGTTCAGCACAGCGATGCCGCCCGGGCGGAGGCCGCGGACGATCTCGCTCTTCGCGCGAGCAATCTGCTCGATACCGCCGAATACCCCGAGGTGGGCGCGCGCCACGGCAAGCACCACGGCGATGTCGGGCGGCACGAGCGAGGTGAGGTAGTCGATGTCCCCGAGCTTGTCCGCGCCCATCTCAAGCACGAGGAACCGCGTCTCCGGGGTGGCCCGCAGCGCGGTCAGTGGGAGCCCGATCTCGTTGTTCAGCGAGCCGCGCGTGGCGACCGTGGGCCCGGGGAGCACGGCCGCGATGAGGTCCTTCGTGGTGGTCTTGCCCACGGAGCCCGTGACGCCGATGACAGCCAGGTTCTCGCGCAGCCGCCGGATGTGGTCGGCGGCGAGCGCACCCATGGCGTCCCGGACATCAGGAACGATGACGAGGGGGGACGCGTCGCCGACGGCGCCGGGGTCGTCCACGAGTGCGGCGCCCGCGCCCGCCGCGAGGGCGGCGGCGACGTGCTCGTGCCCGTCGGAGGTCTCGCCGTGGAAGGCACAGAACAGCCCGCCTCGCACGACCGCCCGCGAGTCGATGAACGCCTCCTCGCCGATGGCGACGTCCGGGCCGCGGAGGGTGCCCCCGCAGATACCGGCAATCTCGCTCAGACGGATCATCCTCGTCCTTCCCTCCGCGCCCCACCGTCACGCCCGGCATGAATCGTCTCATGCCTCCCTGCGGCAATCAGCATGCAATCGGACCTGGAGGCGCGACCCACGTGGTCGCGAACCGGACCGGTCACTCGATGATCCACGGGAATTCGGCGGGGGTGCCGGAGGACGGCTCCACCCCGGCGTTGTGGAGTGCGAACTCCGCGACCTCCTTGAAGATCGGGGCGGCGATCGTGCCGCCGTAGAACCCCGACGTGGGCCGGTACACCGCGACCGCGACCGCGAAACGCGGGTTGTCGGCAGGCACGATCCCGACGAAGTTGGCCACCACGGACGTCAGCTGGCCGTTCGCGTCCGCCGTCTGCGCGGTCCCGGTCTTGCCCGCGACCCGGTAGCCGTCGATGGCGGCCCGTGGGGCCGTGCCGCCCTCCTGGACCACGCCCTCCATCATGGCGACCATCAGGTCGGCGGTCGCGGGCGAGACGACGTCGCGGGTCTCGGCCGGCTCGTGGACCGTCACGGACCCGTCCCCGTGCTCGATCGAGTCGACGAGGTAGGGCGCGACCCAGGTGCCGCCGTTGCCCAGGGTGGCCGCAACCGCGACGTTCTGCACCAGGGTGACGGCGTAGCCTTGGCCGAACATCGTCGTCATGCGGGTGCGGCCGTCCCAGTCGCCGGGCTCGTACAGGATTCCGGCGCTCTCCCCGGGCAGTTCGATGCCGGTCTTCGCCCCGAAGCCGTAGTTGAGCATGTACTGGTAGCGGGCGTCGTCGGACATGAGGTTGCCCACCTGGACCGTCCCGACGTTGGAGGACATCGCCAGGATGCCCGCGACGGTCATCTGGTAGGTGGGGTGCGGCTCCGCGTCCTTGAAGGTCTGTCCGTCGATCGTGATCCGCTCGGGCACGGTGAACACGGTGGACGCGTCGACGAGCCCCTGGTCCACGGCCGCGGACAAGGTCAGCAGCTTCCCGGTGGAACCGGGTTCGTACGGTGCGGAGACGGTGCGCGCGCCCCTCTCCCTCTCCGGGGTTGCCTGCACGTTGCCCGGGTCCACGGCGCCGGAGTCCGCGAGCACGAGGAGCCGGCCGGTGCCGATCTCCATCACGGCGATGCCGGCCCACTGTGCCCCGTACTTCGCCACCGTCGCGTCGAGCGCCTCCTGGGCCACGAACTGGACGTCGCGATCGATGGTCAGGTGGAGGGTGTCCCCCGGTTCCGGCTCCGTCACCCTGTAGGTGCCCGTGGGAATCACCTGGCCGCCGGCGCCGATCTCCACGGTCTCCGATCCGTCGGCGCCCACCAGGTCGTCGTTGTAGGCGAGTTCGAGCCCGGCGAGACCGCCCCCGTCGCGTCCCACGAAGCCGAGGATGTTCCCTGCGGTGCTGCCGTTCGGGTAGATCCGCTCGGTGACCGGCTCCGGCTCGATCCCCGGGATGTCGAGGTCGCGGATCTCGCGCCACTGGGTGGGCGTCAGCCCCTTGGCAAGGTACACGAACGAGGAGGAGCCGACCATCTGGCCGCCCAACTCGGCGGGGTCCCGTCCGAGGAGGGGGGCGAGCAGGTCCGCGGCCTCCTCGGCGCCCGTGCCCACCACCTCCTTCTCGTCCTTGCCATCCTTGCCATCCTTGGCGACCTCGTGGACGAACGTGGCCACCTTCACCTGGTTGACACCGATGTTGTACCGCTGGGCGGAGGTCGCGAGGATCTCCCCGTCCGTGTCCACGATCTCGCCGCGCGGTGAGGGGATGGTGTAGCTGCGCAACCGCCCCTGCAACGCCTCGTCAGCCAGCCGCGGACCCTCCACCGCCTGGACGTAGACGAGCCTTCCCGAGAACACCAGGAAGACGGAGAGGAAGAGGGCGGCGATCACGTTGCGGCGGCGCAGGCCCTGCCTCAGCTGCCGCGAGGTCCAGGTGCTCGACGACGTGGTTCGTGGCTTCAATTCCCCTCTCCCGCCGCAGCCGTGCCAAGGATCGACCGAGAGCCGACGCTGATGTACACGGTGGCCTCAGCGGGAACCATACCCAGTGACTCCGCCTGGTGGCGGATGGTGGACGGCGAGCCGAGGGATTCGAGCCGTGTTTCGAGCTCCGCCTCGGTCTCGCGGAGCTCGGAGAGCCGGATCTGCTGGTCGTGGACACGGTAGGACGACACCGCCATCGCGGTGTTGAGGAGCAGTGCCGCCACGAGGGATGCCACCAGGATGATGGCGCACAGCGACAGGAACGGCACGATCGAGCGCGACCGCTCCGGCGAGCGCACCACCTGCAGCCGTGGCCTCCACGAGGCGCGCGGTGAGGCGGCGCGTGCGGGCATGCTCATGGGGTGCTCCTCGGGTTCAGGCGTTCGGCGGCGCGCAACCTCACTGAGGCCGCGCGGGGGTTGAGGGAGATCTCGGCCTCGTCCGCCTTCTCCGCGCCCTTGGTCAGGAGCCGGATCGATGGACGATGCTCAGGGAGTTCCGGAAGGCCTGCCGGGGCCGAGGACGTCGAGCGCCGCGCCAGTTCCTGCTTGACGATCCGGTCCTCGAGCGAGTGGTAGGACATCACGACGATCCTTCCGCCCGGCCGCAGCGCGGCCAGCGCGGCCGGGACTGCATCGGCGAGGATCTCGAGTTCGTGGTTGACGGCGATCCGCAGGGCCTGGAACGTGCGCTTGGCGGGGTTGCCACCCTGGCGGCGGGCGGCGGCCGGGACCGATTCCCGGACGATCTCCGCCAGCTGGGCGGTGCCCACCAGGGGCGTGCGCGCCCGCCGCCGGACGATCTCCCGCGCGATGCGCGGCGCGAACCGTTCCTCGCCGTAGCGGTACAGGATCGTGCGGATCTCCCCCTCGGGTGCGCGCGCGAGCAGTTCGGCCGCACTCTCGCCCGAGGTGGGGTCCATGCGCATGTCGAGGGGCGCGTCCTTGGCGTACGAGAACCCGCGCCCCACCTCGTCCAGCTGGAGGGAGGAGACGCCGAGGTCCATCAGGACACCGTCGAGTGCCCCTTCGGTGGCGGCGACGGCGCCGATACGGTCGTAGGTGGTGCGGACGGCGCGGAACCGGTCCCCGAAGCGCGCGAGGCGCTCGCTCGCGAGCGCGATGGCCTCGGGGTCGCGGTCGATGCCGATGACCCGCGCGCCCGGAATCCGTTCGAGCACGAGTTCGCTGTGCCCGCCCATTCCGAGCGTGGCATCGACCAGCAGCCCGCCGCCGTCGAGCGCGGGGGCCAGCAATTCGACGCAACGGTCGGCGAGCACCGGGATGTGCCGCCGGGCCGTCGGCCTCGAGCTGTTCACCGTGCTCCTTGTCGTTGGTGCGAGTGGTCAGGAGGCCCTCCTCCCCCCGACCAGGACTCCCCCCTTGTTCTGGCGCCGGGGAAGTGCGTCAGACCATGGCGAGAGACCTCATCGGGCGAGGCGGGATTCAGAGGATGCCGGGGATCACCTCCTCCGCAGTCTCGGAGTAAGCGCCCTCCTGCTCGGTGACGTACACGTGCCAGGCGGCGGCATCCCAGATCTCGACGCGCGAGCCGGCGCCGATCACGGCGACGTCGCGCTGGAGGCCCGCGTACTGGCGCAGGCCGACGGGGATCGTCACGCGGCCCTGCTTGTCCGGCACCTCGTCGGTGGCGCCGGAGAGGAAGAGGCGCAGGTAGTCGCGGGAGCCCTTCGAGCTCACGGGGGCGGTGCGCAGCTGCTCGTGGAGGCGCTCGAACTCGCGCATCGGGAACGCGTAGATGCAGCGCTCCTGCCCGCGGGTGAGGACCAGTCCGCCGGAGAGCTCGTCACGGTACTTCGCCGGCAGGATGAGCCGGCCCTTCTCGTCGAGGCGAGGCTCGTAGGTTCCGAGGAACATCCGGTCACCTCCCCACTCCTGCTGACATTGCCTCCACCTTACTCCACATTCCCCCACCGTCAACCCATCCTGAGGGCGTTTTGCGGTCAGATTCGGGCGTTTCCGCAGGCCAGAGCGCTCGTGAGGGAGTGGAGGGAAAACTGCGGCCGAGGATGCCCTCGTGGCCACCGCGCCGGTCATCGAGGAGACAGAAGAACCCCGTCACCGGTGGTGACGGGGTTGGATGCGGTCGCGGTGGAGCGGAGTGGAGTGGAGGGCTAGCGCCTGTCCTGCCGCTTCTGCCAACGCTCCTGCTGCCGGGTCATGAAGCCGGACGCCGCGCGGGCGGATGCCGCCCTGGCGGAGTTATTCTTGGTGGTCGAGAGGGTGGTGGCGAGCATGACACCGCCCAGCATGGCGACGAACCCCAGGATGCCGAGCCAGACCTGGGAAGTGGCCACTCCGGCCACGAGGACACCGAGTCCGACGATCGCGAGGACGACGCCGATCGACAGCTTCCGCACGTCGATCCGGCCCTTCGAGGTCATCGACTTCTCGAGCGCCGGATCGGCGTCCCGGAGATGCTGTTCCATCTGGGCAAGCACGCGCTGCTCGTATTCTGACAACGGCATTCGCGCCTCCTCACGCCCCAACTCAATGGTGTGGAACAAGGATAGTTCCACCAGCCCGCGATGCAAAAGCGGACGATCGTGAAGATCTCGTGGGCACGCCATCCCCCTGCCACCGGCCCGCCCGGCGGGGCGACCGGCACGTGTCCTCGCCCTCCTGGGTCAAGGCTAGCCTTGGGTCATGTCACGAAGCCCGGCCGGCCTCGCCGCCCGCTGGCCCGCGGACCCGGTCCGCACCGGGGAGGCCGAGGTCGCGCTCCGCGTCGTCGGGCCGCGTCAGGTGATCCTGCTGATCGACGGCATGGAGTCCTCCTTCCACGACCTCGACGACCCGGCGCATCTCGAGTTCGAGTACATGCAGCACATCGACGCCCTCGTGGGCGCCACCCGCGGCGACGGTACCCCGATCCGGGCGCTCCACCTCGGGGGCGCGGGGTGCTCGCTGGCGACGGCGTGGGACGCGCTGCGGCCGGGGAGCATGCAGCTGGCCGTGGAGTGGGACGGCGAACTCGCCCGCCTGGCGCGCGAGTGGTTCCCCCTGCCACGCTCCCCCCGGTTGCGCATCCGCAACGGCGACGCCCGGGCGGCGCTGGACTCGTTCCCGCAGGGTCGCTGGGACGTGATCGTGCGCGACGTCTTCGTCCGGGCGCAGGTGCCCGCCCACCTGTGCGACCAGGGCGCGGCCCGGTCCGCGCTCCACGCCCTGCGCGAGGACGGTATCTACGCGGTCAACCTCGCGGATTCCCCGCCGCTCGTCGAGGCGCGGGCCGAGGCCCGGGTGCTGGCGTCCGTCTTCGAGCACGTGGTGATGGTGGTGGACCCGGCCATCATCCGCGGACGGCGCTACGGCAACGTGGTGCTGGGGGCGTCCCGCCGACCGATCGACGACGTCGACCTCGCGCGCCGCGTACGGACGCTCCCGCTGCCGGCGCGGGTGGTCGCCGGCTCGGCACTGGCGAGGTTCGCGGGTTCGTCAGGCTGACGGCGCGCTCAGGCACCCGCGGGCGGGCCCGCGGCGTCGTTGTCGCTCACGTGGTCCCGCACCGAGGGGCCCTCCCCCATCAGGTCGGCGAGGAACGCCTCGGCGGCCGCACCGATCTCGTCGGCGGTGGGGACGGCGCCGGCGTCGTCCTGGGCCGCCTGGGCGGCGACCATCTGGGGCTGGCTCCTCATGAAGGAGTCGTACTGTGCCTCGAGGGCGGTGACCAGCGCCAGCACCTCCGGTTGGTCCTTCACCTGCTCCGCGATGTCCGCGCCCATGCGAGCCGCGGCGGCCTCGAGCTCCCCGACCGGCAGCGCGAGGTCGGCCTGCTGGGCGACGCGGCGGACAAGTGCGGAAGCGGCCGGCGGGTACGGGCTGCTCGCGAGGTAGTGGGGCACTGCCGCCGTGATACCGACGGCGTGGTGGCCGCGTTGGCCCATGCGGTACTCGAGGAGTGCGGAGACGTGCCCCGGCACCTGGATCGTGCCGAACAGCTCGGGCTGGTCACCGATCAGGTGACGCTCCGTGGCGTGCATGGTCAGCTGGATCGGGCGCGTGTGCGGCACCCCCATCGGGATGCCCTGCACGCCGATCGTGGTCTCGACGCCGAAGCGCTCGGCAAGTTCGATCACCGTGTCCGTGAACCGGTTCCACTGCAGATCCGGCTCAGGACCGTGGAGCAGCAGGAGGGCCTTGCCCTCGTCGTCGCGCAGGAGGTCGAGGACGATCTCCGGCTCGGCGTAGTCGGTGAATCGCCAGTCCTCGAACACCATGTGCGGGCGGTGCTGGCGGTAGTTGATCAGCTGGTCCGGATCGAATGTCGCTATGCGCTCGTGCTGGAGCGAGTCCACCAGGTGCTCGGAGAAGAGCATGGCCGCCTGACCCGCGTCCATGGGCGAGTAGGTGGCGTGGATGAGCACCGGCACGACGCCCAGGCTCTTCGCCGCGGGCGTCAGGCTCACGAATTCCCTGCGGTCGTCCATGTGATCTCCTCTCCTGCAAGGTCCAACGCGCGCCTTGTGCCGATCATTCCCGCCGGTGTTCCCGCCCCGGCGCCCGGCGGTGTCGGGCGCGGACCCGACAGGTGGCGCGCCGCCGCCGCCGTGGCGGATAATGGTTGGCCGTACCCGCACGGATCGATGGCCCACAGGAGGGACTTGCGTGGACAACGACGCCGAAGCCCGCGAAATCGCGCTGGAGCAGCGTTATGTGGAGCGGGTCTACCGCCGTGTCGACACGATGCGGCGCAACTATCGCCAGAGCCTCGACGGCGTGCGGCGCACCGGCCCCTCGGGCTCGCCGCAGAACCGCTCCGAGCGTGACGCGTTCGCCGCCCACTACGAGGACATGATCGCGCGGCTCGACCAGGTCGAGAACCGACTCATCTTCGGCCGCCTCGACTTCTCCGACGGCGAGTCGCGGTACGTGGGCCGGATCGGCATCCTCAGCGAGGACCAGGACCAGCTGCTGGTGGACTGGCGCGCGCCGTCGGCTCGGCCGTTCTACCAGGCCACCGCGGCCCACCCGGGAAACGTGGTCCGCCGTCGCCACATCACCACGGACCGCCGCACCGTCGTCGGCATCGAGGACGAGCTCCTCAACGCCCATGAACTCACCGAGGAGGTCGCGTCCTCCCTGACGGGCGAGGGCGCGCTGTTCGCGGCCCTCTCTGCTGCCCGCGAGGGACGCATGGGGGACATCGTCGCCACGATCCAGGCCGAGCAGGACGCGATCATCCGCGACGACGTCGAGGGGATCCTGGTGGTCCAGGGCGGGCCGGGGACCGGCAAGACCGCCGTCGCGCTCCACCGGGCTGCCTACCTGCTCTACGCGCACCGCGAGCGCCTGCAACGCTCCGGCGTCCTCGTGGTGGGGCCAACCCGGGTCTTCCTGGACTACATCGACCAGGTGCTCCCCTCGCTGGGCGAGACGGACGTCGTCTCCACCACCATGGGCGACCTGCTCCCCGGCACCTCCACGCGCCTGCGGGAGGAGGAGCCGGTGGCGCAGGTCAAGGGCAACCTGGAGATGGCGAACGTCGTCGAGCGCGCCGTCCAGGCACTCCAGCGTGTCCCGGCCGAGGCGCGGGAGATCACCATCGAGGGCATCACCATCGCGATCACCCCGGCCGGGGTGACCAAGGCGATGTCCCGCGCCAGGCGGGCCGCGCAGACCCACAACGAGTCGCGCACGCCGTTCGTGCTCGCCATGCTCGAGGACCTCGTCCGGCAGTACGCGCGCGGTCGCGGCCTCGACGACGAGGAGGACTACTCCTACCTGTACGAGGACGTCCGCGCCAACCGCGAGGTTCGGGTCGCGCTCAACCTGTGCTGGATGCCGACGACGCCCCACGGGCTCCTCGAGAAGGTGTACGCGCGCCCGGACCTGCTCGAGCGGTTCGCCCCCAAGTTCACCCAGGCGGAGCGCGAGCTGCTGTACCGCGAGCCGGGATCCGCGTGGACGGTCTCGGACGTGCCGATCCTGGACGAGCTGGCTGAGCTCCTCGGACCGCACGAGGAGGCGGAATCCCGGCGCGCCCGCATGGAGGAGCAGGCCAACGCACGGGAGCAGCTCGAGTTCGCGCAGACGGCGATCGACGCCCAGGATCTCGGTGACGGCATGGTGAACGCCTCGATGCTGGCCGCCCGGTTCTCGCAGCGCGGGCCGCGCCTCTCCCTGGCCGAGAAGGCCGGGGGCGACCGCACGTGGACGTTCGGGCACATCGTGGTGGACGAGGCACAGGAACTGTCCCCCATGGCGTGGCGCGCCCTGCTGCGGCGGTGCCCGCTCCGGTCGATGACCGTGGTCGGCGACCTGGCACAGCGCTCCTCCTCCGTGCCCGCCACATCGTGGCGTTCCCTCATGGGCAAGGCCGGGCGTGAGCACGTGCGTCAGGCCGCGCTGACCATCAGCTACCGCACCCCCGCGACCGTCCTCGAGGCGGCCGGCGCCGTGTTGCGGGCGGCCGCGCCCGGTGACTACCTGCCGCTCACCGCCGCGCGGAACGTCCCGGACGCCCTCGTGATGACGCGCGGCCACTGGCGTGAGGTCCTCGCCGACGTCGTGAAGGGCGAGTTGCGTGGCCTGGGACGGGGGAAGATGGCCGTGATCGCGCCGTCGGACCAGGTTTCCGGGGTGCGAGGGGAGCTCGCGGAGACCGTCGGGGAGGCGCTCGTGTCCCCGGACGGCCACCCGCTGCGGGCTCCGCTCGTGGTGATGGATGCGCCCGGTTCGAAGGGCCTCGAGTTCGACGTCGTCGTGGTGGTGGAGCCGGCTCAGATCGCCGCGGTGTCGGTCGGGGACATCTACGTGGCCATGACCCGGCCGACCCGCCGGCTGCACGCCGTGTTCCGTGATGAGCTGCCCGAGGGCTGGCCCGACGCCCATGATGTGAACTCCCCGACCGGTGGCCACACCCTGTGAGGGACGATGGGCCCGTGGCGAAGGCACTCCTGCTCGAGAACCCGCACCCTGAGACTGATCCCCTGCTCCAGGCGGTGGGCCTCACGGTCGTGCGCCATCCCGGCGCGCTCGAGGAGGACGAGCTCATCGCGGCCCTCGACGGCGTGCGCGTCCTGGGCATCCGGTCCAAGACCACCGTCTCCGCCCGCGTGTTCGCCGAACACCCCCAGCTCGAGGCCATCGGAGCGTTCTGCATCGGGACCAACCAGGTCGACCTGAAGGCGGCCGCGCGCCACGGCGTGGCCGTCTTCAACGCACCGTTCTCCAACACGCGGTCGGTCGTGGAACTCGCGGTGGCCGAGATCATCGCCCTCATGCGCCGCCTCACGGAACGCGATCGCGCCCTGCACTTCGGTGTCTGGGAGAAGTCGGCGTCCGGCGCGCACGAGGTGCGCGGCCGAACGCTCGGCATCATCGGCTACGGGAACATCGGGACCCAGCTGTCCGTCGTCGCGGAGGCGCTCGGCATGCGGGTGCTGTTCTTCGACACGGCCGAGCGACTCTCGCTCGGCAACGCGAAGCGTTGCCGTTCGATGTCCGAGGTGCTCCGGAACTCCGACGTCGTCACGCTCCACGTGGACGGCACGCCACGCAATGCCGGCCTGTTCGGCGCGAAGGAGTTCGCGCAAATGAAGCCGGGGGCACTGTTCCTCAACCTCTCCCGCGGGTTCGTGGTGGACACCGGCGCCCTGCGCGCGAACATCATCGACGGCCACATCGGGGGCGCAGGAGTGGACGTCTTCCCGGACGAGCCCAACAAGAACGGCGACCCATTCGAATCCGAGTTGCGGGGGCTGCCCAACGTGATCCTCACCCCCCACATCGGCGGATCCACCCAGGAGGCCCAGGTCGCGATCGCCCAGTTCGTCGGCAACAAGCTGGCCACGTACCTCCGGACCGCGTCCACCGACCTGAGCGTCAACCTGCCGCGCCTCACGCTGGAGCCGTCCCCGTCGACGCGGTTCCGCCTCGCGTACGTCCACCGCAACACCCCCGGTGTGCTCGCCCTCGTCAACCAGACCTTCGCCGAGCACGGGGCGAACATCGAGGGTCAGATCCTCGGGACGTCCGGGGAGTTCGGCTACATGATCACCGACCTCAGTTCCGCGCTCCCGGCTGAAGCGCTCGAAGCGCTGCGCGGGATGGAGGACACCATCCGGCTGCGCGTGCTCGAACGGGTGCCAACGGCACAGTAAGGGGTAGCGTCGTCGTCATGTACATCGCCGACGACGAACGCTACGCCCGCATGACCTACCGCCGCTGCGGAGCCAGCGGACTCGAACTCCCCATCATCTCGCTGGGCCTCTGGCAGAACTTCGGACAGACGACGCCCGCGGCCACACAGCGGGAGATCATCCTCGCCGCCTTCGACGCGGGGATCACCCACATCGACCTCGCCAACAACTACGGTCCGCCCCCGGGCTCGGCGGAGCGGGCATTCGGCGATGTCCTCCGCTCGGACCTCGCGCCCTATCGCGACGAGTTGATCATTTCCAGCAAGGCCGGCTACCACATGTGGCCCGGGCCCTACGGCGAGTGGGGTTCACGGAAGTACCTGCGCGCCTCGCTGGACCAGTCCCTCGCGCGGCTCGGCACCGACTACGTGGACATCTTCTACTCGCACCGCTACGACGCCGTCACGCCGCTGCGCGAGACCATTGGGACGCTGAAGTACGCGGTGGACAGCGGCAAGGCCCTGTACGTCGGGATCTCCTCCTACCCGGCACGTGAGACGGCGGAGGCCCTCGACGTCGCCGCCCAGCTCGGCGTCGACCTCCTGATCCACCAGCCGTCCTACTCCATGTTCAACCGCTGGATCGAGGGTGGCGACCCCAGCCTCCTCGACGTCCTGGGCGAGCAGCGAATGGGCGCCATCGTGTTCTCACCGCTTGCCCAGGGGATGCTCACCGACAAGTACCTCGGTGGCATCCCAGCGGACTCGCGCGCCGCGCTCGACGGTTCGTTCCGGCAGTCCTTCATCACGGACGAGGTGGTGAAGCGCATTCGCGCCCTGGACGCCATCGCCAGGCGACGCGGCCAGACCCTCGCGCAGATGGCAATCGCGTGGGTACTGCGCGACGAGCGCGTCACCTCCGCCCTGATAGGCGCCTCGAGCGTGGGGCAGCTCCATGACTCCCTGGGTGCACTCGTCCACCTGCAGTTCAGTCAGGACGAACTCGCCGAGATCGACCGCTATGCCATCGATGCGGGGATCAACATCTGGGCGGCCCGGGGACGGCAGTGACCCGCCCCTGACCGGGCGGATCAGTCGACCGGATCCACTCCGGGGCCAGGGGCTTCCCCTCCCCCGGCCCCGGATGGGGACCCGGCCGTGCCCTCCAGCCCCTTCAGGCCCGCGATCGCGTCCTCGAAGTCCTCGAGGGAGTTGAAGGCGGAGTAGACCGAGGCGAACCGCAGGTAGGCCACCGTGTCCAACTCCCGGAGAGGGCCGAGGATCGCGGTCCCGATGTCGTTCGCGTCAATGATGGAGGAGCCCATCGACCGGATCTGCTCCTCGACGCCCTGCGCGAGGAGCGCGATCTGGTCGTCGGTGACGGGCCGCGACTGGCTGGCTTTGCGAACCCCGGCGGTGATCTTCTCCCGGGAGAAGGGTTCGGTCACGCCGGAGCGCTTGAGGACCGTCAGCGTCGAGGTCTCGAGCGTGGTGAAACGCCGGTGGCAGTTCGGGCACTCGCGACGGCGGCGAATCGCCGAGCCGTCGTCCAGGGTGCGCGAATCGATCACGCGCGAGTCCGGGTGACGGCAGAACGGGCAGTGCATTTGGAGCGGCCCCTCTCGCGCGTCTCGTTGGTCGGATGAAGCGAACGTTATTGTGCGGGCCGGCATATCGCAAACCATGGCGCTGCCCCCTCCGGCGGATGCGGGACTCAGCGCACCGGGACCAGCAGTTCCTGCCCGGGCACGATCGTGTCCGTCTCCAATGCGTTCAGCGCGACGATCTCGGAGACGACGTCGCGCACGTCCTGGCCCGGCGCGGCTGCCGCGACCGCGAGCGACCACAGCGACTCGCCCGTGTCCACCGTGACGGAGCGCGTGTCAACTCCCGCGGCGGGCCGCAGCAGGAGGCCGATCAGCGCCCCGAGGAACACGGCGAGGACGACGCTGGCGGCGCCGGCGAGCGCGCGCACCACCATCCGCCCGCGGGGGGTGAGCGCCAGCCGGCCGGACGGGGCCGGTGCGGCGTCGGCGTCGTGGACGAGGCGCAGGTGCGCCCGGGTTCCGGGCTCCCCGGGACGCCCCGGTGTGGCATGCGGCCCGACGGGGCGGGACGGGGCGATGACCTGGTCGGCCAGCACTGCACTCATGATGTCCTCCTCGAACATGTGTTCGTCGAACGGCTGTTCCAAATGTAGCGTTGTGGTTCGGCAATGTCGACACGCCCTCGAACAAATGTTTGATTACCTGCCGTGCCGGCCATAGGCTGCTGTTCACAAGCACATCAGGGACCACTGACACGAACCTGATCGAGAGGAGCCAGCGATGGGACAGCCGGCCACGGGACTCACCGACCGCCAGGCATTGGTGATGGAGACCATCAGGAGCGCGCTCTCCGCGCGGGGCTACCCGCCGACCATGCGCGAGATCGGGGAGGCGGTGGGGCTCCTGAGCCCGTCCTCCGTGAAGCACCAGCTCGACGTGCTCGAGCGGAAGGGCTACATCCGGCGGGACCCGCACCTGCCACGCGCGCTCGAACTCATGGAGCCCGGCCAGGAGGCCGCGCCCCCGTCCACCGCCGGCAGCACGGCTGCGGACGCCGCCGCCGTCGGCCTCCCCGCACCGGTCACGCTCCTCGGCCACGAGGTGGCGGAGGGCGCGCTCGTCCCGCTCGTCGGCCGCATCGCCGCGGGCGGCCCGATCCTCGCCGACCAGGCGGTGGAGGACGTCTTCACCCTCCCCCGCCAGCTCGTCGGGGACGGCGAGCTGTTCATGCTGCACGTCGCTGGGGACTCAATGGTCGACGCGGCGATCTGCGATGGTGACTGGGTGGTCGTGCGCCGCCAGCCCGTGGCGGAGAACGGCGAGATCGTCGCTGCACTCCTCGACGACGAGGCGACGGTCAAGACCCTGCAGCGCAGGGACGGCCACGTGTGGCTGATGCCCGCCAACCCCGCCTACTCACCGATCCTCGGGGATGAGGCCACGATCCTCGGCAAGGTCGTATCGGTCCTCCGCGCGCTCTGAGTGTCAGTACCCGAACCGGCCGGGAGTCAGTACCCGAACCTGGCCGCTGTCTCCCGGATCGAATTCGCCGAGGCGATCAGCCCCGTGCGCTCACCGTATGACAAGGGGGGCAGGATCCGGCTCACGGCGCCGTGACGATTCACGATGGTGGGCAGCGCCATGCAGACGTCCCCGAACTCGGGGAACTCGGTGACGTGCGACGACACGGGCAACACGGCGTTCTCGTCGCGGAGCACCGCCTCGATGATCCGCGCCCCGGCGACGCCGATCGCATAGTTGGTTGCCCCCTTGCCCTCGATGATCCGGTAGGCGGCGTTCTTGACCTCATCCGTGATTCGCTCGCGCTCGATGTCGTTCATGCCACGGCCTGAGGCGTTGTGCCAGTCAATCAGGGGGGCCGCCCCGATGATGGCCGAGCTCCACAGCGGGATCTCGGAGTCGCCGTGCTCGCCGGCGATGTACGCGTGCACGTTGTGCACCGCGACGCCGCATTCGCGCGCCACGAGGTAGCGCAGGCGCGAGGTGTCCAGCACCGTGCCGGAGCCGAAGAGCTGGCGGGACGGCAACCCGGAGATCTTCAGCGACGCGTAGGTCACCACGTCCACGGGGTTGGTCACCATGATGACAACCGCGTCGGGCGCGACCCGCTGCACCTGGGGAATGATCTTCTCCATCAGTGCGATCGTGGCGCCAGCCAGGTCCATCCGGGACTGTCCGGGGTTTTGCTTCGCCCCGGCGGTGACCACGACGACGTCGGATCCCCGGCAGAGCTCGATGTCGTTGGAGCCCTTGATGCTGCCCATCGGCATGAACTGGATCCCGTGCGCCAGGTCGAGTGCCTCTGCCTCGACCTTCGCCTGGTTGATGTCGTACAGCACGACCTCGCGCGCGACCCCCTTGATGAGGCAGGCGTAGGCGAGGGTGGCGCCCACGGCACCCGCCCCGATGATGGCCAGCTTGGTGGGACGGCGTTCAGCGTCGCTCATGGTGTTGCCCTTTCCGTGGTGGTTGCCCAGATACTACCGGTGCCGGCGTGTCACCGGCGCAGGTTGGCCAGTGATCTGCGGACGACCGCGCCGTCGCGCGTCGGCCAGAACGGCGGGAGGGAACGCAGCAGGAAGCTGCCGTACCCGGCGGTCGCGATGCGCGAGTCGAGGATCGCCACCACGCCCCGGTCCTCGCCCGAGCGGATCAGCCGCCCGCTGCCCTGGGCGAGGAGGAGCGCCGCGTGCGCCACCGAGACCTCGAGGAAGCCGTTCGCGCCCCGGGCCTGCGCCACCTCGGTGCGCGCGGAGGAGATCGGGTCGTCCGGCCGCGGGAAGGGGATGCGGTCGATGACCACCAGGCGGCAGGTGTCCCCCGGCACGTCCACGCCCTGCCACAGCGAGAGCGTGCCGAGCAGCGACGCGCGGTGGTCGGCCGCGAAGCGGGCCACCAGGTTCGGCACCTGGTCCTCGCCCTGGCAGAGGATGGGGGTGTCGAGGCGGCCACGGAGATACTCCGCGGCCCGCTGCGCTCCCCGCATGGACGAGAAGAGCCCGAGTGCGCCGCCGTCGGAGGCCGCGACGAGGTCCCCGAGCTCCACGAGTGCGGCCTCCGAAATCCCGTCACGCCCCGGCCGCGGCAGGTGGGCGGCCACGTACAGGATCCCCTGGCTCCCGTGGTCGAAGGGGGAGCCGAAGTCGGTCGCCTCCCACTCCCGCTCGCCCTCGCGGAGCCCCCAGGAGTGCGCGACGGGATCGAAGGACCCGCCGAGGGCCAGCGTCGCCGACGTGGCGATCGTTGCCCGGCCCTCCAGCAGCTGTTCGGCAATGGCGTGGTCCACCTCGAGCGGGGCGAGGTACAGTCGCGGCGCCTGGGCGCCGTCCCAGCCGCGGCTCACCCAGGCGACGTCGCGCCGCGCGGACAGCGAGTCGGACAGCAGCCGCTCGCAGATCTCGGTGAGCACCACGAGCTGGGACTTCAGCACGGCCCGGCCGCCCGCCTCGTCCGCGTCCGAGGCGCGCCCCGAGACCGAACCGAGTGCGTCCTTGACCGCCGCCTGCAGGAGGATGACGGCGTCGTGCAGCGCGGGCGTCGTGGCCGTCAGGCGGCCGTCCGGCGCGGCGTCGAGGGCTCCGCGCAGGGCGATCGCCGCCCGCTGGAGCCCGGCGACCGCGGACTTCGCGTGCCGCCCGGCAGCGCGGCCGGAGCGCTCGACGGCGGTGGCCGATAGCTCGACCGTCGCCGCGGACGTCACCCGCGACACGAGGTCGTGGGCCTCGTCGATCACGAGCACGTCGTGTTCCGGGAGGACGCCGGGCGATCCGCCGGCGGCGATGCCCAGCATCGCGTGGTTGGTCACCACCACGTCCGCCTCGCGGGACCGCGCGCGCGCCGCCTCCGCGAAGCACTCGTCCCGCACCGGGCACGCGGCGCCGAGGCACTCGAGTTTGGTGACGGACACCTGCCGCCACGCGCGGTCACCGACGCCGGGGACCATGTCGTCCCGGTCGCCTGTCTCCGTCTCGCCCGCCCACGCGCGCACCTGGGTGACCTGCACGCCAAGCGCGGAGCGCGGCGACTCGGCCGGCCGTGTGCTGGACGCGTCCACGGAGAAGAGCGTGGGCTCGTCCTCGTCCGGGTACCCACCCGCCACCTTGTGCTTGCACACGTAGTTGTGCCAGCCCTTCAGGAGTGCGACCCTCGGCTCCTGCCCGTGCAGCGCCGCGAGCGACGCCGCCACGGTGGGGGCGTCCTTCAGCATGATCTGGCGTTGCAGCGCGAGGGTGGCGGTGGAGATCACGACGGTCCGGCCGGCCAGTACGGCATCCGTCATGCACGCCGCGAGGTAGGCCAGCGACTTCCCGGTGCCGGTCCCGGCCTGCGCCAGCAGCACGCCACCGGCCTCGATCGTCCGTGACGCTGCGAGAGCCATGCGGTGCTGCCCCTCGCGTTCCACGCCCCCGATGGCCGCGACGGCGTGGCGCAGCACGTCCACGCTGGCAGCGGACGTCACGGCGTCGGGGGTTGTGGTGGTGTCGGCCTCAGCCGGCGTCGACACGGTCCAGCTCCGCGGCCAGCCCCTCGTCGACCCGCCCCTGCAGGTGCGTGCCCTCCGGGAGGTGCTCCTCGACGTCGATCTCGCCGGAGGTGTGCATGCGGGCCACGAGGTCCCCCCGCGAGTAGGGCACGACGACGTCGACCTCCACCCCCGGCTGCGGGAGCAGCGCGGCGATGGCCTGCCGCAGCTCGTCCATCCCCGCCCCGGTGTGCGCGGAGACCGCCAGGGCGCTCGGGTGTTCGTGACGCAGGCGGATCAGGGCGTCCAGCGGGGCGATGTCGGACTTGTTCAGCACGATGAGCTCAGGGATGTCGTCCGCACCCTCGATGTCCCGGAGCACCCGGCGCACGGCTTCGACCTGGCCCTCGGGGTCCGGGTGCGCGGCGTCAACCACGTGGACGATGACGTCCGCCTGGCCCACCTCCTCCAGGGTGGAACGGAACGCCTCCACGAGTTCGTGGGGCAGGTTCCGGACGAAACCAACCGTGTCCGCGAGGGTGTACTCCCGCCCGTCCGGGGTCTGCGCGCGCCGCACCGTCGGGTCCAGGGTGGCGAACAGTTGGTTCTGCACCATCGCGTCCGAGCCGGTGAGCTGGTTGAGCAGTGAGGACTTGCCGGCGTTGGTGTAGCCGGCGATGGCGACGGCGGGCACCGCGTTGCGGTGGCGCGCGGACCGCTTGGTCTCCCGGGTGGGGGCCATGTCGCGGATCTGCCGGCGGAGGCGGGACATGCGGTTGCGGATCCTGCGGCGGTCCAGCTCGATCTTGGTCTCGCCCGGTCCGCGCGACCCGATGCCCTCACCGCCCGCGACGCGGCCGCCGGCCTGCCGGGACATGGACTCGCCCCAGCCGCGCAGCCGGGGAAGGAGGTACTCGAGCTGGGCGAGCTCCACCTGCGCCCGGCCCTCCCGCGACTTGGCATGCTGGGCGAAGATGTCGAGGATCACGGCCGTGCGGTCCACCACCTTGACCTTCACCACGTCCTCCAGCGCACGCCGCTGCGAGGGCGCCAACTCGCCGTCGACGACGACGGTGTCCGCGCCAACCGCGGCGACGAGGTCACGCAGCTCCTCCGCCTTCCCGCTGCCCAGGTAGGTGGACGGGTCCGGGTTCGCGCGGCGCTGCAGCACGCCGTCGAGGACCTCGGAGCCGGCGGTCTCGGCAAGCGCGGCGAGCTCCCGCAGGGACACCTCGGCCTGCTCGGCGTTACCGCTGTACACGCCCACGAGGACGACCTTCTCGAGCCGGAGCTGCCGGTACTCGACCTCGGTGACGTCCTGCAGTTCGGTGGACATCCCGACGCGCCGCAGCGCGGTGCGCTCATCGACTTCGAGCTGGTTCGCGTCGGCCGTGTCCTGCTGGATCGCGGTCCCGGCGCGGGAGAGGATTCGGGCGACGACGTCGTCCGCTGGGGTTTCAGGCATAAGTTCCTTCCGTGGTCCTCCCATTTTCTCACGCGCGCGGCGGGACCCTCCACCTCATTTAGTGTTGGGGGCATGTCCGAGCACTACTTCACCGCCGCGCCGGCATCCGCGGACCAGCGCCGGGAGATCACCGTCACGCTGGCGGGCCGCCGGGTGCGGGTCGAGACCGCCTCCGGCGTCTTCAGCGCCGAGCGGTTGGACCCGGGGACGGCGGTCCTGCTGGGCCACGGGGAGGAACCGCCCGCCACGGGGCTGTTCGTGGACGTCGGGTGCGGGTGGGGTGCGATCGCGCTGGACCTGGCGCTGCGCTCCCCCGGCGCCGAGGTGATCGCCGTCGACGTCAACGAGCGGGCGCTGGACCTCACTCGCCGCAACGCCGCCCGCCTGGGCGCGGCGGGCGTCACCGCCGTCGACCCCGGCGCGGCGCTGGAACTCGTGGGCGACCGGCCCATCGACCTGCTCCGCTCCAACCCGCCCATCCGGGTCGGTAAGGAGGCCCTCCACGAGCTCCTGGCCACGTGGCTCGGCCGCCTCGCGCCCACGGGGCTGGCCGAGCTCGTCGTGGCGAAGAACCTGGGCGCCGACACCCTGCAGCGCTGGATCGCCGGCGAGCTGGGCATGGATTGCTCGCGAGCGGCGTCGTCGCGCGGGTTCAGGGTGCTGCGGGTCCGCCCAGCAGGCTGACCTCGGCGAGGAGCACGGCCGGCCCCGTCAGGTACACCCGCGTGCCGTCGATCCGGACCCCGAGGGTGCCGCCCGGCACCTCCACCCGCCAGTCGTCGGGGGCGCCGGCGCCCGCCCACTCGCGCACCGCGACGGCGGCGGCGCAGCACCCGCTGCCGCAGGACCTGGTCTCCCCCACCCCCCGCTCCAGCACCCGCATGCGAAGTGCGCCGCGCCCGTCGGCCGTCTCGCCGAGGGGGACCACCACCTCGAGGTTCGTCCCGTCCGGCGGGGAGGGATCGTAGTTGACACCCTCCAGGGCGAGCGCCTCGAGCGCCGCCACCGAGTCGAGGGCGACAACGGTGTGCGGGTTCGGCATCGCGACCCGCAGCCCCGGACGCTGGTCCATCCCGGGCAGCTTGACGGCGACGTCGAACCCCCGGGCCGCCGCGGCCGCGCCACCCGGCAGCGTGAAGTCCCCCATGTCCACGGTGTAGTCGGCGCCCCGCACCCACACCTCCCTGTCGCCCCCGCGGGTGGCGACAACCACCGACTGACCGTCCGCGAGTTCGACGAGACCGGTGCGCCGCAGCAGCGCGACGAGGACCCGGATGCCGTTGCCGCACATCTCGGCCACGGACCCGTCCGCGTTGCGGTAGTCCATGAACCAGTCCGCCGCCGACGGGTACCCGGCACGGCCCGCCGGGGCCGCGATGATGAACCCGTCGGCACCCAGACCCCGCCGCCGGTCGCACCAGAACGCCACCGTCGCGGCGTCCACGTCGAGCTCGCCGGTGGGGTCGACGGCCAACAGGAAGTCGTTCTCCGTGCCGTGGCCCTTCACGAGGGCGGTCAGTCCAGCCATGGCTCCAGAGTAGCGAGCGCGGCACCGAGCGCGGCGTCGGGGTCGGCGGCGTCCAGCCAGTGGATGCGCGCGTCCCGGCGGAACCACTTGACCTGGCGCCGGGCCAGCTGCCGCGTGGCCAGGGCTATCGCCTCCACCGTCTCGCCGAGCGTGGCGCTCCCGGCGAGGTGGTCGAGCACCTGGGCGTACCCGGTGGCGCGCGCGGCCGTGCGGGACAGCGGGCCCAGGCCCACCACCTCGTCCACCAGGCCGTCCGTGATCATGGTTGCGGACCGGAGCGCGATGCGTCCGTCCAGTTCGGGCACCGGGAGCCGGAGCCCGACCTGCACGGTCGGCCGGTGGTACTCCCCGCTCGGCAGCGTGGCCGAGAACGGCGCGCCGGTCAGCTCGATCACCTCCAAGGCCCGGACCACACGCCGGACGTTGCGCGCATCGATCACCGCCGCCGCCACCGGGTCCTTCGCCGCGAGCTCCGCGTGCAGCACCGGCGACCCCTCACGGCGGGCGCGTTCCTCGAGGTGCGCCCGCACCACCGCGTCGGTCCCCGGGAACCGGAGCTCGTCGAGCACGGCGCGCACGTACAGGCCCGATCCGCCCACGACGATCACCCAGCGTCCGGCCGCCACGATCCCGGCGATGTCCCGGCGCGCGTGGCGCTGGTAAGCGGCCACCGAGGCGTCCTCGGAGGGGTCCAGGACGTCCAGTTGGTGGTGCGGGACGCCCCGCCGCTCGGTGGGCGGAACCTTCGCGGTGCCGATGTCCATGCCGCGGTAGAGCTGCATCGCGTCGGCGTTCACGATCTCGGCGTCCCCGAGCGCCGCCGCCAGCCCAAGGGCGAGGCGGGACTTGCCGGTCGCCGTCGCCCCCACCACCGCGATCACCGGACGTACCATGGCACCATGCTCGCACAGCCCGTCCTGCCGGTTGACGGCGGACGGGTGCGGGCGGCGCTCGCCGCCGCCGGTGGCGCCGAATGGTACGCCGACGGCGCCGGCCGCTTCATGGCGGAAACGGACCAGGGGGTGGTCCACGCCCACCTCGATCCCGCGCGGCCCGCCGCGCTCGTGTTCCGGTGCCGGTGGGGCCGGCGACTCTCCGTGGACCACCAGGCGCGGGTCCGCGAGCTCCTCGACGCCGCCAACCGCACCACCGACGGGCCCCGGCTCGCCCTCACCATCACGGACCGCGGGCACCTCGCCGTCGTCGCGGAGTGCGCGCACTGGCTTCCCGCGGGCGCGAGCGACGGGCAGTTGGAGCACCTTGCCACACGCGCGATGACCGCGCTCCCGCTCGCGCTGCGCCGGCTCGACGCGGCGTTCCCGGACCCGTACGGGACACCCGCATGACGTTCACCCGCCGGCACGCGGAGGACCCGCCCGAGACGGCAACCGAGCTCACCCTCGGGCGGGTGGCCGCCGCGCTGGCCGCCCGGGGCTACACCACCAGATCGGCCGCGGACCGCGTGAGCGGGATGTGGGACGGCTTCGCCTTCGGATTCGCACTCGAGGGGGACACGCTGGTCGTGACGGGTGCCTGGGGCCACGAACTCGAGGATTCGCACCAGCCGGCCATGCTGCTGGCGGTCAACGACTGGAACCGGGACCACCTGTGGCCCGTCTGCTTCACGTGCCCCGCTCCCGAGGGCCGCGTGACGATCGGGACGCGGTTCGTCGTGCCCGCAGGTGCCGGGCTGTCGAACGAGCAGCTCATCGCCCACCTCGACTGCGCGCTGCGCGCCGGGGTCGGCTTCTTCCAGGCGCTCGGGCCGCCACCCTCGAACGAGGACGTGGCCTGACCGGCGGCCCGGTTCGGGCCCCGGAGCGAGCCGGGAGCCGGCCTCACCCGGCCGGGCGCAGTCCGGGCAGGCCGAGGCCCACCGTGGTCACCGGTGCCGGCTCCGCCCGGCGCGCCTCCCACACGTCACCCGCACGCGTGCGGCGCACGTGCAGCGCCCCGGTGGCGAGCGGCGAGTCGGCGACGAGGTGGTGCGGCGCCCCGTGGGTGACGGTAGCGCGCACGACGTCGCCGGGCCGGGGCGCCCCGCTCGCGAGGGGGCCGACGGGCAGGGCGACGTGCACCAGGCGGTTGTCGCGGGCGCGCCCGGTGATGCGGGCGGTGCGGCCGTCCTTTCGGCCCTCACCCTCGGAGACGATCACCTCTACCTCGCGACCCACCTGCGCCTCGTTCTCCGCTGTTGAGATTCGCTCCTGCAGCGCGACGAGTCGCCGGTAGCGGTCGGCGACGACGTCGGCGGGAACCTGGTCCTCGCGGTCCGCCGCCGGGGTGCCGGGCCGTGGCGAGTACTGGAAGGTGAACGCGGAGGCGAACCGGGCGGCCCCCACCACGTCGAGCGTGGCCCGGAAGTCGTCCTCCGTCTCGCCGGGGAAGCCGACGATCACGTCGGTGGTGATGGCGGCGTCAGGGATCGCCCGGCGCACCCGTTCGATGATGCCGAGGAAACGGTCGGACCGGTACGAGCGGCGCATCGCGCGCAACACGGCGTCGGACCCGGACTGGAGCGGCATGTGCAGGGAGGGCATGACCGCGGGGGTCTGTGCCATCGCGTCGATGACATCGTCGGTGAACGCGGCCGGGTGCGGGGAGGTGAACCGCACGCGTTCCAGCCCCTCGATGGCGCCGCACGCCCGCAGCAGCTTCGCGAAGGCGCCGCGATCGCCGAAGCCCACCCCGTACGAGTTGACGTTCTGGCCGAGCAGCGTGACCTCGATGGCGCCCTCGGAGACCACCGCCGCGACCTCGGCCAGGACGTCACCGGGCCGCCGGTCGCGCTCCCGCCCGCGCAGCTGCGGCACGATGCAGAAGGTACAGGTGTTGTTGCAGCCCACCGAGATCGAGACCCAGGCCGCGTACACGCTCTCGCGGTGGGTGGGGAGGGTGGAGGGGAACACCTTGAGGGACTCCTCGATCTCCACCTGGGCGGCCGCGTTGTGGCGCGCGCGATCGAGGAGGGCGGGGAGCACATCGAGGTTGTGGGTCCCGAGCACCACGTCCACCCACGGCGCCTTCGCCACGATGCCCTCCCGCATCTGCTGGGCGAGGCAGCCGCCCACGGCGATCTGCATGCCCGGCCGCTCCCGCTTCACGGCGGCGAGTTGGCCCAGGTTGCCGAACAGCCGGGTGGCGGCGTTCTCGCGCACCGAGCAGGTGTTGACGACGACGACGTCGGCCCCACCGTCACCGGCGTCCGTGGCGCGCAGTGCGTGCTCCGGGACGAGGTCGACGGGCACGTACCCGGCCTGGTCGAGCAGGCCCGCGAGCCGCTCGGAGTCGTGGACGTTCATCTGGCACCCGAGGGTGCGGACATGGTAGGTGCGCATTGCTGCCCAATCCTAGGCGAGATTCAACGGCGACCCCGCCCTACAGCAACCCGGTGATGCTCCCGACGGCGTCCACGTCCACGCGCTCCGCGTTCGGGTGGGCGGGCAGCCCCGGCATGGTGGAGATGGTGCCGCACAGCGCGTAGACGTACCCGGCGCCGGCCGCCAGGCGGACCTCCCGGACCGGAAGCACCCACGCGCCGTCGGGCTCGAGACCGGGCACGTGGGTGAGGGACAGGTGCGTCTTGGCCACCACCACGGGCAGCCCCCCGAAGCCGAGGGCCGTCAGGCGTCCCAGCTCGCGAGCGGCCTCGGGCGATACGTCGATGCCCGCGGCGCCGTGGACCCCGCGCGCGACCGCCAGGAGTTTCTCCGCGACCGGCATGTCCAGCTCGTAGTCGCGGTGCAAAGCCGGTGCGGGCCGACCGTCGACGGCGTCCGCCACGGCGCGGGCCAGCTCCACGGCACCCGCCCCGCCGTCGGTCACGTGCGTGGTCCGCACGGCGGGCACCCCGAGGCGCGCGGCGAACTGCTCGATGACGGCGTGCTCGCTCGGGTGGTCCTCCGGGAACACGTTGATCGCGATGACCGGGGCGATGCCCCAGTGCCGCACGGTGCGCACGTGGTGGGCCAGGTTGTGGAGCCCCGCGGCCACGGCGGCCGTGTCCTCCTCGAGGAGCCCCGCGGGCAGGGCGCGGCCGGCGACGATGCGGAAGTTCCCGCTGTGGGTCTTCAAGGCCCGGACGGTCACCACCACCACCGCCACATGCGGCACCAGCCCCGTCACGCGGCTCTTGATGTTCACGTACCGCTCGGCGCCGAGGTCCGAGCCGAAGCCCGCCTCCGTGATGAGGAAGTCCCCGAGGCGCGCTCCCACCTGATCCGCCACCACCGAGGAGTTCCCGATCGAGATGTTGCCGAACGGGCCGGTGTGGACGAGCACCGGCATCCCCTCCGTGGTCTGCATGAGGTTGGGCAGCAGGGCGTCCCGCAGGATCGCGGCCATCGCGCCGGCGGCGCCGAGGTCCTCGGCGGTCACGGGCGAGCCGTCCACCCGGTACCCGACCACGATCCGCCCGAGCCTGTCCCGGAGGTCCGCCCGGTCATGAGCGAGCGCAAGGACCGCCATGACCTCCGAGGCCGCCGTGATCTCGAACGACGACTCGCGCGTCACGCCGTCCGCCCGTGCGCCGAGGCCGATCACGATGTGCCGCAGCGCCCGGTCGTTCATGTCCAGCACACGCGGCCAGGTGATCGTCCGCGGGTCGAGCCCGGTCGCGTTGCCGTGGTGGAGGTGGTTGTCGACCATCGCCGCCAGCAGGTTGTGCGCGCTCGTCACGGCATGGAAGTCCCCGGTCAAGTGCATGTTGAGGAGGTCCGGCGGCACCACCTGGCTCCGGCCGGCGCCCGCCGCCCCGCCCTTGATCCCGAACGTCGGACCCAGGGATGGCTGCCGCAGGGTCAGCACAGGGCGCCGACCCAGGCGCGCCAGGCCTTGGGCCAGTCCGATCGCCGTCGTCGTCTTGCCCTCCCCGAGCGGCGTGGGCGTGAGGGCCGTGATGAGGACGACGGCGCCCCGCGGGTTGTCCGCGCCCGCGTCGAGCGGCAGTTTCGCCACGTGGCGCCCATAGTGGAGGAGGGTGCTGGTGTCGATCCCGGCTGCGGTGGCAACGTCGTCGATCGGCAGGGGTTGGGGGGTGTCCACCCACGTTTCATATCGCGCCACCGCCACCCACGTCAGGCCTTTCGGGCGGTGGATCGACTGTGCACGTCGGGGACCCGCGCGCCGCGAAATGACCACGGGGTAGGTTTCAGTCATGTCAACCACGCCCGCGCGCGAGCCGCTCGTGCGGCTGCGCGGTGTCAACAAGTACTTCGGCGACCTCCACGTGCTGCGGGACATCAACCTTGAGGTGATCCAGGGCGAGGTCGTCGTGGTGATCGGGCCCTCCGGGTCCGGGAAGTCAACGCTCTGCCGGACGATCAACCGGCTCGAGCCGATCGATTCGGGCGAGATCTTCGTCGCCGGCCGGAAGCTCCCCGAGGATGGCCGGGCCCTTGCCGCGCTGCGCGCCGAGGTGGGGATGGTGTTCCAGTCCTTCAACCTCTTCGCCCACCGGACGATCCTCGACAACGTCAGCCTCGGCCCCCTCAAGGTGCGGAGGATGGCGGCGGCGGACGCCCGAGACCTGGCGATGCTGCTGCTGGAACGCGTCGGGGTGGCCGACCAGGCCTCCAAGTACCCCGCCCAGCTCTCGGGCGGTCAGCAGCAGCGGGTCGCCATCGCCAGGTCGCTGGCGATGGAGCCGAAGGTGATGCTCTTCGACGAGCCCACCTCGGCGCTCGACCCCGAGATGATCAACGAGGTCCTCGACGTGATGACGTCATTGGCCAGGGACGGCATGACGATGATCGTCGTCACCCACGAGATGGGATTCGCCCGGAGGGCGGCGGATCGTGTCGTCTTCATGACCGACGGGCAGATCGTCGAGGAGGCCACCCCGGACGTGTTCTTCACCACCCCCGCTTCCGACAGGGCGAAGGAATTCCTGTCCAGGATCCTCACCCACTGACACGCGGCGGCTACGTCCAGGGTCTGTGCGACCGACCGATGATCACGCGTCGCCGGCGAGCACCAGCCTCGTCACCTTCATGACCACGTCGGATGGGTAGCCCTTCCGGCCGAGCATGCCGGCGATCCGCCGCTGCCGCACGTCACGCCCGAGCCCCCGCGTCGACTCCGCCTTCCTCCGGGCGAGCGCGAGTGCGGTGGCCACCTCCTCCTCGTCACTCACGCCCTCGAGTGCACCCGCCGCCGTCTCGTCGTCCACCCCCTTCGCGCGCAACTCGCGGGCGAGGCCGCGCCTGGACAGTCCGCGCTGCTCACGCCTCGTTCGCACCAGCGACTCCGCGTACGCGGCGTCGTCGACCAGGCCAACCGCCTCGAAGCGGTCCAGGACGCCCTCCGCGATATCAGCCGCGACGCCCGCGGACCGGAGCTTCACGCGGAGTTGCTCGCGGGAGCGCGCCATGACGGTGAGCTGCCGCAACACGATCGCGCGGGCGGCTGCCACCTCCTCGGCGACATCGACCTCCTCCGCCGCATCGACCTGGTCCCCCGGCTCCGCCGCGCCGGCGGGCCCGCCGGCGCCCGGCACGGTCGGACCGGCACCCCGCCGATCGCGCCCCGCCCCCACTAGAACCCTTCGGGAACCGGGGGCACCGCCTCGGGTGCGGCCGCAACCACGCCGATCCCCAGCTTCGTGAGGATCTTCTTCTCGATCTCGTTGGCGAGGTCCGGGTTGTCCTTCAGGAATCCGCGGGAGTTCTCCTTGCCCTGCCCGAGTTGGTCGCCCTCATAGGTGTACCAGGAGCCCGACTTGCGCACGATCCCGTGCTCCACCCCGAGGTCGATCAGGCCGCCCTCGCGGGAGATGCCCTCGCCGTAGATGATGTCGAACTCGGCCTGCTTGAAGGGCGGCGCCATCTTGTTCTTGACCACCTTGACCCGGGTGCGGTTGCCAACCGCTTCCGCGCCCTCCTTCAGGGTTTCGATGCGGCGGACGTCGAGGCGGATCGAGGCGTAGAACTTCAGTGCCTTCCCGCCCGTGGTGGTCTCCGGGGATCCGAAGAACACGCCGATCTTCTCGCGCAACTGGTTGATGAAGATCGCCGTGGTTCCGGAGTTGGACAGCGCCCCGGTGATCTTCCGCAGCGCCTGGGACATGAGGCGCGCCTGCAGCCCGACGTGGGAGTCCCCCATGTCCCCCTCGATCTCCGCCTTGGGAACGAGTGCCGCGACAGAGTCGATCACGATGACGTCGAGCGCACCGGAACGGATGAGCATGTCCGCGATCTCGAGTGCCTGCTCGCCGGTGTCCGGTTGGGACACCAGGAGGGCGTCCGTGTCCACGCCCAGCCTCTTGGCGTACTCGGGGTCGAGCGCGTGCTCCGCGTCGATGAACGCCGCGATGCCGCCGGCACGCTGGGCGCTGGCGACCGCGTGGAGGGCGACGGTCGTCTTGCCCGAAGCCTCCGGGCCGTAGATCTCGACAACGCGGCCACGCGGGAGCCCGCCGATGCCAAGTGCGATGTCCAGGGCGATTGATCCTGTCGGGATGACGGCCACGGGCGGCCGGGACTCATCCCCCAGCCGCATCACCGATCCCCGGCCGAAATTCTTGTCGATCTGCGCGAGCGCGGCCTCAAGCGCCTTTGCGCGGTCTGCCACTGGTGCGGCCATGAACGTCACCTCTCCGGTCTGGCGGTTGATCCGCCTCCAACAACGCTGGTCTGTGGGCATCCCGCCCTCTCCGGACGGCATGAGGTGACACTATGCCCGACCACTGACACCCCGGTTTCGCGTTGTCCCCTGGGTGTGGACAACGCGACCAGTCGCCACCTGTGGATACAGTATGACGAACACCTGTTCGAATCCAGCACCCGCCCGGCGTGTCGCTAGCGGCGCAGCTTCACGTCGCTGCGGTGGTGGAAGCGGGTGTCCTCGGGGAGGTCCATCTCGGCGCACACGGCGTCCCAGATCAGCTGGGGGTCCAGGCCGTCCTCGAGCGCCTGGTGCACGGTCCGCGACCCGGCTCCCGGCAACGCGAGGTCCCGGATGAGGGTGCTCGCGAACCGAGGGGTGAAGATCTCGTCGAGGCTGGTCAGCAGTTCAGACCGCTTCACATCAGCGGAGGGGTGCCATGGCGCGCTCGAACAGTTCGGGCGGGACCGTATCCGGGATGGCAACACCCTCGCTCTCGGCGATCCGGTCCGAGACCTCGCGGAGCACCACGGACATCGGCACGTCAAGGGCGGTGCAGATCGACGCGAGGAGCTCCGAGGACGCCTCCTTCTGACCACGCTCCACCTCGGAGAGGTAGCCGAGCGAGACCTGGGCGGCGGAGGAGACCTCCCGCAGGGTGCGGCCCTGGTGCTGGCGGACGCCGCGCAGGACGTCACCGATCTCACGACGCAGGACGATCACGGGCACCTCCTTCGTCGTGGGCGTGGCGACCACGTACCGTCCAGCGTAGTTCGGGCGCGCGGCGGAGCGCCAGCCGGGCCGCGCGGGCTCGGGGCGCATGCGCGTGGCGCTTGCTGTGGCTCGGGTAGTTTCCATCAACCGGTTCAACGACCTGCCCCGTCGATTTGTTCCGCCAGTTCGGCGAGCAGTCCCAGCGCCGCCGCGGTGGCACCCCACCGCACGTCGTCGCGTGCGCCGGGGAGGGCCAGCCGCCTCGTGCTGGTGGCACCGGCGGAGTCCACGGCACAGAGCCACACCGTCCCCGGAGGGTGGCCCTCCGCCGGACCCGGGCCGGCAACCCCCGTCGTCGCGACGGCGAAGCGCGCCCCGAGCAGCCGGCACGCCCCCGCCGCCATCGCGCGCGCCACCTCCTCCTGCACCGCTCCGCCGCCCTCGAGCAGGGCCCGCTCCACCCCGAGGACCCCCACCTTCACGTCCTGGCAGTAGGCGACGACGCCGCCCCGCAGGATCGCAGAGACGCCCGGGATCGTCCCCAGCGTGGCGCAGACGAGTCCCGCGGTGAGCGACTCCGCGGTGGCGACCGTGCGCCCATCAAGGGCCGCGACCACGCGCAGGGCCGCCTCGTGTGCCCGGTCCTGTGGTCCTCGCACGTCCCAGGGGGTCACGACGCCCCGCGCGCGATCCGTTGCGCGTCGAGGACGTACTGGAGGCCAGTCACCACGGTGACCGCCACGGCGAGGTACATCACCACGATGGTGGTGTAGACGAAGAACGCGGCGAGCGCTCCGGGGAGGATGGCGGTCCACGGCACGAGCATGCCCACGATGAACACCATCTGGAGGGTCGTCTTGATCTTCCCGCCCTTGGACGCGGCCATCACGGCGCGGCGGATCATGAAGAACCGCAGGATGGTGATCCCGAGTTCGCGCACGATTATCAGGATCGTCACCCACCACGGGACGAGGCCGTCCATCGAGAGCAGGACCAGCGCCGCCACCACCAGGGACTTGTCGGCGATCGGATCGAGGATCTTGCCGAGGTTCGTGATCAGGCCGCGGGAGCGCGCGAGGTAGCCGTCGAGGCGGTCGGTGAGCGCCGCGACGACGAAGATCACCGCGGTCCACAGCCGGGCAGCGGTGCCGTCCATCAGGAAGATCCAGGCGAACAGCGGGACCATCAGGATCCGGAGAACCGTGATCGCGTTGGCGATGTTCCACGGCGAGACCGTCACCTGCCGGTCAGCTGCCACGCGTCCTCATCTCCGTCGTCCTCGTAGGTGTCCGTGTATTCCTGGTCCGCGACGTCGGCCGGCGGCTCGCCCCGCAACATGGCCAGCGCGCCCGGCAGGTCGTCCGGGTGCACCAGCACGTCCCGGGCCTTCGAGCCCTCCGAAGGCCCCACGATCTCGCGGGACTCCAGCAGGTCCATCAGCCGTCCGGCTTTCGCGAAGCCTACCCGAAGCTTGCGCTGCAGCATCGAGGTGGATCCGAAATTGGTCGTGATCACCAGTTCGGCCGCCTGGAGCAGCAGGTCGAGGTCGTTGCCGATGTCCTCGTCCACCTGCTTCTTCGGCACCAGCACCGCGACGTCCTCACGGTACGTGGGCTTCATCTGGGCCTTCACATGCTCGACGACGGCGTGGACCTCGGCCTCGGACACCCACGCGCCCTGCACGCGCATGGGCTTCGCCTTGCCCGAGGGGTGGAACAGTGCGTCCCCCTGCCCGATCAGCTTCTCGGCGCCCGGAGAGTCGAGGATCACCCGGGAATCGGTGACCGAGGACGTCGCGAACGCGAGCCGCGACGGCACGTTGGCCTTGATCAGCCCCGTGACGACGTCGACCGACGGCCGCTGCGTCGCGAGGACGAGGTGGATACCGGCCGCCCGGGCGAGCTGGGTGATGCGCTGGATGGACGACTCCACGTCGCGGGGGGCCACCATCATGAGGTCCGCGAGTTCGTCGACGATCACCAGCAGGTACGGATAGGGCGCGATGACGCGTTCGGAGCCGGGCAGCGGCACCACCTTGCCCGAACGCACCGCGGCGTTGAAGTCGTCGATGTGCTTGAATCCCCACGCGGCAAGGTCGTCGTAACGCATGTCCATCTCGCGCACCACCCACTCGAGGGCCTCGGCGGCCTTCTTCGGGTTCGTGATGATGGGCGTGATCAGGTGTGGGATGCCCTCGTAGATCGTGAGCTCCACCCGTTTCGGGTCGACGAGCACCATGCGGACCTGCTCCGGCGTGGCCCGCATCAGGATCGACGTGATCATCGAGTTGATGAAGGAGGACTTCCCGGAGCCGGTGGCACCCGCGACGAGCAGGTGCGGCATCCTGGCGAGGTTGGCCACCACGTAGCCGCCCTCGACGTCCTTCCCGACGCCGACGACGAGCGGGTGCTCGGTCCGCAGGGCGTTGCTGGACCGCAGCACGTCCCCGAGCGCGACGGTCTCCCGGTCCGCGTTGGGGATTTCGATGCCGATGGCCGACTTGCCCGGGATCGGCGAGAGGATACGGACGTCCGCGCTCGCCACGGCATAGGCGATGTTCTTCGAGAGCGCGGTCACGCGCTCCACCTTGGTCCCGGGTCCGAGCTCCACCTCGTACCGGGTGACCGTCGGCCCACGGGAGAAGCCGGTCACGGTGGCGGGGATCTCGAACTCCTCGAAGACGTTCGTGAGACGCTCCACCACGTGGTCGTTCGCGGCGGAGCGGACCTTGTGGGGACCGCCCTTCACCAGCAACGCGTCGCCGGGCAGCGTGTAGACGATGTGCGGCGAGAGCTCCAGCTGCTCGGCGCGCGCGGGGAGCACCTGCGTGGGCGGGGCCTGGAGCTCCGCATGCTCGTCCGGCTCCTGCTTGCGTTTCCGGCTCCGCGGCGCGGGCGCCTCCGGTTCCGGGGCCGGCTCCACGACGTCGGTGCTGTCGGCGATCGCCGCCCCGCGGCGCACGCGGGTGCGCGGCGCGGCAGGGCGCTCGTCGGCGAGGGCGTCGACGGCGTCGACGGCGGGCGGGCGGCGGAACACGCCGGCGATGCGGCCGGGGACGGCACCGACCGGCGTCGCCGTGATGATGCACAGGGACAACGCGATCAGGAGGACAAGGATGGGCACCGCGGCATACGCGGTGAAGAGGATGACGAGCGGCGCGGCGAACACCCAGCCCACCACACCACCGGCCGCCTCCACGGCCGCGATGTCCTCGAACGGGGACGGCACGCCACCGCCGATGTGGACCAGGCCGGCCACGGCGGCCACCAGCAGGACCACACCGATCGAGACCCGGCCGTTTGCGCGGGAGGCCTCCGGGTGGCGGAAGAGCCGGAACGCCAGCGCCGCGAACAGGACCGGCAGCAGCACGCCGAGGATGCCGATGAGCCCCGCGGCGCCGTGGTGGATCACGTCGCCGGCCAGCCCCGAGAGGCCGAACCACTCCCTGATCGCGATCACGATCGCGAGCGCCAGGAACAGGAACGCGATCCCGTCGCGACGCAGCGCCGGGTCGGCCCCCCGCGCGGCGTTCGTCACCTTCCGAGTCGTTCCGCCCACGAGGTGCGCTCCTCCCATCCAGATCCCCCGGACCACGCGGACCGGGAATGCGCGCCGACGGCGCGCCGGTGCGCGACGGGCCCGCGTGGACGTCCCGGTGGCCGGGCGTCGTCTCATCGCGGCCTGCCGTGCCGGGGAGGGCGTTCGGGTGGCCATACTGGGTCGACGGTATCCCGCCGGGGCGCACACCCCGAGGGGGCGCGCCGGTGGGTTGCCCGATCGGTGCCGTGCGCTGCCGCCGTCACGTCTCGATGACCACCGGGATGATCAGCGGCCTGCGGCGCAGCTTCTGGGAGGCGAACCGGCCCACCACGCGCCGCATCACCTGTTGCAGCTGGCGCGGGTCCGTCGAGTCCTGTGCGGCCTTCTCGAGCGCGATGCGGAGCTCGCTCCGGATCGGGTCGAAGACTTCTTCGCCCTCCGCCATGCCACGAGCCTGGATGTGCGGGCCCACCACGATCTCCCCGGTCGACGAGTCCACCGCTGCGAAGATCGAGATGAAGCCCTCCTCCCCCAGGATCCGGCGGTCCTTGAGTTCGGCGTCGGTGATCTCCCCCACCGAGGACCCGTCCACGTAGATGTACCCGCACGGGACGGCCCCCGCGATCCGGGCGACGCCGTCGACCAGGTCCACGACCACGCCGTCCTCGGCGAGCATCACGCGCTCCGGCGGCACGCCGGTCTGGACCGCCAGGGCGCCGTTCGCCACGAGGTGGCGGATCTCGCCGTGGATCGGCATGACGTTGCGCGGCTGGACGAGGTTGTAGCAGTACAACAGCTCGCCCGCGGACGCGTGCCCGGAGACGTGGACCTTCGCGTTGGCCTGGTGCACGACGCGGGCACCCAGGCGCATCAGGCCGTTGATCACGCGGTACACCGAGTTCTCGTTGCCGGGGATCAGGGAGGAGGCGAAGATCACGGTGTCGCCCGGGCCCACGGACACTTTGTGGTCCTTGTTGGCGATGCGGGCGAGGACGGCCATGGGCTCGCCCTGCGAGCCGGTGGCCATGAGGACCAGTTTGTCGTCCGGGAGGTGCTCGATCTCCTTCAGGTCCACCAACACGCCCTCGGGCACGTTGAGGAACCCGAGGTCCGCCGCGATCCCCATGTTGCGCACCATCGAGCGTCCCACCATGCACACCTTGCGGTCGTGACGGGCGGCCGCGTTGAGCACCTGCTGGACGCGGTGCACGTGGGACGCGAATGAGGCCACCACGATCTTGCCCGTGGACTGGGCGAAGAGGGAGTCGAGGACCGGGCCGATCTCGCGCTCGTGGGCCGTGAATCCGGGCACCTCCGCGTTGGTGGAGTCCACCATGAACAGGTCCACGCCCTCCTCGCCGAACCGGGCAAAGGACCGCAGGTCCGTGATCCGGCCGTCGAGCGGCAGTTGGTCCATCTTGAAGTCGCCGGTGTGGAGCACGTTGCCGGCAACGGTGCGGATCATCACCGCGAGGCCGTCCGGGATCGAGTGGTTGACAGCCACGAACTCGCACTCGAAGGGGCCGAAGTCCTCGATCTGGCCCTCCGCCACCCGCAGCGTGTAAGGGGTGATGCGGTGCTCCTTGAGCTTCGCCTCGATGAACGCCAGCGTCAGCTCCGAGCCGATGATCGGGATGTCGCCCCGCTGCCGCAGCAGGTAGGGCACCGCGCCGATGTGGTCCTCGTGCCCGTGCGTGAGGATGAGGCCGACGACGTCGTCGAGCCGGTCGCGGATCGAGGTGAAGTCGGGGAGGATCAGGTCCACGCCGGGGTGGTTGTCCTCCGGGAAGAGGACCCCACAGTCGACGATCAGCAGCTTGCGGTTGAGCTCGAGGACGCTCATGTTGCGGCCGACCTCGCCGAGGCCACCGAGCGGCGTGATGCGCAGGGTTCCGTCTCGCAGGCGGGCGGGGAGCGAAAGTTCAGGATGGGGATGACTCACGGGTCCATCCTGCCATTGACCGGAGCGGTGCTCCTACAGTGCCCGCACGGCCTCCATCGCGCGCAGCAGCGCCTCGCGCTGGGCGGCGGTTGCCGGGACGAGCGGGAGCCGCAGGGTGGGCGTGGAGATCAGCCCCTGCTCGAAGGCCGCCAGCTTGGCGAGCACGGCACCCTGCCCCGCGCCCATGATGGCGTCCACCAGCGGCATGACCGCGTTGTGGGCGTCCAGCGCGGCGGCCAGATCGGAGGCCGCGACGGCGTCGACCATGCGGCGGTACTGGCGCGCTCCCGCGTGCGCGACGACGGACACCACTCCCACGGCACCGTGCGTGAGGAAGGTGAGGTTCAGGGCATCGTCGCCGGAGAACACGGCCATACCGGTCTCGCGGCCGCGGCGGCAGCCGGCCACCGGATTGCCCGTGGCGTCCTTGAACGCGACCACGTTCGGGTGGCGCGCGATGCGGGCGGAGCACTCGGGCCCGATCGCCACGCCGGTGCGGCCGGGGATGTCGTACACCATGACCGGCAGGTCGGTGGCCGATGCGATCGTCTCGATGTGCGCGGCCACACCGTCCTGCGAGGGGCGGTTGTAGTAGGGGGAGACCACCAGGAGGGCCTGCGCGCCGGCCTGGGCGGCCGCCTCGGCCATGCAAACGGCATGCGCGGTGTCGTTCGAGCCCGCGCCGGCGATTACCCGCGCCCGGCCGCCGACCGCCTCGACGACGGCGCGCACCAGGTCCGCCTTCTCGGGGCCGTGCGTGGTGGGCGACTCGCCCGTGGTGCCGGAGACGACGATGCCGTCGCAGCCCTCGGTGACCAAGTGGTCCGCGAGTCGCTGGGCGGACGCCAGGTCCAGCGACCCGTCCGCGTGGAAGGGCGTGACCATGGCGGGGATGACGGTCCCGAAGGCGGTGCGTGCGTCCATGCGGCCCACGGTAGTGCCTCCGGGTGGCGGACGGGGCCGCCGGGCCGGTGGGTGGGACACCGGTTAGGGTGGCGGGGTGGCTGATGTTTCCGTGCGACCCGCCCTGCCCGCCGACTCCGAGCGGATCGGCGCGATCCATGCCGAGACTCTTCGGCTGGCCGCGGAGGCCGGGCTCGGCCGAGATCTCCCGGACGAGGCCGCGGACGGCCTCGGGCCCGCGGCCTTCGCCGCGCAGTGGCGCGCCGCGATCGACGCCCCGCCCACACCCCTCCACCGCGTGCTCACCGCTCTGGACGGCCAGGTGATCGTGGGATTCGCCGCGCTCGCCCCGGCGGACGGGGACCTGCCCCATGCCGGCGCCGCCCTACAGGCGGAGATCGTGGCGCTGGAGGTGGCGCCCGACCGGGTCCGCGCCGGCCACGGCTCCCGCCTGCTGGCCGCGTGCGCGGAAATCCTGCGCCAGCAGAACGCCGTCGCCGTGCTGACGTGGTGCGTCCAGGGCGACCAGGTACGCACGCGGTTCCTCACCTCGGCTGGGTTCGCGCCGCTGGGGGTGCGCCGCCGGTTCGCGGTCGGCGACGGGGAGATCACCCAGATCGCGTGGCACACCACGCTGGGCTGAGCCGCCGGGTCTACAGCTCGATCAGGGCGTCCAGCCCGACCGTGAGGCCCGGGATCCCCGGCACGCGCCGGACGGCGAGCAGGACACCCGGCATGAAACTGGAGCGGTCGAACGAGTCCGTGCGGATGGTGAGCTGCTCCCCCGGGTTGCCGAACACGACCTCCTCGTGCGCCACGAGGCCGCGCAGCCGAATCGAGTGGACGTGCACGCCGTCCACCACCGCGCCGCGGGCGCCGTCCAGCTGCTTCGTGGTGGCATCGGGCATGTCCCCCAGCCCCGCCTCGCGCCGTGCGGCCGCGATCGCCCGGGCGGTGTGGACCGCGGTCCCCGAGGGCGCGTCCACCTTCTCCGGGTGGTGCAGCTCGATCACCTCGGCGGACTCGAACAGGGGCGCCGCCCTGGAGGCGAACACCATCGCGAGGACCGCCGAGAGCGCGAAGTTCGGGGCGATCAGCACCGAGGTGGCGGAGCCGTCGAGGCGCGCGCGTACCCGTTCCAGTGCCTCCGCGGTCCACCCGGTGGTCCCCACGACCGCGTGCACCCCCGCGTCGATGAGGGCGAGCACGTTGGACTCGGTCGCGGCGGGCACGGTGAAGTCCACGGCCACGTCCGCCCGGCCCGCGAGGGAGGCGACGTCGTCGCCCACGTCGAGGCGCGCCACGAGCTCCATATCCGGGGCGGCGGAGACCGCCGCGCACACTGCCTGCCCCATGCGCCCCAGCGCACCGATCACCGCAACACGAATGGTCATGGGATCAGGGTAGTGCGAGAAGCGCGTCGCAGGCCTGCTGCGGCCCCACCAGCACCAGCGAGAGGTCGGCGGCGAGGATGTCGGAGGCCACCGCCTGCACGTCCGCGGCGGTGACCGACCGGTAGCGCTCGAGGGTCTCCTCGAAGCTGAGCAGCCGGCCCGTCACGATCTCGGCGAGCCCGAGGCGGCTCATCCGTGCCCCCGTGTCCTCGGACCCGAGCACGAAACTCCCGCAGATCTGCCCGATCGCCCGGCCCAACTCCTCGTCGTCCGCCGGCTCGCCGGCCAGCTTCGCCACCTCGGCGCGCAGCAGTTCGACGACGGCACCCACCTTGGCGGGCGCGCTAGCGGCGTAGGCGCCGAACAGGCCCCCCTCGGCGTAGCCCGAGGTGAAGGAGTACGTGCTGTAGGCCAGCCCCCGCTTCTCGCGGATCTCCTGGAAGAGGCGTGAGCTCATGCCGCCGCCCAGGATCGTGGAGGCGACCGCGAGCGCGAAACGCCGCGGGTCCCCGTTGGCGACGCCCCGCCCGCCCAGGATGACGTGCGCCTGCTCGATCGGACGGGCGATCGCCAGCGTCGTCGCGGGGGCGTAGACGGCCGAGGTGGCATCGTGGCGTTCCGCGGGGACGGCGGCGGCGTCGAGCGCCCACCCGGCGGCCCGGGCGCCGGCCAGCACCGCCTCGCAGACGTCGTCGTGGTTGATGTTGCCCGCTGCCGTGATCACCAGCTCGCCGGGCACGTAGGTGGTGCGGTAATGCTCCGCCACGGCGTCGCGGGACAGCGCCGCGATGGTCTCCGGCGTGCCCCCGATCGGGCGGCCCAGCGGGTGGCCGGCCAGCACCGTCTCGGTGAAGCGCTCGTGCACCAGGTCGGACGGGTCGTCCAGCGCCATCGAGAGCTCCTCGAGGATCACTGCGCGCTCGGTCTCGAACTCCCCGGGGTCCAGGACCGAGGAGGTGACCATGTCCATGATGATCGCGCTGGCCAGCGGTAGGTCCGCATCGAGGACGCGGGCGTAGTAGCAGGTGTAGTTCTTCGCGGTGGCGGCGTTGGCCTCCCCGCCGACGGCGTCGAATGCGGCCGCGATGTCGTAGGCGCTGCGCCGGGAGGTGCCCTTGAACAGCAGGTGCTCGAGGAAGTGCGTGGAACCGGCGTGCTCCTCCGCCTCGTCGCGCGAGCCGACCGCGACCCACGCGCCGATCGCCGCGGACCGGGTGGCCGGGATGTCCTCGGTGAGGACCCGGATCCCGCCGGGCAGGATCGAGCGCCGGATCAGGGCGCCGTCCTGCGAGAGGCTGAAGGAGGCGGCGGTGTCGGTGGAGGTGCCGCTGACGAGGGGCACGACGGACCAGGTGGGCATGTGAGGCATCCCGCACAGTCTACGGGCGGCGCAGCGCGGGCGGGCTCATCGGTCGGGTGACGGCGCTCCCCCCAACTCGGCGGCGTTGCCGGGCGCGAGGGCCCACCAGTTCAGCCCGTCGGCGGAGGCCGGCTCGCACCGGAGCCCTGCCTCCGAAGGGGCGATTGAAGCGCCTGCCAGGCCACTCCCCGTGGAGACCTCGAGGATCGAACCGTCGACGATCACGCGCACAGGCGCCAGCCCCCGCGGCACCCGGATCGGCGCCGCGGACCCGGCGACGACGTCCACCCAGCCGGGACCGGCGGTAAGGGTCGCGACCGCGCGTCCGGCGTCGTCCCGGAGCTCCAGTGCATCAACCCCAGCCCGGTCCGGGAACCACTCCACGTCGAGGGCACCATGGGTACCCGAGCCCGACGGGACGCGCAGGCCGGCGACGGCGGGGTGCGGGTCCAGCCGGACCCCGTCACCCTCTGTCGCGATGACGTAGGGCACGCTCAGCGCGCCCATCCAGCCCCGCTCACCGTCTCCCGTGCCGCGGATCCAGAAGATGACGCCGGGAGTCCCCTCGCGATCTGTGAACACCGACCCCGCGTAGTGGCCGGGCGCGGAGGTGAGTTGCTGCCAGCGTCGGGCGGTGAATCGACCTTCGGTGTAGCTGCCAATCGCCGCCGCCACGTGGTGCAGTCCGTCGGGCTCCCACACGGAGACGAGCAGCACGTGCTGATCACCGAC
>Ga0209745_1000020_pt1 | contig 85550 bp, 49 predicted proteins | sample BarGraNGADG00312_FD_184495 | JGI IMG/M metagenome (GOLD analysis project Ga0209745, IMG submission 184495) | Arctic peat soil microbial communities from Barrow, Alaska - Barrow Graham LP Ref core NGADG0004-312 (SPAdes) (version 2) | ecosystem: Environmental > Terrestrial > Soil > Wetlands > Peat... | reverse complement strand
GATTTAAATGTTTCACCCGGATTCAAAACCGTCGATGGAAAATCAGGATGGTTAGGGCTGTCAGGATAGTGTCCTGTCTCGAGACAGAGACCTGACCTGTAGATGTAAGGCTTCCCACCATGTCCTATTTTGCTTCCATCAAGAAAATTGCCGCAATAGAACTGAACACCGGGCTGATCGGTGATGACTTCCATAAGGCGACCACTGGCAGGTTCATATACCGAAGCATCAACTTCCTCCTTATTATCAAGTACAAACGTGTGATCATACCCTTTGCCAAAAATAAGCTGATCATAGTTCTCTCCTATTCTTTCTCCAACGGTATGAGGTGTGGTAAAATCGAACGGGGTTCCTGTTACCGGCCTGATCTCGCCTGTCGGTATCAAAGTTGAATCAACGGGAACAAAACCTGATGCTTTAATAACAAGCTGATGGTCAAGAATATTTCCGTTGCCTGCTCCATGCAGGTTAAAATAAGCATGATTTGTTATGTTGAGCACCGTTTTCTTGTCGGTGGTGCAGGCATAATCAATCACAATCTCATTATTATCGTTCCAGGTGTAGGTGACCTCAATATTCATATTCCCGGGGTACCCTTCCTCCATATCGGGGCTCTTGTAAGTAAATTTTACCGTTGGAAACTCTGTCTTTGCCGGAATTTCAGTTTCCCAGACAACACTGTGCCATCCTCCGGGTCCGCCATGCAATGAATTAGGTCCGTTATTAAGAGAAAGAGAATATCCAACACCATCGAGGGAGAATTTTCCTTTAGCGATCCTGTTGGCATACCTTCCGACCACTGCTCCGAAATATGGATCACCCTTGATCATGCTGTCAAAAGTGTCGAAGCCGAAAGTGACATTCTCCTTTTTGCCAACTTTGTCCGGAACTTCAATCCATGTGATCCTTGCTCCGAAATTGGTAAGCCTGATCATGTTGCCTGCCTTGTTTGTCAGGGTCATCTGATATACTTCTTTCCCCTTGTAAGTGCCAATTAATTCCTTTTGAACCATTGTTTTATTTTTTGAACTATTGTTGCAGCCGCTGAAAATAACAGCCGCTCCAAGAAGGGTTAATGTTAAGAACCGGATTTTTTTCATAGCTACAAATATTTATTTCTTATAAAAATAATAACCTTTCATTTATGAATGCCATATCATTTACCTGCCATAAATTCTGACGCCGGTAAGCCATCGCTGTTGAAAAGCGTACCGACAGCTCCGTTTCTCCAGCAGTATCTGACAATAGCAGGTTCCACCACTTTGGGTGAAGATACCCAGACTTCATTATTTACAATCTTTGCAACTGCACTTACAAATACTCCGTCTTTTCCTGCAATTTCGAACTCAGGGATGAAGTCCTTTTTTGATACCAATCCTGATCCTGTGTTTTCAAAATTCACTTTTATTACTCTTCCATCAGTTATCATTGATTTATAAACTGGTCCGGTGCATGGTGTTTTAATCCCATAATCATTATTGAGCGCCAGGGCGGCAAGCCGGTTGCCCACCTCAGTCTTATAGGGAGGATGAATATTCATAACAGTTGCTATGTCAAGCGTAACAACCATTCCGGTATTTGGAGTGGCAAGTGATTTTGCCTGTGATTCGCGCAACAGGACGGACTCAGTAGAATCAACACCTGAATAAACATAAGGTGCAATCTGTACAAAGTAGAATGGGAAATCCTTCTCTTTCCATGCATCTCTCCAGTTCTGAATCATCAGAGGGAAGATCTTTGCATACTGGTCAGCGCGGCCGACATTTGCTTCACCCTGATACCAGATTGCTCCTTTAATACTGTAATTCACTATCGGATTTATCATACCATTGAAGAGCATCGATGGTGAATTAGGTCCCATTGCCATTGGCTTCTTTATCCCGGCATACTCATTTTTTGATATGTCGAAAATGTAGAACTTGTTGTCTGTGAGTTCAGCCGAAACCTGGTATTTCCATTCACCGTTAATATCAATGGGAGCTTCCTTTCCTGCTTTGTCAGTTATCTTCATTGATCCCGGAGCACCCCAGATACCTCCGCCGCCGCCATTATCAAGAACTCTCACGGCGATTGTGCTGGCACCCTCTTTTACGGAAGCACCAGGTATAACATAATTCCTGTCTGCCTGCCAAAAACCGACCGTTTCGGTTGCACCGACGAGCAGTCCATTGAACCAGGCACAATCCATATCATCGATAGGACCAAGTGATAGTATCAGATTCTTCCCTGCCAGTGACGCAGGGATATTTACGACTTTCCGGAACCATACGGCCCCGTCAAGATCACCTATCACTTTTTCAAACTGTTGCGGGAGCGACATAGAAGGCCATGCTGAATCATTAAAATCGGGTGCTGCTGCTGCTTCATCGCCAAGACCGAGCGCCTTCCACTGGTCATCACCAGCAGGTTTTACTTCAACTTTTTTATGTCCGTCAAGAAATTTCTGGTACTGGGCCTGAAGGGGCAGTGATTCCTTCATGGCTGCAAGGTCCTTTACAAATTCGCCTGCATTTGTAAGAACATCGGCAGATGTCCATGATTCAGACGGCGTTCCTCCCCAGGCTGTTTCTATCAAACCTATCGGAACATTAAGCTTCTCATTCAGCTTCCTTCCGAAGAAGAATCCTGTGGCGCTGAAGGGCCTGACTGTTGCCGGGTTACATACTTCCCATTTACCTGTGCAGTCGTCGAGAGGTTCACCTGATATTTTCTTCGTCACATTGAAGAGCCTGATATTGGGCAAAATTGCAGAAGCAATCGTTTTTGCAGAACCCATTATAGTATCCTTAGGCGGCCATCCCTGGATCGGCATTTCCATGTTCGACTGTCCTGAGCAGACCCATACTTCACCAATGAGTACATTACCTATGGTTATTGCAGTGTCAATGGCATTTATAGCAATTTTATATGGTCCTCCGGCCTCAGGAGTGGCTATTTTCACCGACCATTTGCCATCCTTGCCTGTTATAACTGCTTTCGCCTGGCCCCATGACGGGGTCACAGAAATTCTCTGACCAGGATTAGCTTTTCCCCAGATCGCAGCATCTGTCTTTTGCTGCAAAAGCATATTATCGCTCAGGATTGAAGGAAGCCTGAGGCCGGATGGCCCCTTCTGGCAGGCAGATGCCAGGAAAACAAACAATAGAAGAATCGTTACTTTTTTCATTGATTTAAGTATTTTATAATTTGACATTATATCTGGTTTATAAACAAGGGTTTTTAAAATTTCCTTTTCTGAATTATCATCATGCTGCCGTCATATTTTACAACTTCGGCCGGAACAGCTTCAGGATTAAACTGCACCGGATGTTCTTCGCTTACCCAGACGATCCTGAATGTTCTCGATTTAAGCATACCGTTAAACCCGCCCTTTCGTTCACCTATAATCAGATTCCCTGCCATCTCGTCGTAACTGAATCTGATAGTACTGCAGGCTCCTTTCTCATAATTGTAATTTATCCCTTCATCTTCATACAAGGTAAATGCGCAGTCTCTTCCTGTGTAAACATACAGAGTAATTGGTTCAGCAGGTTTTTCATCAGTATACTGAATCTCAGGGCCGACAGGTATTATTGAACCCTCTTTTACGAATAATGGAATATGTTCAAACGGTGCATCCACCGCGATCCTCTGTGCACCCTTAATGTATTTTCCGGTATAGAAATCGTACCATCCGCATGAGGCAGGAAATGTAACATAACGTGAACGGGCTTTATACTTATATACTGGCGCCACCAGTAACGACGGGCCAAACATATACTGGTCACCGGTGCTTTCAATACTCGGATCATTGGTGAAATCCATCACCATGGCGCGCATAATTGTATAGTCGTTGAAATAAGTCAGTCCTGCCAGCGAATAAGTATATGGCATGAGGTAATATCTCAGCTTGTCATAGTAGACCATGCTTTTATATGCAGGATTCCCTTCAGGAGATAAATTAAAGACCTCGCGATACGGGTATTGTCCATGACTCCTGAACAGTGGGCAGAATGAACCGAACTGATACCAGCGTGTATTGAGTTCTCTCCATTCATTCATGTCTTCTGATCCTTCCTTTGCGCTGGTGTACCTGCCCTCTACATCAAAACCGCCAATATCGAAGGTCCAGTAAGGTATACCTGACATCGCATAATTGAGTCCTGCCATTATCTGGGCTTTCATGTCTTCCCAGCGGGTCGCAATATCGCCGCTCCAGGTTGCCGTTGAGTATCTCTGCAGGCCCGCAAATCCCGAGCGGGTAAGCAGGAAGACACGCTTGTCCGGATCAGCTGAACGCTGCCCGTTATAGATTGCCATGGCATTCATCAGAGCATAGGTATTGAAGTATTTTGTTGATGGCCCGAGGAATGTAGGTGTAGTCAGAAGCTTTCTGTAACTGATACTGGAATTTGAAAGTATGTCTGGTTCTGAAGCATCCATCCACCAGGCATCAAATCCCTTTGTGTAGAGATGCTCCCTGATCTGGTTCCAGAAAAGGTCACGTGCCTGGGGGTTGTATGCATCATAGAATGAACCTAAAAAGCCTTTACCTATCCAGTCCCTTACACTGTCCTTTATAGCCTGCCGGTACATCCATCCCTTGCTGTCGAATTCCTTGAAATGATCAGTGGTCATATAGAATTTAGGCCACACAGATATCATTATTTTAGCGTGAAGGTCATGCACCTGGCTGACCATTCCAGCCGGATCGGGAAAGAATTCAGGGTTGAATTCATGTGAGCCCCACGAATCAACAGGCCAGTAGGACCAGTCCAGGACAATATTATCAAGCGGGATATTTCTCTTCCGGTATTCTTTGACTACACCGATCAGCTCTTCCTGCGATTTGTAGCGTTCCCGGCTCTGCCAGTAGCCCATCGCCCATTTTGGCATTATGGGAGCTTTCCCCGTCAAGGTTCTGTAACCGCTTATTACATTATCTGGATCATCCCCAGCAATAAAATAGTAATCAATCTGATCGCCCATTTCCGACCAGAGCGACAGCTGATTCTGTTCAGCAGGCGGAAGAGGACTTAATGCTTTAAGCCCGAGGTAAGATACACCGCCATCCGGGTGCCATTCAATCCTGACCGAATACTTTCTTCCCTTTTCAAGATTCCTTTCGAACTTGTACGGAGTCGGGTTCCAGGCTGTTCTCCACCGCTCCGGGACAACGAGTTCATTATCGATATACAGTTTTGTATAACCTGCATAGTATAACCTGAAGTGATAGAGCCCGCTCTCTTTCGGCTCTATTTTGCCTGACCATACGATCTCCGAATTGTACAACTGGAAACCTTTAGGAAAATTCTTTACTGTTGTATTATCCTCATAGTCAATAGATGCTTCTTTCCTCTCAATGAAAAGCTTATTTGTGTCTGAGTTGTTATAATATGAAGCAGTAAGAGCTCCTTCTTCACCATGCTTATCATAGAGTTTAAAAAGATCTATCTGCGAATAATCGCGGGGATCACCAAACCTGGTAAGTGAATAATTATCCCAGAGGATGCCATAATTCCGGTTTGAGATGACGAATGGCACCGATACCTTGGTGTTGTACTGGTATAGGCTTTCATTCCTTCCCTTCCAGTTGAATTCCTCGGACTGGTGCTGGCCAAGTCCGTAAAATGCCTCATCTTCAGGTGATTCAAAGACTTGCCGCATCGAGTACCCGGATGTTCCTTCAACTGATATTGGTGAAAACGATTTCCCTCCTCCGGCATGTTCTGCAAGCAAAACTTTTCCATTAGCATTCCTGAACACTACCTGTCCTGTAGAAAGAGAAACTTCAGCTTTCAATGCTGATGTCGAGAGTATAAGTGTATCACCTGAAATTGTGACATTATATTTCAGACCAGGCCGGGGATGGGATATGACACAAAGGCTTTTATCCTGAGATGGTCTTTTGGCAGGTGAGGCGATCACATGAATAATATTTTGACTGAGAGGGTCAACCTTTATGAATCTTGCGCCATGTCCTGTTTTGTCATTAATGCGGACAATAATTCCGCTGTCGGTTTTCATCCATGTATTCCGATTACATGAGGTGAACAGGAAAGAAGCAATGATTACCAGCAGAATCTTTCTCATGAGAGTAAATATTTTATATCTCAAAACGACTTTTGCTTTATCGATTTACATATCACTTTTTGAAGAGGTTTTTACCCCCATCCCAACCTTCCCCCAAGGGGGAAGGAGCAGACAGATTACTGCCCCGGCTCCGCCTCTGCCTCTATCTCCATCAGCAAGTCATCGCGGCAGATATCAGCCTCGATGTAAGTAGCCGGCAGGGAAGGAAAGTGTTCACTGCAGATCTTTCTTACAATCCCGAAATCTTCCTGTCTCTTGATATATACCCGAAAAAGTAAATACCGTCCATGATATGGGAAAGCACCAGGTACTAGCTGGTTCAACCTCTCAGTATCAGTAAGCTTTTTAATATTCTCCAGAGTTACTATAGTTTGTTCTGCGATATCCCCCTTTCCCATGGTCTTCTGGCCAATTATTGAAGCAGTGCCTGAAATATGGAGAACAACTTCGTTTCTGTCTGCCATAAGGAGTGCCCGCTCGAATTGAGGGGCGTGTTTTACCGGGTCATCTTCTTTTTTCTTTCCCACAAGTACCTGCTGGCCATAATTGTACGCATTGACCTGGTTTGGATTGTCAACCGGCTTAATCTGCAGCGATTTGCCTGACTGAACTGCGCAGAAATCAAGGATAACTCCTCCATGCTTCATCCCTACTCCTGTTGCAGCAGGGTAACCGGCGATTTTGCGGTATTTTGAATAGTAATAGTTCCTTACCTCATTAAAAACCTGGTAATTCTGCACACCATTCCTGACGGTAAGGATATTCCCGATATAATTCCATTGCCTCACCAGGTTATCAAGTGACATTTTCTCATTTGCAAGCAGGCCTGCCATGATGTCAAAGGCACTTTCAGCAGCTTTCCTTGTATCGTCAGGGAACATAAAGCTGCTTACACCACCGGCCCAGATCTCTTTTTTATCCTCCGATTCGAGAACTACATAATTAACTGACTGGTAACTCTTTGAAGTGATACTTTCGGACTTATCATTTGTGAATGTTCCTTCCACCACGACTTTCCATGGCTTTTCGGGAGGATGAACGGAAATATTTACGGCAGGAGATTCTGAGCCGAATTCATTGAAGAGCAATTGAAGGATACTCTTTCTCTTTTCAAGAAAGCTCTCAAAATCAGGAAGATCTATAAAAACATTAAGTTTTATCGGTATGTAACCCGAAGATCTTGATTTAACAATTTGATGCAGGCATTGTTTCCATTCATCTTCTAACTTCCCCTCAACCGATGGAAGATAAACAAGATATCTCTTTGGCATACAGATTCAGTCTTTTTGTTCAAAAGTAATATTTTTTGCATCTGCACCAATCGACTTTAACATATTCCTTCCGTTAACCATTACCTTTCCGGTGATTAGTTCGGGCACATTGAATGACCTCAGGCAGTCATCATAAAAATCAGGATCTTTCTGAGGAAGAAGAAAAGGCTTTGTTGCTACCCCGTTATCGTCGAGCCATGCAAACCAGGGACGTGTATACAGGCCATCTATCCGCCGGCTGCTGAATACGAACCAGTGCGAGCCTGATGACCAGGAGTGGTAACTCTCCGTTTTGTCGGTGTTTACATTCTCCATCCTCTTAAAGGAACCGTCGGCAAGATTCAGAAGGTAAAGATCAGCTTCATTGTGCCATATTGAAAAATTTCCATAATCCGACATCGTAAACATTATATACTTCCCATCATGAGAGGGCCTGGGAAAAGATATGCTTTTACCTGTCCTGAATGAACTTATAAGCGTATCTACTCTGCTCCCGAAAGAAGCTGATGCGGGGTCAAAATCAATTTTACAGAGGCTGTACCTGATCTTGTTATAGTCGTCAGGCAGGGTGCCTTTCTTTGCTGAACAGAAGAAAAGAGTCTTACCGTCAGCCGAAAAAGATGGAAATGTCTCAAAGCTTTCTTCACCTGAAATAAGCTTACTGGTGATCAGCTTATTGGCTTTGATGTCATAAACAACGAGGTCAGATTTTGAATCCATCACCTCAATCCTCTTTTCTTTTACCGTATGGAAAACCTGAGAGATTGCATTGACTGAATATGCTATATAATCTCCCGAAGGATGCCAATAGGGATAAACACAATTTGATATAGTCTCCCTGGTTTTAGTGTTCAGCTTTGTAACCTTGCCATCTTTAACAAGCATTGTCCCGGCGACGTTTCCCCTCAGATGAAACATCATCTGGCCCGGATCATTATTATTGAAGGAATGGCAGTTCATGCAGTTCCCCGGCAGAAGGCGATTATCTATTATTGTTTCCTGATCAAAGTTTGTAAGGTTCCTCTGGTAAATTCCCATTTCACTCCACGATTCGTATCCCGGAGCTATAAGACGATATGCCAGCCAGGGATCAACAGGCACGCTCTTAATATGTATTTTAAAAGGAAGATACTTTATCCATTTCCCGTCCTCTTTTGAAAATAGTGTAACTTCCATGCTCTTGTTTTCATATTCTTTAAGCATCTTGTGCCATTTGCCGACAGGGATCTCAATAGCGTGTTTCCCGTGAAAAATGTCTTTCTTATTTCCACGCTCATAAACGGCAACCATTTTATGTGAGTTCCCATTAAGCCTGAAGTTCAGGGGAGCAATATTAACCGGGATTGTAACATCAGTTATATCGGGGAAAAGCGCCGGTGAAACGCCCTTTTCAGTGAAATTACCCGGTATCCCGGAACAGGAGGCGAGCACAATCGACCCCAAAAAGAACAGCATATATTTTATTTTCAGCATATGGCCTTTTAAAGTTTACTTTGCTTTCTTAATCTCGATCTTCTTATAATGCAGATAGTACCAATAAGTTCCTGAATAACTTTTCCTGAGTATTTCCTGAGCATCTTTTCTGGATGTATAGATATTGGCATAGGCCTGCATCCTTAACTTTGTATCATTGCTTATCTGATATGGAACATTCTTCAAAGGATTGTCTGAGGTAAGCCCTATCACATACATGATAGCTTCCTGGTAACCGACTGGTATCCTGGCATACCCCAGGTCATTCATCATGGGGACCCGGTTCATAAAATTCCCAAGGTCCTTGTTTATCAGGTAAAAGGCCATGAGGTACTGATATGCCATATTATTCCGTGGGTTTTCCTTCAGGAGCATGTTTAAAGCCCCTTCCATGATCTCAACCTTGAAGAAAAAATCTTTCTTTATCAGCATTTTCCTTTTATCACCCCAGTCCGGATCACTGTTAATCAGATCTTCGTTATAAAGGTATTTTTCTGTTTTATGCGCCCATTTCCTGTAAAATATTGTTTTGTCAAGCAGCTTAAGGTACTTGCGCGCGACTTCATAATGCCCGTTGATAAGGTTGGTCTCTGCCAGCCGTTTCACTGATCGTACGGTTTTATTCAGAGCAGGTGTGGTTTCCGTGCTTTCAAAAGAGTATTCCTGTGAAGCATTGACCAGTCCGAGCTGGTAAAATATCTCGCTGCCCATCATGGGAGCAACATACTCTTTTGCAAAGGGAAGAAAGAGTCCATCAATGCCATTCTGCTCGAAATTGAATATCCTGTCACCCATTGTGCCGGTCTTTGCCAGCGAAAGGTTCAGCATTGCCAGAGAGAGGTTATTGCGCGGCGGCTTTTTTTCTGCATATTTTATTACATCGTTCCAGCGGTTCATCCTGACAAGGTAGTCGTACTTCATGATTGACTCTGCGCCGAAATTTGCCCAGAGTTTAAGCCCAAAGATCACAGCCGGTATAAATAATGCAACCTGGATAATTAGTGCTGTTTTGTACATTTTCTCTTTTGAAGGTAGAAAACAGATCAGTATCATCAGTATGGCAGGAAGAACAAAAAGCAAAGGAATTGCTTTTGGCACCTGTGTCCTCAGATCATAGTAGAATTCACTTAAATAAGCAAGACCTGCAGGCTCCTGCACCAGGTACTGCCTTGCAAGCAACGGAATGCCGGCCGATATAACTACATAAATGAACAGCTGCCACACTTTTACCATCCTGAAACCCTGAAGATTATTTATCTTTTCCCGGCTGGCATTCTTCCTGGCTCTGTAAGCTGATAATATCTCAAATACAATAATTATGGCAAGCAATGAAAGGTATGACCCCCCCGCCAGGCAGTATGTAAGAGGAATGAGCAGAAGTCCTGTAATGAACCTCCGGTTATTCTTAGGTATGGTTGTATAAATCCATCCTGCAATTAATGAGATGAGAACCCCTATGACGGCTGATAACGGGTAAAATTCATCGCATATAATCAGTGCGGCATTAAGCGGAACCAGAAAACTGAGGGGGAAAAATGACCTGTTGGGATTAATGGCTGAAAGGATCCTGAAAATCACTTTCTGCATTCCGAATAAAAGGATTGTTATTATCAGAGGTCCTGCCAGCGATATAATGAAAAACTGGGTTAAGAATTCTCCAAGCCAGCCTGAAAAACCACCCGGCAGACCCATCCTGGAAACAAAATAATCGCCTGTGAAAAGGAAAAGCTGAGTAGCTTCCTCAAAATGGAGATGATAATTATAGAAAAATGCAAAAAAGATGAAGAGACCAGCAAAGAAAAGTCCCGTAAATAGGTATTCAGTATATTTTAGCAGCTTTTTGTCTTCCATCCTGACATGATTATACAGTTTAACAAAACTACATTTTTTATACCAATTTTCATCAAAAAAACAATCTATTGAATTCGTACATTATCGCCTGATATTCATTTATTTACCTGGCAATAAATTTTACCGTTTCCGCCTTAAGGTTCCTGAAGGCTTTTTCAACATCAAGAGGATTATAAGGAACCTGTCCCCTGGCAAGTTCAGGAATATTATACGACTTCATAAAATAATCATAGAAGTCAGCTTTTTTCTGCGGAAGAAGGAATGGCTTTGAGCACTTCCCATTCTCGTCTATATGCGCAAAATAGGGTTTCCCATACATACCGTTGTCGCGTTTGCTGGCAAAGACAAACCATCTGCTGTCCGACGACCAGCTGTGATATGTATCCGAATTGTCTGAGTTTACAACGCCCAGAGTATCAATGCTCAAATCGGATAATCTCAGCAGGTGAAGATCGGCTTCCTTATGCCAGACAGGGAAATTACCGTAACCGAATGAGGTGAAAAGAATATATTTTCCGTCGGGTGAAGGTTTAGGCTGACTTACGGTTTTATTAGTCCTGAACGATGAAACCAGCGTATCAATTTCAGCGCCGAAGGTCCCTGAAGCAGCATCAAAATCTATTGCGCAAAGACTATACCTTATTTTGTCATATTGCTGAGGCATCCTGACCGATTTCGCGCTGCAGAAGAATAATCTTTTTCCGTCAGACGAGAAAGCAGGGAATGTCTCAAATTCTTTTTTACCGGACAGGAGGCGATTTGTCAGTACCTCATTCTTTTCAATATCCAGCACCACTACATCTGAAACGGTATCATATACTTCAAGCCTCATGTTGTTGATGGAGTGGAATTCAGGTATTATGACGTTCGTAGAAAAAGCAATATACCTTCCTCCGGGATGCCAGTTTCCATAAACTACGGCAGACATTGTGCTGTCTGTTTTAGTATCTAACTTCCTGAATTTGCCATTAACCTGGATCATAGTGCCGCCATCCTTATTACGAAGATGAAAGAATGACCGCGAGGGATCCTGCTGTGCATAGGTATGGCAGTTAATGCAGCCATCGTCAATAAGATTATTGTCAATTAAAGCTCTTTCGTGAAAGCTCTCCAGGTCGCGTTCGCAGATCTGAAGCTTGTGATATACCTCGTAACCTGGTTCAATTAGCCTGTACGACAGGTATGGATCAATCCTGTCGCTTGAAATATAAATGCTGAAAGGTTTGTACTGCTGCCATTTACCATCTGATAATGCAACAACAGAAACAATAATTGAGTCATTTTTTTGCTCATTAAGCAGTGCCTTCCACTTACCGAACGGGATAGAGACCTTATAGCCTGAATTTAACCTGATACTGCTCTTTTTTCCTGAAAGAGTTACAGTGATTTTATCGCATTTGCCGTTCATCCTGAAATTAAGGGGAGCAATATTATAAGGTACCGTCACATTCACATAATCAGGATAAATTGAAGGATAACTATCTGTTTGAGCAATTCCTCGGTGATTGCTTTTACAGCTAGAAATCAGAAGTAAAAAAATTAGAATGATAGTTATAAGACTTGTAATTACCCCCTTTCTTATTTCCCCCAAGGGGAGGGCCGAGCGTTTAAAAATTGCCCAGTGGGCAATTTTAGCGAAGGCGCCAGACTGCCGCGAGGACTCCTTCCCCTTTGGGGGAATCCCGAGTACTCGGGAGGGAAGGGGGTGATAATCAATGTTAAAATTCTCTTTTACTTTCATTCAATCTTCATTGTTGCAAAATGATAATAAAACCAATAAGTAGTCCCATATTCCTTCTGCAGAGCAGCCCCATTTCCATTATTCTCGCTGTATAACTTTGTATATTCCGCCATTCTCTTTACTATTTCAGGAGTGAACCTGAAATTCTTAAAGTCTTCATGTCTCCGTTCCCCGGAAACAATGCTTATAAGCAGCCCCTCCTGGTAAACCTTTGGCAATAAAGGAGTTCTACCGGATTTATAATATTTTTCAAAATCGGCCACAAAGGAATGGATATCTTTTGAGAGCAAATGATAACAAAGAAGGTAATCTACCGCCATCCAGTTGTCAGGGTGATTATCAGCCAGCATTCTCAGGGTTGTTATATATTCATTCCCCTTCTTTAAAAGATCCCTTGAGGGTATGATATTGCGTTTACTAATAATCCAGTCTGTCTTCGCGCACTCAGATTCATTGTAAAGATATTTTTCCATACCCGCTGCCCACTTATGGTGGAACATAGTCTTTTCAAGAATTCCAATATACTTTTGAGCTGCGGCATACTGGCCATTAACTATATTAATTTCTACCAGTCGTTTCATGAGACGGCTGTTTGCCGCTTTGGGCGAGAAGATCGTACCCAGCAGTGCTGAATGCTGCGAAGCGTTGACATCTCCCAGCTGCCAGTAAACTTCGTTGCTCATGGTAATGGTAAGGTAATTTTCATTCGCATTCACAGGTATGAAGAGCCCCGTGGCAATAGGCTGGTAATGTTCCATAAGCTCATCAGGCATCCGGCCCAGCTTTGCAAGTGCCATGTTGCTGTAATAAGCCGATATATTATTGTGCATATTGTATTTGTCCGCCAGTTTATTGACCTTATCCCATCTTTCATGGCTGGCTTCAAAATCAAGTCTGAGAATCTTCTCCATAGTAAAATCTGCCTTCAGGTATATTCCTGACAAAAGAGCTGCAATTAGCACTAAAATCTCTCCTGCCAGAATTACAGGCAATTTATTTCCTGCTTCGCTCTTTTTTGCCATAAGGAATAGCATCGCAACAATAAAGATTATTGCCATGATGGGAAGATATTGCCATATTCCCGGGTTTTTTGTCATCTCAGACAGGTAGGAAAAAGCCTGACCAGTCTTAAGCAGGTAAACACCCCTTAGGTCGGGGGGAACAAAAATGGCAACTGCTGCCAGGAATGTCGAATTAAGAAACATCCAGGGCCGGCTCTTTTCAGAAATTTCGTGGCATATACCGGCAACCGGCAGAATAAAAAAACTGCTGCCTGCTATTATATATAAAAAGGGTGTCAATAAAATTCCAGCTGCAAGCCTTGCTTTGGGGGATCGTAAAGAAATGTAAATAAGTGTAACAGCTACACTTATTATCAAAGCTATGATATTTGATACCGGATATTCCGGATCGCACAGTGCAATCCAGCCTAAGATCACCGGAATAAAAGGCAAGATAAATGATACTTTCCTGCCAGCGATTTTTTCCAGTGCAATTCTCAAAGTAAACCAGAGCAGGATCAGTGAGGCTGTTATATTCACAGCTCCTCCACAATTCAGGTAATAAAACTGTGTCAGGAAATCTCCGGTATATGATGCAAGTGATGCCGGTTTTGATAAATATCCCAGGAAGTGATCAAATGTTAAAAGGAATACCTGCAACTGCTCGGTAAAGAATAAATGGAAACGGTAGAATATTCCGAAAAAGAGGAAAGAGCCCAAAAAAAGCAGGGCTGTCATTACATTTCCGGTTAAACTGTATTTCCTCTCTTGTGTCATTCTGACCTTGCTGGTTTTAATGTCCGCTGTCTGTCATTACTTGTACCGCAGGTGATTTTTTTGCTGCTCTTTCAATACTGTAGGAGTTAACCGGAACTCTCGATTTAACTAGTTCAGGCACATTAAAAGAGAACAAAAATGTATCATAAAAGTCTGGATCTTTCTGTGGAAGAAGAAATGGTTTTCGGGCCTTACCGGATTCATCAATGTATGCAAGATAAGGCTTGGCATAGAGTCCATCTCCCCTGCGGCTGCTGAAAACAACCCAGTGCCCGTCCGATGACCAGGAATGCCAGCTTTCTGTATTATTGCTGTTGAGAATATCGAGAGACTCGTAATGCCCTGTTTCAATATTCAGTAAATAGAGATCTGCTTCAGGATTATAACTCGGGAAGCAGCCATAGTTTGCCATATTGAACATCAGGAACCTGTTATCCGGCGAAACCCTGGGTATCGAAATACTTTTATTGATAGCCGGCCCTGAAATTACCGTATCGGCTTTATCGCCAAATTTTCCTGTGGAAGGGTCGAATGAAACTGAGGTGAGGCTGTACTTTATCTTATCAAATTTCTCCGGCAGCTTTACCGACCTGGCGCTGCAATAATAAAGCTTGAGCCCGTCGGGTGAGAAGCATGGAAAAGTCTCAAAATTTTCTTCAGCCGATAATAGTGGTGAGGTCAGCATTTCGTTCTTCTCAATATCATAAACGAAAATATCCGATTTCATATCTATTGCTGAAGCCCTGGCGGGACCTGTTGCATGAAAAACCTGGTTGACCTTGTTTACTGAAAATGCAATATATCTTTTTGAAGGATGCCAAAACGGGAAAGCAGCGTTCCCAAACATCTTACCGGCCTTCGTATTCAGCTTCTCAACCTTGTCGTTGCGTACCAGGATAGTCCCGCCATAACTTTCCCGCAGGTGAAGAACCATATTCTGAGGATCGTTCATAGCAAATGAATGGCAATTCATGCATGTTCCTGGCAGAATCCGGCTGTCTATGATAGTCTCGCTTTTAAAGCTGCTTAACGACCTCTGGTAAATTCCCATCTGGTTCCAGTTCTGAAACCCCGGCATTAAGAGCCTGTAGACCAGATAACCATCAATTGGTTCTTTAGTTATAAATATTTTAAACGGGGCATAATTTTTCAGGTTCCCGTTTTGCAGAATTCTTACAGTAATTTCAATGCTGTCGCCTGAATTGTTTTTTAATATTTCAGCCCATTTTTTCTCAGGAAAAATTGCTTTATTTCCCTTTATCACCAGCTCAGTTTTTTGTTCCTTTCCCTGCAGTGTTATAAACAGCTTTTCTCCTTCCTCATTTACCCTGAAATTAAGAGGTGCAATATTACAGGGTACCGTAATATTTTTATAATCGGGAAAAATTTCAGGCAAATGGTCAATATTCAAAGAAACCTTTATCCTGTCCTGCTGACATCCGATAGTCAGAACACTCATTATCAATATTATAATCCGGCTTACTCTCATTCTATTTGAAATGAAGATAATACCAGTAAGTATTACCAAATTCTTTATGCATTTTTATAGTATCCAGTCTGCTGCCCGAATACTGTTGAGCATACGACTTAATATCATTTATAACATCTGCACTTATTGAATAGTTCGCTAACTGCACGGGTAATTGAGAAACACGCGTGCTTATGTAAGCAGCCGCTTCCTGCCATGCAATGGGTAATTCATTGTAATTCAGCTTATCTGCCAGAGGAAGATATGCCAGGAAACCATCAAGATCTTTTTGCAGAAGATAGAAGGCCATCAGGTATTCAAAAGCTGCTTTGTTGCCGGGATTGGAGATCAGCAGATATTTCAGGGCAATATCCTGTTGACTATAATTATAATAGAAGTCATAACCTGATCTAAGAGCCCTGAGTGAACTCCAGTAGGGATGAGCAGTTATTTTATTTCCGTCCTTAATTAATAGCATACACTCTTTTGCCCATTTCCGGTGAAAGAGTGTATGGCTTAAAGGTTCAAGGTACTTCATGGCAATATCATACTGACCATTAATTATGAAAGTTTCAGCTACACGCCTGAAGGATCTTGACGGGAATTTAGTATCGGGAGTCGACTCAATTGTCTCCATAGCGAACATCTGTGCAAAATTGTATAGCCCGAGATGATAATACGGTTCACCGGCAATGAAAGAGGTCATTCCTCTTCTCTCATAATCAGCAAAAAGCTTATCCTTCCCCTGGTCAAAACTGAACATTCTTGAAGAGAGCTCTCCTGTTTTAGCCAGCGCAAGGTTCACTGCTATCATCGAAAACCGGTCTGATGGATGCTCTCTCTCAGCCCTTTCAATTATCTTTTTCCACTCTTCCTTATAAACAAGGTTTTCATAAGCAATCCGATGTTCAGCTTTGAAATCACTAAACTTTGTCACTCCCCATGCAGCAAATGCAAAGAGAATGAATGCAGAAATAATATTTATTGTACCCTGCTTATTATCAGATAGCTTATCTGGAATAAATTGCTGAATAATAATGAATACCGGGAAAGAAATAAATATCAGTAAAAGAGGTAAAGGGAAGAAGATCCGGATTTTATAGTATGACTCCGACAGATATGCTTGCAGAAGCGTATCTTTAAAAATAAGCTCTCTTGCGATCAGAGGGACGAAGATCGCCAGTATTATATAAATGAATAAGACAGCAATCTTAACAGGGGCCTGCAAATCTTTCCGGCTGAACCTGAACAGAAGTTCAGATATAATTATAATTAAGATATATATAAGGTATGCGCCGCCAGCTAACCAATAGACAACCAGGAGAAGTAATATACCTGTGAGACTCCTGACGCGGGGTTTCTCTATACCTGAATATATCAGAGCTGCCAGCAATGATAACAGCAAGCCGATAACTCCTGAAATAGAATAATAATCATCCGGAAGAATTATCAGGTATCCTATTGCAGGAAGAAAAGAGAAGAGTATCAAAGGCTTTAAAATGCAGGTTTTCTGAAGTATCTTTTTTGTTATAACCTGCAATAAAAGGAAGAGTATTGTCATGATTATTGCACCGGCAAAAGGAAGGTGAAAGAATTGTACGAAGAATTCTCCTAACCAGTCAGCAAAACCACCATGATGAGATATCTTAGCTATGAAATACTGAAAAGTAACCTCGAAAAGCTGAAGCTGTTCCTTCTGATAAAGATGCTGATTATAGAAGAACCCGTAGAATATTATCAGTCCTGTCCCAAAAAGCAACAGAAGCGATCTTTCAAAAACGGATCCTTTAAAGAATTTCATCATCTGGAAAGATTATGATCATTAGTGATCATTAATTTCAACTGTGCATCCTTTGCAGAATAAAGCTTGCCGGTTGCTTTGAGGATATTCCTCTTTTCTTCCGTCGAAAGCTCCTGGTAATATACCTTAAAAAGAAGAAGCCCGATACCGTTATGGAGATTCTCCTTCATCATTCGCCTTATGTCAGCCTTGAAAACCAGAGAGAGCCTGTCGGAGTAATTCCTCAGGCTGTCAATTTTCTCCTGGCTTGAAGCTGTTTCTCTTATCTGTGAATATATTGAAGCCTGCATCAGATCGTAAGCATGTTTTTTTTCTTTCCAGCTCTGAAGCATGTTATTCAGACGTGTGCCTGTGCCATAGCTGTTATCAGACAATCTTACATTAAGAGATCCCGGGTCAAAAACTACGACGAGGTCTTCAATCACTTTCGGAAAGCGCGCAGGGATCCTCAATATTCTGACACACAAGGTGTCTGCCTTTTTTTCAAAATTAAAATTCCCGTTTACAAGGATTGTCGAGTCAACATTTTTTGATATCGGCCCGTCAAGCGCCACAAGGTAGACTTTTGAGCCATTGAATGTTGTGTCGGGAACTGTTCCTTCAACCCTGAAAGTCTCCTTATGAGAGCATGATGCCGCGATCAATAATATCAGACCTTCAACTAATATCCTTCTCATAAAATAAATTTCTGTAAAGCTATCTTAACCGGAGTGAACTTCAAAACGGTAAGCCGAAATTTTATCCTGAAATTATAATCAATTATAAGGTATTTGCGAAATTCAATTTCGGGATTACTAAAAATAAAAAAGGGGCTTTCTCAAGCCCCTTTTCATTTTAAATATTCTTACGGTTTTGGTTTGAACATCCAGAACCATGCAGTACCCCAGTCGCCGGTTACTCCCGGTTCGGGAGCACTAAGAACCAGTTCGTCGGCTGTCAGTTTAAGGATATAGAAGTTGTTCTCTATCTGATTAGAGAAGTTAACCTGCATCCCGTTAATAACAGTGACGTTGGTTGTGGTAAGCTTACCAACATCCCATCCGGCTCTGGCAACGGAGAAATCAAGGTTAAATGTACCTTTTGTGACTCCTTTATACAATGCCGGATACTGAGCAGCTGTAAGTGTAAGGTTACGGCCGCCATTAAGGTCGAATTTCATCTCATCTGAACCAACACCGCGACCGTTCAGGTCTGATTTGCTTACGGCCCACCAGCAGGGAGCTGTGCAGCCTCTGTAACCGCCATTGCCCCATGGAGCGGGCTTGGTATCGTCCCATATCCAGGTTTTTCCTGCAGCAAGGTTGGTGAGTAATGTCCATTGCGGTTCCTGGAAAGCAGTAGGATCGGATTTGGTAACAGTAATAACTTTTGTGGTGGTAACGATACCACCAGCAGTAGTAGCCGTGATGTTCACAGTATAAGTACCCGGAACAAGCATCTTGACTGTGTCATTCTGCTTGCGGCTTACACCCCAGGCATAATCCCAGGAAAACATTACTTCCGGTGTCTTATTATCAAGGTAGAGAATGTAATCGTTGGTTGCATCGTTTGTTATTGTATAAACAAAGGCGTCTGCGGGAACGACTGCTCCTGCCTCCTGTCTGTTTTCAATAGGTTTGCAAGCACCGATCAAAAGAATCATCCCTCCTACCAGATATAATATTCTTTTTTTCATATTTTTCCTCCTTTTATATTATTTTACTGCGCTAAATGAATAGGTAGGTGCAACGCCGGTCTCCCATCCCGGGTTTTGAACCAGAACCCCCATTGAGAGCTGAATTTCCTGGTTTGGAATCTGCAGGAAGCCTCCGGTAACCGGCCTGAAAAGAACACCTCTCTTAACTCCTGGTACGCCGTTATTTATCGTAGCTACACCATTTTTGCTTTCAAGAAGTGTTTCCAACTGATCAAGGTGACTTTTCCCGTACCAGCGAAGCAGGTCATAATAGCGAACTCCCTCGAATGCAAGTTCCCACCTGCGCTCTGCCTTCAGTGCATCAAGCGAATAACTTGTGATATCCGGCAAAGAAGGATGAGTAGTAACAGCTGGAGGAGGATCTGGCAGGTTTACACTGGAACGTGCCCTTACTGTATTTATACCTGCAACTGTACCTGTCAGCTCTGAATGCATCAGGAGAACATCGGCAAAACGGATAAGAATTATATCCTGCATATTGTCGAGCTGGAAGTTCCTTGTGGCACTATAAAGATCAACACTGTAATTATGCCATTCTTCCACGCCGGTTGAATTTGCTTTCCAGACGTTGATTGGTCTGTATTTCTTCTGCCAGTACCCTGTCTCATCCATCTGTTTATCGTGGAAGTCGACTCCTAAATCGTAGGTGGCATCAATGCCTTCAGAAGCATCATCTACCTTGCATATTGAGCCTCTTTTCCGGATATCGTCATCAGGCCATGCATCCCACAGGGATTTATTTACAGTACCCATTCCCCATCCTTCTCCCATGGCGCCTTTGTATGAATAGGCTCTCCATCCGAAGAAAAGGTCCATCTGGTTGCTGTAATAGATACTTGTGCTCCAATCAGCGAATGTCGAGAAATTGAGGGAGAACATAGACTCCTTGTTCGTTCCATCCTCGCCATACCATGAAAGGCCATTATCAACAGTATACTTATATGGTTTTCCTGAATGAGCTGCATTTGCAACTGCATAGGGCCATAAGTTCCTGAATTCAGGCATCAGCTGGTAACCGCTGTTGTCACGGCAATCCTCAAGCCAGGTAATAACTTCATCTTTTGTTATTGAGCCGCCGCCGACAAGAGGCAGATCAGTTGTTTCATAATAACCTGTATAGAAAAGGAAGACGCGGGCCATGAGAGCCTCGGCATTCCATTTGTTTGCACGTCCCATATCTGCAACAGCCCATGGTACGCTTGGGAATTTTTCAATAGCTGTTTTAAGGTCGGTAGCTATCTGTGCATAGGTTTGTGCCGCAGGAGTCTTGGGAAGGTTCTGCGGTTTTGTTTCGAGAACCAGCGGAACTTCACCAAACATGCGTGAAAGGTCGAAGTAGAACATTGCCCTCAGGAAGCTTGCTTCACCTTGTACTTTGCCTTTCTGAGATTCGTTGTCGTATTTTGGTTTGTCAATGTTCTCGAGTAGCATATTGCAGCGAAAAATACCTTGGTAATATCGCTGCCATGTACCCAGGTACATATTCTGCCCGGTAATTTTAAAGTCACAGATCGCTCTTGGATCAAGGTCATTATCGCCGCCTCCGCCAAAACGGTCATCCGACATCAGTTCAGATGCCACAAACGGATATGAATTCAGGACCGAGCCGCTGGGGCAGGCAACCATTGTTACATAGGCTGCCGTGAGGGCCATGTCCATATCCTTAGGTGTCTGATAGAAGTCATTATTGGTCTTCATAGTCAGAGGAACAGTATCGAGGAAACTTTGAGAGCAACCCGCAAACAGAGCAACTGTAAGGAATAATAAAAATATCTTTTTCATATTCTTTAACATTTTAGAATTTTAAACTTACACCTAACATAACGGTTCGCGCGGATGGATAAAATCCGATATCAATACCTTTTGCCCAGCTGTCATAACCATTGTTAATGCCAATTTCAGGGTCCATACCGGAATACTTGGTGAAGGTATGTAAGTTCTGAACTGAAGCAAAGAACCTTGCCTGTGCAAGAGGAATTGCTTTAATGAGCTTCTTAAGGTCATAACCCAGGGTAATGTTGCTGATCTTCATATAATCTGCATTTTCAATGAAGATGTCAGAGACATACTGCCAGTTAATAGAGGAACCATAGGTAAGTCTTGGTAATTTATTTGAAGAACCCTCGCCATGCCATCTGTCGAAGATATCGGTGGTATAGTTATTTTGAGGACTATCAGCCCAGCGGCGCGAGCTACGTGCTATCTGCTGACCAAAAGCTCCGTTTGAGGCTAATGAAAGGTCGAATCCCTTGTAAGAAACTGATAAGTTGAGACCCATTATAAAATCAGGGTTCGGATCGCCAATCATGACCTTGTCGAGATCGTTTATAACACCATCGTCGTTAGTATCCTGGAATATCAGGTCACCTGCAACAGCAGTAGGCTGAATGACAGAACCTGTTGAATTCTTATAGGCTCCAACTTCTGCTTCCGTCTGGAATACGCCAAGAGTTTTGTATCCCCTGAAATAACCGATCGGGAATCCGACCTGGGCACGATAAAGCTCTTCAGTACCCTCTCCAAGGACACCGGTGGCGCCACGGATGATACCTTCAGCGTTTGCGATACGCGTAACTTCATTATGGTTATATGAAATATTCCATGATGCCGAATAATTCAGGTCTCCTGCATTATTACTATAGGTAAGTGCCAGTTCAATACCTTTATTGGATACATCGCCGCCGTTTACAAACGGAGCACCTGTTCCATAAGACGCAAGCGCCGGGGCCCTGAGAAGCCAGTCAAAGGTAGTCCTGCTGTAAACATCGAATTCTGCGCTCAGCTTGTTATTTAGGAAACGTGCATCTAAACCCACGTTAATCTGATCCGTTGTTTCCCATGTAACATCAGGGTTGGGAAGAATATTTGCATAACCGCCGGTGCTGACTATCGATTTATCGGGACCGTAGAAATAGTTGACATTCGCAAATGAAATTGTTGACAGGTACTGGAATGCATTAATAGCTTCGTTGCCGTTCTGTCCCCAGCTTGCGCGGAGTTTCAGGAAATTAACCGTATTCTTCATGTTCTGGAAGAAATTCTCTTCAGATATCACCCATCCTGCAGATACTGACGGGAAGTACCCCCACCTGTTACCCTTCATGAAATTTGAAGAAGCATCGGCACGGAGGATGGCTGTTGCCATGTATTTTTCCCTGAATGAGTAGGAGAGACGTCCGAAGTATGAGAGAATACCACCAATACCCCATGGGCTGCTTGTAACAGAAGTAAGGTTAACATCCACAACCGGTGTGTTTTGAAGGTATGCATGCTGGAAATCAGCGAAGAGGGAGGCAGAATTTGATCCGCCCACAGATTCTCCGAGTCCGTTTCTTTCAGCTGACTGACCAAGCAGTGCAGTGAATGAATGGTCGGTACCAAGCTTGAAATTATAAGTAAGTGTGTTTTCCCACGACCAACTGTATCCGAAGTTCATGTTATGAGATACTTTATCGATTGACTGGAAATCTGTAGCGCTCAGGGTATAGACCGGTCTGTAGCTTCTCCATGATCCTGCGGACATTGAATAGCCAAATGAGCTTTTAAAAATAAGATTTCTTATAGGCTGGATATCAATGAAAAAGCTGCCGTTAAGATTATGGTTCAGGCTTTCATTCAACCCTCTGTTGTAAACCATGTTTCCGATAGGGTTCGAATCATTGAGCTTCCATGGAATTGCATAATGATACGGAAAAGCAACATCGGTATTGTCTACAGCATACATAGGAAGGAACGGGCTGGCGACCATACAGCTGAATACATCGTTCCAGTACTGGTTGCCGGTACCAACACCATGGCTGTTTGAGTTCATATATCTTAAAGTCTGACCAGCTTTAAGGATATCAAATGAATTGGATTTGTCCCTCAGTAATGTATATTCACTGTTTAAACGGAAGGTAAAACGTTCAAAGTGTGATTCAACCGGATTACCAAAGATACCTGTCTGGTTTGAATGAGAGATACCCATCGAGTAGGTACCTGCTTCAGAACCGCCTGATATGTTCAGAGCATTGTTTTCAACCGGTGCATTCTTGTACGAAAGTTCATCAAGCCAGTCAGTTCCAGTCCATTCACCTGATACGATCTTATCCCAGTCGGGGACAAGAGAAGCGAAATCCATGCGCGGCTGACCGCTGTTTACTCTTGCTTCATCAATAATATTGGCATAATCAAGTGCTTTCATCATCGGCAGCTTCTTGTAGAGGTTCTGCCATCCGTATGAACCATCATATGTGATAGATGCTTTCACTCCTGAAGCAGGCCTTACACCTCTTTTGGTTGTGACCAGGATAACGCCGTTACCGCCTCTTGAGCCATAGATTGCTGAAGATGCAGCATCCTTGAGAACATCGATTGATTCGATATCGGCAGGTGATATGTTATCGATATTACCACTCGGAACCCCATCAATTACATAAAGAGGCTGAGAGTTACCGATAGTCCCCATACCACGGATATTGACATTAAATCCATCTCCGGGCTGACCGGTGTTCTTGATAATTGAAAGACCAGGTGTCTGACCCTGAAGAGCTGTCATCGCGGACATCGTGCTCAGCTTCTGGATGTCTTCACCTTTTACCTGGACAGTGGCACCGGTTACAAGTTTCTTCTTCAAAGTTCCGTACCCGATGACCACAACTTCGTCGAGGCCTGTGACAGCTTCTGCGAGTCTGACGTCAACCACTGATCTGCCTGAGATGGCAACATCCTGTGGTGTGAAACCGATGAAAGAAAATTGTAAGGTAGTACCTCCTGCAGGTACAGTAAGGGAATATTTCCCGTCAACACCTGTGAGGGTCCCGACAGAAGTTCCCTGAACAATTACTGTTACTCCAGACATTGGCTGTCCTCCTGCATCCCTGATAACGCCAGTAACTGATTGCTGGGCTATCAGGCTCAGATTGGCCAATAGTAACAAAACAAATAATACACTTCGTTTAAGCATAGTTTTGGGTTTTAGGATAAAACATTAACTACATTTTGTTTAGAATTTCAGGTTAGTGGCGCGAAGTCAGAATTCCGCACCGATCAATTCGTTCAAATATAATTAAAAAAATCATTTATAAAACAATATCAAATGTTAATGTTTAGGGGGTCATTTGATTTTTAGCTGCAATATTTCAAACGAATGCGGAATCACAGCACCCCCATCAAAACTCCTAAAAATCTGAATGGCAAGAAGATTCAGACGCATCCTTTGAATTAAGAGTGCCAGAAAGGGTCAGGAAACTCCGGAATCATTTTTTTCTGTGCCTCCGGAAAATTTTGAAGGAAGGACCCCGAATTCCTTCAGGAAATGTTTCCTGAAATATTTCGGATCCTTAAATCCGACCCTGAAGGTTATCTCGGAAACATTAAGCTGGCTTTTCTGCAATAACAGCGCTGCCCGTTTCAGTCTCAAAAGCCTGATGAATTCCACAGGCGATTTTCCTGTAAGCGCAAGAGTCTTCTTGTAGAGCAGCGTCCTGCTCATTCCCATCTCACTGCTGAGCTCCGCAACAGTAAAATCGGCGATCGCAATATTCTTCTCGACAACAGAGATAGCCTTGTCAAGGAACTGCTCATCAAGTGAAGTGATCTCAATTGCGCTGGGTTCAATATTCAGCTTGCTTTTGAAAAACTGCCGGATATTTTTCCTGACTTTAACGGAATTGTCGATTTTTGAAACGAGTATCTGGAAGTTAAATGGCTTTGTAATATAATCATCCGCTCCGGCCTCTATCCCTTCAATCTGCTGTTCTTCAGTGTATTTGGCAGTAAGAAGAATGAACGGAATGTGGGAAAGCGCTTTGTCATTCTTTACCTTTTTACAGAGATCAATCCCATTTAGTCCCGGCATCATTATATCGGAAATGATAAGGTCGGGGACCGTCTTGCGTATTTTCCTCAGAGCATCGCTGCCGTTCGCTGCCTCAATGATCTGATATTTCTTCTGGAGATTATCCTTCAGGTAAAAGCGAAGATCATCATTATCTTCTGCAATGAGAATGACAGGTTTACCGCTCTCCTGAGTCTCATCACTCTTAATATTGTCCACTGAACCAGCTTGCATTAACATGGAATTTTTAAGATCACCGGTGCTGGTATCAGATATCGGTTTGCTTATAAATTCATTGTTATCCTCTGAAGGTTCTTTTTCTGTTTCAGATAGTGACTCAATTTCCCTGACCGGAATTGAAACTGTGAAAATACTCCCTTTCCCGGGTTCGCTTTTAACAGTTATCTCACCATCATGGAGCCTGACAAACTCATTCACCAGCGATAGTCCGATGCCATTTCCCTGTTCAGAAAGGCCTGGTGTTTCGGCATTATATGACCTTGTAAAGAGATCGTGAAGCTTCGCGGCGGGTATACCGATGCCATTATCTTCAACATCAATTACCACTTTCCCCTCTTTAAATTCATTAGCTGGTTGATTGGCATAGCCTGCAGGTACCAGCCTTACATGCACTGACACACTTCCATTTTCATGAACAAATTTGAATGCATTTGAAAGGAGATTGAACATGATCTTCTCAAGCTTATCCTTGTCAAAACTGGTCTCCAGGATATTAACTTCGGTAACGAAGCTAAGCTCTATATGTTTCTGTTCGCTGAGATCAGCGAATGAATCAACCACTTCCCTCAGGAAAGCAATAATATCTCCGTATGAAGGCGAGTACCGGAATCCCTGCATCTCAAGCTTCCTGAAATCCAGCAGCTGGTTGACCATCAGCAGAAGTCTTCTGGCATTCTGCCTGATAAGCCTGAGGTTCTTTTCCTCAGGCTTGCCTTTCCAGACATGAATGAGATTCTCGACAGGTGATAGAATTAAAGTAAGAGGAGTCCTGAATTCGTGTGATATATTCGTAAAAAACTTAAGCTTCAGCGAGTCAATCTCATGAATATGCTGCGCTTCTATCCTCTCCTGCTCTATCCTCATTCTTGTCCTTTCCCTTTTAAGAGTAAACACACGCAGGAGCACCAATATAGTTGTACCAAGCAGAATGTAGAACAGGTACGCAAACCAGCTTTTCCACAGGGGCGGCATGACTCTTATTTTAAGAACTATTTCTCCGCTGTTCCATATGCCGTTTGAATTTGTGCCGCGAAGCCTGAATCTGTAATTTCCCTGGTTCAGGTTTGAGTAGGTGGCAAAATTCTTTCTCCCTTCCGTCTTTATCCAGGAGTTGTTGAATCCTTCAAGCTTGTATGAATATTCTGTCCTTTCAGGGAAAAAATAGTTCAGCGCTGCAAAATCAATTGTAAAAGAGTTCTCCCGGTGGCGGAGTTTTATCCCGGTTGTATTGAAAAGGGGCTTTTCGAGAATTATCCTGTTATTGAACTTCTCCCCTTCAGAAATAATATTATTGAAGATACGAAGTCTTGTGAAGGCCAGCTTAGTCGGAATGGTATCTTCAGCTATTTCAGCCGGATCAAAGCGGTTCAGTCCGTCCGGACCGCCAAAATAGAGTATCCCCTTTTCTGATACAGCAGCTGCAGTTTCATTGTACTCCTTACCCTGCAATCCGTCGCTGATTGTATAATTCTTAAAATAAAATGAGAGGGAGTTATCCCTTCCAGTCTGGCTCACAGTGAGCTTTGAAATGCCATTCTTGGTGCTTACCCAAAGATCATGATTTTTGTCTTCAAGGATTCTGAGTACGCAGGCTGAAGGCAACCCGTCGGACTCATAGAAGGCTCTGAAAGAGTTGTTTTTCCTGTCCATCAGGTCCAGCCCGTGGCCGGTGCAGACCCAGAAGAAACCACGGCTGTCCTCGAAGACAGAGGAGATATGATTATCGCTCACAGATGAATTATTGTTCGGGGCACTGGTATAACAAACCGAGATATTCTGGCGCGGATTAAAAAAAATCAAGCCGTTGGAAGAACTGATCCAGAGGTTGTCATTTTTGTCTGCTGTAATCGAGTTAAGATAATTGAAACACAGAGAACTGTTCTCTGAAAGATATCTCCTGAACTTACCTGTGCCCCTGTCGAAAAGGTTCAATCCGTTCGTAAGGGTGGCGAACCATAGATTATGCTTGCTGTCTTCACAAATCCCCCAGACACTGTTGTCGGAAATTGAGGTAGAGTCAGATCCGTTGTACCTGTAAACCGTGAATCTTCCGGTTTCAGGATCAAGGTGGTTCAAACCTCCCAGGTAAGTTCCGGCCCATATCTTATGTTCCGAATCTTCAAAAACCGAAACTATAAAATTACTGCTTAACCCGCCCGGATATCCTGGCGATGAATTATAAACTTTGAAGCTGTTCTTTGATGGTTCAAAATAATTTAAGCCACCCCCGTTAGTGCCGATCCACAGGTTCCCCTTTGAATCTTCAATCACAGAGTTGACGTCATTATTTGAAAGCGAGTTTTTCTCGGATGGATAATTCCTGATAAGCTGAAATTTCCTGATATTCTTCTTATAGAAATCAACCCCCTTTTTAGTTGTCCCTATCCATGATGTCCCTGATTCATCAATATAAAGGGACAACAGTCCATCGCTTGACAGTCCCCCATCTGCATATGGTCTGTTCTTGAGGTTCGTGATACTAAAGTCATGCTTTTTGATTAAAAAGAGCCCCTTGCCGTCAGTTACAACCCAGATGGCTCCCTCATTATCCTGGCTGATTCCGGTTATCTGCATGCTGGAGAAATTCGAATCAAGCGCCCCCTGTTTATCATGAATCCAGGCCCTGGCCCTTATATTAAACTGGCATAGGCCATACGAATCGGCAACCCACAGGATGCCTTCTTTATCGGCAAACAGCTGCCTTACCGGGTTGCCTGCACCATGGCTGAACCTTAACGATTCAAGCTTTTCTATGGAACTGGAACTGATGCTGTATTTAAAGATGTATCCGTTCACTGTTCCGATCCAGACTGAACCTTCATCGTCATGAGAAAGCGCGGTGATATTATTGAATAATGAAAAGCATGATTGTTCATCGAGCATGAAATGTTCGGTTGCCCTGGTAGTCCGGTTATAAAAGAACAGGCCGTTATGGGTTCCTATCCAGATATTGCCTTCCGAATCTGCCGTAAGCGCTGTGATGTAATTAACATCCTGACAACCTGATTTTGCCGATCTGATAAGATTTATTCTCCTGAATCTGTACGTCTTGATGTCGAGCACACAGATACCTGTCCTGGTCCCTATCCAGAGGTTCCCGTCATGATCTTCTGCAATGGCGTTGATCTCATTATCGGAAAGAGATGAGGAGTCAGTGTTGCTTTTCAGGTATATTTGAAAATCATATCCGTCATACCGGTCCAGTCCTGTGCTGGTGCCGAACCATAAAAAGCCGTTCCTGTCTTTAATGATGCACTTAATTCTATTATCTGACAACCCGTCATTTACATCAAGGTGGGAAAACACAAAACGGGTCTCCTGCGCATTAATAACCGTGAAGGAGAAAAGCAAACTGCAGAGAAGAATATTTAACCGGAATTTCCAGTTCATTTAATTATCCATTCATAAATACCGCTGGCAAAATACTTATTTAGTCTGACCTTTTATTTTTATTGTAGATGCAGGAAGAGGGTTTGAACTCTCCTTCGAAACCGGCAGCCAGACCATCATCTGTCCGGGTCCGCGGTTATTCCATAACGCATATGGGATAAGAGTAACCGGCTCTTCAGGCAATGAATCTATTTTACCGTCAAGGGTTCTTTTTGTCTGGAAGCCTTTTGTTTTTATAACTTCCGTTCCTCCAAGAAGTGACGCAACAAATTCTGCCGTTAACGGAGCCTCTTTATTTATAACAAGGCTCCGGACATTTCCATTATCATTATCAGGCCATTCTGCGCAATATATTACAGGGCCCCTTTGAACTGCAATCTTCCCTGCATCGTCCTTAACTCGTTCATCTGCAATGACTTTCCTGACCGGCATCGGGAATTCTATTTCTATCCTGTCGCCTTTCTTCCATCGCCTCTCTATTTCGGCATAACCGTTTTCAATCTCCCATTCCTTTGCCTCGCCGTTGACGGAAATCTTGTATTTTTCATTCACATTATCGTCAAATTTATATAGTCCTCCGGGAATTGCTTCATTGACAGCCCATCCCGGAATGCGAATCATCATCGAGAAACTGGCGCTCTTCTCAGGATTTACTGTCATCTCAACTTTTCCATCCCATGGGAAATTGGCTTTCTGCGAAATCTGAACCTTAGTCCTGCCAACTTTAATGTCTGCATTATTCGAAATGAACAGGTTCACATAAAGATCCTCATCTGTCACAGCATATATATAACCCGGAATTGCCGGAACAAAACGTGCAACATTTGAAGGACAGCAGGCACAGCCAAACCATGCGCTCCTGGCATGCTGGCCATTTGATTCAAGAGGATTGGGATAAAAGAACCTGTCGGCCGACAATGATACTCCCGATAACATCGAGTTATAAAGGGTCTTTTCGAGGATGTCAATATATTTTGTCTCGCCATGCAGAAGGAAGAGCCTGTGATTAGCAAAAATGTCGCCTATTGATGCACAGGTTTCGCAATAGGCTGACATGTTTGGCAGATCGTAAGGTCCTGCAAAGCCTTCATTGCCGCCAGTAGCTCCAATTCCGCCGGTGATATAAATCTTCCTGTATACAATATCTTCCCATATCCTGGTGATCGCGTTCAGGTAACCCTTGTCATTCTCAATTGCAGCGATATCTGCCATTCCTGAATACATATAGGTAGCACGGACAGCATGACCAACAGCTTCGGTCTGGTCGATGACTTTCTTGTTTGCCTGGTTGTACGAGTCGCCCTTTGGCCCGCGCACATCGAGGAAAAACTTAGCCAGGTCAAGGTATTTCTTCTCCCCCGTCACGCGATAGAGCTTGACCAGTCCCATTTCAATTACCTGGTGACCCGGGTAGACCTTCTCCCTGTCCCAGCCGAAATCTTTATTGACGAGGTCAGCCGATTTGATCGCAATGTTGAGAAGAGTTTTTTTGCCGGTGGCCTGGTAATGTGCAACTGCCGCTTCGTAAAGATGGCCGAGATTATATAGTTCATGACTGAGGACAGAATCCTGTTCCCACCTTTTTTTTGATGCCCATTCATGAAGCCCCTTGCCTCCATGCATCTCAGCTATTGTCCGGTTAGTATAGAGGTAGCCGTTCGGTTCCTGAGCTTTGCCGATCTTATATATTAAGGTATCGAGGTACACCTCAAGCTTCGGATCGGGATTTGTCTGAAGCGAGTAACTGGCCCCTTCAATTATTTTATATACGTCAGAATCATCAAACGGGTATATAGTCTGAAATTTCCCGGTATCTAGCTTGCCGGCAATCTCAAAATTTTTGACTCTGCCGCTTGATTCACAGTAAGAAAATGCGATGGGGATCGTTACCGTAGAATTTTTCTTTATCCTTGGAGCCCAGAAGTCATCAGTCACTTTTACAGAAGTGAACGGGACAGGCTGGATCGGGTAATCTGCTTTCCTTTGTTTTGAACATCCTGGAAACATCAGGATAAGTACAATAAATAAGACCATGAACTTAAATAAGCTTTTCATATGGCAAGGTCATTTCATTCTTAGTTTTAACCCCCATCACACCCTTCCCCCAAGGGGGAAGGAGTCTGCATCAAACCTTTCCCCCCTGGGGGAAAATGAAAGGGGGTAAAGAATCGTATTGGAAAAGAATACTATTTTTTCAATTCAAGCACTACAACTGATTTTGCCGGCATTTTAACTGTCAATATTCCATCCTTAAGAGCAAAACCGTTAAATGAAGCCGGCTTGACAGATTCTGGCTTATCAAAAGTATTGCATGCAGCCATTTCATTTGCCGTAAGAACTTCACCTGTAACCGACTTGAAAGTATCACCGATCACAGGGCAGGTAATTATAATCTCCTTATTAGGGTTGAGGTTCGCAAGCGAAATATGCATCTTACCATCTTTGTCGACTGATGCTGATGCTGATATAGCAGGAATTCTTCTGTCTCCCAGAATATAATCTTCACACCTGAGATCGGTATTCAGAAGCTGTGCTTCCTGGTGTACCCTGAACATTTTGAAAACATAATAAGTAGGTGTCAGAACCATCTTGTCGTCTTTCGTGAGTATCACCGACTGAAGAACATTCACAACCTGGGCAAGGTTGGCGACTTTCACCCTGTCGGCATGCTGGTTGAAGATGTTAAGGTGAATGGCAGCTGTTATTGCATCCCTCATGGTATTCTGCTGGTAAAGGAATCCGGGATTTGTACCTGGTTCAACCTGGAACCAGTTACCCCATTCATCAACCACAAGTCCTTTGGTCTTCATGGGATCGTACCTGTCCATTATTGCCGCATGGCTCCTGATGATCCTGTCCAATTCATAATTGAGCCTGAACGTCTCGAACCAGTCGTTCTCATCAAAAACAGTGGCGCTGTTTTTGTGATCCCAATCGCCTGGAACCGAATAGTAATGGAGGGAAATTCCCTGGAACATGCCGCGGTTCTTTTGATCTTTCATCAGGGTTTCAGTCCACTGAACGTCATTATCGCTTGCTCCGCATGCAACACGATAAAGGCGGTTCCCCGAGAAGTCCCTGAGATATGTCGAGAATTGTCTCATAACATTACTATAGAATTCGGGAGTCATGTTTCCGCCGCATCCCCAGTTTTCGTTGCCAATGGCAAAGAATTTTACCTTCCATGGCTGTTCCTGTCCGTTTTCCTTACGTAGCCTGGTCATCGGGCTGTCAGAACCAGAGGTAAGATATTCGACCCATTCCGCCATCTCTCTTACAGTGCCGGAACCGACATTGCCGCTTATATATGCATCACATCCAATAAGCTCTGTGAGCTTCATGAATTCGTGCGTTCCGAATGAATTGTCCTCGGTAACACCTCCCCAGTGAGTATTTATGATTGAAGGTCTCTTCTCCTTTGGCCCGACGCCGTCTTTCCAGTGATAAGTATCGGCAAAGCAACCACCCGGCCAACGGAGATTGGGGATCTTCATCTCGCGGAGAGCGAAAAGAACGTCATTCCTGATGCCGTATGTGTTCGGGATTTTCGAATCAATGCCAACCCAGATACCACCATAAATGCAGGTTCCCAGGTGCTCTGAAAAATGGCCGTATATATCCTTGCTGATCACAGGTCCTGAATGGTTGGCAACTATAACCAGCTGGTTAACAGCAACCATATTATCTTTCTGGGCATTTGCAATGAATGCCGCATTGAAAAGAATAAATACAAAAACCACCAAGTACTTTTTCATTTTCGATATATTATTTTAATTTGTTTTCTATAAATGATCCGAGCTTTTTATATTTTTCAAACAGCTCATTGTATCTCTTTGCTCTTACAGGATTTGGCTTGTAAGTTTTCTCAAATCCGCCTCCCATAGCTTTCTGAGCGGCAGGAATATCTTTGTGAATCCCTGAAACAACTGATGCAGCCATAGCCGAGCCAAGAGCGCAGGTCTGGTCTGAGCTTGCCACTTTTATCGGCATATTCAGAACGTCAGAAACGATCTGCATTACATAAGGATTTTTTTTGGCCACCCCTCCGATTGCGATCACACCATCAATCCGAACGCCCTCCGATATGAACCTTTCATTTATCATTCTCGACCCGAAGGCAGTGGCTTCGACCAGCGCCTTAAATATCCTTGGAGCATCCGAGCCCAGCGTCAGGCCTTCGATTGCTCCTTTTAGTGACTGGTCGGCATCAGGTGTCCGCCTGCCATTCAGCCAGTCAAGCGCAACAAGCTCCGTCTCTTCATCAGGTATCGTTTCTGCCTGACGGCTCAGTTCAGCAATTATTCTGCCGGCACTCTCCTTTTGTATCCTTTCTTTTGATGCCTCATCGAGCCAGCTCATTTTTGCAATTATTTCATCAACAGGCCATAACAGAAGCTTTCCGAACCAGGCATATACATCTCCAAAGGCTGACTGCCCGGCTTCAAGTCCCAGCATCCCCGGAATTATTGAGCCGTCAACCTGGCCACAGATCCCTGCAACCAGTTTTTCTCCACCCTTTTCCAAAGGTGCTACGATCATGTCACATGTTGAAGTCCCCATGACCTTGATGAGCTGGTAAGGCTGAATTTCGCCTCCTACTGCTCCAAGATGTGCATCGAAGGCACCGGCACCCACCTTAACATCGCCAGGTATGCCAATCTTCGCTGACCATTCTGAAGAAATCGTTCCGACAGAAACATCACAGGTATAAGTTTTCCTGTAGAGATGCTCCCTTAATCCTTTGAGAAGAGGATCGAGCTTCACAAGGAATCTTTCATCAGGAAGACCGTTGAACTCTTCATGCCACATTGCCTTATGCCCGGCTGAACAGCGGCCTCTCTTTAGTTTTAGCGGGTCCGTATTCCCGGTTAGCAGAGCAGGAATCCAGTCGCAGTGCTCAACCCAGGAGAATGCATCTTTCCTGACTCTTTCGCTGCTTCGCAGGACATGAAGGATCTTGGCCCAGAACCATTCGGATGAATAAATGCCTCCTTCATATTTTGTAAAGTCAGTACCACCCCACGACCTTGCCAGTTCGTTGATTTCGGCAGCCTCTCTAACGGCAGTGTGATCCTTCCAGAGAACAAACATCGCATCCGGATCGTTTTCAAACCCGGGCTTCATTGATAAAGGGACTCCCTCTTTATCGACAGCCACCGGCGTTGAACCTGTCGTATCAACGGTAATGCCCGCTATATTATTAATAACCTCGCTGCTTAAGCCTTTTAGAGCGCCCTTTACCGATTGTTCCAGTCCTTCAATATAATCGAGCGGGTGCTGACGAAACCGGTTGGATGAAGGATCACAATAAAGCCCTTTCCCCCATCTTGGATAATCAAAAACTGAGGTTCCTTCTATTTTCCCACTTGTCGTATCAACAACTACTGACCGGACTGAATCCGTACCATAATCGATCCCGATAACATATTTCTTTGCCATACAAATATTCTTTAAAACGACTAAATAGACTTTCAATAAAGTAAAAATTACCCCCTTTCCCGTTTCCCCCAAGGGGGAAAAGTCCACTCGCAGGCTGGCCCCTTCGCTAAAATTGCCCACCGGGCAATTTCTTACGCTCGGTCCTCCCCGTGAGGGAAGGCTAGGAAGGGGGTCAAAACTTTAAAAAAAATAATGATTATTCATAATTACTTAGACTCATATTCATTAGTTTGATTTTTTCTGGCCGTAATAGGCATCCTTGCCATGCTTCCTGAGAAAATGCTTATCAAGAAGCTGCTGTTCAACAGGTTCTTTTTTCCCAAGAAGAACGGTATAAAAAGCCATTCTGGCAATTTCTTCAAGCGCAACTGCATTATAAACGGCTTCTTCAGCATCTTTTCCCCAGCAGAATGGTCCGTGACAATTTACAAGAACTGACGGAACAGCAAGAGGATCAGTATCCTGAAGTGCTTCAATGATCACTTTGCCGGTATTGATCTCATAATCATTGCTGATCTCCTTATTTGACAGCTTCCTGGAACAAGGCACAGGTCCGTAATAATGATCGGCATGGGTTGTCCCGAATGGGGGAATTGACTTCCCGGCCTGCGCCCATGAAGTTGCGTATGTGGAATGAGTGTGAACAATGCCTCCAATGACATCATACTTCTTATATAATAAGAGGTGTGTTGGAGCATCGGTTGACGGTCTGTTCTTTCCCTCAACCACTTTCCCTTCAGGATCAAGGACTACCATATCCTCAGGCTTCATTGACTCATAGCTCACTCCTGAAGGTTTAATAACTATCAGTCCGGAAGCCTTGTCCCTTCCACTAACGTTGCCCCACGTAAGAATGACAAGGCCATGATGAACCAGGTCGAGATTTGCCTTGTAAACGCTTAACTTTAATTTATCGAGCATCTCAGATCAATATTTTTGCAACACACAGGTTGATATTATTTCCGCATTGTGACCAGTTACATCAATTCACATCAAGATTGAAGTAAAAGCCCTCGCGGACAAGTTTCTTATAATTTTCCTTTATGAACTTGAAATAAAAGGCGCCTTTCTTAGATGTCACTTTCTCTTTTTCATCAAGTTTTTCAAGAATGTTCATCATGAGAATTTTCTTCCTGAAGTTTCTTTTATCTATTGTCCGCTGATAGATAGCCTCATAAAGATCGAGGAGTTGTACCAGCGTAAATTTCTCAGGAAGCAGTTCAAAGCCGATGGGTTTGATCTTTATCTGGGTCTGAAGCTCGCAGAGAGCCCTGGTTACCATATCCTTATGGTCGAAAATAAGGTCTGGCAGATTATTCATTGACTGCCAGTGGGCGCAGTTAAGCTTAGACAGATTTTTATCGATATCCTTGATCTTGATCAGGGCCCAGTATGCAGTAGAAATAACCCTGGCACCCGGGTCCCTGTTAATGTCCCCATAGCTGTAAAGCTGTTTCATATAGACATTCTTCAGTCCGGTTAGGCTTAACAATACTCTTGAGGCGGCAGCATTAAGGCTTTCGTCAGGCTTGATAAAACCGCCTGCAAGCGACCATTTGCCTTTCGCAGGTTCAAAACTTCTTTTCAGAAGCAGAAGCTTTATTTCCTTCTCAGTAACATCATAGCCGAAGATTATACAATCCACGGCATTATAGAATTTGCTATGCTCCGAATACAGCTTCATATTATGAATTAATTAGTTAAACTGGTATTTTCACCTCATAGCTCCGGCCAGGTGATAATATACCTCATTCCAGCGGAGCTCTTTTTTGAATTCTTCAAGGTTGCATTTTTCATTTATAAGCACGAATTCAATTCCGAGCATTCCGGCAAAATCTTCGAGGTACTCATAGTCGATGGCTGTGCTGAAGCCTGTATGATGAGCTCCTCCGGCAAGTATCCATGCAGCGGCTCCTGTCTTCAGGTCTGGCATTGGAGTCCACAAAACACTGGCAACAGGCAGTTTTGGCATATCAGGACACTTCACCACCTCAACATCACTTGCTATCATCCTGAACCTGTTTCCGAGGTCTATTACTGTTACTGCAATTGCTTTCCCCGGAGATGTTTTAAATACCAGTCTTGCCGGATCGGCTTTGCCACCTATCGAAAGCTGGTGAATCTCCAGAGAAGGTTTTCCCGATGCTATTGTCGGGCACACTTCAAGCATATGTGCACCCAGCACTCTCATCCCCTTCGGATCAAAGTGATAGGTATAATCTTCCATGAACGAAGTGCCGCCTTTCAGACCCTGTGACATCACTTTCATTGAACGTACCAGGGCAGCAGTTTTCCAGTCGCCCTCAGCTCCAAATCCAAATCCCTTTGCCATCAGCCGCTGTACGGCAATGCCCGGCAGCTGCTTAAGGCCGTGAAGATCCTCGAAAGTTGTGGTAAATGCTTTGAAATTACCAGCATTCAGAAATGCCTCCATCCCGATCTCAATACGTGCAGATTCCTTAAGCGTCTCTGAATTTGCAACTGCTTTGGTCATTTTATAATCAGAACCATACTGGGCAACAAGCTTCTTAATTGCCCCGGCCGGAACATCATTTACTGCCTTAACCAGGTCTCCTATCCCGTACCCGTAAACCGAATACCCCATTTGTATCTGTGCGCTTACCTTATTGCCTTCGGTCACTGCCACATCGCGCATGTTGTCGCCAAAACGAGCAACCTTCATGTTGCGGGCATCATCAAGGGCGGCAGCGGCCCTTATCCAGACAGCTATGCGGGCTACAGCTTCAGCATCCTGATAATGGCCCACGACAACCTTCCTGTTAAGCCTTAGCCTTGTGCATATAAACCCGAATTCGCGGTCGCCATGAGCTGACTGGTTCAGGTTCATGAAATCCATGTCGATGGTATTCCATGGTATTTCGCGGTTAAGCTGGGTGTGAAAATGGAGGAATGGTTTATTAAGTACCGACAAACCCCTTATCCACATCTTAGCCGGAGAAAAGGTATGCATCCATGCGATAAGCCCTATACACTTTTTCGAGTTGTTTGCCTCTGAGCAAAGCTCAAATATTGATTCAGGAGTAGTAAGAACCGGTTTGAAGACAATTTTCTGAGAGATCTCCGGTGACTTATCAAGTGAAGCTGCGATCTTGGCAGAATCAGCAGCCACCTGTTTGAGTGTCTCAGGACCGTAGAGATGCTGGCTTCCTGTTACAAACCATATCTCTTTGCTTTTTAGTTTTTCCATATAAATTAAATTTCAATTATAGATTTTGAATACCCCCTTTCCCGTTTCCCCCAAGGGGGAAAAGCTAGGATAAACTCCTTCCCCCCTGGGGGAAGGCTGGGATGGGGGTTTTAAGAAGTACAAATTATCCATCGTTTATAAAAATCTCTTACCAGAAATAAATATAGAATGCAACACAAACGCCAAACACTACAAGTGAAGTGATAATATCGATAGCACTCCAGCTTTCGCGCGTTTCTTTTATCTGGTCAGGAGTCTGGGAGAAATATGTCAGTCCCTGTAGTTGCTGCTCACCGGCTTTTGGAGTGAACATACTGATTAAAACCATTAAAGCCATTGTAAAGAAAAACAGGAATATACAGAAATGTATCCAGTTGATTTTGAGGATAGCAAAGATACCTGTATGAAGTGAAGGATCGACAATCAGTCTCTGGGTTACCTGATCGAAGTGGCTACCCGGATCGAAAACCATTAAGACAAGCCTGAAAAGGCCTATTAAAGCGCCGATCAATAATCCCCATTCACCAGCTTTAGGAGTGATCTTGCGGTTGAATACACCTAAAAGGAACACAGCAGCAATGGCAGGTGCTATGAGGGACTGAACATTTTGCAGATATTCATAAAGCACTGAGCCGATTCTTTTCATTATCGGGATCCAGATCAAACCCAATAAAACAACGGTAATAGTCGCTAAACGTCCTACCACTACCAGCTTATGTTCACTGGCATCGGGACGATGGTGCTTATAAAAGTCGATGGTAAACAAGGTTGCTGAAGAGTTAAAGTGCGCAGCAAGGGAAGTCATCAGGGCAGCGATAAAACCTACAACGACTATGCCTTTAACGCCAATTGGCAACAAAGTGCTTACCAGGCTGCCGTAAGCTTCGTTATTGTCGGTAAAAATAAGGATGCCTTTTGCTCTTAATGCAGCTGCTATGATACCCGGGATCAAAAAAATGAATACTGGCAGAACCTTCAGGAAACCAGCAAAAATAGCACCTCTTCGGGCTTGCTGCAGATTTTTTGCAGCAAGCGCTCTTTGTACAATATGCTGATCGGTACACCAGTACCAGAAACCGATAATAGCAGCACCAAAAAATACGCTGAAGCCGGGGAATTTATCGTACCAAATATCGCCTTTGGGATGAAAAAGATGCATGTTGGTCATGCCGTTGCTGCTGGCATATTTTACGGTTTCATGCCATCCGTTGATGATGCCTCCGTCACCAACTTTTATCAGGGCCAGGATCAGAATGGTGAATGCTCCTAAAATCAGAATAGGAGCCTGTATAACCGAAATGGTCATAATGCCTTTCATGCCACCCAGCACAGTAAAAATACCTGTTAATAGCACAAGCCCGATAGCTCCATACCAGAAATCTATACCCATTACCGATTGAAGGAAAATGCCACCGGTAAATGCAGTAACTGAAACTTTTGTAAGCACATAACTTACAAGAGTGATGATTGACAGAGTGGAACTTGTGTTCTTGTTATAACGGTTCATCAGAAATTCAGGCATGGTAAACACCTTGCTGTGGGAATAAAATGGGACGAAAACCCAGCCCAGAACAAGGATCATCCATCCATGCATCTCCCAGTGAGCCATCGCCATTCCGCTCTCTGCTCCAGCTCCGGAGAGGCCTACGAGGTGTTCAGAACCAATGTTTGCTGCAAAAATTGCTGCACCAACCGCAAGCCAGGTTTCACTGCGGCCTGAAAGAAAATAATCACTCGTGTTATCTTTTTTGTGCTTTATTACCCACATTACAACTCCAACAAGGCACGAAAAGAACAAAACCAGAATGAGCCAGTCTAATGTTGCCATATCAATTGCTTTAAATTGTAAATATGTTATTTGGTCGATTCGATTTCGGAGGGAAAGTGTGTATTGTCATGCTCCGGTTTTTTCAGGATGTAGTATAAGAATTAACTAGTTCCTTACAAATCTATAAAAATAATTTAATAAATGTAAAAAATACACTCAATAATTCCGGACACGGTTTTTAGCATGGCAGCAGGAATGTTGAGAACCTGTTATTATGCTTTAAATCTGTGATTTAAGCAGATCTACTCCGGATGTTTTTCCCAATCCGCAAGTGATGACTGGATGAATTCAATGATCTTCTGGTTATCATCCTTTCCTGTTCCGTTAACAGTAAAAGGCTCTCCGAACTTAAAATAAATATGCTTGCTTATATCTATTGGTCCAAGCTCCTTTATTATTTTCCCATTGCCCCAGTAATCTGTTTTCAGCGCAACCGGGACAACCTTTACGCCCGCTTTCCTTGCAAGCTTGACTCCAAGGGAATTGAAATCTGCGGGTCTGAATATGATGCTCCTGGTACTTTGCGGGAAAATAACGATTGAAATACCCTTTGACAATAATTCCATTCCACCGTTCATGACTGCCTCAAAATCTTTTCTCGGGTCAGTGCGACCAACAACAATAGGATTCCTTGAACTCATTACATCGCCAAAGAGCGGATGGTTTACAAGGCTCTCCTTTACAACGAATGTAACCTCCCGTAACGGCGAAATAATACTGGGGAGAACCATCGTCTCCAGGGTGCTCATATGGTTTCCGATAAACAGAACAGGAGCCTCGTCCCTGGCAATATTATCCATCCCTGAAATATGGTATATGCCGCCGGTCTTTTCAATAAGCCTGAATATATAATGAGAAGAATCTTCCCATGCTTTAGTGTCATATTTTCCTGCCTTGGCCTGTTTTCTTGTTTTTAATACGATAGATGCATATTCCAGGGTGAAGTAAAACCTGCTGTTTCGCCGTAACCTGTCACTTAAAGTAAGCTTACCCATAACCGGAGTATCGTATCTGTCTGAGTTGAAATATCCTTTCTGAGTCATGGCCATAATTATTTTATCTTCACTTTTTTCAAGAGAGCGTATCCTATTATCTGGATTTACCAGAGCATAAAATTAGAAAAACTGGTAATTATAAAACCTGTTCTGCTTGGAAAATCATATTATCTTGGTAGAAAAATTACAAAAAAACAGTAACTATTGTTCAGTTAAAATTAAGGAGATTCTCCGTTTAATAATGGAAAACAATCATGATTTTTGGCCCCATAAATAATTTATGAAGCTTTCACTCCCCGATATAATCGTTTTTTTCGTCCTGACAATCGGGAATATTCTGCTTGGAGCCAGCTTCTATTTCCGGAATAAAACGGCGGATCAGTTCACAACCGGCGGCAGGAAACTGCCTGCATGGGTAGTAGGCATGTCTATCTTTGCGACTTTCGTAAGCAGTATTAGTTTCCTTGCTTTACCCGGGAAAGCTTATATGACAAACTGGAATGCTTTCGCCTTCAGCCTCTCAATTCCGTTGGCCTCGATAATGACAGTAAGGTTTTTCATCCCACTCTACAGGGGCATCGGTAATATATCTGCCTATTATTACCTTGAACAGAGGTTTGGCCCCTGGGCCCGGATTTATGCCTCTTCATGCTATATCCTCACACAGCTTATGCGCACAGGCGCAATACTGATGCTTCTGGCACTTCCGCTGAATGCCCTTTTCGGATGGAACATGAAGATCATAGTCATTCTGACCGGTCTGATGGTAATGCTCTATTCAATACTCGGAGGTATAAAGGCTGTAATATGGACCGATGCCATACAGGGGATAATTCTTATTGCGGGTGCGGTTGTCTGTGCAGTCATCCTTACCTTTTCAATGCCCGGAGGGCCTCATCAGCTCTTCGAAATAGCCAGGACAAACCATAAATTCTCGCTGGGAAGTTTTGGACCGGGTCTGAAAGAATCAACATTCTGGGTTGTTCTCATTTATGGACTGTTCATAAACCTTCAGAATTACGGTATAGATCAGAATTATATCCAGCGCTATATGACTACCGGTACCGAAAGGGAGGCAAAATCTTCAGCATTGTTCGGATCCTTGCTATATATCCCTGTTTCACTTGTTTTCTTTTATATTGGCACAGCTCTCTTTTCATATTATACCGCTCAGCCCGGACTGCTGCCGGATTCTGTCAGGAGTGCCGGCGGCGACAATGTTTTTCCTTATTTTATCGCTACAGGGCTTCCCAGGGGTATCACTGGCTTGCTAATAGCTTCAGTTTTTGCTGCAGGGATGAGCACGGTGTCGACAAGCCTCAACAGCACTGCCACAATTGTGCTGACCGATTATTATAAGCGCTACATTAACAAAAATAGTAACGAAAAGTCTTCACTCAGGGTTCTTTACCTGACCTCCATTATTACCGGGGCGGCAGGAATAGGAATAGCATTATCCCTGATCGGGGTAAAGAGTGCCCTTGACGCATGGTGGTCACTGGCATCAATCTTCAGCGGAGGAATGCTCGGATTATTCCTGCTCGGCTATATATCAAAAAAAGCAGGTAGACCGGAGGCAATTATAGGAGTAATACTGGGTGTCCTGGTAATTATCTGGATGAGTCTTTCTCCCATTGTTTTTACAGCAGGAAAAAGCATGGCCTTCAGAAGTCACTTCCATTCAGACCTGACAATTGTTTTCGGAACTCTTACTATATTTCTGACAGGATTTCTAATTGGTAATTTTAAAAGGAGAAGAATTGCCACTAAGACACAAAGGCTCTAAGTTTCAAAAGGATGCAAATTGAGTATTGGTAAGCAATGACAAAAAGTAAAAACAAAATGATATTAGCTTAAATATGCTAATCTACGAGTATTTCCATTTTATTTAAAATAACCCCCTTTCCCGTTTCCCCCAAGGGGGAAAAGCTTTATTTTGTGCTCCTTCCCCAATGGGGGAAGGCTGGGATGGGGGTAAAGACTTATTAAACAGTTGATACTTGATTTATAATTACCAATAGTTATTATTATAGAAGATTGATTGACGATGAACAGAACAATAAAACTTATTTCACTCCCCCTACTATTAATCTCATTTTCTGTATCAGGCCAGTACAGGGGTGAACAATGCATTGTAAAATCGGAATTCATTTATCAGCCCGGAGATGTCACATTCCCTTCATGCCATGCATCTACTATTATTCAGAATGGCAGGGGCCTTGTGGCTGCATGGTTCGGAGGAACAAGAGAGAAAAACCCTGATGTCTGCATCTGGGTAAGCAGGCAGGTAAATGGTATCTGGACCCGGCCTGCAGAAGCTGCAAACGGAATCCAGTATAAGGGAAAAAGGTATCCTTGCTGGAATCCAGTCCTTTTCAGATCCGGGGAAAAAATCCTTCTCTTTTATAAAGTGGGGCCGAGTCCTTCGGAATGGTGGGGTGAATTAAAAACCTCTGACGATGGCGGAATGACCTGGTCACAGGCTAACCGCCTTCCTGAGGGTATCATCGGTCCGGTGAAGAACAAGCCTGTACCTGCAGGAGGATATCTTCTCTGCCCGTCGAGCACCGAGGATAAAGGATGGCAAGTCCACATGGAATTCACCGCCGACAACGGGCTCACTTGGGAACGGACAGACGCTATAAATGATACTGCCAAGGTTGAAGCAATTCAGCCGACGATCCTTATACATCCGGATAAGATCCAGATATTATGTCGCAGCACAGTGGGAAAAATTCTCTCTTCATGGTCTGAAGATAATGGCCGCACATGGAGTGCGCTCATTCCTATCGTACTTCGGAATCCCAATTCAGGTATTGATGCCGTGACACTGAAAGACGGTCGCCACCTGCTGATCTACAATCATCTTAATAACGGAAGAAATATGCTGAACGCAGCTATTTCTGAAAATGGCGTTGACTGGAAAGCGGCTATTCTTCTTGAGAATGATCAGAAGGGCAAGGAATTTTCATACCCGGCTGTAATTCAGACTGCTGATGGCCTGGTTCATGTAACTTATACCTGGAACAGGAAACAGATTAAGCATGTTGTGATTGATCCGGCGAAGATTTCTTCTGTTGCATTTTCCGATGGAGAATGGCCAGCCGCGAAATGAGATTACCTGTTTAATAAAGGTAGTATCAAAAGAGCTGCTGACAATCCTATCAGTATCACCACAGCGCTCCAGCCAATGATATTTGTGGCTTTCTTATTCACATGAACTCCCATTATTTTTTTCTTGTTAATCAGGAGCATCATGCTTACGAGGACAACAGGAAGAAGTATCCCATTTATTACCTGAGACCATAGTGAAATTGGTATCAGCGGTGCCTTGGGTATCATTATAATCCCTGCCGAAATTATAAGTATACCAGTGTACAGAATGTAAAACTCCTTGGCTTCATCCCATTTCTTATCGAGTCCGGCCTCAAAACCGAAAGCCTCACAGACAAAAAATGCTGTTGCAAGCGGTAATATCGTAGCAGAAAATATTGATGCGATGAAGAGCCCGAAAGCGAATACCTGCGATGCAAGGTTTCCTGCCAGCGGACGAAGCGAAAGAGCAGCATCCTTGGCGGCATTTATCTCAATATGGTTAGGATAAAGAGTCGAGGCGCAGGCCACCATGATGAAGAATGCAACTACTACTGTTATTACACAACCGACAACAATATCGGTAAGGGTGTAATTATAGTTCTGCATTTTAAGTCCCTTCTCAATAACCGACGACTGCATGTAGAACTGCATCCAGGGTGCGATTGTTGTACCAACAAGCCCAATCACCATTGCCATGCTTTTAGTGCTCACTTCGAACCTGGGATGGATGATTGCTGCCCCTATCTCATGCCATGCGGGTTTTCCCATTATTGCAGAAACGACATAAGTAAGAAGCGATACGCTGAAAATCAGGAATATACGTTCTGCGATCTTATAAGTTCCCTTTACAACAAGCAGCCAGACAAGGATGCCGACAACCGGTACAGAAATATATTTACTCACGCCGAATACCTCCATACTGCCGGCAACACCAGCGAATTCAGTAGTGGTATTCCCTATTCCTGACAAAAGCAGGCCGATAAATATCAGGAAGGTAATTTTAATCCCTGCATTTTCCCGTATCAGGTCAGCAAGACCCTTACCGGTAACAATCCCCATCCTTGCGTTCATCTCCTGGATAACAACAAGCACAATGAATGAAGGAATAAGCGTCCATATCAATCCATACCCGTACTGAGCCCCTGCAAGAGAATATGTGGTTATACCTCCGGCGTCATTGTCAACACTTCCAGTAATGATCCCCGGGCCCAGGATCATCAGGAAAACGGCAAGTTTCCTGAATATGTTTTTCCTGTTTAATTTTTCACCTGCCATGATCCCCGGTTATTTTCTTTTCTTCTTTGTCCTTCTTTCACTTATCAGGTCTTCGACAACGTCATCGACCACAACCATTCCCTGGAGTAAATCATTCTGGTTTATGACAGGCACTGCAAGAAGGTTGTATTTGGAAACTATTTCAGAGATTGCTGTAGTCTTCTGGTTATCATATAATGAAACAGGTTCTGATTTCATTATCTGGTCTATAGTGATATCAGGATCAGCAACAACAAGATCGCGGAGATTGAATGTGCCAATAAGCTTATCGTCAGGCTCCGTAACAAAAAGTGTATAGAGTTCAGCAGATTCAGGTTTTTTCAGCCTGAGCTCCTTCAGCACTTCCCCGACTGTTCTGGTTGCGGTAAAGGAGAGATAATCGGTGGTCATAATACTTCCAACCAGGTCGTCGTCATATTCGAGCAGCTCCCTTACCTCTTTGGATGATTCGGCGTCCATCTCCTTCAGCAGGAGCTCGGCTTTGTCATCTTCCAGTTCATCAAGGATGTCGGCCACCTCATCGGCAGGCATCTTCTCGAGCACATCCGCGACTTTATTTACAGGGAGGCTCTCGACGATATGTATCTGGGCATGGGTTTCAAGTTCCTCAAGAACGTCGGCGGCTTTCTCCTCATCGAGTGCGGAAAACAGAGAGGTGCTCGATTTCTTGCCAAGATCCTCGATGATGTCAGCCAGATCGGAAGGGTGAAGTGTATGAAGCTTGGCATAGCTTTTTGAAAGCCTGATGTTAAGGTTTGAAAAGTCGATTGCCTGGACATCATCCCAAAGAATATATTTTGTTGGTATGTTAACTTTAAAGAGCGACAATATTCTTTTAATAGGCAGCGATATTCCCACCCTGCGGAGAAGACCGTCAATCCCGATATCAACTGCGATGGCATATGTTCCAGCTGGAAGAGTAGCCAGCCTTACGTCATTTACACGTACAAGCTTGCGGCCGTTCATATCTACTATCTGCTTATCGAGAATATTTTCTCCCAGTAAAAGGCCGTTATTGACTTCATCATTACCGAGTTCTATCAGGGCGGAACATGAAACACTGAGTGCCTCCCTGGCCTTCACGACTCTGAATGAATTGAAGGAATAGAATTTTGTCTCCTTGCCGATTTTAAGCCTGACTCCTGTAACCAGCTGCTGGTTAGGATCATTCAGCCCTGATGGAACTGCACTTACGAGCAAATCCTTAATAGTGCCAATGGCATCTCCATCGGCGCCAAATGCTTCTTTGCCAATTATTCCGCTTAAATAAAAAGTTGTAAGTGATGTCATAGTCACCTCCGTTCTTTTCTGATACAGGAGGAAGTGACCAGTAAAACCGGCTGCCCTTCTATACCAGGGATAAGATAATTATATTCGCCGGGTCGTCGTCCATTTAACCTCAAAAATTGATTTCGGCCGTAAAAGTATATTTCATCATTTAACTTTCCAAATAAAAGGTGAAGAAAGTGCCTGGAGTGCCTAAAGTGCCTAGATTACTTAAAGTTATAAGGTCAATTGCAACTTTAGCTCACTCCAAACTTTAGGCACTTCACACTTAAATAATAAATGGTAGTACAGCTTTTCGGTCTGCAGGATACTCTTTGAAATTTTTCCTGTACCATCTGTGCGAAAGAATGGCTCTCGGAAAAAGATTCGCCACAGTAAAGATAAAAAATGCAAAACCTGGCAGCGACCATGTTGCCAGAGCCCATCCTCCCCACTCAATAATTTCGCCAAAATAATGAGGTGATGAAATAAAACGGAAAAGCCAGCGCTCAGGGATTACATATTCATCAGGGTTGCCGGCTCGCAGTTTTCTCAGTTTTTCATCAGCAGTTTTGTTAATATAAAAACCGGCAATGAATAAAATCACTCCTGCAATAAACTGCCATGAGAGAAGCCATGAATTCTCATAATTCCGGATCATGAAAACCCCGTATCCGTTTGCCATTCCATTCATGCAATTGAATAAAAAAGCCAGTGACACCAGAATAAAAGGATATGGTTTCTCGCTACCCGACTGACGAAAAGGATATATGAAAGTCCGGTGAATATAATGCGATAACCAGCAAATCACAAAAATCACCTGGGGTATGTTTTTCTGCTTTGAAATAATGAAAAATAAGGCGATCAGCAATGGCGAAGGAGCTTCCATAAGAAGCCATGCCCACTTGGATTTTATTGTTTTTCCCCATCCCTTCCTCAAAAACTTGCCATAAGGAGCTGAAACGAAGAAAAGAAGTATAAATACTACAACAGCGAAACTGAAAATCAGGATTAACGAATATTTATATAAGCTTATCATAGACCCGCCTTTTTAAGGGTTCTGGCTCTTTTTTATAAATATACATTATTATTAATGTGCAGTACAATTATTCAAAAAATATTAATTTTTATATATTTGACCGTCATTAAATTTTAAACCATTGAGAATATTACAGGAAAAACTCTCAAAGTACGATGCTCCGCAGAAAGCGATGGAAGCAGGCATCTACCCCTATTTCAGGGAGATTGAATCGGAACAGGATACGGTTGTTACAATAAAGGGGAAGAAAGTCCTGATGTTTGGATCTAACAGCTATCTTGGACTAACCAACCATCCTAAAATCAAGGAAGCCGCCAAGAAAGCCATCGATAAATATGGGTCTGGCTGCGCAGGTTCCAGGTTTCTTAACGGAACACTCGATATTCATATTGAGCTTGAGAATCGTCTGGCCGACCTGGTCGGAAAGGATGGCGCTCTTTGCTACAGCACAGGCTTTCAGGTTAACCTGGGAGTAGTATCCGTTCTTACCGGGCGCAAGGATCATATCCTTCTGGATGTACTTGACCATGCATCGATCATTGAAGGGAGCAGGCTCTCTTTCTCAAAAGTGCTTAAATTCGCCCACAACGACATGCATGCTCTTGAAAGCAAGCTTAAACACTGCACCCCCGATAGTCTGAAGCTTATTGTCGTTGACGGTATCTTCTCAATGGAGGGAGATATTATCAAGCTTCCTGAACTTGTCAGGCTTGCAGAAAAATACAATGCAACAATAATGGTTGATGATGCTCATGCTATAGGCGTCATCGGGAAAAACGGCTCCGGTACTGCATCTCACTTCGGCCTGACAGACAAGGTTGATCTGATAATGGGCACCTTCTCGAAATCACTGGCATCACTCGGAGGTTTTATTGCTTCCGATAAGGATACCATTAACTATATCAAGCATAATTCCCGCACTCTGATTTTCAGCGCGAGCATGACTCCGGCATCCGCAGCATCAGTTCTTGCCGCCATTGACATAATGGTCAGCGAACCCGAAAGGATAAGCCATCTCTGGGATATCACCAATTATGCGCTGAAGGGATTCAGGGATGCAGGATTCGATACCGGGAAATCCGAAACACCAATCATCCCGTTATTTATCCGCGATGATATTAAATCCCTGGTTCTGACACAGAATCTGCTTGCTGAAGGCGTATTCGTCAATCCTGTTGTATCACCTGCAGTTCCTAAAGAAGATTGCCTGATCAGGTATTCGCTCATGGCTACTCACACTAAGGAACAGGTTGAAATTTCAATTGAAAAAATAACCAAAGCGGCAAAAGCCCTGGGGATACTGAAATAAGCCCCTAAATCCCCTAAAGGGGACTTTGTTTGGAGTAAGAACACCTGAAATAAGCCCCTAAATCCCCTAAAGGGGACTTTAACTGAAGTAAGAACATTTGAACAATCGAAATTAGAATGCAGAAGTTTTTATTCTTAATTCACAATTCATTTGTTCTTCATTCTTAACCCCCCTTCAGGGGGGTCGGGGGGCTGACAATCAGAGGGGGTTAGGGGGCTGATAGTCATGAGTATAGGGGCAAGTCTACACGTAAGAAATGCATTTTAATTATGGGAAAAGTAATTCTGATAACAGGTATTTCAACCGGGTTCGGAAAAGAGAGTTCTGAGCTTCTTGGTAACGCCGGCCATAAAGTTTATGGAACTGTAAGAAAAGATTCCGGGGTAAGCGAAAAGGTAAATGTTATTAAAATGGACCTGATGGATCCCTCTTCAATAGAGAATGCAGTCAAAATCGTGATTGAAAAAGAGGGCCGGATAGATGTCCTCATAAACAATGCCGGCATGCATACAGGAGGACCAATCGAGACATCGCCTGTCGAAAACATTAAACTTCAGATGGATACCAACCTGCTTGGAACTGTGATACTTACCAAAGCGGTCCTTCCATTTATGCGGAAGCAGGGTGGCGGAACAATAATAAATTTCAGCTCTATCGGCGGATTGATGGGATTGCCTTTGCAGGGATTCTATTCAGCAGCCAAATTCGCAATTGAGGGGTTCAGCGAGGCCCTTAGAATGGAAGTGAAGCAGTTCAATATTAAAGTCGTGCTGATTAATCCCGGCGATTTTCATACAAACAACTCAGCTAACCGCAGGAATTTCCTGGCTTCAACCAACCAGGACGATCCTTACAGCAAGCAGTACTCGAAGACCCTCGCCATTATTGAAAAAGATGAAGCGAATGGCTGGGAGCCGGTTGTTCTCGCAAAAAAACTTGTTGAAATCGTCGAATGTAAAAACCCACGCCAGCGTTACATTATTGCATCATTCGAACAGAAACTGGCGGTAGTACTGAAGTATGTTTTACCAGGGAAATTATTCAGAAGTATACTGGCAGACCATTACAAGATCTGAGGTTAACCCCCGGTCTTAACTGTGCTAAGACCTGCCCCTAAAGGGGGCCTGATCTAATGCCTATGTGGGAATTACAGTATTAGGCCCCCTTCAAAGGCCGGTTAGTCTTAAGGCTAACGGGGGTCTTTGATCCCGGTAGCCGGATTAGTACCCTTTGTAATCTCCCTTCATCACATTAAGGGTTGTCGGGATCCAGACAAGGTATCTGGAATCCTCGCCCCATGTGTTTCCTGCAGAGGCAAAATCACAAAAGCTTACTTGTTTCGGATTTTTAAACTCATCTTCAAGATCTGTCCCCAGCACCAGTGGCGCCGTGAATGACATCCATACCTCAGCAGGTTTTGAAGCTGACGGTTTTAAATCGATATAGCCGTCCTGTTCGCGGACAACTGCTGATTCATAAATAAATCCATCTTTGAACCTTGCATCACGGGCAAGGACAACCGGTCCGCGAATGATTGCCTGATGACCAGCCATCGCTACAAGTCTGGCTCTCAAGTCGAGCTTTAACTCGATTCTGTCTCCTTTGTTCCAGATACGGGTTATTTTCTCATAAGAGCCGGGCGCAACATCTGTTACCCCTTGTCCATTTATAGTCAAGGTTGTATTTTTGCTCCACGCTGGGATACTGAGTGCAATTGTAAAAGTTCCGGGTTTATCAGGGTTAATGGCAATTTCTATTTTGTCTGAAACCGGGTAATCAGTTGTTTGGGTTATTGTGACCTTGTTTTTGGAATTGTATGGGATTATGGCTTCTCCTTTGCAATAAATATTTATGTAAATCCCATCAGATCCGTTCATTACAGCAAAGCGGGGAAGCATCATGAAGGCTCTTGGGCCGTTTGCGTTGCAGCAGTTTATATGCATTCCGCATTGTTCTTCACCCTCATGCCTGATACCTCCCATCGGGCTGTATTTCGCAATCATTGAGCCATCATATTTCATAGAAGCCAGGAGGGCATTGTATGTCGATTTTTCGATCTCATCTGCATAGTCCGGATTGCCTGTAACACGCAACAAGTTAAAACACAGCTTCATCCACGTCATGGTAACACACGTCTCCATCGTATGATAAGTAGGTTCATCCTGGTATTTTGCCCCTTTGTACCAGCACTCGAAAGCACTTCCCGATCCGGCAATGTTTATTTCTTCATCGATTATATCGCGAACAGCCATCTCTACAGCCTTCAGGTAAGATGGTTCACCTGTGACTTTATAAAGATCGAGAAGCCCGTCATAGCACGACATCATCTCATAAGCCTTCTGGCCATTTTCATAAGACCACCATGAGGCGGGCTGAGGGAAGCGCCCGGAGACAGGTATCCCTGCCAATGCTAATGAGATGAGCCTGGGACCATCCGGAGTTTCCCATTGCTGAACAATATATTTTGCAAAATCAAGGTACCGGATATCGCCGGTATGACGATATAGCGACACCATAGGTTCAAGTATCGAACTGCTCGGCATTCCCCTGAAATTTCCAGTCCTGACAATATCGGCTTTACCCGGGCCTACCTGAGTAAGAAGATGATCGGCAAGCCTTCTGGATGCGGCAAGAACATTCTTGTCACCTGTAATATCATAATATGCCAGAAGTCCCAGCAGGGTATATTTTCTTCCCCAGATATCCCAGTTTTTAAGAGCGGCAGCATCGGAATAATTTCCAATATAACCGTCTGGCATCTGTGTTGACAGCAATCCTGAAACCGCATCATTGATTTTCTTCAGAAGATCAGGATCATGGTTATAATCGTATGCAGCTATTGCTGACTGTATCCATTTTCCCCAGAATTCGGTCTGCCAGAGTCTTGTCTCCTCCTTGTGCCTGAATGGTTCGACCAGGTAATCAGGATCCTCTGCTTTGATTCGTTTTTCAATGCACAGGTTTATTTTTTCACCCAGGTAACCCATTATTTTTACTGAGGAAGCCGGAAACAATGAAAGTTTATCATTTACAGCGTTTTGCACTGGCAGCTTTTTAACCCCGGACTGGGCAGTCAAAATTGATGAAAAAAGAATAAGGAAAAGTGCAGTTGAAAATTTTCTCATGTCGATAAGTGTATCTTTTACATTTATTCTATTCTTTTCCTGTAATCCATTTTTCCACAGGTTTTTCGACAGGAAGAACCGGTGAGAGTATTTTCTTTAAAGTATATTTTGCGGCTTCTTTTTTCGAAAGCTGGTGACTCCAGGGTATCCTCTTTGAAATGTCTGATCCGGGACCGGTGTTTCCATACTCGGCATAATAAGCAGTCTTGTCCCGGCCGGTACCCTGCCAGTTTGACCATCCGGCAGGCTGGATATGGCTCCCAATTTCACATTTTATAAATACGACTTTTGCATAATCTCTCCATGGACGCCCAAGATAAGCTTTTGTAACGCTATCGGCAGCAGTCAGCTTGCAGCCTGTAAAAACATAACCGAACGGTTTTCCCTGAGGAGTGCTTGCTGCCGTGATATATGAATTTCCTTTGCTGTTGATTGTGCAATTATTAAAGAGTACCGTTGCCGGACCAAAGATAAAATCAGTAGTCCCCTCAATAAAGCAACCGTCAAAATACTGGCGGCTAGTGAACCCGTCGGTAAATAGTGTATCCTGATTTCCAAGAATGCGGCAGTTACGGAATACGCACCTGTCGCCACTTACATACAGGGCAATTGCCTGTCCTACGGGTCCTGCGCTGTTTTCGATTGTAAGGTTCTCGGCATAGAAATCATCTGCTATAATAAGGAGAGTATAAGTATAGAAGGTGCTGTTCCTCCCGCGGTTTATCTTGTTGAAAAAATCGCTATAAGTTATGATCGTTTCCCCCGTACTATCTCCAATGATTGAGATGCGTGGGTTGCAGGCCGGAACGACAACTTTTTCGTGATATGAACCTTTCCTGACGAAGATTGTTATACGATTGTTAGGGAAAGATTTGGCCGCATCTATAGCTTGCTGGATGGTAGAATAGTCGCCTGTACCATCCTGAGCTACGGTTATTTTATAAATATCCTGGGCGATGCAAGGGTTGGAACTCATGAAAAGTGTAAAAAAAATCAGGCTAATCAATTTATAAATGAATTTCATTTTCAGATAATAATATTTAAAATATCGGATTTTTTACTGTAACAATATATCATTGCAATTTAACAACATTTATTAATTCTTATAAATCTGCCCTTTTTACCCTGACTTACTGAAAAAAGCAGACGATTTTTAACCAAGAAAATTTAAGATTTATAACATCCTGCTAATGATTGTTTTAACAAAGCCTGTTGAGGTAAAATAAAGGCAAATGGAACATATTATTTTATTAATGAGAAATCAAACAGCACTATGGTATAATTATACAGGTGACAGATTATTCATAAATTGTTTACAAAACCTCAAACCATGAGAAAAATTCTAACCTTTTTGTTGTTCATGGCCATATTCCTGCAGAACCTTTCGGGGCAACAGGAAATAAAAGGTGTTGTGTTAGATGACACTAAAGAACCGCTTCCGGGTGTTTCAGTGCAGATAAAAAATACCTATCGTGGCACTCTCACGGATTTAAATGGCAGTTACTCAATTGCGGCTCAGACTGCTGACACTTTGGTTTTCAGTATGGTGGGAATGATGACGATTAGAGAGTATGTGGGTAACAGAACTACAATTAACATAACTCTACCCTCTTCGACAAAACTGATGGAAGAGGTTGTAGTTATCGGTTATGGCACGCAGAGGGCAAAAGACTTGACCGCTCCGATAGTTACGATTAAAGGAGAGGATCTTTCCCGCCAGGTAACCTCAAACGCTATGCAGGCAATGCAAGGGAAGGTCGCAGGTCTCCAGATCATCTCAAGCGGTGTGCCAGGCAGCGGCCCCTCGGTAAAGATCAGGGGAGTCGGGTCAATCGGCGATTTCGCAAAACCTCTTTATGTTGTTGATGGCGTTTTTGTCGATAATATTGATTTTCTCGGATCCGGCGATATAGAAGATATTACCGTTCTTAAAGATGCTTCAGCAGCAGCTATATACGGTGTACGTGCAGCTAACGGCGTTATACTTATCACCACAAAAAAAGGGACTACCAGTAAACCTTCAGTAAGCTATGAAGGTTATTTTGGGATGCAGGTACCTGTGAACATATTAAAGATGGCCACAAAAGATCAGTATATAGAACTTCTCAATGAAGCAAATGCTGAAGCCACTGGTTATATCCCGAAGGATCCTGCGAATTATCCTACAAGCACAGACTGGTACCAGGAGCTTATAAGACCGGCTCCAATGACAGGGCATAGTCTCGACATTAGCGGAATATCAGGTAAAACTTCATATTCTTTTGGTGGTAATTATCTTTTTCAGGAAGGTATAATGGATACAAAGAACAGTTTTGGAAGGTTTAATATTCGTGGAAGACTTGATCAGACAGTAAGTGATTTCATGAAGATTGGGATTAATAGCATTATTTCAAGGTACAATAAAGTCAATCCCAATGAGGGGGCATTTTTCGGTGCTTATGTTAATCCTCCGGTCTATCCTGTCTATGATCCGGCAAACACGGAAGCTTACCCTGTTCTTTTTGGTTCTCCACAGACTTATGGATTTGGCAACCAGTATGGAAATCCGGTCGCTGCAGCATATTATTCTGATAATTCCGAAAAAGGCAATCAACTGGTATTCAGTGGTTATGCTGAGTTTTACCCTGTGAAAGACAAGCTGACTTTCAAGATTTCATATAACCAGGATATAAGCAACTGGACAAGCCGGAGCTACACTCCAGCTTTTAATGTAGGCGGTTCGCAGGGTGTTTTAAAATCAAGCCTTTCAAAAACTTTCGGCAACTCTTCAAAACAGATAATCGATAACCTCCTTACATATAAAAATAAATCAGGCGATATTAATTATTCTATTATGGTCGGACAATCCACACGCATGGAGTGGTCGGAGTATCTGACAGGATCGGCGCAGGATGTTCCGGGGCTTGATGAACAGTCAAAATATATCGCCACCGGATCATTCAGGGACAGATATGCAATTGATGGTGCGACACGATATAACGGTCTTTCATTTTTCTCACGGGGATTGTTCAATATAAAGGAAAAATACCTGGCTACTGTCACATTCAGGGCTGATGCAAGCTCTAAATACCAGAAGAAATGGGGTTATTTTCCCTCGATAGGTTTCGGCTGGAACATGACGGAGGAAGAATTCATGAAAGACCAGAAATTATTCAGCTATCTGAAATTAAGGGCTAGCTGGGGTCTTCTGGGTAATGATAATGTACCGGCTAACTCGGCAGTAATATTAAGCCAGTCAGGGGCGGGAAGTTCCGGCATCTTCGGCGATGTTCTTGTTGATGGCGTTGGCGCTCAGACTGTTGTACAGAAATACCTTCGCTGGGAGGTAGTAAATGAATTTGACCTTGGATTTGATTTTACTACTAAAAATAAAAAACTCTCGGGCAACCTTGACCTGTATCACCGCACAACCAACAATGTTGTCTTCTATGCTCCTATTGCAACAGGAGGTGGCGTTGCAGAACTTCTTGGGAATAACGGCAGTGTGGTAAATGCAGGGGTTGAGATCAGTATTAATTGGGTTAAAGAGTTTAGTAACGGCCTTAAAATGACAATAGGATCCAATGCAACAACAATCCTTAACAGGGTGACAAAGCTTGAAGGCCGTGAATATATACCAAGCGGATATGTAAGAGGTGGTTATGCCACCCGTACTGCTGTAGGACACCCGATCGGATCATTCTATGGTTATGAGATTGAGAGTGTCTACAAGTCTGAAAGTGAAGCTCTTCAAGATCCTGTTGACCAGGCAATTAAAAATAAAGGGTTCTTCAAGTATAAGGATCAGAACAATGACAATGTTATCAATGATGCTGATAAGGTTTACCTTGGAAGCCCGATCCCATGGCTTATAACCGGTCTCGACTTCGGATTTAACTACAAACAGTTTGATCTAAGCATTTCACTTCTTGGTCAGATTGGGAATAAAATCCTCAATGCCAAGAGAATGAACAGGGATGTCTTTGCTGACGGCAATTATGACCAGGATTTTTATAAAAAACGCTGGACCTCCGTTAATCCATCAGATAAATATCCCTCAGCGGCTGCCTTTAACTATTCTTTTATTCAGCAGGCTAATGATTTCTTTGTTGAAGATGGTTCATTCGGAAGAATACAGAACATACAAGTGGGATATAATACAAGTAAGATCAGGTTTATTCCAAACCTGAGGATTTATTTATCTGCGCAGAGGCCATTCACATTCTTCACTTACAAGGGATTCACAACAGAAATCGGAGGTTCTCCCATCAGTTCAGGAATCGACAATTCAGTTTATCCGTTGCAGGCAGTTTATACTCTCGGTTTCAAAGCTAACTTCTAAAATTCACAAAAATGATGAAAAGAATATATCTTCTTCTGATAGTCGCCGGCCTGCTGACATTTACCGGTTGTGAGAAATTCCTTGATATCAGGCCGGAAGGGACGATACCCTCATCAGGTATTGATTATTCCAAGTCTGATAATATCTTTCTTTCAGTCAGCGCTTCATATGCCAAGCTTAGACTCTATGGTGCTCATGTTTTCCCTTATATTGGTGCATTTGAAATAGCTTCAGATAATGCTGACAAAGGCAGTACTCCTGAAGATAATCCTCCTATGCTTGAGATTGATAACCTGTCTTACCAGGCTAATAACGGATTGATAAACGATCTCTGGATTGCATATTTTGATATCGTAAGCGGTGCCAATTATTCAATTCACCAGATGCCGCTGTTCGTCAATGAGCTCATCAATGAATCAGACAGAAAATACGCGTTACAATGTCAGGGTGAAGTCAAGACAATAAGAGCTTATGCTTATTTTAATCTTACACGCCTCTTTGGTAAGGTCCCGATTATTGATACCCTGCTTACTTCTGAACAGCTTGCTTCCGTAACTCAGGCAACAAATGCACAGTTATACGATTTTATAGAAAAAGACCTTAAAGAAGCTATCGAGGTACTTCCGGCTGGTTATACAAAAGAGTGGGCCGGGAGGATCAACAAGTACACTGCAATGGCGCTGAAAGCCAAAGTCCATATGTACCAGGGTGAGTGGGATTCAGTTGCTGTTCTGACAGACAAGATCATTGCTTCCGGCAGGTTTGGTCTGCTTTCCAATTTCCGTGAGGTCTTTAGCATTGACGGAGAAAACAGCCGTGAATCACTGTTTGAATTACAGAGCTCAACACTTGGCAAGACTATTGGAGATCAGACATATATTGAATATGCATATGTCCAGGGACCCCGTGGTAACTACCCGAGCGGAATGCAGGGATGGGGATTCTGTACCCCAAGCCAGAACCTGATAGACTTTTACACCGGAAGAGGAGAAGTGATAAGACCGGCCACAACATTACTTTACAGAGGAACAAAAACGCCGGAAGGCGACAGTATCAAGACCAGCTGTTCCAATCCTGTTTATAACGGAAAAGTTTATACTCCTTTAATCTATAATAAATGGAATTATAACGGGTATGGATTTGATCAAAACGTCCGCATTCTGCGCTACCCAGATGTCCTTCTGATGTATGCTGAGGCAAGAGTAAAGGGATCAGTTGCAGGTACACTGAGCAATATGACAGCCGATCAGGCCGTTAACCTTGTCAGAGTCCGTGCCGGCCTTGCACCGCTGAGCGGAGTAACGCTCCAGCAGATTTGGGATGAACGCCGTGCTGAACTAGCCCTTGAAGAGGACAGATTCTTTGATCTCATCCGTACAGAACAGGCAGCCACGGCTCTCGCATCAAAAGGATTTGTTACCGGGAAAAATGAAGTTTATCCAATTCCCGGTGCACAGATACAACTGAACCCACACCTAATCCAGAATAATGGATACAATTAGAATTAATGATTAAGTTTAACTAAAATCAATCAACATGAAAAACAAATTTAGATTTATTGGAGTAATCTCCGGAATTTTTGTCCTTTGTGCTGTGTTAGTTACATCCTGCAAGAAGGATAATAACACAAATGACGGGAAAATTGATCCCAGCACAATTGCCACTTCAAACCTTATAGCCTACTTCCCCTTTGAAACTGAAGGTGAGGCTGTTCAGTATTCAAACAACACCATTACCTATGTCAAGAAGGTAGGAGCTGCTTCACTGGTTACAGGAAGACGCGGAAAAGCTTACAAAGGAAATGCAGCAGAAGCATATTTTGAGTATAATGTTGCTGCCGGTACAGCTCTCAAAACACTTGATGAGTTCACAATGGCATGTTGGATCAAAACTCCTAGTACCACCAGTGGTGCTGCGAAGATATTTGCAGTCAATGGAGGTGATAGCTTTATGGGCAACCTGGTGCTAATACAGGAGAGCCAGCCGTTAGGCGATTCAGTTGACATGAAATTCTATCTCTATGACAGCGAATCTCCATCATGGATGGGACAGGACGTCCGCAAGCAGAGTATCAAATTCACCAATGATATCTGGTTTCATATTGTATCTGTTTACAGAAAGGCCACCTCAACTATGGAGTTTTACGCAAATGGCAAGCTGGTACTTACCTCTATCAGGTATGCAAGTGGTGACACACCCCAGCCGCTTCTAGGCACTATCAAATTAGGACAGGATATGACAAAGATCCACATTGGTGCATGGCCACAGCAGATAGCAGGTACCCCGGAAAGCTGGATGACATATTTCAAAGGAATGGTAGATGAGTACAGGATCTATAATAAAGCTCTCTCAGCTACAGAAATTAAAGATCTTTATGACGCTGAGGTAACTCAGATTAACTAGTTCTCAATGATCAGAATTGGGAGGTTCCGGCTTATGCCACCTCCCAATCTTCTTTTAATTATTTTAGGGGAATGAAGTATTTCATTTTCATATTGTTTATTGTCACTACACTGGTGTCATGCAGGAAAGTATCTGTTGATCCAAACCACGCAATATTGATAGATTCTTTATATATCAATAATATTTTTGTTGCTAATAATGCAACAACTAAAGATGTTGATTATGAAAATGTTGTGATCAATTTACGGTTTAAGGAGCCTGTTGATACCTTACTTTTCGATCCGGAAAAGATATTTTTCACCGGTGGAATAGGAACATCATATTTGCACAGATTCGATAAAAAATCACAGCATCTCACTGTCATTCCCACCACATCACTTTCTCCCTTCTCTATTTACAGGTTGCTGATTGATCAGGGTCATAATCTTGGCGGCTTTATCTACGAGAGCTATTCAGTTACCTTCCGCACCCGTCTTGATACAACACCCAAGTTCCCCTTAATATCAGATGACTCACTTCTGACCCTTATTCAGAAAAAAACATTCGGATATTTCTGGGATCAAGCTCACCCTGTATCGGGACTTTCACGGGAAAGGCTCGGGTCGGGTGAGATAGTTACTATGGGTGGGAGCGGTTTTGGCCTGATGGCACTTCTTGTTGCGATAGAGAGGAATTTTATTACGAGACAGGAGGGATTTGAAAGATTTAATAAGATTGTTACCTTTTTAGCCAGACCTGAGACTGACAGATTTCATGGCGCTTTCCCTCATTGGATGAACGGCACCACGGGAAAGGTAATCCCATTCGGCAGTAATGACAACGGCGGCGACCTTGTTGAAACAGCTTTCCTGATGCAGGGGCTTCTGACGGTAAGAGAATACTTTAAAAATGGAAATGCTGCAGAAGTTGCCATGTGCGATGCGATAACCACCCTTTGGCAGAATGTAGAATGGGACTGGTATCGCAAAGACAACCATAATATCCTGTACTGGCACTGGTCTCCTGACCATGGATGGATCATAAATATGGGAATATCAGGCTGGAATGAGGCTCTTATTATTTATGTGCTTGCAGCCTCTTCACCCACGCATTCCATTCCATTGTCCGTTTATACTCAGGGATGGGCACGCAATGGCGCATACCCAATGCGTAACAACAACACTTTTTACGGTATTAAACTTCTGCTTGGAGAGAATTACGGCGGGCCGCTTTTCTTTGCCCACTATTCATTCCTGGGACTTGATCCGAGGAACCTTAGCGATCAGTATGCCAATTACTGGACGCAGAATATTGCCCATTCAAAGATAAATCACGCCTACTGCATGGCTGATCCTAAGGGTTATTCCGGATATGCCGATAATTGCTGGGGCCTGACAGCCAGCGATATACCAAATGGCTATAGTGCCAGTTCACCAACGAATGACCTTGGGGTAATTGCACCGACAGCAGCCCTCTCCTCCTTTCCTTATACACCTGCTGAGAGTATGAAAGCCCTGAAATTTTTCTACTATACAATTGGTGATAAATTACTTGGAGATTATGGTTTTTATGATTCTTTTAACCTGACAAGCGGCTGGTACGCCAGTTCATATATTGCTATTGACCAGGGGCCGATAGTCTGTATGATAGAAAACTACAGAACAGGGCTCCTGTGGAATCTTTTCATGTCATCTTCAGAAGTGAAGGCGGGATTAACAAAATTAGGATTCAGCTATTAATATAATGAAGACTAATTAGCAGGGTTGATCCGGGTTAGACAGCTTACCTCAGACTGATATATTTTATTATGTCAAGTCAGTACTAATAATAGGGATTAAAATGAAAAATTATACCTGGATCATAATACCTGTATTATTTGTTGTTTTTGCTTTTGCAGCATGCAGACAACCGCAACAACTTGCATTCAAATCCGGCGGGAGGGTCAATTATCCATTAACACCTGACCAGGAAGCAATGCTCGATTCAATTCAGTACAGGACTTTTCTCTTCTTCTTAAATGAACATCATCCCGAAAAGGGAATTGTAAAAGACCGCACTGCAGGCTGGGCTCCCGCCAGTATCGCATCGACTGGTTTTGCGATACCGTCATTCGCAATTGGTGCCGAAAGGAACTGGATAACGCGTGAACAGGCAGCACAGATTACCCTTAACATCATTAATTTCTTTATTAATTCCGTTCAGAGTACTGATCCAAATGTAACAGGTTACAAAGGATTTTATTATCATTTCCTCAAGATGGATTCCGGTACACGCGAATGGAATTGTGAACTTTCTTCTGTAGATACAGGTTTGCTTATGATGGGCATCATCTTTGCCCGGAACTATTACAACCTGGACAATGAAACTGAAAACCGGATCCGTTCGCTGGCAACAATTTTACTTGGCAGGATTGAATGGGATTTTATGGAAATGCCAGATTCCGGTAAATATGCTTACACAATATCCATGGGCTGGACTCCTGAAAAAGGGCTTCACGAGATGGGATGGAGTGGCTATAATGAGGCTCTGTTCCTGTATGTTCTGGCTGCCGGCAGTGGTATGAAAAATATTGAACAGGGATACCATACATGGCTGAAATCCTATAAATGGCACACTCCGTATGAAGGACTTTCGCATGTAGCTTTTCCTCCCTTATTTGGACATCAGTTTTCACAGGCATTCATAGATCTTCGCGGCATAGCTGATGAGTATATGAAGGAAAAAGGAATTGATTACTTTGAAAACTCGCGCCGCGCAACGTATGTTCAGCGGCAATATGCAATAGATAATCCCAAAGGCTGGATTGGTTACGATTCTCTTTGCTGGGGAGTTACCGCAAGTGACGGGCCTACAGATAAATATAATTTTGATGATAAAAAGTTCCTTGGTTATGCTGGAAGAGGAACGAGCGGACCTGATTATAATTACTTTGATGATGGGACAATTGCACCATACGCATCACTTTCATCATTACCATTTGCTCCCGAAATAGTTTTACCAACAATTAAATCAGTTAACGAAAAGTATGGCAAAAATCTATGGGGCAAGTATGGTTATTATGATGCTTTCAATCCAACGGCTAAATGGTACAATGATGATTTTATCGGCATAGATCAGGGGCCAATGCTGATAATAATAGAAAATTTCAGAACAGGACTGGTCTGGGATTATATGATGAAAGATCCGATAATCCAGAAAGGATTGAACAAGCTCGGATTCGGATATTTAAAATAGAACCAGTTACCGCGGAATACAAAAGTTGTTCCCTATTGACCTCCCCGATAATTATGAATTAACGTTTGATCAACAGGTACTTTCATGAAAGAACCAGAAAAAAGTACGGATAACGTCACAAAATCAAATCATATTCCTTTTTCTCAGTTAGCTGCATATGGCGCCGGCGGTATTATTCCTATTGCCCTTTTCAACGTAGCCGGAATACTTGTTGGCCTGATGGGTAATATAAGTCTGGGACTTAGTGCCTTCTGGCTGGGATTTATTTTAATCATCCCTCGTTTGTGGGATGCGCTTTCCGATCCTATTATCGGTCATCTTTCTGATAATACCAGAACCCGCTGGGGTCGCAGGCGACCCTATCTGCTGATTGGCGGAATACTGGTTGCAGTTAGTTTTGTCGTCATGTGGTGGATCCCAAAAGGCGATATGGTTCGTGCCTGGTTCCCGACTGAATCGGGTTATCATGCGTTCCAGCTTGGCTATATTCTTTTTACCCTCCTGTTATTTTTCACTTCTGTTAATATTTTCGAGATCCCTCATGGTGCCCTTGGTATGGAGATGACTAATGATTACCATGAACGCACCCGTCTTTTCAGCGCTAAAAGTTTTGTAGGTAATCTTTTTGCCATGAGCACACCCTGGCTTTTTGCCCTTGCCAGCATGGAGATATTCAAAGGCAAAGGAGGAAATGAGGCAGATGGTATGCGCTATGTATCCCTGCTTATCGCGGCAATAATTATTCCGCTCTCTTTCTGGTGGACTTTCAAATTACGCGAACCAGGATTTAAAAAAGCATCAAAACAGGAAAAAACACCCTTCTGGAAAGATATGAAGCTGGTTGCCACCAACAAAAACTTTGTAATGCTGACACTGACTATCTTCACGCTGGCCATGGGCTTTAATTTCGTTCAGCTGCTTGGGTCATACATCCCCATCTTTTATGTTTTCAGTGGTGACAAAGTTGCAGGTGCCACCATGCTCGGGATAAATGGCACAGTATGGGCAATCACGGGAGTGCTCGCCGTGTTCCCACTCAACTGGATAAGCCCGAATTTTGGAAAACGAAATACCCTTATTATTGCAATGGCACTTATGTGCCTGGCGCAACTCTCCAAGATTGTTTGTTACAACCCCTACCTTCCATATCTGATCATTATTCCCACCGTTCTGCTTTCTGCCGGTATGCTGTTTTTCTTTACACTGGGATCTTCCATGGTGGGTGACATCTGTGATGAAGATGAATTAAAGACTGGTCATCGCTCTGAGGGAAGCTATTACGCAATATTCTGGTGGTTTATAAAGATGGGAACCGCCCTCGCCAGTTTTGTAGCAGGCGCACTGATAGTATTTACCATGTTTGACCAGACACAGGTCACAAAAGTCGATAGTTTACAGGGAAGTATCAGGGAGCTGCGCAGCAAGATCCAGTACTGGGAAGGCTATCATGGCCTTAAAAGCGTTAATGCATTGTGGTTTGAAAACACCAAAACGCAGACTGCTGAAGCTCTCAGTGAGTCAAAAGAATATATGAGCTATCTCGAAAAGGAATCACTTAAAAAGCAGGATCCGGTAAACCTGGCTGACACTTTATACCAAAGCCAGAGAAAAAATATGTTGTTGAATGCATTGTCCGCCACGAAATCTAATGTCAATAACCTGGAACAACTTCAATTGCGTATTGAAAAATTTAACCCTCAGACTGATTCCTCCGGGATTAAAACCATTGTAGAAGATGCCATTCCCCTGACACTTCAGACTAAACTTGAAAAATCCAGGATTTATTCATTTGAGCTCTTGTCACATCTGGAAGACAGATCCGTTAAACCCAAATCCATGAAAATCATAAAAAGCAAGGAACATTATATTACACTCATCAATGACATCACAGAGGTCAATAACCAGCTTGCGGGTATGAATACAACTTTAACTCCTGATTTTCTCGATAAAGAGCTCGGCACCATAGAAAACGAAATTGTACCGCTCAAAAAACAGACACCATATACACTTTTAATGATGCGTGTTGTTGAGATCGGACTGCCGTTTCTATTAAGTATCTTATCTATTTTTCTCGTCCTCCGCTATTCACTTACTGAAAAGCGATCCCGAGAAATTAAAGATCTTCTCAATCTTAGAAATTCAGGACTCTCAAAAGAAGAGAATAATGCTTCAGAACCATCGATCGTTTAAATGGAAAAACCACTGAAATGACATTTAGAATTAAAGAAGGCAATTTTTATCTTGACAACAATAAGGTATTTCTCAATTCGGGAGAGATCCATTACTTCAGGATCAAACGCAAATTGTGGGACAAGCATCTCGAAGCAGCCAGGAAGGCCGGTTTAACAACAATAAGCACTTATGTTCCATGGGCATTGCACGAATCCAGGGAGCACATTTTCGATTTCAGCGGTATTTCATCTCCGGAAAGCGATCTTGAAGGATGGCTTCAGCGATGTCAGGCTCATGGATTGAACTGCATAGTAAAACCAGGTCCGTTTATCCTGGCAGAGTTTCGCGGAGCCGGATTACCTGACTGGTTTTTGAATCAATATGGCGATGAGGTAAGTATGCGTAACAGCAAGGGTGAAAAAGTTCAAAGTGATGGAGTCAGCCTGTTTAATAATAAATACCTCGAAAAGGTCGCCCTCTGGTACGACTTGATCATGCCTTTCATCCATGAACGCGAAATTTCAAAAGGCGGCCCGGTCATCATGATGCAGATCTGCAATGAAATCGGTGTATTCTCATGGCTGGCAAAACAGGCAGACTACGGGAACGCCGTAAAAGATCGTTTCATTTCATACCTGTCAGGTAAATTTAAGAGTATTACTGAACTGAATAATCTTTGGGGGACTGATTATCGCGAATTTTCCCATATAGAACTTCCCCCTGACGGTACCCTTCCATATGCATCAAAAGGGGATCGCGGACGTGACTATGAATGGCACTGTTTCTGGAGAACCTATTACGGCGATTATCTGAGACTGCTGAGCGGGATGGCAAGGGAAAGAGGTGTAACTGTTCCATTCTATCATAATCTTCCCGGCTGGATCTACGGACATGGCTATGAATTTCCGGTCAATATCACGATGTACGAAGATTTATTCGGTGAAAAAAGCGAGATCCTTTTCGGAGTAGATCACATTCCGGAATTCCTTTCATACCGGAATATGCATGATGACAGGATCATTAATGATATCACTTATGCCATGCAGGAGAACAAACCGTTGTTTGCTGCCGAGTTACAGAGCGGCTCCCGTGAATATAACGTGGTAACAAATCCGCGCGAGATGGAACTTTTTTACAAAGTAAGCATTGCCAATGGCCTGACCGGCTGGAACTATTATATGTTCTCACAGGGTCGTAACCCAAAACGTAAAGGCCATTCCGGAGAAAACTTTTACTGGTTTACCCCACTCACTCCGGAAGGTGAGCCAACCAGCGCTTTTCCCCTGGTCAGAAGAATGAGCAAAGTTGTAAAAACTTCCGAAAGATTAATCGTTAATGCCAGGCGTAAAGCTGAAGTATGCGTCCTTTTCTATCCTCCCTATTATGCAACAGAGTTGGAAAGACCTTCCGGCTCTGCATGTGAACTTCAATTCACGCCCTCTGCAATCCGCCGACCGGCCTGGTTTGATGGATTGCTTAAAGTGCTTCAGATTCTTAATATAGATTATGATATGGCTGATCTGAATAAGGCTTCTACGGATACATTGAGCAAGTATAAGCAGGTATGGGCATTCACCACTGATGAGATGAATGCCAGGGATCAGCAGACTATCGTCGATTATACCAGGTCTGGAGGTAATACGGTTATTTTCCCGTATCTGCCGGATCGTGAAATGTCACAAAGATCATGTACAATAATCCGGGATGCTCTTGCAATTTCGCCGTCCGGAAAAGAAGTCATTAATTCACCATTGATCGATGTTTATGACCTGAAAGATATCAAGTGCGCAAATCCGCAGATCACCTATTCTGAAGGTTTGCTCTCCGGTGCAGAAATTATTGCCCGCACTATTCAGGGTACTGCATGTGGATTCACAAAAGTGCTGGGACAGGGGTCTATGATCCACCTTGGAACATGGATTGGATTCGACACCGAGGGGCATAAACTGGTCTATGAAGAAATTCTGAAGAGATCAGGTGCAAACCTCCGGTGCTCATCAGCCAACAATGAAAATATTGTGGTAAGGGAACGTTTCACAAGTGATAAAAAAGCAATTCTTTTCGTAGCAAATTATTATAACGAAGAACAGACAGGCAAAGTGTCATATACTCACCCTGAAACCGGTGAAGCTATCACAATTCCTTACTCGAAGACTGAGATACTGTGGCCTGCGCTGTATAGTGTATTGACCCCAGTGTGCCTGGAAGTTTCTGACGGATTAAATATCCTCCATAGTACATCTGACATTCTCCATGTTTCAGAGATTGATGGTCAGCTTGAGATCACCCTGTACGGAGATCGTGATCTTGCCGGTGAGATGGTCTTTGAAGGTAAGAATGCCGGGAGAATTAAATCTGCAACAATATCAGGTGGAACTGTAAAAATTGTCAATGATGATAAACGTACAGCATTAACTTACAATCATGAACATAGGAAAGAATTTGTCCTTGGTGTTAAAATAAACTAAATGAAAATTATAAATACTCCCGGACTTTCCTTTGAATTTCTGGAAAATGGCTCATTAAAAAATATTGATGTTGATCCGATCAGAATAAGCCTCAAACCTGCGACACCTTATTCAAAATCAGGAATGAACATCTGGTTGAGAAAAAGAACAAATCCTTCTGATTATAAAGCTCTTTTGGGTCCTGAAAGTAATAGCAGCTTCAAAGTCGGGGAGAAAGAATTTATTGCTAAAGGCAACTGGGCCGGCCTTGATTATGTATGTGTATTACAACTTTCAAAAAAAAGTCTGAGCTGGCAGTGGAGTATTGATATTAAGAATATGTCCGACGACAATGTTGAACTCGATTTAATTTATGTACAGGATGTCGGATTAAAGCAGGTGACTTCCGGATTAATCAACGAATATTATGTAGGCCAATATATTGAACGACTTATTCTGAATGACAGAAACTATGGTGCTGTCGTGTGCTGCCGTCAAAACATGAAAGAATCCGTTGGCAATCCATGGTTAATGATTGCATGCAAAAACAGTGGAATGTCAGCAAGTACAGACGGCATGCAGTTTTATGGCAAAACATTCCGTGAAACAGGAATTCCGGAAGGCCTTCTTGAGGATAGTCTTGGAGGCGAATATTCCGGAGAATCATCTGTTGTTGCCTTGCAGGGAAAACCTTTTATTCTATCTGGAAGGGATAATCATAGAAGTGTTTTTGTTGCGACATACATTCCGGAACATCCCAAAGCAACTTCAGTTGAAGACCTGGTACGATTATCTGATCTTATACCTGAATTCGGAGATGAAGTTTCATCTAAGGTACCACATGAATTGTTTGCTCCGAAAAAAAATTTATTCAATACGTCCGGGTTTTTACCGGTTGATAATCTGAGTGAACAGGAACTTATCCGGTTTTTTGATTCAGAGAAACGTCATTGCGAAGAAGAAAATGGTCAGTTGTTGTCATTCTTCTGCAAACAGAACAACCATGTTGTATTACGAGCTAAAGAAATAATTGTTGACCGGCCGCATGCACATATAATGCAAGCTGAAACAGGATATGCACCCGATGAAAATATTGTATCAACGACCTCATTTGCATATGGAGTCTTCAATTCGCATCTGACCCAGGGTAATACCAATTTCAATGTTTTGCTTTCAGTTTGTTCCAGCCCGTTTAATCTTGAACCGGAAACAGGGCAACGAATCTTTGTCGATATTGATGGCCTGCAATATTTGCTTGGAGTTCCCTCTGCTTTTGAGATCGGCTTAAACCATTGCCGGTGGATATATAAACATGGCGATTATTGCTTTCAGGTTCGCAGCTGGACATCAAAAGAAGCACCTCAGGTCAATATGGACTTCAAAGTGATCAGCGGCAAGAATGTAAGATTGTTAATTACCCATCATCTGGATGATTCTAATGGCTGGAATATTGTCCCGGGAAGCACAACAGGTGAATATGTGGCTAAACCAAAGTCAGATAGTGTAATTGCCGGTAAATTTCCACGGGCTCAATTCAGGATAATAGTTAATAGCATCAATGCTGATTACAAAGCTTGCGGAGATGAAGTACTATATATCAATAAAAAAAGTCAGGGAAACTCTTTGTTTGTCCTTGATGTTCAGGAAACATCTGATTTTTGTTTGAGTTTTATAGGTGAAGTGTGTACTGCCACCAAAACTGAAAGAATTGAAGATGCAGATAATCAGTGGCTTTCAGATTGTCAGGATGCCCAGTCAGTCTGGCAGGACTTGTGCTTAAACCTGTCTCTGAAAGGAGATCATGGAGACATTGCGGCCATTCGGGAAATCATGCCATGGTATGGTATGAATGCACTTACCCATTATTTAACACCTTATGGGCTGGAACAATTCAGCGGGGCTGCCTGGGGTACACGGGATATATCTCAGGGACCGTTCGATTTACTGTTGTGCATGGAAAAATATAATGAAGCCAGACAAATATTGCGCATAATTTTCTCGAATCAGAATCCGGATGGTGGATGGCCACAATGGTGGATGTTCGACAGTTACTCAAATATCAGGGCTGACAGCTCTCATGGAGATGTTTTTTACTGGTGTATTATTGCTCTCAGCAACTATATCAAAGTTACCGGCGATCTGAAAATCCTTGATGAGATGTTACCATTCTATCATGAGAAAGGTGGCTCCAATGCTGAAAAAAAGAGACTTAGCGACCACATTGACAGGCTTATTAAGATGGTAATTGATTCGTTTATCCCTGGCACTGCGCTTGTACCCTTTGACGGAGGTGACTGGAATGATTCCCTGCAACCTGTAAGCAGGGAATTAGCGCAACGTATGATTTCAAGCTGGACGGTTGAAATGAATTATCAGGCCTTTATGCAATATCAGGTAGTCTTTGAGCATACCGGCAATAAAAGAAAAGCAAGGGAACTGAAAAAGATCTGTGAAAGGATCAAAACAGATTTCAATAAATTCCTGGTAAAGGATGGAATTGTTGCAGGATATGGCCTGATTGAGGAAGACAAGAGTATGAGTGTAATGCTTCACCCGGGTGATACTAAAACCGGTATCCGGTACAGCATCTTACCAATGAATCGCGGCATTATCAGTGAAATATTTTCAAAAGAACAGGCTGATCACCATCAGAACCTTATTGAACAGTACCTGAAAGGTCCTGATGGCGCCCGTTTGATGGACCATCCCCTTAAATATAAAGGCGGCATTCAAACTCTTTTTCAGAGAGCCGAAAGCAGTACATTTTTTGGCCGCGAGATAGGTCTCATGTATGTGCACGAACATATCCGTTATGCAGAATCACTAGCTCGTACAGGCAAGGCAGATGCTTTTCTGAAAGCGCTTCGGCAGGCAATTCCGATTGCATACAGGGATATTGTGCCCTGTGGAGATTATCGCCAGTCAAATTGCTATTACAGCAGCTCAGATGTCATATTCAGTAATCGTTATGAAGCTGATGAACTCTATGATGAGATAAAAACGGGTAAAATCACTCTTAAAGGCGGATGGAGGGTTTATTCGAGCGGGCCAGGCATTTATATCGGACTGATTGTTTCACGATTGATTGGTCTGCGGATCGAATTCGGAAATATCATTGTTGACCCTGTAATTCCGCATTCTTTGGATGGTTTTTCTGCTTCAATTGATTTTATGGGTCATTCCATGACATTAAAATATGCATTAAGAGAAAGTAGTTTTAGCCCCAAAGCTATTTCCATAAACGGCAAAGTTGTTAAGTTCACTTATGAGAACAACAAATATCGCCAGGGTGGAGCAGTAATTCAGGGTGATCAATTCATAACCATGTTGAACCTGCAGGATAATATTATTGAAATACAATTGTAGTATTTTCCGGATTTTACATCCATCAACCTTCAGAAGTCAAAAACTAAATTATTCCACTTTATTAATTATTTTTACTTTTGTGTTTTGATAAAGTGAGGTAATACTAAGCCCTTATGGCAGAAATTGCCAAAATAAAATCTCTGAAAGTCCTGTTCCTGTTATTTTTTATTATCTGGATTTCATCCATTATACCTCTGGTTCTTGAAGGACAGCAAAATGAGATCAGGAATTTCATTCCCAGCAATATACCGGTTGACAACCAGAACTGGAAAATTTATCAGAATCCGGTAAACGGATATATCTATTTTGCAAACTCAGCAGGGCTTTTGGAATACAATGGCATCAGTTCCAAAACTTACCATATGCCCTTCAGGCAGGCGATCAGGTCGGTTTATATTAATGCAGCTGGAACAATTTTTACAGGTTCTTTTGAAGATTTTGGATTCTGGGTCAGCGAACCGGGAAAAGGCCTGGTTTATCATTCTCTTACTACGGATATCAACATTCCCAAAAATGATGAGATATGGAATATATTTGAAAATGAGGGAACTCTCTATTTTCAATCATTCACAACTATTTACAAATTTGATCCAACAGGGGTGATTCCGGTTAAAAGCCCCTCTACCATGCTTTTTATGTTCAGGGCCGGGGAAAAGTTTATTGTACAATCTCTTGGCCTCGGACTTTTCTGGTTTGATGGTTCAGATTTCCGTTTTATCAACAACAGTGAAATGTTTGGTTCAGTTAAAGTCCTTGCAATTGTTCCAAGAGAACATGGAGTTTTCTGGATTTGTACTGCAAATAACGGCATTTTCACCTTTGACGGCAGATCATTTACACCCCAGAAAAATGAGATCTCGGATTTTCTTAAAGCTGAGACCTGCAATGCTGGGCTTGCCATCAATGATTCCCTGCTTGTTTTCGGTACAATCCTTAATGGAATCGTATTCTGTGATAATAATGGTGATATCATTAGAACTTACAACCATTATAATGGGCTGAATAACAATACAGTACTTTCGCTTTACAAAGACTCAGGCAACGGATTATGGGCAGGACTTGATGACGGCGTGAATTTCATAAACCTTTCTTCGCCTGTTACATTATATTCCAATATCACAGGAACTCTGGGTACCATCTACACTGTGATAAGAAAAAACAACAATCTTTTTCTGGGCACAAATCATGGTCTTTTTGTTACTGACATTAAAATCAGCAAAGACGACTACAGCTTTCCAAACCTCCGGTTTATTCCTAATACACAGGGACAGGTGTGGAAGCTTGCTGAATTCGACGGCCAGATTTTATGCGGTCACAATGAAGGTACATATTTGCTTGATGGAGGAATCTTTAACCGAATTTCAGAAGTGACAGGAGGATGGTCACTGAAACAGTATAATAATTTCCTTCTTGAGGGTACCTATACCGGAATTGTAGTATTCGAAAAGGGCCCTGACGGAAAGTGGAGTTTCAGGAACAGGATAAACGGATATGCCGATCCTACAAGATATATCGAGATTGATTACCTGGGTTATATCTGGGCTATACATCCCCAGAAGGGTATCTGCAGGCTTGAATTAAATGAAGCGATTGATTCTGTAATTAATACTCTGTATTTCAATTCTATTGCCGATACATCCGGGAGACCTACAATGGCGCGGATAAACAACCAGGTTGTTTTTATGACTTCGGATTATATCTATGCATTTGATTATGAGAGTAAGACATTCTTCCCGATAAGGTCACTTGAGTCAGGGCTGGGTGAATATATTAAAGCTACACAGATAATATATTATCAGAAGAATAGCTATTGGTTTATCCATGAGAACAAGATAGCTCTCTTTGAAATCTCGAAAGACCTTGAAGCAAAAAAACTGCTCGAGCTTTATAGTACATATGAAGATCTTCCGGAACGTGAGCAACAGATTATCTCTCTTGACGGGAACACTTTGCTTATACCAACACGCCAGGCATTCTCAACAATCAACCTCAACCGGCTTGCTGATGAGAAGAGTGCATATTCATTAAGCATCAGCCGGATGGTTTTCAGCGGCAGGTCAACGACAACAACTGTTATTCCAAATGCAGCATCTTCACCAGTAATCCCAAACAGGGAAAATAATCTTACCGCGTTTCTTGCCAATCCCTCCATGTTTGAGAAATATGAGCAGGAATACTGGTACAGGATCAGGGAACTGGGCGATCAGTGGCATAAGACCACCCTTGATAATTTTTCATTCCTGAACCTTGCTTTCGGGCATTATACCCTGCAGGTTAAAACTGCAACAGGCATTGAGATAACCGAAGCCGGATTTTCAATAATGAGACCTAAATACCTCAGTACAAATGCAATCCTGTTGTATATTCTGATTTTCGCCGGTCTCGTAGCATTTACGATCAAGATATTCAGACGTGAACTGAACCGGCATCGCAGGCTGATAGAATATGAGGTTGGAAAGAGCAAGCTTGAGAGTGAACTTGACTATAAGAGCTATGAGCTGATGCTCACGATGCGATACCTGATAAGGAAGACCGATATTTTGCGGGAGCTCCATGAAAAACTCGATGCCTTGAAAGAATTTTCTTCCAAGTTCCCTGTTAAGTATATCAGGGAGATGGAGCGGATTATTGATAACGGGCTTGATTCGCAGACTGAAGAATGGCAAAATGTAATGAAAAACCTCAAACTTTCACAGGAGGGATTTTTCAGAAAACTGAAAGAGAAATACCCGAATCTGACTCCTAATGACCTCAGACTCTGTTCTTACCTCAGGATGAATTTTACGACAAAAGAAATAGCAAACCTCATTAATATCTCAGGCCGGGCAGTTGAGATTGGCCGCTACAGACTCAGGCGTAAAATGAATATTGGTCACGATGTTAACCTTACTGAAATTCTGATAAAAGAGGCAGAGAGTTTGTAACAATAACTTTTAAATATATCTTTGCAGCCTTTTCCGGCCCGTAGCTCAGCTGGCAGAGCAGCTGACTCTTAATCAGCGGGTCGAGGGTTCGAGTCCCTCCGGGCCGACAAGTGGTGCAGAACAGGAATGAATGAATTCGACATTAAAGCTGCAGGCTGGGATATGAATCCCATGCACCGTGACAGGTCTATCGCTGTTGCTGAAGGAATCCGGAAGAATATTAACCTGAATGTGAATATGACGGCCCTGGAATATGGCGCCGGGACAGGAATTGCGAGCTTCCTTCTGAAAGATTATCTTAAAGAGATCGTCATGCTTGACAGCTCAGCAGAGATGGTCAGGATAACGAATGAGAAAATAGAATCAGCAGGAGTACTTAATCTGAAGTCCATTTTGTACGATCTCGAAAAGGATAACTGGCAGGGAACAAAGTTTGACCTGATAATGACCCAAATGGTTCTTCATCATGTTTCAGATATTGATTCCATTTTCATAAAATTCAGTGAAATGCTCAAGCCGGGAGGGTACATTGCAATTGCAGATCTGTATCCTGAAGATGGTTCATTTCATGGTGAAGGATTTACCGGCCATAAAGGTTTCGATACCAAAGAGTTGTCGGACAGCCTCAGCAAAGCCGGATTCAAAATTACTTCAGAAGAAAAATGCTTTGTCCTCAACAGAAAAATCTCAGAGGCTGAAACAAAACAATTTGATATCTTTCTTTTAATTGGTTCACATTCGTAAATTTATTCCAGTTGCCTTTAAATAAACCATTAAAACCAATCAGAATATGGAAATAACATTTGACGGAGGCAAAGTTATTACGGCCCATTCACATGGCCATATTATAAGGACTGACCAGCCGGTTGCGGACGGAGGAGGAGATTCAGCCCCATCACCATATGAACTTTTTCTGGCGTCGATAGGAACCTGTGCCGGCATATATGTAAAATCCTTTTGCGATAACAGACAGATATCTACGGATGGCATTAAGATTATCGAGAACATAGAATGGAGCAAAGAAACCGGGTTGCCATTAAAAATAAGCCTCGATATCAGGTTGCCTGAAGCGTTCCCTGAAAAATACAAAGCCTCCCTGATTCATGTGGCTGACCTTTGTAAAGTTAAAAAGACGATGGTCAACCCACCGCAGTTTGAAATAATCACTTCACATATCTGAAAAATAAATCTGCGCTAATCTGCGAGATCTGCGGAAGAAAATTTAAAGTTTCCCGCAGATTACGCTGATTGACGCAGATCATATCTCCTAAAAGGTATCTTCTGATCCTTCATTTTACTCGATATACATGTTTAAAAGCTGCTCATAGAGCTCCTGCTTGCCTGATATTACATCAGGTTCTCCGTTTTTAACTGCTATATCATGCAACTTTGCAAGAGTAAGCTTGCCCTTTTCAAATTCCTTTCCGGCACCTTTGTCGAATGATGCATATCTCTTCTTCCTCATTTTGAGATAATCGCTTTCATTCAGAACTTTATCTGCTATTACCAATGCTCTTGCGAAGGTGTCCATACCGCTTATATGAGCTATGAAAAGATCTTCTTTATCAGTTGAGTTGCGGCGTATCTTGGCATCGAAATTTATACCGCCGTTCTTGAACCCGCCGGCTCTCAGGATTACCATCATTGCTTCGGTGACCTCGTAGATATTGGTCGGGAACTCATCGGTATCCCATCCATTCTGATAATCACCTTTGTTTGCATCAATGCTGCCAAGAAGACCTGCATCAGCTGCAACCTGGAGTTCATGCTGGAAACTGTGACCGGCAAGTGTTGCATGGTTTACCTCGATATTCAGTTTGAAATCCTTATCGAGTCCGTATTTGCGGAGGAAGCCAATAATTGTAGCTACATCAAAATCGTACTGGTGCTTTGTCGGTTCCATTGGTTTTGGCTCAACGAGGAAAGTGCCTTTAAATCCGATCTTGCGGCCATAATCGCGGGCAAGGGATAGCATCATCCCCATGTGGTCGAGTTCACGTTTCATATCGGTATTGTGCAGGCTCATATATCCTTCCCTGCCGCCCCAGAATACATAATTCTCGCCTCCGAGTTCAACGTTTGCATGTATGGCATTTTTAAGCTGCGCACCGGCATTAGCCACGACAGCAAAATCGGGATTAGTTGCAGCGCCATTCATATAACGGGGATTCGAGAAAAGATTTGCAGTGGCCCAAAGAAGCTTTACACCTGTATCTTTCTGCATCTTCTTCATAACGGGAACAATCTTATCAAGACGCTTTTCGATCTCAAGGACCGAACCGCTTCCGACAACATCGGTATCATGAAAACAGTAATATCCGGCTCCTATCTTAGTTATGAATTCAAAAGCCGCATCCAGACGATACTTAATCTTATCGTCGTTTGTCATGTCTTTCCATGGAAATGAATGGGTTTCATCGCCAAACGGATCTTTGCCGTCGCCACAGAATGAGTGCCAGAAAGCAATGGCGAAACGAAGATGCTCCTTCATTTTTTTACCGGCTACAACCTGATCGGGGTTATACCATCTGAATGCAAGCGGGTTTTTAGATTTCTTACCCTCGAATTTGATCTTCCCGATACCGGGATAGTACTCTTTTTTGCCTTTGTAAACCATATTTTTAAGTTTTTGTGATACTTTATTTTTCAACTCCTAATTTAAAATATTTTATGTACTTCACGAAATCATTGAGCTTTTTCTATAAGGTCTTTACCCCCTATCCCAACCTTCCCTCAGGGGGAAGGAGATCAAAGATATCTTTTCCCCCGTGGGGGAAACAGGAAAGGGGGTACTTTTTATAACAAATATTAGCGGATATATCTTATTTTTCAATCGATTTCAGTAATTTTTTCCATCTGCTATAGGCTTGCTCATAAGCAGCAGTTTTTGATTTGTCAGGTTTAGTCACACCGACAGTTTTGAGTCCTGCAAATGCTTCTTTTGCCGACTTGTAATAACCACACCCTATTCCTGCGCCTCGTGCCGCACCAATTGACCCGTCAGTATTGTACAGGTGGATCTCGGTGTTTATTATACACGACAGGGCCTCCCTGAAGATTTTGCTCTGGAACATGTTGGCTGCTCCGGCCCTTAATACGGATGGAACTATCCCGGTCTCCTTCATGATATCGAGCCCGTACCTGAATGAAAATACTATACCCTCCTGCGCTGCCCTGAAGAGATGTGCATTTGAATGGGTATTGAAATTCAATCCATATATACTTGCACCCGTGTCTCTGTTACCCAGTGTCCGCTCAGCTCCGTTGCCAAATGGCAGGATAGAGACTCCCTCGGACCCAATTGCAATTTTTCCTGCCATATCGTTCATATCATTATATGACAATGTGTTGCCTGTATTCCGCTTCAGCCAGGAATTAAGAATACCTGTTCCGCTGATGCAGAGAAGAACACCTGCTCTTGGTTCTTCCTTTGAATGATTGACATGAAGGAAAGTATTGACCCTTGACTGTTTGTCGTACTGTTTCCTATCAGTAACTCCATAGATCACTCCTGATGTACCTGCTGTGGCAGCTACCTCACCCGGTTCAAGCACATTAAGAGAGAGAGCATTGTTCGGCTGATCCCCGGCACGGTATGAAACCGGTATTCCGGCAGGCAGACCCAGCTCGGAAGCAACTGGTTTCAGTAGTTTTCCCTGGATAGAGAATGAAGGAACAGCAGAAGCGAGTATTTCGTTTTTGAATCCGAAATATTTCATGAGCTCGGCTGAGACTCCTTCTTCCTTGAAATCCCAGAAAATGCCTTCCGAGAGTCCTGAATATGTTGTCAGGGCCTCCCCTGTCATCCGGAGAGCAAAATAATCACCGGGCAACATTATTTTGTAGATTTTTGCAAACAGCTCCGGTTCATTCTCTTTTACCCAGGCCAATTTTGTTGCCGTAAAATTTCCGGGCGAATTCAGGAGATGGGAAAGGCAGAATTCCTCTCCAAGACCTTTAAAGGCTTTCGCACCGTTTTCGACAGCCCTTCCGTCGCACCAGATTATGGAAGGACGAAGAACTTTAAAATTATTATCGAGTACCACAAGACCATGCATCTGGTACGAGATTCCGATAGCTCCAATTTCTTTCTTCCTGCTTCCCAGCTGTTTGTTGCAGTCAGCAACAGAAGCCTTCAGGTTTACCCACCATGTTTCAGGCTCCTGTTCTGCCCATCCTGGCTTCTTTGCGATGATTTTCATTTCATCTTTAGGATAAAATGCGGTTGCCAGGCAGTCGCCGGTTTCACCGTCAATTACTGAAGCTTTTACCGAAGAGCTTCCAAGGTCAATTCCGAGTAGTAGCATAGTCTTAGCTAATTAATTCAATATTTTATCATTCTAATCACCTTTCTCTCGCCCCCTTCCCCCTAAAGGGGGTTTAACTCTCAATATTATAGAAAAATATTCTAATAGATTCAGAGTCAGCCCCCTTCAGGGAGGTTGGGGGGCCAAATATTTCACCAATAAAACATAGTTCCGTCGCTTTTCCTGTTAACCGGAAGAGAAGCCATCTGGCACGGGTATCTTTTTGTTTTTTTCTCATTAAAATCTGCTGCTGATTCCCGGTATGTCGGTATAGCGATATGCCTTGTAATAATCAAGGTCATGTTCTGCTTTCTCAACCCCTTCAGGAACCGGTCTTTTGGAAAATGTCTGGAAATAGAGGATGCAGGCATCTCTCCATATTTTTGCATCACGTTCCTGTTTCACCAGCAAGGCTTTGACGGTCTCAAATATTTCAGGATCTATTTTTGATTTTGAGAGATCCCATTGATCCCTCAGCCATTTTACCGAATCAACCCCCTCTTCATACCTTAGGCATAATTCGTTCCATAATGTATGGCCGGAGGCCATTTTGTAATCCCAGGGAACATGGTGGAACCAGAGAAGAAGGTTCTCAGGACAGGTTTCAATATTTTCATAAATATCCCTTATATGAGGAAAGTATTGATTTACTGCGTTGCTTCCCGTCGTGGTCCTGTTGAAGCCAAGGCCGATGGAATCGGCACGGTTAAAATATACTGAAGTCTGGTCGGCTCTTCCCCTGTTCACCCATGGTCCGGGTCCGTAATGGTGACCAGCATACATCTGGTGATGAAGGCCAAGAGGCGTCATATAATTAACAGTGATCTCTCGCGAATCAAGCATCATTCTGGTTATCCTTGCAACCGTTTCATTATCATTTGTAAAGGTCATCCTGATCCATTCCTCCGCAATATCAGATGAATTCAGATAAGGATCCCACGCAAGCCTGCCAAATGCGTACCAGTTTGCCTGGGCAAACGGATGCCCGTTCCAGTTACGCAGATTTCCAATATTTGTAACTCCTGCCATGGCAGAAAGCTGCTGATTTTCGAGGCTGCCATCAATAACCTTTGCTACAATTGACCCTTCTCCTTTAGCCCATGTATCCGATTTAAGGCACTCTTCGAACAGAGGGGCAAGGAAAACAAGGTGCACGGATGCTCCCAGATACTCCTGGGTAACCTGGAATTCCATCATCAGCGGGGTTTGGGTCATTGCACCGAAAAGAGGATGGAATGGCTCCCTTGGCTGGAAATCCACAGGCCCGTTCTTTACCTGGATAATAACATTCTTTCTGAATTTCCCGTCAAGAGGAACAAATTCATTGTAAGCCTGTTTGGCCCTGTCATCCGGGACATTATTATCATAGACAAATGCCCTCCACATCACAATCCCGTTATGAGGAGCCACGGCATCGGCGATCATATTTGCACCGTCAGCATGAGTGCAGCCATAGCTTTGTGGACCAGGTTGTCCTTCAGAGTTGGCTTTGACCAGGAATCCTCCGAAATCCGGAATGATACTGTATATTTCATCGGCTTCTGCTTTCCACCATGCAATAACATCCGGATCGAGAGGATCGGCTGTTTTCAGTTTGCCGGTTTCTATCGGAGCGCTGAAGCGTGCAGTCAGGTAAACCCTGATTCCATAAGGCCTGAAAACATTTGCCAGCGCAGCTACCTTTAACAGGTATTCTCTGGTAAGTACGAGGGCATTGGCATTGACGTTAGTAAGAACCGTAGCGTTTATTCCGATTGAAGCGTTTGCCCTGGCATAATCTATATATCTGGGATCGAGGCTGTCCGGCAGAGAGTTCCAGTCCCAGAGCGAGAGGCCTGCATATCCGCGTTCGACGCTTCTGTTAAGGTTATCCCAGTGATTGAGGATCCTGATCTTAACTTTCGGAGAGCTGGCAATTTCAAGTTTTGAAATATCGCGGTGAGTCTCCATGAGTCTCAGGAAGTGGAATGTTCCATATAAAACCCCTGCATCCTTGTTAGCTGCAATTACAATGATCTTTTTATGCCTGTATTTTGTTGTAAGAATAAGATAGCCTTCGTCACCAAGGCCTGAAAGTTTTCTTTTCAGTTTAAGGGAAGATATGATTGATGAATTATCAGGAGTTCCGGCAACAATAATCCCGTTCCTTTTTAGGGCAGTAACATGTTCAATGTTTTTCCCAAGCAGACCGTTCAGTCCTTTTTGCAATTCGGTTGAAGTGACAATTGAAGAAGGTGAAGTTCCTTCAATTATCCAGCCATTTATCAATTTCTGATAAGACTGAAGAAGATGAGGATCTGAAACAGGATCATAACGCAACCATAAACGGTAGCCGTCATCAGCCTTTGACTGAAAACAGGAGAATAGTATTGCCAGGGATACAAGATAAAAGAGACGGTTCATTAATATTCAGTTATTAACTATTCTGATGATTGTTTTTTATCGAGGAATCGCGGATAATCAGGCTGTGCTTCAGAACAATGGTGCTGAGGTTTGAGGACTGGGAATTTTTCAGCTGTCCGATAAGTGAAGTTGCTGCAATCTCACCAATCTCCCTTGCAGGATAATCAACTGTGGTAAGATTAGGTTTAACAACCTGACTTATTGGTTCGTTGTTGAACCCGACTACCGCTATTTCTTCTGGAATTTTTATTCCGGCTTTTTCAAGTTCCACAATTACTGAAACGGCAGTGGTATCATTGGCTGTGAATATCCCGTCTGGGCGAGGTCTCAGCTTTAATAACTTGCCGGCAACCTCAATTCCTGCCTGTTCACTCATATCTGTAATAAACAGAAGATTCTGGTCAAATTCAACATTGTTTTCATAAAGTGCCTGCTTAAATCCACGAAAACGCTCTGAGTAAACATTCCGGAGCATGTTTCCTCCAATGTGCACAATTCTTTTACATCCCTGCTGAAGCATATGCGATGTTGCCTCATATCCTGCCTTATAATTATCTATGATGACATTTATGCAACCGTGACAATCAGCTACCCTGTCAAAGAAAATCACAGGTATGTCCCTATTAAACAGGATGTCGAAATGGTCCATGTTTTTGGTTTCAAAAGCCAGGGAGACAATCAATCCATCCACCCTGCTGTTGAAGAGTGTGGAGACACATGATATTTCCTTTCTCCATGATTCCTGCGACTGGCTTATTATCAGCCCGTATCCGTTCTCAGAGGTAATTTTCTCAATTCCGGCAAGGGCTGAAGCCATGAAATGACTATTAAGACGCGGGACTACAACTCCGATCGTATTGGTATGTTTCTGGCGCAGGCTGCTGGCAAATTTATTATGCCGGTACCCCATCTCAGCGGCAGTTGCAATAATTTTCTTCTTGGTTTCCTTCCTGATATGAGGGTGGTCCTTCAGAGCCCTGCTAACCGTCGAGGGTGAAAGGTTCAGTGCCTTTGCAACATCATATATTGTAACTTCATTACTGCTTTTCATCGGAGTTCAATTTAGCATCAAAAATAGAAAAAAATGAAAGATTCTGAAACAAAATGAATAATTTTCTGCAATCGGTTGCATTTTATTGTTAAAATTACTTAAACCTTTTGCTGTTTTGGATCTGATTGAATACTTTTATAAGGAGATAATGACAATCATGCACAGGTTCCTTATTATTGCATTCCTTGAAGTGATTTCGCTGATTGAATTGCAATCCCAGCCAACCTTTGGTACAAAAACTTTCATAACCAATGATAAAAGCGACTTTACAATATATTCAAAAGCATCACAGGCTCAGCTTCTTATAAGCTCAGCTGACTGGCCGGGAGTGATAAGGGCTTTTACTGATCTTAAGAATGATATTGGCAAGGTGACTTCGTCCACTCCTGTCCTGTCGCCTGATAAAATCCCAAAATCAAAAGATATTATTGTAGCCGGGACAATAGGTAAAAGCAGCCTGATAGATGAACTGATAAGGAAAAAGAAGATCGATGTCAGTGATGTTACGGGGAAATGGGAAACATTCATCATCCAGGTAGTTGAAAAACCTTTCAGGGGAGTTACCAAAGCCTTAGTAATTGCAGGCAGTGATAAAAGAGGCACCATCTTTGGAATATATGAAGTCTCAAGGCAGATCGGTGTCTCGCCCTGGTATTGGTGGGCGGATGTTCCTGTCAGTCATAAGGATGCGCTCTATGCGTTGCCGGGCAAATATGTACAAGGCTCACCTTCGGTAAAGTACCGCGGTATTTTCCTGAATGATGAAGCACCTGATCTGTCAAACTGGATCAGGTTTAAATATGGTACTGTTCCCCGCGGTGAGAATCCTCCTGTGCCTGCTAATGTTGCAAACTATGGCCACGAGTTCTATACCAGGCTGTTTGAACTTATGCTCAGGCTGAAAGCCAACTATTTATGGCCGGCAATGTGGAATAATGCTTTTAATGAAGATGATACCCTGAACCCGAAACTGGCCGACGAATACGGAATAGTTATGGGCAACTCACATCAGGAACCTATGCTCCGTGCACAGAAAGAATGGGATCGCAGATACCAGAGAAGTGCCGGCAGCTGGAACTATGCGAGAAATCCTGATCTTCTTGAATCGTTCTGGAGAGAAGGGATCAAAAGAAACCGGAATTATGAGAGTATTATTACAATTGGTCTCAGGGGAGCTAATGATACTCCAATGGCACCCGGAGGATCTGAAGCCAATAAAACTCTTCTAGAGAAAATTGTTGATGCCGAACGAAAGATAATAGCCGTAGAAATGAATCCCGACGTCACAAAAGTTCCTCAGCTTTGGTGTCTTTACAAGGAGGTCCAGGATTATTACAATGCCGGTATGAGGGTCCCGGATGATGTTACACTGCTTTGGGCCGAAGATAACTGGGGCAACGTAAGGCGTCTTCCAACTGCTGAGGAGAGAAAACGGAGCGGCGGCGCAGGGATCTATTACCATTTTGATTATCATGGTGGTCCAAGAAGCTACCAGTGGATCAATTCAAACCCGGTCCCAAAGATATGGGATCAGATGTCACTTGCAAAACAGTATGGAGCCGACAGGATATGGATCGTTAATGTCGGTCATTTTAAGGGATATGAATTCCCGATAGAATATTTCCTGGATCTGGCATGGGATACTGAAAAGATGACCGGAGAAAATATAGAAGAGTATACGAAGCAATGGGCTTCAAGGGAATTTGGCCCGGAGCTTGCCGGAGATATTGCTGAAATTATTTTGCTCTATACGAAATATAACGGACGAAGAAAACCTGAACTACTTTCACCTTCTACCTACAGCCTCATTTACTATAATGAAGGAGAAAGAGTAGTAGCTGATTATAAAGCACTTGCAAAGAAAGCTGAAGAATTGTACTTAAAACTTCCGACAGAAAGACATGATGCCTTTTATCAGCTTATCTTATTCCCGATCAAAGCTTCTGCCCTTGTAAATGAACTGTATGTCGCTGCCGGTAAAAATGATCTATATTTCAGACAGGGACGAACTGCAACAAATACTATGGCAGATCGGGTACGTCAGCTTTTCAGCCAGGATACCAGTCTGATGGGATATTATAACCGTGATTTTGCCGGCGGAAAATGGAACCATTTCATGGACCAGTCGCACCTTGGCTATACATCATGGGCTGATCCTCCGGTAAATAGTCTCAGAGCCATAAACCTAAAGCAGGTTGATCCTCCATCCGGTGCAAAACCAGGGATTTCCGTTGAAGGTTCAGATGAAGTGTGGCCCGGTTCTGAGAATAACCCGGCGCTTCCAGAATTTGATATTTATGCTAAAAAAAACCACTTCATTGATATTTTCAACAGGGGAAATACACCATTTGAATTTTCTGCCTCATCAGATAATCCATGGATAATAATCAGTAAGAAAAACGGAAATATTAATGATGAGGAACGGATACAGGTATCAGTTGATTGGGATAAAGCAGGGGACAGACATACAACCGGAATAATAAGTATTTCAGGTGCCGGGACAACTGTGAATGTAAAAGTGCAAGCCTTTAAACCTGATCAGCCTTTGCCCGGATCCGTTGACGGGTTCATTGAAAGCGAGGGTGTAGTTTCAATCGAAGCAGAACATTATTATAAAAACACCGGTTCGGGGAATCGTAACTGGAGCCGAATAGAAGGTTACGGCCACACTCTTTCAGCTATGAGAGCAAATGCTCCCGCTGATGCTGCTCCTGCCATTGCTGGAGAAGATTCACCCTGCCTTGAGTATAAAATCTATTTCTTTAGTACAGGCACATTTGAAGTGAAGCCTGTCTTCTCACCGACTTTGAATTTTATGTCTGGACGAGGACTTCAATACGCCATATCATTTGATAACAAGCCAGCACAGACAGTTATCCTGGTTCCTGAAAACTACAACGCTCAGAACGGGAATACTGACTGGGAAAAATCAGTGAGCGACAACTCAAGACTGAGTCCCTCAAATCACACCATAGCAGTTCCCGGATATCATACTTTGAAAATCTGGATGGTCGATCCCGGAGTGGTAATCCAGAAAATTATAATTAATACCGGTGGTTTAAAAACGAGCTATCTTGGTCCTCAGGAAAGTTATCACGAAAAATTGAAATAGTAACTAACCCTAAAACAGAATAAGATGCAAAAACCTAAAAATCAAACAATTTCAAGAAGAAAGTTTGTCGATACTTCGGTAAAGGCTACTCTTTTTTCTGCAGTCGCTTTAAAAGGTTTCCCGACAATCATACCATCAAGTGTTATCGGGAAAAATCCTCCCAGCGACAGGATCAATATCGGTTGGATCGGCTGTGGCAGGCAGGGTACAGGTGACATTTCAGCAACAATGAGATTTGATACAGCCATGGTAGTAGCTGTTGCTGACGTAGATTCAAAAAGAGCAACAATTGGGAAACAACGTATTGAGGATTTCTACTCCAGAAAAACCGGTGATAAGAATTATGTTAACGTAAAAACCTACGGAGACTATAAAGAATTACTTCTTGATAAGTCAATAGATGCCGTCATGATCACAACCCCTGATCACTGGCACTCTCAACCTGCCATTGAAGCTGCACTTGCAGGCAAGGATATTTACCTTGAGAAGCCCACCTCCCTTACTATTGCAGAGGGAAGATTGTTAAGTGATGTCGTCAGGAAGCATAAAGTTATTCTCCAGGTGGGTACCCAGCAGCGTTCGAGTGCCCAATTCAGAGTTGCTGCCGAACTTGTCAGAAACGGAAGGATCGGAAAACTGCAAACCGTAAAAATAGGACTTCCCGGAGATCCTTCAGGGCCTGAAGCACCCGAAATGCCTGTCCCTGCAAACCTGAACTATAACATGTGGTTAGGATCAACCCCGGAGGTTTATTACACCGAAATGCGTGTGCATCCGCAGAATAGCATTAATGACCGCCCGGGATGGCTCAGATGCGAACAGTTTGGTGCTGGCATGATTACGGGATGGGGACAGCATCACTTCGACTCAGCAGCATGGGGAATGGATACTGAACTTACAGGTCCGATATCAATTGAAGCAGTTGCACAATTTCCAAAGTCTGGTCTGTGGAATGTCCATGGGGATTTTATGTCAAAAGCTGAATATAAAAACGGAATCACGATGCTGACCAGCGGAGGTTACCCGAATGGTGTGAGGTACGAAGGAACAGAAGGCTGGATTTTCGTAACCCGCGGAAACTACAGAGCAACAGCAAGTGACCCGATTCCCCAGGACCAAAATAACAAGGCACTCGATGCAAGCGATCCCAAGATCCTGACTTCGGTAATTGGCCCTGATGAAATACATCTGTATGTGAGCGAATCACAACATGGAAACTGGCTCGATTGTATCAAATCTCGAAAAGAGCCTATATCACCTGTCGAGATAGGTCATCGTGCATGTACAGTATGCCTTGTGACACATATTGCGATGAAGCTTGGAAGAATGCTGGACTGGGATCCCGAAACGGAGAAATTTATTAATGACATGGAAGCTAATAAAATGCTTTCGCGTCCGCAACGCGCTCCTTATGGAACGAATTATATAAAAATGTAATTGAGAATAATGATGAGAAAACAGATTTGCATTTCGCTGCTTATATCAGCAGCGGTGATAATTTCCATGCCGGTTTCGGCAGCAAAGATCAATGCAGTTAAAGTCGGATCAAAGATCAATGTGACTATAGACGGGAAATATTTTACCAGCTATATCTGTTCAGAAGATGAAAAGTACCCTTTCTTTTACCCGGTAAATGGTCCTATTTCAGGAGGTTCCTTAACATCTATGAGAAATGCCATATGGCCTCATCACAGCTCACTCTTCTTTGGCTGCGATCAGGTTAACGGAGGGAATTACTGGCAGGAGGGGCTTGAGCGGGGAAGGATCATATCGGTAAATGCCCAGATACTCAAGGAGGGAGGTGACACAGTGATCATAACTGATGAATGCATATGGAGCCGCCCGGGAGCACTCTCTCCTGTTAAGGATTTAAGGAAATTCACCATCACGGCACCGTCGGCGACTATGACTCAGATCGATGCTGAAATAACCATGGAAATGCTTATTGATGTTCATATCAAAAAGACAAACCATTCTCTTTTCAGCGCAAGGATGGCCGCTGATCTCTCTGTTTCAAACGGTGGTACGATGATAAATGCCGAAGGAGCAATAGGTGAAAAGGATACATTTGGGAAAAACTCTCCCTGGATAGATTATTACGGAAAAAGAGGCAATGCAACCGAAGGACTTGCAATTATGCAGCATCCCTCAAATCCATGGTACCCTTCACCCTGGTTCACCCGCGATTACGGCTTTATGTCGCCGACTCCCATGTACTGGCCACAGAACGGTGAAGAGACTTTCATGCAGAAAGGATCCATACTCCTTCTCCGTTACCGGGTGCTGGTTCATTCAGGGACAAGCGAGGAAGCTGATATTGCAGGGCAGTTTGAGAAATATAGGAGCGGAAAATAGGTATAGCATTCACTCACCCAAAGATACTTCTCTCTGCTTCATTTTATCACACGTACTCACCCCCTTCTTTTCCCCCTCTCTGCTGACGCAAAGAGAGGGAATTTATTTATATACAATTAGTTAGCCCCCCTATTTAACGTGCCTCTTCCCCCGACCCCTTCCCCCAGAGAGCTACTCTTTATACACATCTTTTTAATTATTTTGTTTATTTCAGGGGAGATTCGCCGGCCGGCGGATTCATTCGCGTTATGAACCTGGTTGTTTCGATTTGGAGATTCCTCATTACGCTCCGCTCCA